>Ga0194125_10000898_pt1 | contig 50904 bp, 61 predicted proteins | sample TA2KigC250mmetaG_FD_148626 | JGI IMG/M metagenome (GOLD analysis project Ga0194125, IMG submission 148626) | Freshwater microbial communities from Lake Tanganyika, Tanzania - TA2015034 Kigoma Deep Cast 250m | ecosystem: Environmental > Aquatic > Freshwater > Lake | place: Tanzania: Lake...
ATGGCAAAGGAAACATTTGTACGCGACAAACCGCACTTGAACGTAGGCACCATGGGGCACATAGACCATGGGAAGACGACGTTGACGGCGGCGATCACGAAATATTGCTCCTTTTTAGGGAAAGCCGACTTTCGGGCGTTCGACACGATAGACAATGCGCCGGAGGAGAAGGAGCGCGGGATCACGATCAACATAGCGCACGTGGAGTACGAGACGGAGAAGCGGCACTATGCGCACGTAGACATGCCTGGGCATCGCGACTACATCAAGAACATGATCACAGGGGCGGCGCAGGTAGATGGGGCGATTCTGGTGGTGGCGGCGCCGGATGGGGCGATGCCGCAGACGAGGGAGCATGTGTTGTTGGCGCGTCAGGTAGAAGTGCCGAGCATCGTGGTGTACCTGAACAAGGTAGACATGATGGACGATCCGGAGCTATTGGAGTTGGTGGAGTTGGAGTTGCGCGAGCTGCTGGAGGAGTACGGCTTTCCTGGGGAGGAGACGCCGATCGTGAAGGGCAGTGCGCTGGCAGCGTTGGAGAGTGGGAGCACGGATCCGAATGCGCCGGAGTACGAGAGCATCAAAGAGTTGCTGCGGGTAGTGGATGAGTACATCCCTGAGCCGGTGCGCGAGTTGGAGAAGCCGTTCATGATGCCTGTTGAGGACGTATTCTCGATCAAGGGGCGCGGGACGGTGGTGACCGGGCGGATCGAGCGTGGGGTGGTGAAGGTGGGTGAGCCTGCGGAGATCGTGGGCTTGAGGGAGAAGAGCGGGAGCACGGTGATCACGGGAGTGGAGATGTTCCACAAGTTGTTGGAGCAGGGTCAGGCTGGAGACAACGTAGGGTTGTTGTTGCGAGGGATTGATCGGGACGAGGTGGAGCGAGGCATGGTGATCGCCAAGCCTGGCAGCATCACGCCGCACACCAAGTTCAATGCCCAGGTGTATGTGTTGAAAGCCGATGAAGGAGGCCGTCACAAGCCGTTCTTCCCCGGGTATCGTCCGCAGTTCTACATCAAGACGATTGATGTGACAGGCTCGATTGCGCTGCCGGAAGGCGTGGAGATGGTCATGCCTGGAGATGATGTGAACATGGAAGTAGAGTTGATCGTGCCGATAGCCCTGGAGCAGGGACAGAACTTCGCCATCCGCGAAGGCGGCCTGACCGTGGGCGCCGGCGTCGTCACGAAGATTATTGCGTAGGAAATATGGCTGACCAGAAGATACGTATACGCTTGAAAGCATACGACCATCGTGTATTGGACCAATCTGCCAAGCGCATTGTAGATACGGCTGAGCGGACTGGCGCACGTGTAGTAGGGCCTGTGCCTTTGCCAACGAAAATCGAACGCTTTGCCGTTCGTCGCTCGACATTCATTGATAAAGACTCGCACGAACATTTCGAGATTCGTACTCATAATCGAGTCATTGATGTCGTGGAGCCAGACTCGAAGACTATTGATATGCTTATGCGGTTGAATTTGCCCGCTGGCGTAGATATAGAGATAAAGATTTGATCGGTGAAACGTGATGAGGAAAACGTAATCTGCGCATCACGCATCACGTTTCACGTTCTACAAACAACCAAGGCAGCGTAAGAGTCGCTCCAGGCGCAAACCAACTAAGCGTCATTTGCGCTGGAATGTCTGACTGCGTTGTTCTGGGATGATGCAGCTAAGCCCAAGCTGACAGTCCCTGCAAGAGAAACTAATCATTGTGTAGGAGAAAACCGAAATGTTGAAAGGGCTTATTGGAAAGAAAATTGGCATGACCCAGATTTTCGATGATGTCGGTGCGTCTATTCCGATTACATTAATCGAAGCTGGGCCTTGCTATGTTACCCAGGTGCGCAATGTGGAGCGTGATGGCTATACTGCCGTGCAACTGGGTTTTGGCGAATCCAAACCTCGGCGTTTGACAGGTGGTCAATTGGGTCATCTGAAACGCAATGACTTACCGCCTCTTCGACACCTGAGTGAATTTCAGGTAAAGACAGTTGATGTCAACGAAGGGGATAAGGTAACGGTAGAGGTGTTTTCAGTCGGCGATCACGTTGATGTGGTCGGTCGCAGCAAGGGTCGCGGCTTTGCGGGAGCTGTGAAGCGCCACAGCTTTCGCGGCGGCCCAAAGACACACGGCCAATCCGATCGCCATCGTGCTGTTGGTTCCATTGCCGCCACTTCTGGCACCGCGCGCGTTTTTCCTGGTAAGCGCATGCCTGGACATATGGGCAATAACCGCGTTACCTCACAGAACCTGAAAGTTGTCTTGGTGGATGCCGAGCGAAATCTCATTGGCGTTCGCGGATCGGTGCCTGGCCCAAAAGACAGCCTGGTAACGATCAAAGAAGCGCGTAAGCAGTAGAGGCTGGAGCGAGACAATCATGGAAGTAAATGTATTGAACATGAATGGCAGAAAGGTTTCCACGGTGAATTTGCCTGTGGAAATCTTCGAGGCCTCGATCAATGTTGATTTGATGCACCAGGCTTATGTCCGTCAGATGGCGAACGCCCGCCTGGGGACGCATAAAACCAAAACTCGAGGTGAAGTTTCGGGCGGCGGGAAGAAGCCCTGGCGTCAGAAAGGCACTGGCCGCGCCCGCCAGGGATCTAGCAGATCTCCTGTTTGGGTTGGCGGCGGCAAAGCCCATACTCCCAGACCTCGGAACTATGAAGTCAAAATGCCCCGCAAGATGCGCCTGGCCGCATTACGTTCAGCGCTATCTGCTAAAGCGGCTGATAACGAAATTGTCGTGGTTGATGAGCTGACGTTGAAAGAGCCAAAAACGAAATTGATGGCCAAAGCTCTAGGTAAACTCGCCGGAGCTGGCAGCGCGCTGATCGTTATCCCCGAGAAAAACGAAGCGACTGAAATGATCGTGTTATCAGCTCGTAATCTGCCCAATGCCAAAACCTTATTGGTGAATTACCTCAACATTCGGGATTTAATGAGCTACGACAAACTCATCCTACCTGTTCAGGCGTTGGATGTGCTAGCGGAGCATTTGGGATAGGTGAGAGGCAGCAATGGCTATTAATATCTACAACATCTTGAAGCGGCCCCTGTGGACCGAGAAATCGAGCCACCAATACAAGAAATTGCATCATTACGCCTTCGAAGTGGATAAGGCCGCAACGAAGACGATGATCAAGGATGCAGTCGAGACGTTGTTCGACGTGAGAGTGCTGCGGGTGAATGTCATGGTTCTACCTGCCAAGCGCAGTCGTCGCGCTCTCAGCCGCCGTCTCCTGACGCGTAAAAGCGCTTATAAGAAGGCGGTCGTCACCTTGCATCCTGAAGATACCATAGATGCCTTCGAAGGAGTACGGTAATCATGGCAGTCAAGAAGTATAAGCCGACCACCCCAGGCATGAGGGGCAGGACGGGATACACATTCGAGGAAATCACCAAGCATGAGCCTGAACGCTCTTTGGTGGTGAAACAAAACCAACGCGGCGGCCGTAATTCCCAGGGACGTATTACCGTTCGGCATCGCGGCGGCGGTCATAAACGGAAAATCAGAATCATCGATTTCAAGCGCGATAAACGTGGCATCCCTGCTCATGTTGTTGCGATCGAATATGATCCCAACCGCACAGCCCGTCTGGCGTTGTTGAACTATGCCGATGGCGAGAAGCGCTATATCGTTGCTCCGGTCGGATTGCAGGTTGGCGATACTGTGCATACGGGTCCCGATGTTGATGTTCATCCGGGCAATAGCATGCCCATCAGCCACATTCCCACCGGCACGATGGTTCATAATATCGAGTTGCAGCCTGGACGGGGCGGTCAGTTAGTGCGCTCCGCGGGAACGGCGGCGCAATTGCTGGCAAAAGAGGGCAGCTATGCACATGTGCGTCTGCCCTCGGGTGAAATCCGTTTGGTTCACCGCGACTGTTATGCGACGATTGGTCAAGTAGGCAATTTGGATCACGGAAGCATAAAACTGGGTAAAGCCGGGCGCAAACGCCATAGAGGTATCCGTCCCACCGTGCGCGGTACAGCCATGAACCCCAATGACCACCCTCATGGAGGCGGCGAAGGCCGTTCTCCGGTTGGGATGCCCAGCCCGAAAAGCCCTTGGGGTCAGAAGACCCTCGGTAAGCGAACCCGCAAAAACAAGCAGACGGACAAATATATCCTTCGTCGCCGAGGAAAGAAGCGACGTTAGTCGTCAGATGGTCATGTGGTCGGTTTGTCTGATAGTCCAATCGAAAGCTGATTGCCAGACTACCGGACAACGAGACTACCAGACTAGGAGACTAAAGTTATGTCACGATCACTTAAAAAAGGGCCTTTCGTTAGCCCGAAACTGTTGAAAAAAGTCGAAGCCATGAACGAAAGTGGCGATAAGAAAGTTATCCGCACCTGGAGCAGGGCAAGCGTGATCTTCCCTCAGATGGTTGGTCATACCATTGCCGTGCATGATGGCCGCCGACATATTCCTATCTACATCACTGAGAATATGGTTGGTCATCGCCTGGGCGAATTTGCTCACACCCGAACGTACCGCGGGCATGTTGTCGAGAAAAAGCGGAAGTGAGGTGAATTATGACGCAAGATATTCGTGCTCATCTAAGCGATCTTCAGGCTTCTCCGCAGAAAGTGCGTTTGGTGGTTGATCTTGTGCGTGGAAAAGAGGCGCTCGAAGCATTGGACATATTGAAGTTCATGCCGAATAAAGCTGCTCAGCCTGTGTCGAAGCTGATTGCCTCAGCGATGGCAAATGGCGAAGAAAACTTTGGCATCAGCAGGAACGATATGTATGTCCATAGCATCTTCGCAGATCAAGGCCGGACGCGCAAATGGCGCAAATTTGGCGCCCGAGGTCGTTTCAAACCGTGGCTGCGTCGCTCATCACATGTAACAGTCATCCTCCGTGAGCGAGAAGAAGAATAGAGTAGACGCCAGGAGAGAATATGGGTCGCAAAGTTAATCCAATAGGTTTTCGTTTAGGAATCAACCGTGTCTGGGACGCGCGTTGGTACGCCGAAGGCGATAGTTATGTCGAGCAGTTACATCAAGATATCGCAATCCGTGAGATGATCTTTGGCGCAAATGACAAAGCAGGCGTAGCCCACGTTGACATCGAACGCTATCCAGGCAAGGTGAGAGTAGTTGTTCATACGGCTAAGCCCGGCGTTTTCATCGGGCGCAAAGGCGCTAATGTGAAACAAGCCCGCACTGACCTGGAAGCGATGGTCGGCATGAAGATCGATCTTGATATCAAAGAGATCGAAAATCCCGATTTGGATGCTTATCTGGTGGCGGAGAATATCGCTGGTCAATTAGAGCGCCGTATCAGCTACTCCCGTGCGATGAAGCGCGCTGTAAGCCAGGCGATGCGCCAGGGCGCCGAAGGAATCCGTGTTCAGGTGGCTGGACGTTTAGGCGGGGCAGAAATGGCTCGAACCGTTCACATGCGTGAAGGCCGCGTACCGCGCCAGACCCTGCGCGCTAACATTGACTATGCAATCGCAGAAGCAAACACCACGTATGGACGCATCGGAGTCAAAGTGTGGGTCTACAAGGGAGAGGCATTCCCTGAGATCGAAGAAATACCTGAGACAACCGAAGGTGTATACATTAGCGAATAGATTGTCTGAGGCTGATTTGACATCAGCTCAGACAAGAAGAGAGTGATCAACTATGTTGATGCCAAAGCGTGTAAAGTATCGTAAGCAAATGCGCGGTCGGATGAGGGGCAAAGCCCATCGAGGCGCGGATATCCATTTTGGTGAATATGGGCTTCAAGCCCTGGAACCTGGGTGGGTCTCTGCTCGTCAAATCGAGGCTGCCCGTCGTGCGATGGTGCGCGCCATGCGCCGCCGCGGCAAAGTCTGGATTCGCATCTTCCCCGATAAACCCATTACCCAACGAGCTGCTGAAAGCCGTATGGGCAAGGGTAAAGGGTCAGTGGAGTACTGGGCTGCAGTTGTGAAACCCGGCCGAGTTCTGTTCGAGATTGGCGGCGGCATTCCGGAAGATGTGGCTATACATGCATTGAAATTAGCCTCATATAAACTGTCTGTAAAATCCAGAATCATCACCAGCGATTCGGTAGCGGGAGGGTAGTATGAAAATAGCAGAAATTCGAGGACTATCTAGCGACGAAATCCAGGCGCAGATGGATGAGGCTCGTGAAGAAATCATGAACCTCCGCTTTCAGCAGTCCACTGGTGAGCTGGTGGATTACACAAAACTGCGTCAAATTCGCCGCTCGATCGCCCGCTATCAGACGATCCTCAATGAGCGGGCACGCGAAGCTGCAATGGAAGGTGAAGAATGAACAATCGTCGTCGTTTGACAGGAGTTGTCGTTAGCGACAAGATGCAGAAGACGGTTGTCGTCGAAGTAACGCGGACTTATCGTCATCGTCTTTATGGAAAAGTTGTTTCCGACAGCAATCGTTTTATGGCCCATGATGAAATGGGTTGCAGGATTGGTGATCAGGTTCGCATTGTGGAGAGCCGCCCTATCTCACGTCACAAGCGTTGGATGGTAGAGGAAATTCTCCAGAGTGACGAGACCGCCGTCGAAGTGGAAGAAGCAGAGGCATAGAAATGATCCAGCAAGAATCTCGTCTGAAAATTGCAGATAACACAGGCGGACGCGAGTTACTTGTGATCAAAGTTTTGGGTGGGTCGAAGCGCCATTACGGCGGCATAGGCGATGTGGTCGTCGGCGCCGTCAAAGCGGCTACCCCCCATGGTTCTGTGAAGAAGAGTGATGTAGTGCGCGCTGTGATCGTCCGCACTAAGAAGGGCTGGCGTCGAGAGGATGGTTCTCACATCCGTTTCGACGACAATGCTGTTGTCATTCTGGATGGCGATAGCCAAAATCCCAAAGGCACACGCATTTTTGGCCCGGTTGCTCGTGAACTCCGCGAAAAAGGCTATATGAAAATTGTATCGTTGGCGCCAGAATCTCTCTAGCGTAGTAGGAGCGAAAAAGTGAAAGGTAAAATACGAAAAGGCGATACTGTCGAAGTCATCGGCGGCCGCTCCGAAGATAAGGGCAAGCGAGGCGAGGTTATCAAGGTATACCCCGATAAAAACCGCCTCGCGGTGCAGGGCATCAACATCTGCAAGAAGCATCAGGGCAAATACCAGACTGGGGGGCGGAGCGTTTCCCCTGGTATTATCGAATTCGAAGCCCCAATGCATGTTTCGAACGTGATGTTGGTATGCCCTTCTTGTAAAGAGCCTACACGCGTTGGCATCCAACGCGATGAGAATGTCTCTCATCGCGTATGCAAACGCTGCAAAGCGCTGATTGACTGAGGTCGGTGAGAGTGAAACAATGAGTATGAAAGAACGTTACGAAGAAATCATTCCGGCCCTGATGAAGTCATTGGATTTGTCGAACGTCATGGAAGTGCCGCGCATCGAAAAAGTTATCGTCAATATTGGCGTTGGCGAGGCTTTAGAGAATGCCAAAGCCCTCGAGGCTGCTGTAAACGATATTACAGTCATCACAGGGCAGAAGCCAATCGTGACACGCGCCCGAAAGAGCATTGCTGCATTCAAATTGCGCGAAGGGAACCCGATCGGCACGAAAGTGACCCTGCGTGGCGCTCGCATGTGGTCATTCTTGGACCGCTTGATGAATGTCGCCCTGCCGCGGGTGCGTGACTTCCGTGGAATTTCGCCGAACGCCTTTGACGGTCGTGGAAATTACACCCTGGGCTTACGCGAGCAACTCGTTTTCCCAGAAATCGAATACGACAAAATAGATAAAGTTCGAGGCCTGGAAATCAGCATTGTGACATCAGCGAGAACTGATGAAGAGGGTCGCGAGTTATTGCGAATGCTTGGTATGCCGTTCGGGAAGGAAGGTTAGACAATGGCTAAGACATGTATGGTTATTCGTGAAGACCGACGTAAGTATAAAACTCGCGTACGGAATCGTTGTAAACAGTGTGGTCGCCCGCGCGGCTATATTCGCCGCTTTGGTTTGTGCCGCATTTGTTTCCGAGAATTAGCGCTAGAGGGAAAGATCCCTGGCGTTAGAAAGGCTTCCTGGTAATCCGGGCGGAGGGTTTACGAATGAGTGTTAGTGATCCTATTGCCGATATGTTGACTCGAATCCGAAACGCCGGCATGGCTGGTCAGACAGTGACCGCAATGCCCAGCTCGAAGATGAAGGTTGATATCGCCAAGATCTTGAAAACCGAAGGTTTTATTAAAGACTTCGAAGTAATGGATGGTGATCGTCCTGGACGAAAAGTGTTGCGCGTGCGCCTGAAATATATTGGTGATCGGCGCGAGCGTCGCCCAGTGTTGACCGGCTTAGAACGAATTAGCAAGCCTGGTCGCCGGGTGTATACCGGCAAAAAAGATATCCCCTGGGTGTTGTCTGGTATGGGTATTGCTATCCTGTCCACTTCGAAAGGCCTAATGACCGGCCGTGAGGCCCGCAAACAGGGCGTCGGCGGCGAGGTTGTGTGTAAGGTTTGGTAGTTGGAGGTTTACTGTGTCACGAATTGGTCGTTTGCCAGTGGAAGTGCCGCAGGGTGTTGATGTCAATGTCAAAGGGACGCATGTGCGTGTCAAGGGGCCTAAGGGCCAACTCGAACACACATTCCCTGCCTCTATGAAAATCACCCTCGAACAAGGTGTGATTACCGTAGAGCGCCCTTCTGACGAAGGTGCACATCGCGCCTTGCACGGTATGACCAGAGCAGTTATCAATAATATGGTGATCGGCGTGTCTGAAGGCTTCGAGAAAATCTTGGAGATCAATGGCGTCGGTTATCGCGGTGAATTACAGGGTAAAAACCTGGTCCTCAATGTTGGTTACTCCCATCCCATCGAGGTCGCGCCTCCTGAAGGCATATCCTTCGATGTAGAGGACCGCAACCGGGTGATTCGTGTGAAAGGCCATGATAAAGCGCTGGTTGGTCAGGTTGCTGCTGATATCCGAAAAATTCGCCCGCCGGAGCCTTATAAGGGCAAAGGCATCAAATATCAAGACGAGCGAATCCGCCGTAAGGCAGGTAAAGCTGGTAAGGTGATGTAATTATGGCGAAGATGAAATCTCGTTCTGCTGCTCGAGCTCAACGGCATCGCCGTGTTCGCATAAAAGTTGCGGGAACCCCTGAAAGACCTCGTTTGAATGTGTTCCGCAGCCTGGGTGATATTTACGCTCAAGTGATAGACGATGAGGCAGGCCGCACCCTGGTATCCGCCTCGACGATCGATGGCGAGCTTCGTCCCCAGATGAAGAAATTGTCGAAGACAGATCAAGCCAAACTCGTTGGTAAGAAAGTCGCCGAACGAGCGCAGGCAGCAGGGATTAACCAAGTTATCTTTGATCGCGGAGGCTATCGTTATATCGGGCGCGTGCGCGCCCTGGCTGATGGCGCTCGCGAAGGTGGCTTGCGGTTCTAGACCTCTGTAGGAGAAAGATATGGCGAACTATCAAGCTGAAAAAGAATTCGACGAACGCGTAATCGAAATCAGACGTGTCGCTGCCGTTGTGAAAGGTGGTCGCCGCTTTTCTTTTCGCGTGACGAGCGTGATGGGTGACAATGCTGGAAGCGTCGGCGTGGGCACTGGGAAAGCGAATTCAGTTCCCGATGCGATACGGAAAGCGATGAAGCAAGCCCGTCAGAACATGCGTCGTATTGCTATCTACGACAACACCATTCCCTATGCGGTGGAGGGAAAAGTTGGCGGCGCTCGTGTGCTGCTCAAACCCGCCTCCCCTGGTACGGGCGTGATCGCAGCTGGCGGCGTGCGCGCTGTCTTGGAAGCTGCCGGGATACCGAATATTCTGACGAAGTCGCAGGGCAGCAATAATGACATCAATGTTGTTTATGCTACGATGGCTGCTTTGGCTCAATTGAAATCCCCCAAGCAGGTAGCTGACGAGCGTGGTATTCCCATGGAACGAGTTTTACCGTTCTGGAGTAGAGGACAGTATTATGGCGCAAAAGAAGGTTGAAGCGAAAACGCTTCGCATAACCCTGATAAAAAGCCCAATCGGTTATTCGGAACGCCAGAAGGATACAGTTCGCGCCCTGGGGCTTCGCCGGATCAATCATACTGTTGAACAGAAGGATACTCCTGTGATCCGCGGTATGATTGATAAGGTCAGCCACCTGGTGCGTGTCGAAGAGTAGGTGCGACGATGAAATTACATGAATTGAAGCCAAACGAAGGCGCCCAAAAGAGGCGCAGGCGAGTTGGGCGGGGCATCTCTGCTGGCCAGGGAAAAACTGCTGGTCGCGGCACCAAGGGACAGAATTCCCGCCGCGGCGGCGGCACTTCCCTGATGCATCAAGGTGGCAACCTGCCGTTCTTCCGCCGTCTACCCTTCAAACGTGGTTTTACACCGCCTTTCCGTGTCGTTTATAACGAAGTCAACGTATATCAACTTGGAGGCTTCAGGAAGGGCAGTGAAGTCACCCCTGAAACGTTAGCCGAGGCGCGTTTATTGAAAGATGAATGCAACCCGGTAGCGATTTTGGGTGAAGGCGAGATCGAGAAGGCGCTTACGGTGAGTGCGCATCGCGTTTCCAAGGGAGGCGATTTTGGGTGAAGGCGAGATCGAGAAGGCGCTTACGGTGAGTGCGCATCGCGTTTCCAAGGGAGCCCGCGCCAAAATCGAAGCTGCTGGCGGCAGTGTTGAAATCATCGAATTGTAGGCGATAAGGAGCCAGATATGAAGCGGTCAGCTTGGCGTTATCTGTGGACGGCCCGAGACATTCGACGAAAACTATTGATCACGCTTGCCATTATGGTGATCTACCGGTTAGCAGCACAGGTGCCTGTGCCCGGCGTTAATCGCGCTGCTCTCTCTGCTATCCTGACGGGCGGCGGGGCTGCGGGAACCCTGGTGGGCATCCTGGATTTGCTCTCTGGCGGAACCGTGGCAAATTTCTCGGTGATGGCGATGGGCGTGTATCCGTATATTACTGCCCAGATTATCCTGCAGTTATTGGTGCCTGTGATCCCAGCTTTACAACGCCGTATGGAAGATGATCCGCGCGAAGGCCAGAAGTGGATGGAGAAGTGGACCTACATCCTGGCTGTTCCTATGGCCGCTCTGCAGGCGGTTTCGCAGATCCGCATCTTCAGCAGTTTTGCCGGCGGCGTGCCGATTATTGATAATTATGGATTCAGCGGCAGCTCGCTGCTGCCCTCGCTGGCGATTATCTTCAGCATGACGGCTGGAACCATGTTCGCCATCTGGCTCGGAGAGCTAATTTCTGAGTACGGCATCCGTAACCAGGGCCTCTCGTTGTTGATCTTTGCGGGAATCGTTTCGAATATTCCGCAGAATTTCGCCCAATTGCTCAACCCCAGCGCGTATACTGATCCTAGTGTGCGTTGGTATGTGTTTGGGAGCATCATCATCCTGACCATTCTGATCATCGCGGTGATCGTCTATGTTCAGCAAGGCCAGCGAAATGTGCCGGTGATGTATCCGGGAAGGCGTGTTGGTCGGCGCATGTCTATGCCCGTCAAGGGTACCCTGCCTCTACGTGTCAATATGGCAGGCATGATCCCGCTGATTTTCGCCCAATCCTTGCTGACATTCCCGGCAATCATCGCCAGTTTCTTCCTCAACTCGGAAACAGAATGGGTTGCAAATCTGGCTCTGGGTACGCAAAACATCTTTGGCGGCAATAGCGACTGGTACTGGTTGATCTATTTCCTCTTCGTGGTGGGCTTTGCTTTCTTCTATACGGATGTTTTGTTTGCCCAGCAGAACTATGGTGAAAATCTCAAGCGTTCTGGCGCGCAGATTCCGGGCGTCAGCAAGGGTGAACCTACCCAACGTTATTTGACGCGCGTATTGCGGCGCATTACCTTCCCTGGAGCTTTCTTCCTTGGTTCCGTGGCGATCATGCCCTTTTTGGTGGGTTTGATCCTCCCCTTGGGCGATAACGCTGGCACGCTCCTGGTATCTTCGTCGGGTTTGTTGATTGTCGTTGGTGTGGTGCGCGATACCTTCTTCAATATCAATGCAGAACTCAAGCTGCACGGTTATGATGAAGCGTTGCTAGTGCGATAAAGGCGTTGTTATGGCTAAGCAGATCGTGATGCTTGGGCCTCCCGGCGCTGGGAAAGGTACGCAAGCAAAGATGTTAGCAGAGAAGTTGGGCGTACCGCATGTTTCATCAGGCGACATCTTTCGCGAGAACTTGCGGGCACAGACTGAGCTTGGAAGACACGCCGGGGTCTATATCAACCGGGGCGAGTTGGTTCCAGATGATGTAACCATCGCCATGATCCGCGAGCGGATATCCCGCCGCGATTGCAACGATGGGGTTCTGTTGGATGGCTTCCCGCGCACCGCTGCCCAAGCCGAGGCGCTCGATGAAATGTTGAGCGATCTCGATAAGGGGCAGGTGGTCGCCGTTGCCGAGGCGCTCGATGAAATGTTGAGCGATCTCGATAAGGGGCAGGTGGTCGCCGTTCCCTGCATCATAGTACCGGAGGACGTGCTCATCGAACGCCTGACAGGACGCCGCACCTGTCGCGCCCAGGGACATGTTTTCCATATCGCTTTCAACCCGCCTGTACAGGCCGGGGTATGCGATTTCGATGGTTCGGAACTTTATCAGCGCGAAGATGACACTGTCGAAACAGTGACCAACCGCATCCGCGTATACCACGAACGGACCCAGCCGCTGATTGATTATTACCAGCAGCGCGGCGTCTTGTTGGAGATCGATGGCAATCGCCCGATCGAAGCAGTCTTCGATGGTATTCTGTCCGCTCTCACAGGCGTTTAGGAATCTCGTTTATGGTTTGGCAGCGAAACATCGTCGTCAAGACAGACGAAGAGATCGAGATCATGCGGGAAGCCGGGCAAATCAATGTCCTGGCTTTGAATACGATCCGCTCCATGATCCGCCCTGGCGTCACCACGGCAGAGTTGGATGAGGCCGCCGAAGGGATCATCCGCGATCATGGTGGTGTCCCGACATTCAAGGGGTACCCCGGGCCGTATCCATTCCCGGCTACGTTGACCATCAGCGTGAACGAAGCTCTGGTGCATGGCATACCCAGTGGATATGAGCTTCGGTCTGGTGATATTGTTTCGGTTGACTGCGGCACCACCTACCATGGCCTCATCGCCGATTCAGCCTTCACGGTTGGGGTGGGCGAGATTTCCAGGGATGCCCAGCAGTTGCTCGACATCACGGAGAAAGCTCTGTACATTGGCATCGAACAGATGCACGCCGGTAAGAGAATTGGCGATATTTCTGCAGCGATCCAACAGTTCGCCGAAGGACATGGATACAATGTCCCCAGGGAATACAGCGGACATGGCGTTGGCCGACAGATGCACGAAGCGCCCCAGGTGCCAAACTATGGTAGAGCTGGGCGAGGCCTGGTGCTCCGCCCAGGGATCACTTTAGCGATCGAGCCGATGCTTTTGGTTGGAACTTTCCGAACACGCGTCTTGCCGGATCAGTGGACAGTCGTTTCAGCCGACGGTTCCCTGACTGCGCACTTCGAACACACCGTAGCTGTGACGAAGAACGGCCCGTTGATCCTGACTCCGCTCGAGGAAGTTGTGGACGGAAGAAAAAAAGGCTAGTATAATTGAGGCTTTGGTTTCGAAGAGAGGTAAAATGAAAGTATCAGCATCCGTAAAAAAACGCTGCGCGAAATGTAAGATAGTCAAGCGCAAAGGTAGATTATACGTAATTTGTGATAATCCAAAACACAAACAGCGACAGGGATAATTCTTATGGCACGTATTGAAGGTGTAGACCTGCCACGCGAAAAGCGGGTCGAAGTAGCTCTAACATATATCTACGGCATTGGCCGTTCGCGGTCGAATGAATTGCTGGCCGCCACTGGTATCAACCCGGATACACGCGTCAAAGATTTGACAGACTCCGAAGTAACGACTCTTCGTGACGCAATCGGCCAGAAGTATAAAGTCGAAGGCGATTTGCGACGCGAAACTCAGATGCATATCAAGCGTATGATCGAGATCGGAAGTTATCGCGGCATCCGTCATCGTCGCAACCTGCCCGTTCGTGGTCAGCGGACGCGTACGAATGCGCGCACCTCCAAAGGTCCGAAAAAGACTGTGGCAGGCCGTGGCCGCCGCCGAGGTGTGGCGAAGAAATAGATCGCAGGAATAGATTCGAGTGCGAGGTAGTATGGCAAAAAAAGGTACAACGCAGCGAAAGAAAGGCGTAAAGAAAACCAGGCGCGCTTTGTCCTCCGGGCAGGTGCACATTTTCGCGACGTTCAATAATACGATCGTGACGATTACTGATCCCCAAGGCAATACGGTTTGCTGGGGCAGCCCCGGGATCTTGGGTCTCAAAGGCTCCCGCAAGAGCACTCCCTATGCAGCCCGTTTGTCGGCGGAACATGCCGTCAAACTGGCGATGGATATGGGGATGCGCGAAGTCGAACTGTATGTCAATGGCCCTGGCCGCGGCCGGGAAGCAGCCATCCGCGCCGTACAGACGATGGGAATCAAGGTCACAGCAATTTCCGATAAGACCCCCGTGCCTCACAACGGTTGTCGCCCGCCGAAAAAGCGCCGCGTATAGGTTTACCAGTAAGAAGAAAAAGATAGAGGATTGAAATATGGGACGATATTCAGAGCCCGTTTGTAAGCTGTGTCGGCGAGAAAGCGAGAAACTCTTCTTGAAGGGAGCACGTTGTTATACAACAAAGTGTTCTTTCGATCGCCGCGGATACCCCCCTGGAGAACATGGGCGTACCGCGCAATTCCGCAGCCGCCGCGAGTCGGACTTTGCCCGACAGTTGCGGGCGAAACAGAAAGCCCGCCGTGTATATGGCGTCATGGAGCGACAATTCCGCCGCTATTACGATGAGTCGCTTCAGCGTCGCGGCCTGACCGGTCTGAACCTGTTGCAGATTTTGGAATCCCGCCTGGATAATGTCATCTATCGTCTGGGATATGCCAACAGCCGGACTCAGGCGCGTGTTTTGGTTACGCATGGGCATTTCAATGTCAATGGCCGCCGCACTGATGTGCCCTCCATGTTGCTCTCTCCCGGCGATGTCGTCGCCGTTCGAGAAGGTTCTCGTAAACACTCTTACTTCAAGGATCTTCGAACTGAGGCTTCAGAACGAATGGTTCCAGAGTGGGTGAGCCGTGACGTAGAGGCTTTGACGGGCAATGTCCTCCGCTTGCCCGAGCGCCTCGAGATAGACGGAAACTTGAATGAGCAGCTCATTGTTGAGTACTACTCACGACGGTAAGTAAAATCGTGACAAGAAACGACACGAAACCTCGAATATTAGAAAATGGGAGGGGCGACCTGTGTTGGGAATAAGTAACATGGTTACGCCGAAAATCGAGCGAGAAGCCGAATCTCGAAATTACGGCAAATATGCAATCAGCCCGCTGGAGCGTGGCTACGGTCTCACCTTGGGCAACGCTTTACGACGCGTATTGCTTAGCTCCTTGGAAGGCGCCGCAGTAACATCTATTCGCATTGCGGATATTCATCACGAGTTCCGTGATATCCCGGGTGTGCGTGAAGATGTCATCTATGTGATGCTGCAGGTTAAGAAACTGCGCATGCTTCTCCATGATGTGGATACCGCCCGGATGCATCTTGAAGTGCATGGTACGGGTGAAGTTACCGCTGCCGATATCATCGCGCCGCCCGAGGTCGAGATTATCAACCCTGAGCTTTATCTTTTCACTGTGGATGATCGCGATGCGCCGTTGGAGATCGAATTTACGGTGCAGCGCGGCCGGGGATATTCCCCTGCTGACCATCGCTCGGGTCGCCTTCCCATTGGTGAGATTCCTGTGGATGCGATTTACAACCCGGTCAGGCGCGTCAATTATGATGTCGGCTTTGCTCGGGTTGGACAGAGCACGAACTACGATAAGCTCACCATGGAGATCTGGACGGACGGCACGATCGAGCCTGAAACTGCTCTCAGCACCAGCGCCAAGCTGCTCATGGAGCATTTGCAGCATCTGGCAGGCGTCAGCGCCGAATCCCTGGCTGTTTTGGTAGAAGAACAGGTCGTAGAAGATAGCCTGGGTGAAGAGGTCATCGAAACCCCCATCGAGGATTTGGATCTCTCGGTGCGTGTATTCAACTCACTGAAACGCGCCGGGATTACCAAGATCGGTGAGATCCTCGAATTGATGGATAAGGGCGATGACGCAGTCCTGTCTATCCGGAATTTTGGCGTGAAGAGCCTTTTGGAACTGCGAGACAAGATGGTCGAAAAAGCGTATCTTCAAGACGAGGATTTGGACGATTTGGAATTGGAGTGAGCAGAAATGCGACACAAGATAGCTGGAAAAAGACTTGGCCGAAATCGAGGCCAGCGTACGGCCCTGCGCCGGACGATGATTAGACAATTGTTTTCGAACGGACGCATCGAAACAACGCGCGCCAAAGCCGAGCATATTCGCCGCCCGGCTGAAAGATTGATCACGTTGGCGAAGCGCGGCAACAGCGCGGAAGGCGCTGCTGCAGTACATGCACGCCGTGTGGCAGCCGCCCGTCTGGGTGATGGAAAACTCGTCGCCAAGCTGTTCGAGGAGATTGCGCCTCGTTACGAAAGCCGCCCTGGTGGGTATACCCGTATGGTCAAGGCCGTCCCCCGGCAAGGCGATGCGGCCGATATGGTCATTTTAGAGCTGGTCGAAGAGTGATCGGTGTTCTATACTGATCACTGAAAATGGCACGTTACAAAGTTATTCTCGCCTACGACGGCACCCATTTCTACGGATCTCAGCGGCAGCTTGAGTTGCGCACGGTGCAGGGCGTCGTCGAGGATGCTTTGCATAAGCTGAGTTGGACGGGCGAATCGATTGCCATGGCGGGACGCACCGATACGGGTGTACACGCCACGGGACAGGTGCTGGCCTTCGACTTGGCCTGGCGTCATACACCTGAGGATTTGCAGAATGCGCTCAACGCGCTGCTCCCTGGCGATGCAGCAGTGCGACATATCACTGAGTGCAGCCTGGATTTTCACCCCCGTTATGACGCTATCTCCCGCACGTATCGTTACCGTCTTCTCGTTGATCCGATACGCAACCCGCTCGAGGAGCGCTTCTCCTGGAGAGTCTGGCCTACCCCCGCGCTAGACCGCCTACAGGCCGCCGCGGAATTATTCTTGGGTGTGCATGATTTCGCTGCCTTTGGCAGCCCGCATCGGGCTGGGGGATGCACTATTCGAGAAGTCACCAGGGCCAGTTGGCATCGCGAACGTGCAAGCGACGATCTGGTATTTGTGGTGACCGCGAACGCTTTTCTCTATCATATGATTCGGCGGCTGGTGCATGCGCAGGTGATGGCAGGTCAGGGGGTCCTTCTTGTAGAGGATATTCACCGATATCTGGAAACCCCACAAACGCTACCCATCCAAGGCCTGGCGCCTCCCCAGGGACTCACCCTGGTCGAGGTGAAGTACCCGCGAGAATAATAAATGATTCCACTGAAAAAAACGCATAACAGAGGTACCGGTGCGGCATATATGGGGGCGCGTGCGGAGCACGCACCCCCATATATACCGCACCGCACTCTTCTCTCGGCGTTTTTTCAGTGAACTCAACTATTGGAATACAAAGACGGAGAAAACACCGTGTATAAAACGTTTTATCCAAAATCTGAAGATATCAATCGCGAGTGGATTCTGGTTGACGCCAATGATCAGACTCTCGGACGTTTGGCAACGAAAATCGCTTCGGTGATGCTTGGGAAGCACAAACCTGAGTTTGCCCCCGGCGTTGATCTTGGCGATTTCGTCATCGTTGTCAACGCTGAGCGCATCCGCGTCACCGGCAACAAGCTGGAAGATAAGATGTATTATCGAGTCAGTGGACGCCCTGGCGGCCTGACATCTATCAACCTGCGCGGCTTGCTCGCAAAACATCCTGAGCGTGTGATCGAAAAAGCGGTCTGGGGTATGTTGCCTCACAATCGCTACGGTCGTCTGCTCATGAAGAAACTGCGTGTTTACGCTGGACCCGATCATCCCCATGCAGCTCAGAACCCGAAACCCATCGAAGATATTCTACCTTCGAGTGAGGAGTAATTATGGCAAATCAATACTACGAAGGAATCGGACGTCGTAAGGTCAGTACAGCTCGAGTACGTTTGGTGAGCGGTTCCGGCGAGTTTATCGTCAATGAGAAGCCGCTGGAAGCTTATTTCCCGCGCCTTGGTGATGTAGAGACCATCCTCGGCCCGTTGGAACTGGTTGGTCAACGTGCATCGCTCGATGTCAGCGTGCGGGTGCAAGGCGGCGGCGTCACCGGGCAGGCCGATGCCGTTCAATTAGGCCTGGCGCGTGCTTTGGTGCAAATGGACCCCCAATACAAACCCACCATGCGTAAAGGCGGCTTCCTGACTCGTGACGCACGCGAGAAAGAGCGCAAGAAACCTGGCCTCAAGCGTGCTCGCAAGGCGCCCACCTATACCAAGCGTTAGTCTTTTCCTGAAACGTAAAACGTAATGCGTAAATTTACGTTTTGCGCATTACGTTTCGCATTTAATTAAGGGACCGCACATGAAAACTCCTGGCATCACGCTTCTCGGCCTTGGCCCTGGCTCCCCGAAACTTCTCACACGCGAAGCCTGGCATATCCTCGAAAACGCGTCCGAGATTTTTCTTCGCACGCGACAGCACCCTGCGGCGGATGGATTTCCTGCTCGCCTGCTGGCGCATGATTTCGATCACTTGTACGAGGAAAGCGCATCGTTCGAAGAAGTCTACGCCCAGATTGTGGATGAGATCATCGCCTTGGGGCGCAGGCCAGACGGTGTGATCTACGCTGTGCCGGGACATCCTTTCGTGGCGGAATCGACCGCCCCCGAAATTTACCGCCGCGCAAGAGAGGAGGGACTACCGGTCTATGTTGTAGAGGGTCTCAGTTTCCTCGGGCCGATGTTCTCCGCCCTGGGGCTGGACCCCCTGCCGCAGACCTCCCTCGTGGATGCGCTGACCCTGGTTCGCGGGCACCACCCTCCCTTCCCGCCCGATGCGCCTGCGCTGATCGCCCAAATCTACGCTGGTCATATCGCCTCGGAAGTCAAGCTTACCCTGATGAATCTCTACCCCGATGAACACCCTGTCCGCCTGGTTCATGGCGCAGGGACGCAGGATGTCATCGTTGAAGATTTGTCTCTTTTCGAAATAGACCGCAGCCCACACATCGGGATGCTGACTACGTTGTATCTGCCTCCCCTTGGGCCGCATACCTCCTTCGAGTCTTTGCAAGAGATTACGGCGCATCTACGCGCCCCGGAGGGTTGCCCCTGGGATCAGAAACAAACTCTTCAGACCTTGCGGCCGCATCTGATGGAGGAAGCCTACGAGCTGCTGGCAGCGATAGATGCCGATGACCTTTCGAAAATGCAGGAGGAGTTTGGCGATTTGCTACTGGTTCTCACCATGCTCATGCAAATGGTCAGTGAGACCGATTTCAACAGCGCCGATGTGATTCGCATGATCAGCGCCAAGCTCATTTACCGGCATCCTCACGTTTTTGCTGGTTTGCAGGTGGATGGGGAAGAGGCGGTGCTCAGGAACTGGGAGCAGCTCAAAGCCGAGGAGCGCAGGGCAAATGGCGAGGCCGAAAAAAGTTTGCTGGATGGCGTTTCGATTGCCTTGCCTGCTCTGACCCAGGCCCAGGAGTTCCAGGAACGGGCTGCCCGGGTCGGCTTCGATTGGCCTGAAATCGAGGGGGTGATCGTCAAGGTTTGCGAGGAGGCCAAAGAAATCCGCGCCGCGGCGGATGACGAAGCCCGCGCCGCAGAGATGGGGGATTTGCTCTTTTCGGTGGTCAACCTGGCGCGCTGGTTAACGATAGACTCCGAGAGCGCGCTGCGGCAGGCGAACGAGCGCTTTCGGGAAAGATTTATCCAAATCGAAACTGCCGCCCGCCGCCAGGGGCGCAACCTTGGGGATCTGACGTTGGAAGAGATGGACGATTTGTGGGAGGCTTCGAAAGCGATTCGGTAAATTGCCAGGAACGGAAAAGCAGGCAGGAAGAGGAATTCGTGATTTCCTGGATTTCGGTTCTTCATTTTCTAACATTCACTATACCCACAGGCGTAACACTTCCTGCAGCCCTCCTCGCTGACCAGGGCTGCCTGTCCACAATCTGGGCATAGATCGCCGATCTCGAAGGAACCAGGCTGAGATTCTTCTTGATTTCCGAGAGCCAACTCCGAGCGTTCAGCAGACTCCTGCCCATGATCGTGACCGGCTTCACGCCAGGTATATTCTTCGAGAGAGTTCCCCAGATACTCACGCAACGCTTGAGAGACGCCATCGGGAAGAGATCGCACCCGATTCGGCCCAAAACCCAAAGGACGACCGCCGCCAATGCCAGAGAGCTGATGCACGATCTCGTACAGGCGCTCACGCGGCGCGATGGGAGAAGCCAGCCGCAGCGTATAAGAAATCAGGCGACCAATCGCTTCCGAGACAGCCGCGGTATCTGAGCCGGCCTTGGCGGTGTTGATAAAGACCTCGAAAGGCTGTTCGCCGCCATTTTCGTTGACCGTCACGAAGGCTTTGCCCAGAGGCGTGTTGACGTTATAGGTGTAGCCCTGTAATCGGCGAGGGCGCGGCTTCTTGGTTTCATGCCAGATGGTCAACAGGGCTTCCTCGGGGGCAATGTCCTCGCCGCCATTATCTTTCTCCTTTACCGTGGTCCGAGTCTCCAGGACAACCTTTTGACGCGAACCCGTGACATACACCGTGATGCCCTTGCAGCCCATTTCCCAGGCCAGTTTATAAGCTTTGGCAACATCTTCTTCCATGGCGTCTTCGGGGAAATTGATCGTCTTCGAGAGGCTGTTATCCACAAAGGCCTGTAAAGCCGCCTGCATCCGTACATGTTCGGTCGCTGAAATATCCTGCGAAACCACGAAGGTATCGCGCAAGTGTTCAGGTAGCATCTCGACATTCTGACAGGTACCACTTTCCAATACCAACTCGATGATCTGTCCTCGCTCATCTTCTTCCAGGCCGGCCTCGACCAGCGCTTTCTCGAATAAAGGACTGGTGTAAGTTAGTTCCAAATCCAGGCCATGATCATCCACATGGCGGATATAAGCCAGCGCGAAGACCGGTTCACAGCCATAGCCCTCGCAGCCAGCCACCGTAGCGATCGTCCCTGTGGGCGCAATGGTCGTCTGGGCGGCGTTGCGGATGCCGTGTTCCCGGATGCCTCCGACCACATCCTCCCAATTCAAGGCTGGGCGACCCCAATCATGTTGGTATTGCACAATCGAAGTTGGCGGCTCCCACGCCATATCCGATGGGTCATAGATACTCCCCGAAATGACCGGGAATGCGCCGCGCGACTTCGCCAGCTCGATGCTGGTGCGCATAGCATGATAACGCACGAACTCCATCACCTGGGCAGCGAACTCCTGTCCCTCCGGCGAACCGTAACGGATGCCGGCGTGATACATCAAATCTCCAAGCCCCATGATGCCTAATCCAATCCGCCGGGTGCTGAGGGCGGTTTCCCTCAATTCTGGCACATCGGGGACGTATGCATTGGCGTCAATCACATCGTCAAGGAAGCGCGTCGCTAACTCAACCGAATCCTGTAATTTCAGCCAATCTACAGAACCACCTGGCCCCAGGTGTTGCGCCAGGTTGACCGAGCCCAGGCAACAGTTCTCGTAACTGCCTAAAAACTGTTCGCCGCAATTATGCACCACGACGCCATTGGCAATGAACGAATGGGTTCCTGGTTGATGTAGATCGAAAACTGGCTCTACACCGTCTTGTTCTACGCCAAGCACAGTGGCCATAAAAGGCTCTTTATAAGGCCCGCGCGTCAAGCGGCTGAGAGATCGAAAACTGGCTCTACACCGTCTTGTTCTACGCCAAGCACAGTGGCCATAAAAGGCTCTTTATAAGGCCCGCGCGTCAAGCGGCTGAGATAATTCGCCAGTTTGTTTTGTTTTTCCTGCGTCAGAAAGCCGATCTCATTAGCAAAACGGGTCAAGTTGGTTTTGCTGATTGCCAACTCATGCTGCGCCTTGTGGAGATAATCTTTTGCGCCGCCCTTGCCATCAGGCATGGGGCGGTATCCGCTCAACCTGCGGTTTTCGTAAATTCGGCTGGCAACGCCAAAATTCAAGAGCAACTGCTGTACCCCCTTCAACAGGGGCAAATGACTGGAACTCAAACGAACAGAGCAACCTTTATCACCGCCATCGTTGACATAGCCATCTGCAGTCAATAACGCTTGGAGGAAACCACGTTGCAGGGCCTCGCTGCCCGCAAGAACGGCAGGCGGAACCAGGGGTTTGTGTTCTTTTGTAATTCCATACTTCACAGCCCAACGATGCAATCGCTCAGATGAAATTCGCGCCTCATCGCGCTCCTCGATATAGGTCACGCCAACGGGGTAAGGCCGTCGTTGTGCAGGATTTTCGATCAGGTTAGTGACAAATTCAGCAAAAACAGGCGCCAACTGGCGTTTCTCGTCTCCGAAGAAAGAAAGCACTGCACGATTTACGTTAACCGTCCCATCGCCAAGCAACCAACCGAGCACACGGCCTTCTTCCAGCGTACCAGATTTACCAAACCCACCTTTGTGATTCAAGATGTGAACGAGATCCCCGGGACACAGATCACGTGCTTTCACCCAGCCGCGCGCGGTCATAACCTTGTGATCTTCCGTAAGGCGCACTTCGTACCCCTGGCGGGTCATGAGGCGATAAACGGCCTTCTCTCCGGTGTGGAAGACACTCGTCGCCCGCTGGAATACTTCTGTTCCGAAGCGCGTATCAACAGTAGCGGATACCGGTGCGCCTGCCACAGCCAGCTCATCCGCCCGGAATAAGCCATCCTTCGTATAAATCAGCGTTTCACCGGAAACACAGGGATTTGTCGCCTCGAGCATATAACGGTGCGGAACAGGGTTGGCGCGGTTGGCTGCATCCAAGAAGAGCACCCCCGGCTCGCCGTTATGATGGGCCTGGGTGACGATCTTATCGAACAACTCGCGCGCCCGAACCCGCCTGTAAACTTTGATGGGAATCCCCTGCGCTTCCGCCTGCTCGATCGTACCACTGAATTCTCGATAGTCCGCACATTCGACATCCGGGAAGCGCAAATCCCACCAATCGTCATTTTCGACGGCCTGCATGAAGGAATCCGTGATCCCTACGGAGATGTTGAAGTTGGTGATCGCATCTTCATCGGTTTTGCAGGTGATGAACTCTTCGATGTCGGGGTGATCGACGCGAAGGACGGCCATATTGGCGCCGCGTCGTGCGCCGCCTTGAGCTACCTCACCAAAGGCTTTATCATAAACCCGCAGGAAACCCACCGGCCCGGTGGCTTTTCCGGCAGAGGTCTTGACCAGCGTATTCTTTGGGCGCAGGCGCGAAAAGGAGAAGCCGTTGCCGCCGCCGGTCTGCTGAATCAGCGCGGCATCCCGTAAAGTCTGGAAGATGCCATCATGCCAACGCCCCATATCGTCGCTGAGCGGCAGCACGAAACAGGCCGCCAATTGCCCCAGGGGTGTGCCCGCCCCCGTGAAGGTGGGAGAATTGGGTAGGAATCGTTTTTCGGCAAGAAGATCATAGAAGCGGCGCGCCGCCTGAAAGGGGTTCTCGCCCCATCTCTGCTCGACAGCCGCGATATGATAAGCCACGCGCCAGAAAGTACCTTCTACTGTCTCGATGGGTTGTCCGTCCTCATCCCGGCGCATATAACGCCGCGCGAATACCTGAGAAGCATTTTCTGATAACTCCACCTGGCGAGAACCTTCAGGCAGCGGCGGGATTTGTTTTGTGTCTACCTCATTTAAAATCATCCATCACTCCTCAGACGAATACGAAAGCCTGGCGAAAACACTCCCCCCTGCTGAAATCTCATCCGATCAACTCGTCTCGAGCAGACGATCGATTTCTTTGCGAATGGAGGCCAGGTCGTCTAACCCCAAATAGACAATCGCGTAACGGATGTATGCAACATGATCTAATTCTTTCAACCCGGCGATAACCATGTCCCCTACAACCCGCGAAGACACCTCCGCCTTCCCCATGGCCTGCAAGGAGACCTCGATCTCCCCCGCCAACCGCTCGACGTCGGCGGCGGAGACGGGGCGTTTCGCACATGAAATCCGAATACCTCGCATCAGTTTTTCGCCATCGAATTCTTCCCGGGCGCCGTCCTTTTTGATGATCAGGGGTGGCGCCAGAATTGGACGTTCGTGGGAACTAAAACGTTGGCCGCAGTGGAGACACTCTCTGCGACGGCGTACACCACCGTGTTTTTCTTTGGTTGTATCAATCACTCGTGAATGTTCATTCTGACAGTATGGGCAAAGCATAATCACCACTCCTAACCCCCATATATGGGGGTATACTCTATTGACATCCCTGCATATGGCGGTTTTAGAAAGCACATTGTAGCACGCTTGATCGGTAGGTGCAAGCCTTCCGAGGTACTACTTCTTTAAACCCAAGCTCCCCGCCCGAAAGCAGTAGCGGGGAGCCCAGGGTAAACAGACATTCAGAGATCGCTGGGAGGAGGGCCAGCCATCTCTAGCTCTACTACGATTTGTAAAAAACCAGGTAACTACTCAGCCAAACGGAGAAATTCCCGAAAAAAGGGTGTGCGTAGGGGTGCTGCGCACCCCCACCTAATCCGTTCGATGACTGAGCAGTTACAAAACCAGTATGCAGCTAACTATCGGAGCGCACCCGGTTTCGCAAGAAGGTGGGGATATCCAAATCTTCTGTATTCAATGTGCGCGGCCGGAATTCCGCTTGTTCCTCCTTCAAAGGAGTAAGCTCACGCGGGCGAGCAGCCCGCTCCATAATATTGCGCGGCATCCCTGATCGCTCGAAGCCGGTGGCAATGACGGTGATGCGGATATTCTCGTCCATATCAGGATCAATCACCGCGCCGAAGATCAGGTTGACATCGGGGTGAGCGGTCTCCTTGATGATGGCGGCAGCCTGGTTGACCTCGAAGAGGGTCAGGCTTGGGCCGCCGGTCACATTGAAGAGGATGCCGCGAGCCCCGTCTATCGTAATATCGAGTAACTGGCTGGAGATGGCCTGCTCTGCGGCATCGCGAGCGCGATCATCACCCGATGCCGTACCAACAGCCATCAAGGCTGCCCCGCCTTCGGACATGATCGTGCGCACGTCAGCGAAGTCGAGGTTGATCAAACCAGGGATGGTGATCAGCTCCGAAATGCCCTGGATGCCCTGTCGCAAGACATCGTCAGCCACCTTGAAGGCCTCTTGCAAAGAAGAACGCTTATCCACGATTTGCAGCAGGCGGTCATTAGGGATGACGATCAACGTATCGGCGCGCTGCTTTAGCTCAGTTATCCCAACTTCTGCCGATTTGATGCGGCGTGCGCCCTCGAATGTGAAGGGCCGGGTGACCACGCCAATCGTCAGCGCGCCAATCTCGTGAGCGATCTGCGCAACCGTTGGGGAAGCGCCTGTGCCCGTGCCGCCGCCAATCCCGGCCGTAACGAAGACCATATCGGAACCCTTGAGCACATTGTAAAGCTCTTCGGCAGTTTCTTCGGCAGCCCTGCGCCCGATTTCAGGATCGCCTCCCGAACCCAGGCCGCGCGTCAGCTTTTCACCGATACGAACGCGCGTCGTGGCGCGTGAGAGCGCCAACGCCTGGGCGTCTGTATTCACCGCGATGAATTCGACGCCTTGCAAGCCTTCATCAATCATTCGATCGACGGCGTTGCAGCCTCCACCGCCAACACCAACCACTTTGATGCGGGCAAACGACTCGGGTTGATTCATTGTGTGCATTTTCGGATTCTCCTCGACTCATCCTTCGGATATTTCCTCTACGATCAAGCGGGTCAGCCTTCGGCGCCCAAGGAAATTTTCACAAAGATTTGTCCATTTTACCAAACGTCTCGAAACTAGACATTTTTGTAACCTTAAAATAAACACTTACGGCAATAACCGGCGCAGCCAACCGCTCATCTTCTTCCAATCAACATCGCTTTTTATGCGGATTGGGCGGGCGCGGCGATGATCGAACGTGTTGACGAATTCACTCATCAATACAGCCCAACGCAGCAAACCCACACTGGTGGCGTAAGCCGGTGAATGTAACTGATCTACCATGCCGAGCAGCCCATCTGGTTGGGCGACCCGCACTGGCATGCCCAGCACTTGTTTGGCTAACTGGCGGATGCCCGGCAGGGCGCTGACTCCTCCAGTCAACACCATCCCGGCGGGTAATAAGCCGTCATATCCAGAGCGCTTGATCTCTTGCATCATCAGGCTGAAAATCTCCTCGACGCGGGCTTCGATGATATGGGACAACTCCCGACGGTTGATCGTCACAGGCTTGTCTTCTCCAAAGGGACGAATGTAGAAAGCCTCCCCCGGGTCGATCTGAGATTCGAGCGCGTAGCCATGTTGCAACTTGATCTCTTCAGCATGATTCACAGGCAAATGCAATCCATGAGCGATATCGGAGGTGATATGATTTCCGCCGATGCCTAAAACCATGGTGTGCCACACATCGCCTTCGATGTATACCGCCATATCCGTCGTGCCGCCGCCGATATCGCAGATCACCACACCCATCTCCCGCTCGGTTTCCGAAAGCACCACTTCCGCAGAGGCCAAAGGATTGAGCACGAACTGACTGGCACGCACGCCCGCCACCGAAACCGCCTGCCGGAGATTCTCCACGGTCGCTGCCGATGCAGTGATCACGTGGGTTTCTACCTCGAGCCGATAGCCATGCATTCCCACCGGGTTGCGAATGCCGTTCTGCCCATCCACGACGAATCCTCGCTGGATGACGTGGATCAACTCCTGATTGTGAGGGATGGTCACTGCGCGAGCCGCCTCCACTGCCCGCAAAACATCCCCGTTATCAATCGTTCCACCAGCGACTCCCACTACCCCCCGGCTGTTCTCCGAGGAGACATGCGAACCCGCCATGCTCACCAGGGCTGTTTCGATCTCCAGGCCAGAGGTCCGTTCAGCCTTCTCGATCGAACGCACGATCGCCTGCCCGGCCGCATTCATATCTACCACCGTGCCTTTGCGCATCCCTTTGGCAGGCTCGATGCCCACACCCAAAATACGCAACTTCTGGTCGTCCTCCAACCGGGCGACCAAAGTGCAGACCTTGGTGGTGCCTGCATCAATTCCAACGATAATCGGCGTCTCCATACTCATCATTGTTCCATGCGGTAATACGGCGCATGAAGATACTCCAGACTAATCAGGGTTGGCCTGATACCCTCTTCACTCAAACGCTGAACAGCAGCCTCATAAATCGCCAGTTTCGTCGCCATGGCGGCATCCGAAGTTTGTGCGCCGAAATAAACATCCCAGCCGCCGGGATCGCGCCATCCAAAACCGTGTCGCTCATCGAACACGAGGGGGACGCCATCGGGTGCAATGCCGCTCAAAGCGATGATGGACGCTGCCATTTCGGGGGACATGAACGCCCTGAGGGTTTCATCTCCTTCCGTTGTGGATTCGACCTCTTCCAGGACGAACGGCGCGGGGGGCGAGGTTGATGCGAGGACCCGAACCAGATTCTCCGCTTCCCCGCGCGGGGGGAAAGCCATCCCCTGCGCATCTACCCAGTGAACATCCTCATTCTGCTCCCAGGCGATCACAGGCTCGCGCTCCTCGATCTCCACCTCGACGATAGCGGGAAATCCTACCCGCACTGAGGCCGATACCACACCAGGAAAAATATTGATAATTCGATCCTCCAATACTTCCGGCTCGATCATGAAAACCGACCGGTTGTACACGAGTAACGAGCGGCTGATCGTGTCAGACGATAATCGGGCCAGGCCATCCATTTGCACCTCGTGCACCCGGTACATCGGCGAGTTGAATATGTAGTACAACACAGCCGAGAGCAGCAATACCAACAAGCTCGAAAGCAATCTCCAACCCGGCCGAACCGTGGGCAAGGAAGGCAAACGTACTTCCACGCCAGGGGTTGGCAGAGCGATATCGAAGCGGCGCTTGACGAGTTTGCTCTTCTTCTTGGGGCGCCTAGCCGGGTGGGCTGTGCGAACCTCGCGCACCATCACCGGGGGAATCCCGCGACCTGAACCGCTCTGCTTGCGGCGTCGCCTGGGCGCAGAGGGTTTGATGCCACTCTGGCGTTTTGCCCGGATCCTTTCCGACCGGGTTTGAGGCTTCTTACTTTTCATCAGTTCCTACAATCAGTGCTTCACGAAAAAGGATCCAAGACCCGTCCGCGGGTCGCCCGGGGACGGGCTCCTGATCGCTTTCGTGAACTACTGACAATTGATCACTTCGGGCGTTCATAGCGCCATTCTATACGGTCGCGCTCCGCGCGTCGCTCCAGGGCCAGCTCGATCAGGCGATCAACCAGCTCTGGGTATGACAGCCCACTGGCTTGCCACAGCTTGGGGTACATGCTAATCTGTGTAAAACCTGGGAGCGTGTTCAACTCATTCAGATAGAACTCGCCGCTCTCCTTATCCAACAAAAAGTCAACTCGCGCCATCCCGGCGCAATCTATCGCCTGGTAAGCTCGCACGGCTGCCGCACGCATCGCTTCGCCGATCTCAGCAGGGATGTCTGCGGGGATGAAAGCCTCCGAGCGCTCATCGTGATACTTGGCCTCATACGAATAGAACTCGGCCGTGGGGCGGATCTCGCCGGGAATGGAAGCCCGAGGGCTATCGTTGCCCAAGACGCTGATCTCGATCTCCCGCGCAACGACGCCTCTCTCGGCCAACACCCGCCGGTCGAAGCGCGCCGCCTCCATCAGCGCCTCAATCAAATCCGAGCGGTTGTGACATTTGCTCACCCCAACGGAGGAGCCCATGTTAGCGGGTTTGACGAAAATGGGATAAGCCGACATCGCTTCGATCCGATCGAGCACTTGCTCCATGCCTTCCTCGAATTCGCTTCGCAGTACGACCACGCTCTCGACGACCGGGATTGCATTGGCTTGCATCACCGCCTTGAAGACGCCTTTATCCATGCCAACTGAGGAACCCACCACTCCCGCGCCCACATAAGCTACATTGGCCATCTCGAACAACCCCTGTATGGTGCCATCTTCGCCGAAGGTGCCGTGCAACACGGGAAAGAACACATCGAAGTCTTGAAGATGCTGGAGGGTTTCCCTTCCTTCGGCCTCATGGACAGCATATATTCCATGGCGAGTAGGATAGCATATATTCCATGGCGAGTAGGATCAGGCAACATGGTCACAGGAGTGAGGTGATCGAACTTACCAGCCACGAAGCTATCGAGCACATTTTCCCCAACCAGCCAGGCTCCCTCATGGGTGACGCCGATCTCCGTGACCTGATATTTTCCGGGGTCGAGCGCTCTCAATACCGAACGCGCCGACATCAAGGAGACCTCATGCTCCCCAGAGCGCCCCCCGAAAATCACACCTACTCGAAGTTTGTTATTCATAACCATAGACACTTTTCAATATCCAACATCCAACTTCCAACATCCAACTACCACTCTCCAACCAGCTCGATCTCCAGTTCCAGTTCCACGCCGAATTTCTCGGCAACGGTCTTTCGGGCCAACTCGATCAGGGCGAAAACATCTTCCGCCGTAGCATCGCCGTGATTGATGAAGAAGTTGGCGTGCATTGGGCTGATCTCGGCATCTCCGACGCGGGCGCCCTTTAAACCGGCTTCTTCGATCAAACGTCCGGCGAAATCTCCGGGGGGGTTTTCGAACATCGAACCCATGCTGGCCCCAGGGGGCTGTGTGCGACGCCGGAAAGCAGCATACGCGTCCATCTTCTTCTGAATTTCATCCGAAGGGCGATGAGCCAACGCAAAGCGCGCCGACAAAATCGTCGCCGTGATTGGCTCACGCTTCAAGCGGCTGGAGCGATAGGCGAAACCCATCTCTTCCGCAGACCACTGCGACCACTTCCCATCCTGATGCAAGATTTCTGCCATAATCAGGCAGCCAGCCACATCACCACCGTGCGCGCCAGCGTTGCCGAATACCGCGCCGCCGACTGTGCCAGGTATCCCCGCGGCCCACTCCAGGCCCGACAGCCCGCGTGAGGCTGCCCGCCGGGCTACTTTCCCCAAATTGGCCCCCGAGGCAGCCCAGACCGTGGGAGGCGCGCCCTCGTCATCGAAGCTGATCTGGCGCGCCCGGTTGAGCACCACCACGCCCCGCACGCCAGCATCGCTAATCAGCACATTCGACCCTCCACCCAGAATCAGGAAAGGAACTTCCAACGCCCTTAACTCAGTCGCTGCCCAGGCCAACTCATCCACCGAGTTCACTGTCACCACCGCATCCGCGGGGCCGCCCACGCGCGCAGCCGTATGGCGCGCCAAAGACACATCCGTTTGCATCGTCTCGCCAAAAACGGAATGCAGGCTTTCGAGAGGCAGGGTAGCAGCAGGAAACATCGTATGCTATAAAACCTTGATTCGTTCGATAATCTTGTCTATCAACTCAGCCATCGAATAAATTCGAGGCGGGCTTACGAAATCCACTTTCGTGGATTGAGTTTTCGACCGACGCAGCGCCTGTGTTGAGCGCAGCGAAGCATCGGGTTCGCAAGGCAGCCTCGATTTCCAATCGCTGGCTGTCTGCGATGTGTTTTCCAGGCGTATCGCCGATAATGTCACAGTTTCGGCCTCGAATGTACGTTTTGCCTTGGTCATCGAGTCATCCTCACTCGCGATCCATCACGATGCTTTTTCTCATCCGACAACGATGCCAGCACATCCTGGCTGATTCGGATGGCGTCTCCAGCCGAGAGCACCAGCACTACATCGCCGGCTTGAAGATCATTCAACAAACAGGCGGTTGTATCGGCTAAGGAGCATGTAAATCGAACATGGGGATGATCCATCGCCTGCACAACCTGTTCAGCCGAGAAATCTAGGTCGAAGGCTTCTCGGGAGCGGTATACCTCGGTCACCAATACGCGATCAGCGTCATCGAAAGCCGCGACGAACTCATCGAAGAGCGTTTTAGTTCGCGTATACGTATGCGGCTGCCAGACCGCCCAAATCCTGCGATTGGGATATCGAACCCGGGCAGCGGCCAATGTGGCCCGAATCTCGGTGGGGTGATGGGCGTAATCGTCTATCAGGGTCACGCCAGCAACTTCTCCGAGCACTTGGAAGCGACGCCCAACCCCAAGGAATTCATTCAACGCCCCAGCGGCATCCGTCAAGGATAACCCCAGCAGGTCAACCACCGCCAGAGCGGCCAGGGCGTTTTCGACATTGTGCTTGCCAGGAACTTGCAGGGAAATCTGAGCAATCCTTTTACCGGCGCGGCAGGCATCGAAGTCGGAGCCGCCGTGGTGATTGAGCGTGATATTTTCGGCGTAATAATCATAGTCCGGTGATTGGACGCTGTAGCTCAACCGCCGGCGCCCTTCATTGGCCGCTACGGCCATGATTTTGCTGGCGCCGGGATCATCTCCACAGGCCAGAAGAATCCCATCGGGAGGCAGAATCCTCGCAAAATCCAGGAAGGCCTGCTGGAACGCTTCTGGGGTGGGGAATATATCGGGGTGATCGTGTTCCACATTGGTGATCACGGCGATTTGGGGCTTCAATCCTAAGAACATATAATCATACTCGTCGGCCTCGATCACAAAGGTGGGGCCTTCGCCGGCGCGGGCATTGGTCTCCAGATTCATCACCACGCCGCCGACAATGAAAGAGGGATCCTGGTCGAGGGCAGTCAGCGCCCAGGCCAGCATCGCCGTGGTAGTGGTTTTACCATGAGAACCTGCCACCGCAATGCCCTGTCGTCCTTCCATCAAATGGCCAAGATAATCAGCCCGCTTGAGCACAGGGATTCCCGCGTCGAGGGCGGCCTGCACTTCGGGGTTATCATCTTGCACCGCCGAAGATCGGATAACCAGATCGGCGCCGTTTACATTCGAAGCCCGGTGGCCGATGAAGACTTCAGCCCCGGCAGCTTCGACCGCTTGCGCCAGGGGGGAGTACTCCTGGTCGGAGCCGCTGACCGTGTATCCGCTCTCCAGCAGCACACGGGCAATGGCCGACAGGCCTGTACCACCGATCCCGACAAAGTGCACGTGCGCCATCAAATAAACACCACCAGAACCAATAAGAAAGCAAGACCAACTGCAACGAAGATTCCAGGAGAAATCCCCAGCCAAATTGGGGGCATGGCATTGATCAACATCGTTGCCGTACTAAGCAGAGGGTCATTGCTATTCGGCGCAATAATATATGGCTCGAATGGATAATGAGCCGAGTGCATATAGGACCAGATCGTTCCGACAAATAAGTACCCGTTGAAAGCGCCCACAACAAAACCTAATAGAATATCTTGAATTTTATCTCTGCGGATGGAACCACCCAGCTTCGTAAGCGTAGGTGTTTGATAGCCGAAAAAGACCAACCCACCCAGAATGCACGTTCGAATCCAAAATTGGCGGCGGTATGCGCTTTGAGCGTCAGCGTTGAGCTGGCTAAAAGGCTTGACCTCTTCCGGGGGAAGGATCACGACATCGGCCGTTTCTCCCTCGCTGACAAATCCATATGCTACTTCCAAAGATTTGAACGGCACAATCAATACTCTTAGATAATCTTGCGCAATCAAGATCATGAACAGCGCCAGCACAACACTGAATGTGACCAGCATCTCTTTAGCCCAACCCCTCAATGCTCCAACAAAAGCAAAGAGAAATAGAAAGAGAAAAAAGACCACCGCAAGACTAATCATCAGTTACTTCCTCTCATTGCATCGGCGCCTGCCAACTCGGCCAACAAACGGCCGATAGATAACGCCGCTTCAGGTTTGTTCAACGACAGCATCGCTTTGCGCATCTCCGCGCGGCGCCCCTCATCGTGCATCAGATCACGAACCAGAGGGACGATCTTCTCGGGCAATTCGGCGTCAGCTACCATCACGGCGGCTCCGCGCCGCGCCAGGTATTCGGCATTGACCTTCTGATAACGCCAGGCGTAGGGATAGGGCACCAGGATGGCCGGCAGCCCGAAGAGAGGCAACTCTCCCAGACTGGATGCGCCCGCTCGAGAGAGAGCCAGATTGGCTGCCCCGAAGGCTGCGCCCATCTCTGCGTGCAGGTATGGATAGGGGTGATAGCGTTGATCTTTTTCCGGAGCGAGTCCCCGGCGAGCCTGCTCGACTTCGGACCAGTTCAATTCTCCGGTGATATGGATGATCTGCATTTCGGCCAGCAATTCCGGCAAAGCCGGGAACAAAGCCCGGTTGATCGAGCGGGCGCCCTTACTGCCGCCGAACACCAATAACGTCGGCAAATCGGCCTGTAAATTCAAGACCTTCTGGGCCTGCTCTCGATTCCAGGATAGAAGCTCCTGCCGGGTAGGGTAACCAGTCACGACGACGCCGCGATGCTTCGGGAAAAATGAGCGCGAATCTTCTGTGGTCAGGGCAATTCGATCCGCAAAACGGGCTAATGTCTTCAAAGCCAATCCCGGTTCGATGTCTGGGACAAAGAGGACCGCAGGTATCTTCGACCCAGCCAAAGCGATAGGCGCCGCCACATAGCCTCCAGTAAAAAAAATCACCTCGGGGCGAAATCGTCGCAATATTTTTCGGGCTGCGATGAACCCGCGCGCCATCTGGAACAGATTGCCAGGCATGGCCCGCAGCCCAACACCGTGCATACCTGCCGCGGGAATAGCCTCGAACGGCAAGCCCGCTCGAGCTACCAGGTCAGCCTCCATGCCACCTTCGCCGCCGACCCACAGGAGGTCGGAAGGAGGAAGGGTGAAGACTTGCCCTGGGCGCAGCCGAAGGGAGGAAGGATGAAGGGCGGAGGAGGAATTTCCGCCTTCAGCCTTCCGCTCTCCGCCTTCCGCCTTTAGCCCTTCCAGAACGGCGAGGGCGGGGTACACGCCGCCGCCGGTCCCGCCTGCGCAGATTAACAATCGCACCGAAAGTCCTCCGTGATTCTTCTTCTTGTTTGCGCTCCGATAGACGTGAAATATTCAGCACGATACCCAGCGCCGCCATCGTCGTCACCAAATTCGAACCGCCAATGCTGAAAAACGGCAGGGAATTGCCAGCAAAGGGCATCAGGTTCAGTAACGAGGCCATGTTCATATAAGCTTCCAAAGTGATCCACATGGTCAGCCCGACAGCCAAAAGCGCCCCCAAACCATCTGGAGCGCGATTGGCAATGACCAATCCTCGCCAGAACAATAATGCAAAGAGAATAACTACAATCGTTGCTCCCAACACCCCCGTCTCCTCGCCAACGACGGCAAAGACGCTATCTGTGTGAGGGAAAGGTAAAGTTGTCATTTTGGTTGTGCCATGACCAAAGCCATCACCAAACCATTTACCGCGCATAAACGCCACCGTCGAGTGCTTCACATGGTCAGAGGATGCAAGGATGTTCTTCGAACCTTCTTTGAAATACGACACCCGTTCGTTATTCGTCGGGTTGAAGAGGATGACCAAAAAACCCGCCAGACCGGCGACCAGGAATAGAAACGCCGTTTGGATAACATCGCTGCCGGCCAGGTAATACATCAGACCGCCTAAGATCATCACCATGCCTGCGGCGCTCAAATCGGGTTGACGCAAGATCAAACCGCTGGTGATCCCAACGATAGCTGCCAGGGGGATCAATCCATAGCCCACATCGGCCAACTGGTTTCGCTTGGCGTACAACCACACAGATAGATAGATCACGATGACGAATTTCGCCAGCTCCGAGGGCTGAATCGATCCATCTCGAAAAGCACGCGTGACATCATTCATCGGCTCGCCAAAAAGCAACACAGCGATCAACGCTATCAGCGTGACAGCCATCGCGCCGATCGAGAGATAATGCCAATAGTGATAATCCAGCCAGGTCAGGAGGATCATGGTTACGAAACCCAACCCCAGCCAGCGAAGCTGCCGGTAAAAGAGATAAGTGGGTGAACTGATGCCAATTTCTTCCTTGGATACCAACATGGAAGGATCCCAACTGGCGGAATGCATCATCAGCAGGCCAAACCCGATCAAAGTGAGCACCACCAGAATCAGAGGCACATCAATATTCAGGCGCGGCGAAGACCAGGTTTTCCCCAGTCGTTTTACCTGACTGGGGGCGGCTACATTAACTCGTTGACCCATTTTCGAAAGCACTCTCCTCGTTCTTCGAAATCCGAAAACTCATCGAAACTCGTCCCGCCGGGAGCGAGCAACACCACCTCGCCGGGCTCGACGACCTGCGCGGCTGCGCTTACTGCTTCCCGTAGATTCTGGCAAACCGTCTGTGTATACGGCCGCTCAGCCGGGCCTGCCGCAGCCATAGCGCGAGAGATGATTGCTGACGCCTCGCCGAAGATCACCAGATGGTCTACTCGCTGGCGCACCAAAGCTGCCAGGTCCGCCCAGGGGAGGTCTTTGTCCCGGCCGCCGGCCAGAAGCACGATCGGCTCATCGAACGAGCGGATCGCCGCGATAGCCCTCTCTGGGGCGGTGGCAATCGAGTCGTTGTACCAATCGGCGCCGCCCCAGGAACGCACGAATTCCAAACGATGGGGCTCGCCCCGGAATTTCTCGACGCCGGCTCTCATGGCGTCTGCCGGGATTCCGATCGCCGCGGCGATTGCGCATGCTGCCAACACATTCGATAAATTGTGCTCGCCTCGCAGTTGGATCGCTTCTGTGGGAAGCAGTTTTCGAGGAGATTCTCTCTCCCAAAGCGTGATCCAGCCTTCGAGCAGGAAGGTCCCAACCCGACCTTTAGGTGGGCGCGCCATCCCGAAGGTGAGTAAATCCCCCCGGACGGAATCCAACAAACCCCAGGCTCCAGGGTCATCATGCCCCAGAACAGCCACATCGCCCGGGCGTTGAAAATCCAAAATACGAGCTTTTGCAGCCGTATAGGCCTCCATGGTGATATGGCGATCGAGATGATTTGGCGTTACATTGAGCACCGCAGCTACATCGGGGGAACGGGTCATCAATTCGAGTTGGAAACTGGACAATTCCATCACCACCAAATCGGCGTCGGTCATCTCGTCCACAGACGAAATCAACGGATTGCCGATATTGCCACCGATCCATGTGCGGGTTAGGGGAGGCGGGTTAGGGGTTAGGGGTTGCACACTACCTGACTTCCTAACTCCTAACTCGCAACTCTCCCCTGCCATGCGACCGACAAGCGATGTTGTGGTAGTCTTCCCCGCCGAGCCGGTAATGCCCACCACCTTACAAGGAGCAGCCTCCAGGAAAATCTGTGAGTCATTGGAGAGAGGCAGACCTCGCTTTTGCGCTTCCACAACCAGAGGCAGCGTCAATGGCACGCCGCCCGATACGCACACCAAATCAACATCATCCAGCAATCCCAGAGGATGGCCGCCCAAAGCCCATTCGACGGGCGCATCGGCCAAATCCTGGCGCGCCGTAACGAGCTCATCGGCCTCACGGCGGTCATTGAGTAGGACACGAGCGCCATGCGCGACCAGATAGCGCGCCAGGGCTATCCCCTGGCGGGCAACACCGATCATCAACACTCGACGGCCGTTCCAGTCCATCTGCTTCCTCACGCCACCGAAAGCGCCACGCCGATCATGGCAGCCATCAAGCTAATCAACCAAAAACGCTGCACCACCTGCGTCTCGCTCCAGCCAGAAAGCTCGAAGTGATGATGCAGAGGCGTCATCTTGAAGACCCGCCTGCCCTCGCCATACAACCGCTTGGTTAGTTTGAAATAACCTACTTGGATCATCACACTCAAAGTGACGCTCACCGGGATGATGGCGATGATGGGCAAGACCGCCCATTGGCCGGTCATTAGAGCAACGACTGCTAATGTTGCACCCAGGCCCAGGGAGCCTGTGTCTCCCATGAACAACTCCGCTGGATGGACGTTGAACCATAGAAAACCAAACAACGCGCCAACTAATGTAAAACAAAAATGCGCTAGGTATACCTGTCCCTGCAAAACAGCGATGCCGCCATAAGCTGCGAAGGCTGTCGCCGAGATCAATCCCGCCAGACCATCCAGGCCATCGGTCAGGTTGACTGCGTTGGAAAACCCGACGATGAGGACCATGGCAATGGGGAAATACCACAGGCCGACCGTGAAATCTATGTTGAAACCAGGCATGTAGAGATGCGGCGCGTCGAGAAAATGGTACAGGCCGTAAGACGCGCCAAAAGCCACGATCAATTGCAAAAAGAACTTCGTCCGAGCGCGCATCCCTTCACCACGGCGGTGGCCGCGCAGGCTCTGCCAGTCATCGGCGACGCCGATCAAAGAAAACAGGATCAGCACCCCAAGAGGCAGTAACACCGACAATCCAAGCACCTCGGTTGGGCCAAGCAAGGAAGCAGCATTCAACAAAATGGTGATCAACGCGACGGGCAGGACGATCATCACCCCGCCCATGGTTGGTGTGCCCAATTTCGAGAAGTGCCGCTCCGGGCCTTCCAGACGGATCAACTCGCCCAGCTTGAAGTTTCGCAGAATGCGCAACAGAGGCGGCCCCCAAATCACGGTCAGCAAGAAACTGAAGCCGGCTAACGCCAGAGTCAAAGCAGCTTGGGTCATCGGCGCGCCTCCAGGGTAGCCACTATGCGATCCATACGCATACCCCGTGAACCTTTCACTAACACAACGTCATCTCCCAGCAAGCGGTCACACAAATATTCGATGGCCTGATCGCTGTTTTCGAATTCGACGAGTTCCTGATTGGGGAAGCCAGCCTGACGAGCCGCGGCAGCGATATGGCGGCTGCGTTCGCCTACCGTTACGATCACATCGGCGACTTCGGCGGCGCGCAGACCTACTTTCCAATGCCCCTCTTTTTCATACGGGCCCAACTCCAGCATATCGCCCAACACCGCAACTTTTCGTCCTTCCATTTCGTCGAGCAGATTCAAAGCCGCTATCGAAGATTGCGGGGATGCGTTATAGGTATCATCCAGCAGCAGAGCGCCGCTCTCGGCGCGCACAGCCACCAATCGCAACTGCGTGTGTCCTGAGCGCAGCCCGCTGATGATCTCTTCCCAGGTGAGGCCATCGTTCAACCCTACGGCCACAGCCCGGAGCACAGTATGAACAGAATGACGACCGATCAACGGCGCCCGCAGATGCAGGATCTCGCCGCGATGATGCAGGCGAAAACGGATGCCATCCAGCCCAAGACCCTCGACCTGGTCGGCCCATACATCTGCCTGGGGATCGAGGCCGTAGTAGAAGACTCGCGCCTGTGTCTTCTCCGCCATCGCCTTGACAAGAGGGTCATCATAGTTGAGGATGGCAACCCCTTCGGGCGCCGGGGGCAAGGCTTCGACCAGCTCAGCTTTTCCCCGGGCGATAGCTTCCTGGGAGCCGGCCCGCTCAGCGTGGACAGTGCCGATATTCGTAATCACGCCAATGTGCGGTTGGGCCAGATCACAGAGAAAAGCAATTTCACCGGGTACGTAGAAACCCATCTCCAACACAGCGCGGCGATGCCCATCGCTCAACCGCAGCAACGTGAGAGGCAGGCCGATTTCATTATTCATGTTGCCAGGGTTCTTCAAGGTGCTGTAACGTTGATCCAGTACTGAGGCAATCAGCTCCTTGGTCGTGGATTTACCAACGCTCCCCGTAATGCCGATTACGCGGATATCCAATTGACGGCGCCAGGCACCTGACGCCTGCTGCAATGCCTTGAGCGTGTCTTCCACACGAAGGGCAAAGGGCGCCTCCGGAATTGACGAACGTTCGAGTTGTGGGCGTCCACGTAAATCCAACACGGAAATGCCTTCCGGCAAATCGCGTTGCACTAACGTGAAGCTGGCCCCACGATCGAAGGCATCCTTCACATAATCATGACCATCAACCTGCTCTCCAGGAATTGCTACGAAAAGCGCGCCGGGGATCACCTGCCGAGAATCCACAACGGCATCGGAAATCACCTGATTCGCCCAATCAGGCCGCTGATTGATGAGAGCACTGAGAAGATCAGCCAGAGTCAACATCTACTTCACATTATCCATCGGCCATGCTCAGGCGCACGCTATCGGAGGGGATGTCCATCAAGACCATCAACCGCTCCACCACGTCAACAAAAGCTGGGGAGGCCATCAAAGACGCCCACTGGGAAACGGTGGGTTTGTTCAGCCAGACATAAACCATGAATTGTGGATCATCCAGCGGGCCCCACCCCACGAAGGAGGCGTTGGTCAAACCGCTGTTGTATATCGTCGCTGTGCCAGTCTTACCAGCTACGCGGATGTTTTCTGGCATGTCGGTGTAGGATTCGCTTTCGACGATTTGCGCCAGCATCGCCGAAAGCGTGTGGGCGGTCTCAGCCGAAATCGGCGACCCTGCGATCTCGGGCGCAATGGTGTATTGATGCCCGCGATTGATAACAGCCTTCAAAATATGTGGGGTGACCATCTTACCATCATTCGCCACAGCCGAAATCGCCCGCAGCATCTGCACGGGAGTGACTTCGATGCCCTGTCCGAAGGAATTCGTAGCCAGGTCAATGAGGTGCCAATTATCATCGTTGTTGAAACGGACATGCCCGGCATATTCCCTGGCTAACTCGATGCCTGTCGGCTGCCCAAATTGGAAAGCTCTGATATATTCATAGAAGCGGTTTTGCCCAAGCATTTCTGTAGCAACATAGGCCAGGCAGACATTCAAAGAATGTTCCATGCAAGTCGTCATCGTTTGAGGGCCCCAGGCTCCACCATTCCAGTTGCGAATCGTCCAGCCCTCTACGGTGAGGCCGCCCGTATCGGTATATGGAGTATCCGGTGTAGCCACACCGGAATCTAAAGCCGCAGCCATGGTGATGATCTTGAAGACCGAGCCAGATTCATACCCGTCAATGGCCATGTTGAAAGCCTGCCCCTCCTGATAGACTTCATCGAGTTTCCATTCACCGCTTAGATCCAAACGCGGCCTGGAAGCCATGGCCAAAATCTCGCCCGTTCTGGGATTCATCACAATAATGCTGCCTGCATAAGAGCCGGTCTTCTCCAAATGGACATCCAGGATGTCTTCGACTGTATCCTGGATTTCACGATCAATGGTGAGCACCAGGCTGGCGCCATCGTATATCTCCGGTATATCCATCGCCAGAAAGGGGTCCGCGGAAACATATTCTTCTTTCTTCACCCCAGATAAAAGCCATTGAAGATGTTCCTCGATCCCGTTATGGCTATTGCCTTCTTTGTCAACCAGCCCTAGAACATTGGATGCAAGATCGCCTTCCGGGTAGCTTCTATCCAGGCGGGGCGTGATGACTAAACCAGAGAGGCTATGGGGGATCCCATCCTCACTCTCGCCAGCCTTCGCAGGGTCTTCGCGCAACTGGTCTTTCAATTCCAGCAACTCTTGCGCTTTGTCATAGGGGACGAAGTAGTCCAATGTAATATGTTTAAAAGGGGCATCCTTAGGATTCTGACTGGCCTCGAGGAACACCTCATGATAATCAAGCCCCAACTCGACGCTGGCAGCCAGCGCAATCGTGGTAGGGTTGCGTACGTAGTCCAATTCGAGCGCCGCCTCGTAAATCAATTGGCTGCCAGCCAACAGGTGGCCGTGGCGGTCGTAGATATCCCCACGAGCGGGGACAAGGGTATCCCACTCCTTTCCATCGAGCGCTTCGTAATTCAGAATCTCCGCGTTGGGAGATACGACCTGAATCTGAATCAATCGAGTGGTGATCACAAGCCCTGCCAGAGCAAATGCCAGACCCATGCTGGCGTAGCGTAAACTGTGCTTTTCGTTCATGGCCCTGCTTCCGCGAGAGGGATGAGGGGAGCTCGAAATTGCCGGGCGAGCCAATCCACCCAAGATTGAGTGAAGGCTGGAGATATGACCGGCGCAGTTGCCGTGGTAGGCTGGGCTGGTTCGGCCAATTCGACATGATCGCGGCCCATATAGCCGGGACCATGGATATACATGATCTCTTCGGATGTCGCCGGGCGGAAGCCCATCTCTATGGCGCGCTGTTTCATCACAGAAGCTGAAGTCAATATAGCCAATTGCGATTCCATGTTAGCAATCTCGAACTCCAGTTCTTCGATCTCTTGCCGATTTCGTTGGATTTCTTTTCCTAAGGCCGCCGTTTTCGCAGTGACGCTCACGAAAACGCTGGCGGCCAGTAGAATCACGACCAACACGACCAAAAAGATGCCAATCCCCTGAAGCTGTTTTCGCCACGGGGCTTGTGAATAAGCTTGAGTAAATTGTTGCACACGATCCATCGCTTCGAAACCTTGCAAGTCTCATGCCATGCTCATAGTTTTTCGGCTACTCTGAGGCGGGCGCTGCGCGCTCGGGGATTTGCAGCGATCTCGGCCTGTTCTGGGCGGATCGGCTTTCGGGTGACCAGCCGCAACACAGCCCGGTGGTTGCAGGCGCAATGCGGTTGTTCTGGCGGACAGACGCAATCCATGCTCTCCTGACGAAAGAAGCGCTTGACGATGCGATCTTCCAATGAATGGAATGAAATCACTGCCAAACGACCGCCTGGAGACAACGCAGCCATCGCCTGAGGGAGAACTTTCTCCAATGCTTTCAATTCTTCGTTCGTGGCGATGCGCAACGCCTGAAATGTGCGCGTCGCGGGGTGAACGCGAGACTGCCCTTTGCCAACCACTTTCGTGACAACTTCTTTCAATTCTCCAGTGGTTTGCAAAGGACGGGCAGCCACGATCGCTCGCGCCACTTGCCGCGACCGGCGTTCTTCTCCATAACTGTAGATCAAATCGGCCAACTCGTCCTCAGACAGGTTGTTGATTAAATCTGCGGCGCAGATCCCGGCTCGAGGGTCGAAGCGCATATCCAGGGGGCCGTCTAGACGCAGGGAGAAGCCCCGCTCTGGGGTATCGAGCTGCAGGGACGAAACCCCGAGGTCGAGCAGGATGCCTTGAACGGAATCCCACCCCAGGGTTTCGAGCTGCAAGCCCAGTGTCGTATAGGAGGCCTGCGCCAGGGTTACGCGATCCCCAAAGGGGGACAATCGCTCACGGGCCTGATCCAATGCCTGAGGATCTACATCCAGCCCCAATAATCTACCGCCGGGCGAACTGGCCTCCAGGATTCCCCAGGCATGGCCGCCTGCTCCTACGGTGCCGTCAACATAGAAACCGCCGTCACGGGGGCGCAAAGCTGATATAATTGCTTGGTAAAGAACAGGTTCGTGCATCTTGGTTCGACAATTGGATAGTTCGTCCATCGAATGAACCATCGAATGAACCATCCATTGAAAACCTAGAGTTCTAGCTCGGAAAAGCGTTCGGAGTTGGACTCCACATCTCTCAGCCGCATGACTTGAGCTTCCCATGCCCCTGGAGACCAGATTTCGATTGTCTCGCCAACGCCAACGATGACAGCATCGCTCTCCAGGCTGGCCACCTCTCGCAGGAACTGAGGGATCAGTATCCGCCCTGCCTGGTCGAAGTCAACCTGGCTGGCGGCAGCGAAGATCAAGCGGCGCAAATCACGAGTGGTCGGGTCTGTGGTTTTCATCTGGCTGAGTTTTCCAGAGATTGCCTCGAAGGATGACTCGGTGAGTAAGCGTAGGTTATGATCGAAACCCTGGGTCAGGTATGCGCCGCCGGACAACTCCTCGCGAAAACGCGCCGGGATCGTCAGGCGTCCTTTCTCATCAAGTGTGTGGCGGTACTGTCCTAGGAACATATGTTCTAACTTTGCATTAACGGCAGGACGCCGGAAGCCCGGCGTCTGCATAGATTCAATACACTTTTTGCCACTTTTACCCACAATTACACACAGTATAGTCGAAATCCCCACAAAATGCAAGTGGATTTATCCAATTTGTTGGGGGTCTGCAAGGCAGGTTTTTATGGCTAAAGGAAAGAAAAAACGCAAACAGGACGATAAAACTCGTATCCCCAAGGCAACTTACCAGACACCCATCTCACGCGTTCGTCCGGTGAAGATAACCGGGCCACGCTATTATCTCCAAAATGCCCGCGAATACCCTATCTTCGGCTGCTGGATCTATAAGGATTGGCAAAAAAGCGGCATTACCCCGGTCGTCGTCGCTCGCCGGCAATCAGAAGATAAAGTGATTTTTGGCGTTTGCATGGTAGATATCTGGTGCCTGGGGATCAAAGATGCTTACGCCAACGCTGATTTCTCCCGCAGGCAATTCGAGCAAAACCTGTCGAAAATGTGCAATTATGAGCCAGAAGAATGCTCAGTAGAATTTGCGCATGAGTTGATCTATGGCGCGATGGAATACGCGAAAAGATACGGCTTCACGCCGCACGTAGATTTCACACGCCAGTTCGTTGATAGAGTTCTCGATCCTCCCGACGCTCACCCACGGGAAGGCAATATCGAATTCGGGAAAGACGGCCAACCGTTCTACGCTTCTGGTCCATATGATGACGAGTCGAAGATCAATCAGGTCTTACGCACCCTGAAACGCACTGCTGGCGATGAGAACTTCAAATTCATGATTGCTCTGTCCACTCCTGATTCCTTCTTTGAGCCTTGATTGGCTGTAATTATTCCCTTCTCCGCAGCCTTCTGAAAAACTCCATCACCCCATCCACCCAGGCCTCTCGATAGGCGATGTACAGCACCTGGGAGAGTGGAAAGACCCCCCCGACCCTCGCCCGACCTCGGGGGAGGGAGTCGATCGGTCGCTCCGCCCACACGCGGTTGACGATGAAGCTCTCATCTTTCCTGACCCCCCTAGTGTCGAACAATAAGCCCACGAAGGGATAGCGCACAAAAATCGAAAACAGCAGGCCCCGGTCAATTCCAAAAGCTGAGTGAGGGAAGGAGAAGGGAACGATCTCCTGACCGGTGATTTCCTGGATCGCCCGACAGGACTCGACGATCTCCTCTTCGATCTCGGCATCCGACAAATCCATCAGCTTGCGATGGGTTTTGGTATGCGCGCCGATAGTGAAACCTTCGGCGTGCATTTGGCGAATCTGCGCTATCGTCAGATATGGTTTGTATTCTGCGAGGAATCTCTCCCAATCTACATCCAACAATCGGCAAGCATCGTTGATGATGTCTTCGTCGGGCAGGCGCAGTTCTTTGAGCCATTGGATGACAGCATCCGGCCTCGATATATCCGACGTCAACCCTTCGAGGCTGGAAACAGACGCTGGATCGAGGCGCAGGCGTTCGATGCATAGGGAGATTTTGTTGCGGTAGAACATGGCGCAGTTATCCAGCCAATCCGTGGAGAGGAAGAAGGTGCAGGGGATCGAACGCTCGATCAACAATGGCCGAACCACCGAAAAACATTCCGAAAACCCATCATCGAAAGAGAGATGAACGGCGCGAGCAGGGAATGCTTTCCCCTCCTTGCGGCAGGCATGGATTCGCGCGTAGGAGACAAACTGATAACGATTCTGAAGATACTCCAGGGCTTCCTCAAACTGCGCTACCGGCACTACTGGATAGAGATGGCGGGCCTGCTCCATCGGCTCATCGGAGACGGCGTGGTAGAAAATGCCGATACTATCCCGTCTCATCAGAATTGGGTAAAGCCAGAGAGGAATGAGTTTGGCGATCAAGTCAAGTATTCGTGTGAGGAAGTTTTTCATAGCTGACGTAAAACGTGAAACGTGATCACGTAGAGCGATCAAGAAAAAGCCATATCCCCATCAACCAGCTTCAGGGTGAGCACTTCCCAGGCCTGCGCCAGGGGGCTATCGTCATCCTTGGGCATGCACTGGTAGATGCGTTCTTTCTTGTGCAAGAGCAGTTTCCCCAGAAGGCGTGGGCGCAAATCTGCGGCGGCTTCAGCCGGGATTTCGATGGTATCCGCCAGGAATTTTCTTCCGTAATGAATCGCCAGAGCCAGCACATAACGCCCATCGGAGGGGTTGGATAAGCGGTAATCCAGCGTCTTCAGCATGAATTGTTTCCCCTTTTGGGATGCCGAAAAAACGACGAAGCCTTTGTATTCGTCTTCAGGAGAGAAGACTTCCACGGCGATAGTCCGATACATGGGACGGGCGTCGCTGAAGAAATAATCCATCTCTTCGGTGATGGATTGGCCGGACTCGACCACCCAGGGATATTTCAGCATCCAATTGACCGCATCCACGCCGCGGTGCAGTTCGGCCTGCGGACGGGAGGGAGGGGTGGGAGGCTCCCCCGAGATTTGATCCACCTCCTCGAAGCGGATACCAGCCAAAACTTTCGTCTGAGGGCCGCCGATGAGGGCGTAGAAGACTCTTTTTAGAACAGGGCCAACCCAACTGTCGAGGCGACCAGTAAAAGGAGTCCGTAATTTTACCTCCCTCTTTATCCGCAAAAAGCACAACAACTTGCGACAGGCGCGCTGCAGCCACATCAGGGGATTCAGGCGTCCCATGCCAGACGTATCCAGCCAATAATAGATCAGCGGCGGGCGCTCCCAAAAACCATAGTCGTGGCAAACCCGCCGGGCGTGGACGCTGCCCACGATCAAGTAATCCTGATCGAGGCTGAGCGCCTCGGCCATCAACTGCGCGCCGATCCCGCGCCCGCGCACTTTCGCCGAAACCAACCAGGTAGTGAACCAATTCACTTTGAAGTAGTCGTCGCTGTTGCGCAGCAGCAGGGGCAGGATGCCGAAATACCCCACCACTTCATCGTTGGCATCGAAGGCTGCCAACAGGCCAACATCATTCCTGGACGCGTAGGGATTGTTGGCGTGAGCGATAGCGCGCTGCATGGTGATGGGCACGAATTGGCCTTTTCGAGACTTGCTCAGAACCCGCTCGGCGAATTCGTGTAAATCTTTTACCTTGATGTGTTCGAAGCGAATGGCATCATTTTGCATACAATCACCCCCCCAATCCTACCACAAATGCAGGGACACGCACCCCATATATGCCGCCCCGAATCCTCTACTCGTAGTCACTTCGTGGATTCAAATATCATAGCCTTCCATTATCAACACAATCATGTTAAACTTTTAGGTAACTACTCAGCCAAACGGAGAGATTCCCGAAAAAAGGGTGTGCGCTGGGGGCGTAGCCGCTTTGCGTGCGCACACCCTTTTTTCGGGTAAATCCGTTCGATGGCTGAGCAGTTATACTTTTAGAACTTGAATATACAAGGAGAAGATTACACCGTGAGCGAAGAGAAGCAAGTCGCGCTCGATCATGCTCTAGGTGATATCACCAAACGGTTTGGAGACGGAATAATCATGCGATTGGGTGAGGCGCGCCACCTGAATGTGGACGTTATCCCCACCGGATCCCTTTCGCTCGATATCGCTCTCGGTGTGGGCGGCATCCCTCGGGGCCGTGTGACAGAAATCTATGGCCCTGAATCTTCTGGAAAGACGACCATCGCGCAACATATCGTCGCTGAGGCGCAGAGGATGGGCGGCATCGCGGCTTTCATTGACATGGAGCATGCCCTCGACCCGATCTATGCCGAAGCGTGCGGTGTGGATGTCGAGAACCTGCTCATCTCGCAGCCCGATATGGGTGAGCAGGCTTTGGAGATCACGGAAACGTTGGTGCGCTCCGGCGCGGTGGATGTGGTGGTGATCGATTCGGTGGCCGCCCTGGTTCCCCGGGCTGAACTCGAAGGGGATATGGGCGACGCCCACATGGGCTTGATGGCGCGCTTGATGTCCCAGGCCTTGCGCAAACTCTCTGGGGCCATCAAACAGGCCAACACCGCCGTAATCTTCACCAACCAGCTACGCCAGAAGATCGGTGTAGTCTACGGCAACCCGGAGACCACCACCGGCGGGCAGGCGCTCAAATTCTACGCCTCTGTGCGTTTAGATGTGCGCCATGTCCAGACCATCAAAATCGGTTCGGAAGTTGTTGGCAGCCGCACGCGCGTGCGCGTGGTCAAGAACAAGGTTGCCCCGCCATTTCAAACGGCGGAATTCGATATCATGTATAATGAAGGTATCTCCAAGGCAGGCGATCTGCTCGATCTGGCTGCCGAAATGGAGATCATCAGCAAGCGGGGTTCGTACTATTCGTACGGAGACCAGAGGATCGGGCAGGGGCGTGAGAGCGCCAAAGATTTCCTGCGCCAGAACTGGAGCCTGGCCGAGCAGATCGAAGCGACCATCCGCGCAAGACTGCTGCCGCTTCCGCTGATGCCGCTCGAACATTGACACTTGGACCGCTGAATAATTCTTCTCGCCGCGCGATTTCTATCTATTTTTTCATCTTTCGCGCGCGGCCAAGGCTTTGAAATTCGATCTCAGACAATGCAGGTGTGTATGGATCTGGCCCTCAGGTTGTAAACAGGTTTTGGAACAGGATAAGAACAATATAGTACAATAGACCAAAGGGCAGCTTTTGCGTAATATATTGAACGAACAGGTTGTCATTTAACCTGTCGGCGAAAAGCATCATACAAAAACTGAGATCTCGATTGGCGAAGCGCGCAACCGTGGCTTGAAGATTAGCCACGGTTTAATTTTTTTGGCTATTCAACCATAAGGAAGGTTCCCGAAAAAAGGGTGTGTGCAGTGGGCGCGCCCCCTGCACACACCTTATCTTCGGGCAAATCCGTTCCGAGACTTGATAATTGGTAATTATTTACCATGGCAAGAAGAATCACAGCATTAAGAGTTCAAAAACGTAATCCTGATCGGGTGAGTGTGTATCTGGACGATGAGTACGCATTCGGGCTTCACCGGGTTGTGGCAGCCTGGCTGGAGGTTGGGCAGGAACTCGATGACGAGAAGATTCGCCAGCTCGAGCAGGCAGAGGCTGGCGAAAAAGCCTATCAACGGGCGTTGAACCTGCTCAGCTATCGCATACGCGCCGAGGCCGAAATTCGCCGCAACCTGGTCGAACATGACACGCCAGAAAGCGTCATCGAAGAAGTGGTGGAACGCCTGCGCCGCGCCAAACTGGTGGACGATCTCGATTTCGCCAGGAGCTGGGTCGAAAACCGTTCCGAGTTTCGGCCGCGCGGTCGGCGGGCATTGCAGAACGAATTGCGCCAAAAAGGCATTGCACGAGAAATCATCGCAGAGGTCCTCCAGAATTCGAACGAAGAGGAACTCGCTTACCGGGCTGCGAAGGAGAACGTCCGCAAGTATCGCACGCCGGAGTGGCCCGAATTTCGACGGAAACTATTGGCTTTCTTAGCCCGCCGCGGGTTCGAGTATGCGACTGCGGCGCCCGTAGTCGAACGGGTCTGGGCTGAGGAGCAAGACCACGCCTAGGGTCCGGGTAACAACCCAGAGCCAGATCATGGACATCCCGGCCCGGGAAGCGTTCCTCCCTCGAAAGGAATGCTTCCTTCAAGCTACCAGATAATGAACCTGTAAAAGAGGCTTAATCATGAACTTTCCAATATTCGTTGTTGCAATTGTGTCGGCGGTAATGGGAGCTGCTATCGGTTTCTTGTTGAAGACATTTCAAATTCGCCAAGAAAACCTGAAGTTGAAAGAAGAGGGGGATCGTATTCTAGCCAACGCCAAAGAAGAGGCCCGGGAAATCGTACTCCAGGCAAAAGACGAGGTGCTCAAAGCCCGCGAAGAAGCGGAGGAAGAAATTTCCAAACGGCGGGCAGAGGTTTCGCGTTGGGAAGACCGCCTGCAGCGACGCCACGATCAACTCGATACCCGCGCTGAACGGTTAGAACAGCGGGAACAATCGCTCAATAAGCGCCAGAGTACCCTGGATCGGCATGCCAACAAGCTCGAAACGATGGAAGAGGAAGCCAGGGAGAAACTCGTGCAGATCGCGAAAATGAACACCGATGAGGCGCGCGAATATTTGCTCAAGGAGGTAGAAAAAGAAGCGCGCGATGATATGGCTCGCATCATCCGGCAGGTCGAGGCCGAAGCGCAGGAAGAAGGCGAGCGCCGCGCGCGCAAGCTGGTGGCCGACGCTATCCAACGCGTGGCTTCCGAACACGTTGTGGAGGTGACCTCCTCGAGTGTGACCCTGCCATCCGACGACATGAAAGGGCGCATCATCGGGCGCAGTGGGCGCAACATCCACTCTTTCGAGCGCGCCGCTGGAGTAGACGTGATCGTTGACGATACGCCCGAGTCGATCACGATTTCATCCTTCGACCCGGTGCGCCGCGAGGTCGCCCGTCGCTCGATGGAAAGACTGGTCCTGGATGGCCGCATCCACCCCGCGCACATCGAGAAGATCGTTTCGAAGGAGGCCAAAGAAGTCGAGCGCGTGATCCGAGAGGCGGGAGAGGAAGCCGCTTTCGAGGCCAACGTCCCTGGTCTGCACAAGGAGATCCTCAATAAGTTGGGGCGGCTGAAGTTCCGCACATCGTATGGCCAGAACCAGTTGGCTCATGCAGTAGAGACTGCCAAGCTGGCGGCGGCGATTGCTGCCGAGCTGGGCGCCGATGTCGAGACGGCCAAGGCGGGGGCGCTGCTGCACGACCTTGGAAAGGCCATGGATCACAACGTGGAAGGCACTCACGCCCAGATCGGAGCTGAGTTCGCCCAGCGCTATGGTGTCAACGAAAAAGTGGTCAACGCCATCGCTTCCCACCATCATGAGATCGAGCAGGAATCCGTGGAGGCGGTGATCATCGAGGCGGCGGATGCCATCTCCGGGGCGCGGCCGGGAGCGCGGCGGGAGAGTCTGGAACAGTACCTCAAGCGGGTGCGCGCTCTCGAGGAGATTGCCAACACCTACGAGGGCGTCAAAGAGACCTACGCTCTGCAGGCCGGTCGCGAGGTGCGTATTTTTGTCAAACCGGAAGATATTGACGACCTGGCTTCCATCCACCTGGCGCGCGATATCTCCAAACAGATCGAGGAGACCATGCAGTATCCGGGGCAGATTAAAGTGACGGTGATCCGGGAGACGAGGGCGGTGGAGTATGCAAAGTAGGAGGGTGAAGGTTAGGAGTTAGGGGGTTATGAGTTGGGGCAGACAGGTACAGAGTAAACAAGATGCCCCCTCCTTGCCGGGTTGTTGAGGAGGGGGGACAGTTTATAGCATCAGTACACGAATAAGGATCCAAGACCCGTCCGCGGGGTGCCCGGAGACGGGATTCTGATCGCTTTCGTGAACTACTGAGTATGCAATGAGGAGGGGTTGTTGGTGGGGGTGAGTTCATCAGCGTGGTGGAACAAGCGGAGGGATACGAGGCACGGCACTAGAACCCAGGCCGGTATTCGGTGTCCGCTTCGGAGATGCCGTTCAGAGCATCAATGACGATATTGGTATCGAAGACTGCGTTCACGGACGAGCATCCCACTCAGAACGTAGCTTATCTTGATATTCGAGCGCGTCGATCTTACGGCCGCGCCACGAGCCAAAAGCGGGGTGCTGGCGAAGGGATTGGTGCTTTTCAGCAGGCTGTTCTACTGCACGCTGTCCCAGGAATGCGATGAAATCCAACGCCTGGCGTTGTTTCTCGGACGGCAGGCGCAATATTTCTTTTTGGATTTGCTCTGCTAAAGTCATAGCTGCCTCCAATCTGAATTATAACCTAAATCCCCTCGTTGCTGGGTTGGTGAGGAGGGGGCATTTTAAGTGATCAGTATACAGTGATCAGATTTCGGCAGGGGTGAGTTCACCGGCGTATTGGAGCAGGCGCAGGCTTTCGAGGTGGAGGATTTCGGGGAAGATGGTTTTGTAGATGTTGCAGTTGGGGGGTTGGAGTGTGGTATAATTTTTATACCATGCCATTCGAATATGATCCCCCAAAAAGTGAAAGGAATCGTCAGAAACATGGCATTAATTTCGAGCAGGCACAAGCGCTGTGGAATGACGAGCGTCACCTCGAAATCCTGGCCAAAACGAGCGACGAAGAGCAATTCCTGGTCATTGGTCAAATCGAAGGTCGGCTTTGGTCAGCAGTGATCACCTATCGCGGCGGAAATATTCGGATCCTCTCCGTGCGGAGGTCGAGAGAAGAGGAGCAAGATTTGTATGAAGGCATCTGAATTCGATCAAAAATTTGACGAGGCTGAAAATATCCTGGAAGACCTGGACCTTTCAGCGGCTCGCCGCCCTGCCCTGGAGCAAAAGCGGGTCAATGTTGATTT
>Ga0194125_10000900_pt1 | contig 50806 bp, 41 predicted proteins | sample TA2KigC250mmetaG_FD_148626 | JGI IMG/M metagenome (GOLD analysis project Ga0194125, IMG submission 148626) | Freshwater microbial communities from Lake Tanganyika, Tanzania - TA2015034 Kigoma Deep Cast 250m | ecosystem: Environmental > Aquatic > Freshwater > Lake | place: Tanzania: Lake...
TTGAGAAAATAATGTCATGTTTACCATAATATATATATTTATTTTGTAAAATATAAAAATATGGTTTTTAATCTAATTTTTCAGGAATTTTTTTATAATCTTTAGTAAGTTATTTTGGACAGATGTGAAAATAATATTAAATTTAGAAAGATTATATGAATTTCTTGTGATAACGGTAAGTATATCGGTAAACAAAAAAAATATTTAATTAATAAATAAGAAAATTAATTTAAAATATTTTCAAACTAAAAAATAAGGAGGTATAATATGAAGAAGATATTCTTCTTTTTGCCTGTTATTCTTTTTCTCTCGTTTACGGCATTCGGACAAAATCCGGATTTTGATATATCCGGTAACAAACCTTTAATTCCCGAGTTCAACGATTTTTCATTGACGACGGCTGCATGGACACCTTTACCCGTTTCACCTCATGCTTATTCGAGGAGCTGTTGCTGCGCAATTTATAAAGGTGATACTTTATTTATTTATCAGTTCGGCGGCGGAACGGTCAATACGCAGCAAATTCTTGTTGCCAGATACAATGCAATGACAAACGCCTGGACTCCAAGCTATGCTACAATGCCATTTAATATATCATCAGGTTCAGCCGTAAGGATTCCCGGTGACAGTTTAATTTATGTTATCGGCGGAACAAACTCTCCGGCTGTCTACGGTAAGACTTTGAAATACAATGTATACACAAACACATTTACAACTATGGCAGATATGACACCGAATCCCTGTACAGACCAGTTTACGGTAGTTTACAAAGATAGTCTGATATATGCAATAGGCGGAGGCGACGGATTGTTTAACACAGCCATACAATATAATTCGGTCAGGGTTTACAATATAAATACAAATACATGGTCGAGTGCAACCAATTTACCCACGAATTTAAGCATGATGGGCGGAGGAATATGGGGAGATACGATAATAGTAGCCTGCGGAGTGACCGGAAGCGGTGCATATACAGCCAATGTGTACAAAGGGATTATAAATCCGACAAATCATTTACAAATTACCTGGACTACATTGCCTGTTCTCTATCCGGCAGGTTCTATGACAAGAATGGGTTCGTTCGTAGTCAGACATGGTAATTCCTGCGGAGTAGTATTTACAGGCGGAGCAATAAGCGGCGCAACAGTTTCAAGTCAGACAAATTTCTACAATTTATGCACACAAGCGTTTCAAACACTCCCGGCAAACAGTCTTGCAAGGTCAAACTTTAAAGGTACAGGTTTCGGAGACAGTATAATGTGGGTCGTCGGAGGATATACTACTGTCGGAGTGGGAACATTCGAAAAAATAACTTTCTCCCAAATTGACGGTGGCTGTCTGTTGACTTCGATTGGAAATGAAACCGAAATCCCGCTTGAATATAAATTATCCCAAAATTATCCCAATCCGTTCAATCCGTTGACAAAGATATCGTTCTCGATACCGAAATCGGATTTCGTAAAGTTAGCGGTTTATGACATACTCGGCAAGGAAGTATCGGTACTGGTTAATGAACGCAGGAATTCCGGTTCATATATAATTGACTTCGATGCCTCTTCGCTTACAAGCGGTGTTTATTTCTATAAATTAACTTCAGGTGATTTCACTGATATGAAGAAAATGATTCTGCTTAAGTAAATTTTGATTAGAAATATTAATAAAAGGTTATATGCATTTTGCATATAACCTTTTTTTATTGGTTAATTGTAATTGTCTCTATCACTACACCGTCTTTGTCAATTACCGTAATCTGCATTGAATTTCCGTTTATCTCTAACCGTGCAAAATGATATGTCATCCGGTAATTGTGTACCGTTACATACGATGGTACATTAATCGGAAGCGGTGAAGCTAACGGTGCTCCGCCTCCGCCCAGTGTTAAATACTGAATACCGTTTGCCTCGCATCTCGCATAATAATGCTGATGCCCCTGCAAAACAACTTTAACTCCTTTGCTTTCGAATAAGGGACTTAAGGTTGTATAAATTACGCTGTCGCAAACCGTCGTTGCATAAGCAGGAATGTGAAATGCAGCGATTTTCCATTGCTTGTTTGTAGCCGATAAATCCGTATTTATCCAGTTATACTGAAAACTTTCCGCGGAAAAATCTGCCGTATAGACGTCTATTATTGTAAAATGCACGGGTCCGTAATCGAATGAATAATATAAATTCTTTGCCGGTGTATTAATTACGTACATCGGATAATTAAAATATTTTTTAAGTAACTCGCCTGCTCTTCGGTTTTCTTCCGCTGTGTCGATTGATAGTAAATACTTTTCATGATTTCCCATTGCTCCCATTATCGGTATTCTTGCTTGAATCTGCGGTGTTTCCATATAATCCCTGTAGAAATATTCGTTGTCCCAGTAACTTTCTTCCAGCCCGTAATTGACAAAATCTCCGGTATGTATCGATATGGTATTTCTGTTTGTCATATCCATATCTATGTCATTTAACATCTTTGAAAGTACCCGATTATGATTCTCCGGACTCGAACGTGTATCTCCGTATGCGTAAAACGTTAAACTTGTTTGTGAATATTCAGGTGCCGTTTTGAATTTGCCTGTGTGATAAGAACTATCAACTTTTATCCTGTAATAATATATCGTCCCCGGATTCAGATTCCCGATGCTGAGCTCGTATATGTTATCGTTTAAACTTATTCCCTGATATAATCCGCTTCCGTAATTAATCGTCTCTCCCCATTCTATTTCGGAAATTGAAGGTGTCGTTATTGTCTGCCACCTTACTTTCATACTCGTGTTGTTGTTCATATAAATCAAATATGGACCTTTTCTTATATTCTCATCTCCGCCGTTCGGCGTCTCGATTATTAATTTATCGGTATAACATCCCGGAAAAATTACTGCAATTAATAATATGTAAACAATATTCTTTATTCTCATTATGATTTATTCTTAAATATCGTAAAAGTATTTCGAATATTCAAATAATTAATAAATTAAAATTTATGTAATTTATTTACATTTATTGTTCATACATTCTTTTATATCTTTATCTATGAAAGAACAAAAAAATAATAATAAAGAAAACAAACCTATTGAAAAAATTATTTCATCGGTTAAAAAAATTGCGGGATATCTGTGCTCACGCGGATGGGCGGAAAAAAATGCAGGTAATATCTCTGTCAATGTCAGTGAACAACTTGTTATAAGCCTCGATATTCTTATCGACTTCCCTGAAATCAAACTCCCTAAACCTTTACCCGAACTTCATAATGAATTAATCTTGATTACTTCCTCCGGCTCGCGTATGAGAGACTTACTCAAAAATCCGGCGGAAAATTCCATAATACTTTCTTTCAACGAAAAAGGCGACGGCTATAGACAGGTTAGTTTAGACAGAATATCAAAATATAAAATTAAGAATAAAAAGCAGCTGTTTCCGACATCCGAATTATCGACTCATCTTTTGCTCCATCAATGGTTCGAAAAAAATAAAATGAAAGAGAAAGCAGTGTTGCATACACATCCTACCGAGCTGATTGCCCTTACTCATATTCCCGAATATAAGACTACCGCTAAGATTAACAGACTTATTTTTTCAATGCATCCCGAAACAAAACTTCTGCTCCCCGAAGGCATCGGATTTGTTAAATTCACGAAACCAGGAACTGATGAAATCGGTCTAAAAACTCTTTCGGCTTTAAAAAAATACAAAACGGCAGTTTGGGAAAAACACGGCTGCTTTGCTGTCGGAGAGGATATTGACGAGGTATTCGATTATGTCGATATTGTAGTCAAAGCCGTAAAGATATTCTTTTTATGCAGAAGTATCGGCTGCAAACCGGAAGGAATCAATCTTAAAGAATTAAATTAAGAAATAATGAAAAAGAATATTGTAGCAGAAACTGCTGCAGCTGGAATTAAAAAACCGCAGATGTTGAAAGATTTGCCCGCAGAAAAAAAACCGCGCGAAAAATTTTTGAAAGAAGGCTCCGATAGGATGGAACTCTATGAACTGATTGCGATTTTTTTAAGAACCGGTATGAAGAAAGTTTCGGTAATCGACCTTTCGAAAGCATTACTGAAAAAATATAAAAAATTGGAATATCTTATCGAAGCACCGGTCAGAGATTTAATGGAAATAAAGGGAATCGGACTTGCAAAAGCAGCACAGCTTGCTGCATGTTTTGAACTTGCAAAAAGATATTCAAGGGAAAAAGCCGAAGTATTGAAGGAAAAACTGAATAAAGAAGGATTTAAAAGTCCTGAAGAAATTTATAATTTTCTTAAATTCAGCATTTTCGATTTTAAGAAAGAACATTTTTATGTACTAACACTGGATATACGTAACAGAATGATTGATATGCAGGAAATATCGACCGGTACTTTGAGCTCGAGCCTTGTTCATCCGAGAGAAACATATCTTGAGGCAATCAGAAAACATTCCGCCTCCATTGTGGTTGCTCACAATCACCCTTCGGGTGACGTTCAGCCTTCCGAAGACGATATAAAAATTACAAAACGACTTGCCGAAGCGGGAAAAATTATCGGAATCGAACTTATTGACCATATTATATTTACAGAAGATAAATTCTACAGCTTCAAGGAAGAAGGAATGATGTAATTAAAATAAAAAAACAAGCGTTTCCGATAAAATTATTGTTTGAACTTTTATTAGTAAATGAGGTGTTTAACTATTAATTAATATTTAAAGAATATAAAATGATGAAATATATATTTATAGTGTTATTGTCTTTATTATTATTTAATTCCGGTTTTTCAAAAGACCCTGGAGATACCGTAGAGCCGTTTGTTATTTCAAACTATGACGGAAATGTTTATGATTTGAATAATTTTCCCGAATCAAAAGCACTGATAATAATTTTCTGGTCAACTCAATGTCCTTTTGTTCAGCCGTACAATGACCGTATAAACGATTTTGTGAAAGAATATCAGGAAAAAGGATTTGTTTTTTGGGGAATTAATTCAAACAATACCGAACCTGTTTCCGAAGTTATGGAACACACTGCAAAAAACCGATATGTGTTTCCGATGTTGAAAGACGAAAATAATGTCGTCGCGGATTTGTTCGAAGCAACAAGAACTCCGGAAGTTTTTATCCTGAATAAAGACAGAGTTATTCTGTATCACGGCAGAATCGAGGATAACAGTTATGCCGAGAAAGTTACTTCAAAAGACCTGAAAAATGCTCTTGATGAAATATTTGAAGGTAAAGATATATCAGTGAAATCGACAAAAGCATTCGGCTGTACAATTAAAAGAATTAATTAAATAAATAAAATTTTAATAAAATGAAAAAAATATTTCTTATTGTAGTATTTCTCTTTTTAATAAGCGGAATAGGACTGTCACAAAACGTAAAAATATTAACCTCAACGGACGAAATTGATGAGATAAAAAAACAAAATGAAGGCAAAGTGGTTTTGTATAATTTCTGGGCAACCTGGTGCGGACCCTGCAAAGAAGAATTTCCGGATTTAATGAAATTATATAACAATTATAAAGATGAAGATTTTGTTATTGTATTCTTTTCACTCGATATACCGGAGCAGATTGATACGAAATTAAAACCATTCCTTAAAAATCATTCTGTAAATTTCCTGACGTATCTCATAGATTTCCAGAATAACGAAAATATCATAGATTATTTCGACAAGGATTTCGGAGGTGCCATACCAACTACGTATATATACGATAAATCAGGAAACCTGAAACAGAAACTGGTCGGGAGCCGTGAATATAATCAGTTCGAATCTCTGATTAAAGACCTTCTTTAATTTTTAATTACATATTCCGCTCTGTCATTACATTCCGAAAATAAAAAATCCGGATTTTTTACATAAGTGTTAAAATATCTGACTTTTAAATTTAATTTCAAAAATTAAATTTTGTCTAATTATTTTTATTAATTTAATCTCAGGAGAAAAATTATGGCTGAAGTTATCAAAGATGTAATTTTGGAATATGTTAAAAACGAATATCTCGAAGAAGGAGATGACAGAGAAGTCAACTTTGACACTCCACTGATATCCGGAGGAATAGTAGATTCTTTCTCAATGGTCTCACTAAAGGTATTTCTGGAAACAAAATATAATATCCAGATTCCCGATTCGAAAGCTACACCTGAAGCATTCGACAGCGTGAATAATATCGTTGTTCTGCTGAAAGAATTTAATATTGAATAGGAGGTATTAGATGTATAGTCCCGAAACAAGAAGTATTTTTTTGAATGAACTGACCGGAATAAAATCCGCCGGATTGTTTAAAGAAGAACGTGCAATCTGCGCCCCGCAAAGTTCGGAAATAGAAGTTGAGTTCCCCATTGGCTCGGAGAAAAAGAAAGTTATCAATATGTGTGCCAATAATTACCTCGGTCTCTCTTCCCACCCTGAAGTTGTGGAAGCAGCAAGACGCGGACTCGACCACAGGGGATACGGTATGTCGTCGGTCAGATTTATTTGCGGAACTCAGGATATTCATAAAGAACTCGAAAGAAAATTAACCGAATTCCTCGGAACGGAAGATACTGTTCTTTTTCCATCCTGCTTCGACGCTAATGCAGGAGTCTTCGAAGCCACGCTTAACGAAAATGATGTTATGATTGCAGACAGATTGGTACATGCCTCTATCGTTGACGGTATGAGACTCTGCAAGGCACAGCAGGATACATTCAAACACAGCGATATGAATCATCTCGAACAGAAACTTCAGCTGCATCAGAATAAAAGAATCAGAATGATTATTACCGACGGCTCTTTCTCGATGGACGGTGACCTCGCTAAACTCGATAAAATTGTCGAACTTGCCGAAAAATATAACGCTATGGTCTTTATAGACGAGAGCCATACGTCAGGATTTATCGGGAAAACAGGACGGGGGACTCACGAACATTTCGGCGTTATGGGAAAAATTGATATCATTACAACTACTCTCGGAAAAGCACTCGGCGGCGCATCAGGCGGATGCGTGTCAGGGAGAAAAGAAATCGTCGAAATGTGCAGACAAAGAGGAAGACCGTATCTCTTTTCAAATACTGTAGCACCCGTTGTCGTCGAAGGTGCGTTGAAAGTACTCGATCTGATTTCCAAATCTACCGAAAGAAGAAATAAACTCGAAAACAATACGATGTTCTGGAGAAAAGGATTAACGGAAGCCGGATTTATTATTAAAGAAGGCGAAACTCCAATCGTACCCGTTATGCTGTTCAATGCAAAGTTATCTCAGGACTTTTCAAAGGATTTGTATTCGGAAGGTATCTATGCAGTCGGATTCTTTTTCCCTGTCGTCCCCAAAGGACAGGCAAGAATCAGAACACAACTTTCCGCCGCACACGAAATCCATCATCTTGAAAAAGCGCTTGAAGCTTTCATTAAAGTAGGTAAAAAATACGAAATACTCGGAAAAACCAAACAGGAAATTATAGACAGATACGGAATGTAATTTAATTCTTCACTCCCCGTTCGCGACTAAAGTCAGGAAGGGGACTTTGGGAACGAGAAAAAAAATTCTTGTTAACGAATATAAATATCCCGGCATACACACCATAGATTTCAATGCTTCTAATTTCTCCGGCGGTGTGTCTTTCTACCGTCTTAAAGTCGGCTAATTCACCGAAACCAAAAAAATGGTGCTAATCAGATAATCAACTATTATTCCTGATATACTCTATTTCAAATCTATTCCGAATAAGGTCAGATACATAATTTTATATATCTCAGTGTTGTCTATCGTTCCTTTCATTCTTTCCGAATTTAAACCTTCTGCTCTCCATATCACCGAACCGGTAATGTCTTCCATAGTTGCCCATACGACTGCGAATTTTCTTGATTTACCGTCTTTGTCCGGAGGTGTTTCGAACGGTTCTGTTCCTGTACCCCTGGCACCGTCTATCGGTCCTGAATCTTTAAACTTATAAACTAAATTTCCGTCTTTTCTTAAAAGATAAGAATATGCCTCGATTGATATCAACCCCCCTGCATCACTGTCCGCTCCCGTTAATAATAATGTATTCGGATTTTTATTTATAAAATCCAGTGCGGTTCCAATTGCGTCATCTGCCCTCTTTAATGCCTCTAATGTTCCGCTTGCATTCTGTACGTTTGAAAAATTATCCGTTCCTTCCTCTTCTATTACGAGGAAAAACTGATTACCGTCTCTTGATAGAATTTTAAGTGCGGCTTCGGTCATTTCTCTGACTGTCGGTACGTTCGGCTTGTAATTCTGAAGATTGCTCTCCCTGAGCTGCTCCTCCGTCTTGTCATTGAATGTGTGGGATTCGGAAAATATACCTATTACTTTTTCTGTATTTAAGGGAAGATTTATTAATTCCTCCCTTGTGTATATTATTGTATATCCCTTTTGTTTGGCTGTCTCTATTAGATTAAGACTGTCCTTCCGTTTTCCACTTTTAGTATGAATACCTTCTGTTCCGACCGGTAAATACCATTCTTCGCCTCCGGCGAATATTACATTCACCCCCGATTCGACTATTTGGTATGCAATATCCTGAAAGTTTCTTCTTTTGGTTACCTGTGCAACAAATGCACCCGTACCGGGTTCTATAACCGAGCCGGTATTTATTAATCCCGTCTTAATTCCGCTTTCTATTGCCTCCTGCATTATACTCATTTTCTTCCCTGACCTCGATATTATCTCTTCCCCTTCGTCTAATCCGTATGCGTCACTGTGTACCTTTACTCCGTATGCATGCACTGTAGCTCCTGCATTTGAACTTGCTGAAATGTTATCTTTGATATGACATTTGTACACTGCAGTGTGTGTCATCATATCCCAATTCAGCATACCGTCCGGTCCGTAATACAGATTCCTTGCGGCATTGTAATGTCCCACTCCCGTTCCGTCAGGATGTATGAAAATTACACTTCCTTTCTGCTGTGCTTCGGATATGTTGAATAAAATTAATAATGCGAAAATAATAAATATGCTTTTCATTTTTTCAGTAAATATAAAAAATATGTATTAATTTATTGTTAACAAAATTATTCGTAATTAAATTTATTATTGAATAATTAAAGTAATAATTTTGTTGTAAAGTTATCAATATTCAACTTCATTTTATTTATGAAATATTCCGTAAATCTTTTTTTAATATTATTCTTGACTATGGCTCTTTTTATGTTATCCTGTACCGGCAGCGGCAGCTACTACGGCGTATATAAGCCGAAAATTATCAACTGGTCGGGATATAACTGGAAAATAAAATCCGCAGTAGCCTCACCTGTCGGTCCCGGAAATAATTATTTTTCCGACGAAAATGTCCGGATTGACGACAATGGATTTCTGCATCTGAAAATTTCCAAAAAGTATGGAAAATATTTTTGTTCGGAAATTTCAACCGAAGAAAATTTCGGCTATGGTACTTTTATTTTTTATGCTTCAGGCAGGAAAGATATGTTCGATAAAAATGTTGTTTTAGGTATGTTTACATGGAATAATGAAAATTGTGTTTCGAATGCAAACAGCGAACTCGATATTGAAGTCAGTAAATGGACGGAAAATATTGAAACCTCATATATTCAGTATGTCGTTCAACCCGAAAATGACGGGCTCGAAAAAGAAAGACTTCACAGAATACCTCTTTATATATACGGAGATTATACAATGCATATTATTAAATGGTATAAAGATTCCGTTTCTTTCTCGAGTTATCACGGACATACATGCCCGCCTCCTGCCTCGAATTTAATTTCAGAATGGACTTTCGATAAAAGTAATCCGCCGAAAAGTAAGTTGGATTGCAGCTCGAATCCCGTTGTCATCCCTGAACCCGGAAACAATACAAAAATCAATATTAACCTCTGGCTTATTAACGGTATGCCTCCCTCAGACGATATAAAGCCGGAGGTTATTATCAACAAAGTCGAATATTTCCCTGAAAATTATTAACCGTTATTTTATTTTTTCAAGGTTATTTATTTCATATTATCAAATTTAGTTTATATTTGTTATTTTGAATAAAAATGTATATTGCCAAAACGAACAGGATTGTGATATAAATTGATAAAATGCTTATGACCTTATAATTCATACAATATAATGAAAAACAAAAGGCTTATAATAATTCTGACAGTAGTAGTAATTCTGTTACTTATTCCTTTAATGGCAATGCAATTCACAGATGAAGTTGATTGGAAAATAAATGATTTTGTAACAATGGGAGTTCTGTTGTTCGGAACAGGGTTATTATGTGAGCTTGTAATCAGAAAAGTAAAAAGTAGAAAATACAGAATTTTTATCTGCGGAGTTATTTTATTTGCCTTCTTTCTTATTTGGGTTGAACTTGCAGTCGGACTGTTCGGTACACCATTTGCAGGTTCATAGGAAAGAAAAAAACGGATACGCACAATGTTTAAGATTGTTTTCAGCTTTAGTAAACAATAAAGTGTCTCTGAGACAGCAAAAACTTTCTTGTTAATTAGTAAGTATTTTGAATTGAGAATAACCTAATACTATCTTGAATTAATTAAAAACCGCAAAGGCGGACAAATTTATGAAAACATTAACAATTATTCTTTTTGTTTTTCTTTTTTTCCTTGTAACAAACAGTTCTGTTGCACAGTTCGGCAGGTCTTCGTTTGCTTTTAATATCGGTGCGTATGTTCCGACCGGAAAAATCGACGGCTATAATTATAAAGTCGGCTTTAATCTTGGTGCTGAGTATGAAGACTGTATATATCCGGCGGCATTGTTTGTTAATGCTACTTTTAATATGACAAGACTGAAATTTACCGATAATGCTTCGCGATATGTCGTCAGTTCGAATTCGAGCCTTTTTGAACTGACAGGCGGAGCCAGATATTATCTTTCTAAAGGGAAAGTTAAACCTTTTGCTGATGTCTCCCTTGGTGTATATGTGAATAACAGGAGTGCTTATTCCGATTCTCTTTTCAAATATGATTCCGATACACAGACACGGATGGGAGGCAACACGGGAATTGGAGTTGCAATATTTTTAAATCCTAATCTGGATTTACTATTAAAGACGAAATTCCATTTCTTCTTTGTTAACCGCGACGGTGTAGACGTAAATAATTATGCCGGATTTTATGCCGGTTTGAAATATAGTTTCTGACTAATAATAAATTTCCGATTTTATTCCTTCCGCATCAAGCAGATTTTTTATCTCCTCAAGTTCACTTAATTCAAGTATTTCTATGTCTTCGGAAGCAGCTGCACGGTCGAGTGTGTATATCTGTACCTCCAAAGGTTTTATTAATTTTATTTTTTCTATCCAGTCGGTGACGTTATCCCGGTTGTAATTTCCCGAAATACCCTTAGTGAATAATGATTGTATTATTATGTCTTTCAAATTCTTTAAACCGTCTGTAATATCTTTTAAGGTTATTTCGTCTGTCTGAATTACTCCCCGTAAAGGTATGTTGTATTTTTGAAATGTTTCTTCATTACCGGCATCGAGTTTCATTATTCTTGTGTCGAGCTTCGATAATGCTTTTTGTATAATCGGATTCATTGCAGTCGAAGAATTTGAAAGTATTGTTACTTTTGTATCGGGAAGGTATTTATCCCGTATTTTAATTACCTGTTCTGCAATAAAATCGAAATCGGGATGTAAAGTCGGCTCTCCGTTACCCGAGAATGTGATATTGTCCAGAATCCTTCCCTGCTGAAAATTCAATCTTGAATTTATGGAATTTTTGGCAAAATATTTCAAAGCATCAGTTATTTCCGCTGCTGTCGGAAATCCGGAAGAAATTTCTGTGTTAATATCATTCTTGTGTAATATAGTCCGTCCGCGCTCGCAGTATAAACAATCGAATGAACAAATCTTATAAATTATTATGTTTAAACCGAGCGATAAACCAAGTCTCCTTGATAAAATTGGTCCGTATATTATTTGTCTGTGTAAAATCATATTTATAAAATAATCTAAATATCCGAATCGTTTAATTCAAAAGAATTGCCCGACTATACTGCATATTGTAAAGAATATATTACCAATTTTTGTTATTTTTACATTAATAATTATTTCGAAAGGAATTTTATTATGTACCAACGAACAAAATACGACATGAGACAGGAATTAAACCTTATAAGAGAATCCGGATTGTTTAAAGATGAACGTGTAATTCTCTCAGACCAGAAAGCAAATATCAATGTTATCTATCCCGACGGTTCTACGCCGCGCGAAGTGCTTAATTTCTGTTCGAATAATTACCTGGGACTTGCCAATAATTCCGAAATGATAAAAGCCGCTCATGAGACCCTCGATAAATACGGATTCGGACTCGCATCCGTCAGATTTATCTGCGGCACTCAGGATATACATAAAAAACTCGAAGATAGAATTGCCAATTTTTACGAAACAGATGATGCAATTTTGTATTCATCCTGTTATGATGCAAACGGCGGTGTGTTTGAGGCAATTACGCATCAGGACGATGCTATTATTACCGATAAACTGAATCATGCAAGTATTATAGACGGTATCAGACTTTCAAAAGCAAAACGGTTCATTTACGAGCATAATAATATGCAGTCGCTCGAACAGAAACTTATACTCGCAAGAGAAGGCGAAGATATATGGGAACATACCGGACTCGCTGCTGAACCTCATCCTGCAAGAAATATTTTAATAGTTACAGACGGCGTCTTCTCGATGGACGGTGATATTGCCAATCTGAAAGAAATTGTCAGACTTGCCAATAAATACGATGCGATGGTGCTTGTTGATGATTCACATGCTACGGGATTTTTCGGGAAAACCGGCAGGGGAGCAATAGAATACTGCGGAGTTCTCGGCGAAATTGACATCATTACTTCTACTCTCGGAAAAGCTATGGGCGGTGCCTCAGGCGGATTTACCGCAGGCAAAAGAGAAATTATTCAACTGCTGAGACAGCGGTCAAGACCTTACCTGTTCTCTAATTCACTTGCACCCGTTATCGTCGGCGCCTCGGTTGCTGCATTCGACCTGCTCGAAAAAAGCAATGACCTGAGAGAAAAATTAATGGAAAATACACGGCACTTCAGGAATTCTATGACTAAAATCGGATTTGATATAATCGAAAGTGTTCATCCGATTGTTCCGATATTATTCAGAAAATTCGAACATGACGCACACCTTGCTGCTTCTACGGCTAAAGATTTATACGAAGAAGGTATCTACGTAGTAGGATTTTCGTATCCGGTAGTACCTAAAGGTCAGGCAAGAATAAGAGTGCAAATCTCTGCCGCTCATTCAAAAGAAGATATAGAAAAATGTGTTTCTGCATTTGAAAAAGTCGGAAAAAAATTGAATGTTATATGATAATCTATAAGTATATACTGAAATCCCATATTGGTCCTTTTCTGTTTGCTTTTTTCACGACTATATTTCTTTTTCTTTTCCAGTTTCTGATGAAATCGATTGACCAGCTCGTGGGAAAAGGGATAAGTATATGGGTCATTATTCAGTTAATTGCTTATAATCTTGCATGGATGGTTACGCTTGCGGTGCCGATGGCTGTACTTGTTTCTGTTTTGATGGCATTCGGAAATTTATCTTCAAATAACGAAATAACTGTTATGAAAGCGGGGGGAATCAGTTTGCAAAAACTCATGATTCCGGTTATAATCGTTGCTTTGATTATTACATATCTGATGATAAGATTTAATAACGATGTTCTTCCCGAAACGAACCATCAGGCAAGAATTTTACTGACCGATATCTCGAGGACTAAACCTACTTTCTTCCTCGAGCCGGGTAAATTTTCCGAAGACATTAAAGGAACAAGAATATTCGTAAGGAAAACATTTGAAAACAGCAACAAACTCGAAGGAATTTATATTTACGATTATTCGGACCCGAGTTATAAAAATATTATTACTGCTAAAAGAGGCGATATAGGGTTTACAAGCGATTTTGATAATATTGTTATGAACCTCGAAGAAGGTGAAATACATCAGCTTTATTCGATTAATCCTACGATTAAATACCGGAAAATCGAATTTCAAAGTCACAGGATAACTTTTGAATCGGAAAATTTCGGATTTCAGAGAAGTTCGGGAAGCACTTTTATCAGAGGTGACAGGGAGTTGTCTTCTGCCTCAATGAATAAGATTGTTGATAGTCTGAAACTTGAGATAAAAAAGATAAGAGCAAAATTTACCGCAGACACAGAAGTAATATTAAGAAGATATTTTTATGTCGTGGATTCCTGTCTGCAAATAAATCACGGAGCGTATACGGAAAGTCAAGGTATTAAGCCCCTCGACAGTTTAAAGACTCCTTACAAAGACAGTCTGAAAGCTTCGTTCAATCAAGTCAGAGACATACCCAATCTTGCAAGAAATAATAATCTTTTAACGGGTCAGTATCAAAGACAAATAAATTCCTATGACGTGGAGATATACAAAAAATATTCGATTCCATTTGCATGTCTGGTTTTTGCATTAGTCGGAGCACCGCTCGGTTATAAAATCCGTAAGAGCGGTTTCGGAGTTGCTGCCGGTCTTTCTCTGCTTTTCTTTTTAATTTACTGGATTGCTTTAATCGGGGGTGAAAAACTTGCAGACAGAAGCATTGTAAGTCCTTTTGTCGGTATGTGGGTTGTTAATTTTATTCTTGGCGGGTTCGGTTTGTATTTAATATTTAAAACAAAATAAGTATTTTTATATCTGTCAAGCCCCGGACGATATGATGTTGCCCAACCCCGTCAGGTTCGGAAGAAAGCAGCGGTAAGTGACTAGTATGGGATCCGGGTGTCTTGACATTTTTTTTCCGTATAATAATCTTTCATCTCACCCTCCTGAAAAACCCTGATTTATTTTTTTAATAAAAAAACCCGTGCAAACCCGACTTTGGTTCTGTTTCATCAGTATCAATCGTTGTTCTGTTTGAATGTTTTCACATTTTATAAAATGTATTTCGCTAACCTCAATATCCCCGCTTCATCGAATTTCTTTCCTGTTATCTGTAAACCGACAGGTAAACCATTTTTATCTTTTCCCGCCGGAATCGATACGGCAGGCAAACCTGCAAGATTCGCTGACACTGTAAGTATGTCACTCATATACATCTCCAGGGGGTTATCTGTCTTTTCGCTGATTTTAAATGCAGTTGTGGGAGTAGTCGGAGTTATTATGTAATCCGCCTTTTTGAATGCGTTCCCGAAATCTTTTATTATCAGCTGCCTTGCTTTCTGTGCCTTCTTGTAATATTGTTCGTAATAACCCGAACTTAAAACGTATGTCCCCAGCATTATTCTCCTCTTAACCTCTTCTCCGAATCCTTCCGAACGTGTTCTTGTATACATCTCTTCTATACCATCTGTTGCCTCTAACTCTGCTCTGTAACCGTATCTTACACCGTCATACCTCGATAAATTGCTCGAACATTCTGCCGAAGTTAATATATAATAAACAGGAATAATATAATCTGTATTAGGCAGTGAAATTTCTTTCACTCTGTAACCTCTTTTGCTCAGTTCTTCGAGTTTTAATAAAATTGTCTCCCTTATCTCATCCTGTATTCCTGTTTCAAAAGCTTCTTTTGCATAACCTATAATTATGTCTTTCGGATTTATTTCTTTTTGAATTTCTTTGTAATAATCCCGAACAGGTTTTTTAGAACTTGTTATGTCATTTTCATCATATCCCGATATGCAGTTTAATATTTCTGCTGTATCATTTATATCGTTTGCGAGTATTCCTATCGAATCGAACGAAGAAGCAAATGCAGTAAGTCCGTATCTTGATATTCTTCCGTAAGTAACTTTCAATCCCGTAATACCGCAGAATGAAGCGGGCTGTCTGACCGAACCTCCGGTATCCGAACCAAGAGATGCCGTGCACATTCCCGCGGCAACAGATACTGCACTTCCTCCCGACGAACCGCCGGGAACACGTTTACTATCGAACGGATTCCTTACGGCACCGAAATACGAATTTTCATTCGACGAACCCATTGCAAACTCGTCGCAGTTTGTTTTTCCGATTATTATCGCATCTTCTTTTAAAATTCTTTCGATTGCCGTCGCATTATACGGAGCGGTATAATTACTCAACATCTTCGAACCGCATGTCATCAGTCTGTCTTTTACCGATATTACGTCTTTTACGGATATAACAAGTCCTGCCAGTTTTCCTGCTTTTCCGCCGATAATTTTTTTCTGAACTATTTCCGCATTCTGCATCGCATCTTTTTCGAATACGGAAATAAATGCATTTAAATCTTTTTGTGATTTTATATTTTCAAGGCAGGAATTGATAAGATTCGGAAGTGTAATTTTACCCTCTTTGATTAAATCCCTGATTTCACTTAAACTGCGGGGTACCGGCTTCACATTTTTTATGCTTTTGGGCTTTTTTTGTCTTTGTCGTCTTTTGTTGAGTTTTTGATTTCTGACTCGATGTCAGTCGTTGCTTTCTTGAACTCTTTTAAACCCTTTCCTATACCCTGCATGAATTCCGGGATTTTCTTTGCGCCGAATAGTACTAAAATTACTACTAATATTAAAACTAATTCCCATCCGCTTATCCAGGACGGCATCTTCTTTCTCCTTTGTGTTTTTAAAATATAAAAATAACCTTATTATTTTCGAAATTCAATGTAACTTTTTTTATACCAGACATCCTCAACTCAACATACATCCATACCTTCTTTGTGTGCGCATAAAAGAACTGTGCATACCTGCCCGCCGTCAGGCAGGCTCTTATCAATGAATTTTCTTTTGTCTTTTTTTTTCTGGTCATGGTAATTCTATAATCCTTATAAATCATGGTTCAAGACTCTGTCGTCGTACTCCACAAAATCAATACCTGTCATACCAAATCTACGGGGTCGAGTTAGAAATCTTTTCTCCGCGAATAATTATTTTATCAGAAGTAATCTTTGAGTTTGGGACAATAATTTTTATATTATCGCCGCCGTCCATAATAGTGCTGAAAATCTGAATTTCCTTCACAGTGCCTCTTGCTCCTCCTGCCTCAACATCTTCGCCTACTTTAAACGGCTGAAAAAGTATCAACATCACACCCGCCGAAAAATTTGCAAGCGAACCCTGTAATGCCAAACCTATAGCCAAACCGGCTGCTCCCAAAATTGCCAAAAATGATGTCGTTTGAACACCGATCTCATTTAATGCAGCAAGAACAACAAACGTTAATAAAACATAATATATTACATTTTTAAAGAAAGAAGCCAGAGTTGCGTTAACTTTAGCCTTAAGAATTGCACGGATTGAAATCTTTGTTAAAAAACGTGCAAGCCATTTTCCAAGAATAAGAATTATAATGGCATAAACCAAATTAATGCCGTTATCTTTTAAATAAATAACAGCATTGTCAATTAAAACTTGAATACTTTGCATATTGTTCTCCTTAATTATTTTTTAGAAAATATCAATTTCTGAAAAAGAGTTTACATGTGAATTCGGGTAGTCCACTGAGTAGTCATATTCACAATGGTAAGCTCGTCATTGCTCGGATTATAATCCGCCCCGAATACCGTACATTTGTCAATCATTAACTTAAAATTGGAAATGTTAACGGTATTTTATGTTTCTGAAATTTTTCCCATATATATTACTGTTTAATTATTAAAATTTACTAAACTTAAATATTCTTGTAATGGTTCAGCGGAAAATGGAATTTTGGTTAATTTAATATTGGAAAAATCAAACTTTATTTCTATACAATAATCTATTCTTTTTTGCTAATGTAAGTTTTTTTTCCCGATAAATCGGGATAAATTCTTTTTTATTACTGTAGGTTATTTATTCCTTTCTTTTAATCGGTCATCGACTCTTTTATTTATGAAGTCCTCTGGAGTAATACAAAACAATGAACTGTGTAATCTACGGGTATTATAATAATCAATACATCTTGATGTCTGATTACGTGCATCTTCAAAATCTATCAACGAATGTTTGTTGATACACTCAGATTGAATTGTGCGATGGAAGCGTTCTATCTTACCGTTACTTTGAGGATATATTACTGATGTTCTGATATGTTGCAAACCAACTATTATTTCTTCTTTGTTATCAGGTTCAGTCCATTTTCCGTTTAAATCCCGCCATTTGAATTTTTTTCAAACTTATATTTTTCACTGACAAGCTCGGCTATAACTGTATCTTTTTGAATAAGTTTTCTTTCTAATTGTTTCTGCTTGTCATCTTTAAAAGTTCCATTATTTTTGGCTTTATTAGAAAAAACCTCTTCTACTGACTTAAACAATTTCTTCTTCCGGTTATAGATGTCATCCCGAGTTCTCGGGACAAGTTTAGGATGTATTTCATATTTTTCTGCCAGTTTTTCCCAATAGAATCGGGAGGTGTTTGATTTTCGGGAAACTCTCTGATAATCGACATTTTTTGTACCTGTGTGAAATGTCTTCTTTATGTTATTTTATGATCCTTTTCTTACAAATATAATAAATTCAAAATTCCAATTCCATCTGAAGAATAACATCTTCTTCACTCTCTACTTCTTCTCCACACTGTCCCTTATACTTTTTATTTCCTCTTCGGTGAGTATTAACTTCATTTTCACCTTACTTGTGTCCTTTTTGATTGTGGACTTCTCTGATTTCTTTTCCTCCTTTGTTTCCGGCATTTTCCCGAGTTCGTCCGTTCCTACTTTCTCTCCTTCCTCCCTCATTGTCCCTTTTGCATCTTTTGTCTTTGTCTGTACTTTTATATTATCTGTTTCAGCTGGCGGTAATGTAGGTGCCTGCCTTACTTCATCGGTTGAACGCAATGTTCCGGAAGTTTTTACAGCCGGCATTTTCGTTTCGGTTTTCTTGTCTTCCTTTTCCTCTACTTTTGCAATTTGTTCCTGTTTTTCTTTCGGTTTCTCAGTTTCGGAGGTCGTAGTCGGAGCAGATGTTATTTGCTGTTCGGATTTTTCCTGTGTGATTATCGGAATGTCCTGAACATCTCTTGTTTTATACACGAATATCAAAATTACGAAAATTATTACTATCATACTCATAGCAGGAATCAGCCAGGGTCTTGTGGTTGAACCGAGTATTTTATTTATTAAATTATCTTCTCTCTTTTTTGTTAATTCTTTATGAAGTTCCTTGCCTGTGATTTTTGATTCGGCAAGATTTATTTTTTGCTTCAGATTGATATTAAAATTTTCGCTTGCCTTTATTTTAGGCAGTTTCTTAAGTTTATCTCTTATTTCTTTATATTTTTCCTCTTCGTTCATCGTTATTTTAATTTTCGCGGTATATGTCTTTCAGTAAATCTTTTAATTTTTCCCTTGCTCTGTTTATTCTCGATTTTACTGTACCGAGCGGTATATCAAGTATTTCGCTTATTTCCTCATACTCAAGTTCTTCTATATCCCTTAACACGATTATTGCTCTGAAATTTTCTTCGAGCGAGTTAATCGCTTTTTGTATGTAATCGCTTTCCACAACCGAACCCGCTTCCTCTTCCGGATTTCGTACCGTTGATCTGATATCAAAATCCTTGTCGTGTTCAGGGTCATAGTCGCTTATAGATATTGTGCTTATTTTTGATTCCTTTTTCTTGTATGTTCTTGTTATGTTCAATGCTATCGTATAAAACCAGGTTGAAAATTTTGCAATATCCCTGTATAATTTCTTGTTCAAATACAGTTTAATAAAAGTTTCCTGTGCAATATCCTCAGATTCTTCTTTCGAACCTGTGTATCTGAATATGAAGTTGACAAGTTTATCTTTATATCTGTCCACTATTTCGTTAAATGCATCGATGTCTTCTTTCTGAAAAAAAGCTATTAATTCTTCATCGCTGCATATTTTATAATTTCTTTTATTATCGGGCAATGTCCCTGTATTTTAAACTTTTTTGATGTGTTTTTGTTCCTTTATTGTCTGCTATAAGTCGGCTATTTCGTTTATTAAATAAATTATCAGGTTCTTGTTATCGCATGTTGCGGTTTTCATTTTTTTTGTCACATAATGTATGATATTAAACGCTTTTTTCAATTTATATTCGTCAATCTGCCTTAAATAGCTGCGGTATGTTCCTACTGTCTTTTCCTTGTCCTCGTTCCAGATTTTCAGTTCCCTGTACAGTCCAAAACCCGAAAGTTTGCTTGTTTCCGGTTCCAGCAGCTTCGAAACGGCAATTAATGCGGAATTTATCCTGAATATCAGTAATAAATCCTTATCTTCTCTTAATTGTATGTTATTGTATATTTTAATTGCTTTTTCTTTGTCTCTCGAAAACAATGTATCAATAAAATCGTCTACCGTGAAGTTTCTCGAAAATCCTGTGCATAAATCTATTGCTTCCTTTGTTATTTCATCGCTCTTGTAACAGAATGTCTTTAATTTTTCAATTTCCATTGATATATCATCGAGCGATTCGTCTGTAAACTGCAGAAAATATTCTATTGTCTCATCTTTTATTCTGTAACCCGCGAACTGTGATTTTATCCATTTTGGTAAGTTCTTAATATCATCTATAAAATACAAACTCAGATTTTTATGCGTAAAGTCTTCGTAATTTGCCATGCTGTATTCTTTTTCCAGAGAAGTCATTATGAGCATTATATCCGGATTATAATTGTCAAAGTAGGTTCTGAAAGTTTTTTTTGAGTCTTTTAATAATCCTCTACCACCCTGTTTTTTTATAATTTTATAGTTTATGATTTTTCTTTCAGCAAAAAAATCAAGATTTCCCGTTTCGCTAATTACCTGCTCGATTGAGTTTTCGTCGGAATAAAAAATTTTCAAATCATTTTTTTTCGAATAAAATTCTCCGATAAACTCTTTTCCTGCAGTGTCTATTATTTCATCCAGTAAAATTTTCTCTTTTGAGAAAAGCATTAAATTATTCGGAACTTCTTTCCTGACAGATTCCCGAAGTTTGAAATAATCTATCAAATATTTTTTGTCAATTTTCTCCATATTTCAAATTCACTTCCCCCTCATCCTGACCATACAATCATACATCCATACAATCATACAATCATACAACCATACAATCATATAATCCTACATTCAATTCTTCTCCGTTTCTCATTCTTCTCTTTGTTTTTTTTATTATTAATTTTTAATTTTTAATTACTTAATAGTCCCACCCGAACAAAAACTGATAGAAAAATTCTTTCTGAAATTTAGTAAAATTATTTTCAATTCTCTTGCCCATATCGAATCTCAGCACGAGTATACCGAATATATTAAATCTTATTCCCGCACCTATGCTTCCTCTTGTGTAATCATAATTATCCGCATTATCCCAGCAATTACCGGCATCAAAAAATATTGCGCCTTTAATACCCGGAAAGCCCAGTTCCATTCCGATTGGCAGCTGCATTGCAAGTAAATCAATCAGCGGAAATCTCAGTTCGATATTTGTCTGCCACATTTTGGAACCTTTTATCGAATTCAGGGGCCACCCCCGTAATGACCACGAACCGCCGAGAAAAAATCTTCTCGGCGTTTTACCTTCATTCATAAAATATTGTCCTCTGAATGCCAGCGAAACAGGTTTTGAGATTCTTATGTATTCCCTGACATCCAGCATCAGACTGAAATAATCTTCGTTTGAATTCAATAAATCCGTAACGTAACCGATTGTAAGGTTATGTCTCTCTCCGTCAACCGGTCCTGTGTAATCCCACAAGGTGTTGTCTTTTATATAACTGAGCGAATTATATAAAAGCAACGACCTTTTATAATTGAGTATATCTATATCTTTTATTGACTGTGATAAACTTGTAGTCGCCTCGATTCTGCGGAAAAAAGACAGCGGATACGATAATGAAAAATATCCTCCGTACAACCTTTCGTAATATGAAAAATCGGATTCGCGTAAATCGTACCGTTTACCCGAAAGATGATACACACCGTATGCATAATTCAGACGGTGTTCGAGTGAAACTTTTGAAATTGCAATATTGAAGCTTTTCCAGAATTCCGATTGTCCGTCCGAAGTATTATAGACAAGAAAATAATATCTTTCGTCTCCGAGCATATCGCTAAGCGATAGAATTCCGCCTGCCGCAGAACCGAATACAGGGTCTGCACTAATGGAAGTTATCGCAAAATCCAGTGAATATCTCTTTTTATATTTGTATGTATTTTTTTCTATATCGCCGAAAATCCTCTTTGATGTCCAGTTATCGAAATATTCAGGAATATTATCTTCCTTTGTAGTTATCGTTGTGTCTGTTTTTTCCTTTATGTTATCAATCAGTCTGAGAGTAATGGAATGGTGTTCGAAAGACGAAAAACATATTCTGTCATTTCCGCACCACTTAGGGTCGTAGGCGGCAGTGGTAAAATTTGTTATTCTTGTAGTCGGAGTCTTGGGTATTGTATCTGCTGAAGCAGTCGAGTAAGTTTCATTCAGATTAATGTACCAGATATTAAAAGAGCCGGAAGCATCCGAAGTGTAAATAATTTTTGTTCCGTCAGACGAATAATGCGGATAAAAATCAATTTGATTTCCGTGAGTGAGATAAGATATCCTGTTGGTTTCCAGATTATAAAGGAAAAGATTATACTTATTATTTTTTCCGTAAGCGGTTCTGTCGGATGAAAAAACGATAAATTTTCCGTCCGGCGAGAGGTCAGGGTCCCGGTCATCATAGAAGTCGTTTGTCAGTCTTATGAGTTTTTCAGTAGCAGGCTCGAAAATATACAAATCGCTTTTTCCCGTATATTCGATACCGGAAAAGATTATTTTTTTTCCGTCTTTGCTCCAGCTCGGCGAGGATATACCGACTATATTTTCTAAAGAGTAATCGGCAATTTTTTTATTTTCCTTTAAGTTGTAAATATGAATTACGTCCGCTGCCCCTTTCTGTGTTGCAAAAGCAAGTTTTCCGTCTTCGGAAATATCGATTCCTGACCTGAAGTAATGAAACTGTTCGAGTTCTTCGCTTCTTTCTCCGTGTACTACTATTTCCGGTTCGTTCGGTTCGTTTATATTCACCTTATATATATTTGTATATCCGTTTTCATTGCCTATAAAATAAATTTCTTCCTTGCCGTTGAAATTCGTATATGCAGGTTTATGTGCAAAACCTTTTGTATATACTTCTCTGCTTACCTGCGAGGGATTATCGAAATCTTCAAGGTGCGGATAATATTTCTTTTTTAAATAGTATAAAAACTCCTTATCAAATTCCGTATAATCTTTTCCGATTGTGAATTTCATTACATTGGAAAAATTATCATCAAGCCAGAAGTTGTCAATTAATTCGAGAATTTTATGCTCCCCGTACTGTTCCGAAATATATCTTAATGCCATCTGTCCGAGTTTATACATAATAAAAGTCCCCCATACTCTTTCCCAATCACTCAGTCCCGGAAGGTAATTATACAAAATTGCATCTTTAATAACCATCTCGGCATCGTTATCCCATTCGTTCGACCAGAATTCAGCAAGTCCTTCCACAAACCACAGCGGCGGTATTCTCTCGGAAATAATCCCGTGAGTTTTCAGAACTGCATTCGCTTTACTTACGGTAAAGACGTGAACAAGTTCATGTTTAACGACATGTCTGAAATTTCCGTATGAGCCGTCGAAAGGAACAACCACTCTTCCTTTTATAAACTCAAAAAATCCGCCTACTCCCTCCGGTATATATCCGGGTGTCGTATTAGTCTGCCTGAAATGTGAAGGTGAAGCATACACAATCAGCGGAACCGTATCCAGCAGAGAATAATTAAACTTCTGCTGTAAATCTTTATAAGCTTCTTCTGCTATATACGCCGCCTGTTCCGCAAGTTCTTTTGCCTCTTTGTAAAAATAAATTTTATAATGTTCGGTTGAAAGAACATACCATTCGAAATCTTCGTATTGAACCTTATTTTTCCCGAAATCGACAAACTGCGAATGTATTTCGAGAAAAGGAATTAATAACAGAATACACAGAATAAAATATTTGTTTTTTCTGCCGCTCATATAACATAAATATCACAGACAAAAAATAATAAATCAATTCAAAAAAAATCAGTTCTGTTTCCTTTTATGTCCGGATTTTTATATTTATTACTGCATATATCGGAATTATCCGAAAGCAAATAAACTAAAAAATTGTCTGTAAATGCTTTAAAAGCGATTACTTAATACCGGGTTTTTCCATTTTCTCTAAAAGGGTCTGTGCTTCCTTCCGAAAACATTTCAGATTAGTTATTGCGGCAAAGCAGAATTATTATGTTTTTATATTTACCTTGATATTTTTAGAATATAAAATAAAATTTGGGTAAATAATTTTAAAATGAAAATATTAAAAAACTATCGGGGGAAGATAAAGATCTTTTTCTTAGTATTTTTATTACTTCTGTTCATAAAGGAAATAAATCCGGAGGAAACATCTTTTAATAATAATTTGGAAGGATATATAATCCAGAAATATTTTCCGGGACTTTTTATATTTTATTATGCATCAATTGACCCCCCTGTACTCGTATCTCCGACAAACGGAGCTGTAAACATGCCTCTGACTCTGCCGCTTGTATGGAACGCTGTTCCTACCGCTATTCATTACAGAGTTCAGGTTGCCAGGGATTCTAATTTTACCAATATTATCGTAAATGATTCTACGGTTACATCTACATCAAAAACCATTTCGAATCTCAATAATAACAGCAGATATTACTGGAAAGTACAGGCGAAAAATTCCACTGAAGGGTGGGGACCTTTTTCTTCAACATGGGTATTTTATACTTCTGTTGTCGCACCCCAGCTCGTAACAATTTTTGCACAGAATAAACAAATTACGATTTTCTGGACACAAGGCTCTGATACCAATATTGCGAAATTCAGAATTTACAGAGGTAATACTTCCCCTGCAACAACTTTGATTGACAGCGTAGCAGGTAGTACACTGTCATACCTGAATACCGGACTGACAAACGGAGTCCCTTATTATTACAGAGTGAAAGCGGTTACTCATTTTAATACTGAAAGTTCATATAGTAATGAATTAAATGCTACTCCGTATAACCTTCCTCCTGTTGCTGCTATTCAGAGAGATACGGCAATTTTCAACTCGGGCAGAGTGTTGACAAGGTTATTAATGTTCAGAAGTGTGGGAAGTTATGACCCTGACGGTTATATAGATTCAGTCTTCTGGTATCTGAATAATCAACTTGTAATTGCTTCTCATAATCTCGACAGTCTTCATTATAACTTTCCGCAGGGTACGAATTATGTAAAATTAATTGTACAGGATAACGACGGAGCAAGGGATTCGAGTAAAGCAACGGTAAATATTACTGTTTTTAAAAAATTCTTCAGCGGAAATGCCTCGGGCGGACTTAGTTTAATCGGCGACAGCGTGCTTTATGCCGTTATTTCGGGTCCCGGAGGCAGTTCGGCTGTATATAAAATGGATATAGACGGAAATATCGTTTATCCGTTAAATGTGAACGGAAATATTCTGTCTTCGAGCTCGATTGGATATGATACATCTGTTTACATCGGCTCTACGGATTATAACTTATACGGATTCAGCAGATACGGAATAGCACTCTGGCCTGCTCTTCCTCTGGGCGGACAGCTTTCAGCCACACCGACTATTGATTCGGCAGGAAGAAGACTTTATATAGGTGTTTCAAACAGTAATTTTTTTGCGGTAAGACGTGATACGGGAAATATTGCATGGGTTATGTATGGAGACGCTCCGATAAGAAATTCGGCAGTAATCACGAACGACAGAAAAATGATTCTTGCCACTGAAAAAGGAACTATTTATGGAATTGATTTGAATAATCTTCTGATTATCGGCAACGTGGTAACACCGAACTGGACAGTGGCAAACTTCGATACAATTTCCAGTTCACCGGCAATTGACTATTACGGATATTTTTACTTTGGGACAAAAAACGGAAAGCTGAAAAAGATACTTCTTACTGTCGGGCAGCCTGGAGTAATTGTTTGGGAAAGTATGCTCGGCGGCTCTGTTTATGCTGCTCCCGTCATTGATGCAAATAGTAATGTCTATGTCGGCTCAACGAACGGAAAATTTTTCTGCCTGAATCCTAATAACGGAGCAATTAAATGGCAGTATCAGACTCCGTATTCTGTCCGGACAACTGCCGCAATATCGGATATACACAGAATTTATCTAGGAAACGAAAGCGGAGAAATATATTCGCTGGATACAAGCGGAAATAGATTATGGTACTATAAAGACAGTTCTAACATAAGTATGTCGCTTACATATCATAAAGGTACTCTTTATGCCGGAACACAGACAGGCAGAGTCGTTGCATTGTACGATTATGCGGAGACAGATAATTTTCAACCTGTAACCCTCCCGGTCTGGAAAACCTATCAGTCCAATAACCGAAGAACAGGTTCAAGCGGTATTCAGGTAATGTCCGAAGTGCTGGCAAATAATTACATTCCGTCGAAATATTCTTTAAGACAAAACTATCCCAACCCTTTTAATCCGCAGACTAAAATAAGTTTTGATATTCCGAAAAAATCGTTTGTAAGAATTCAGATTTTTGATATAACAGGCAGGGAAATGATACAGCTGGTAAACAGGGGGTTCGAGGCGGGAAGTTATACAATAGAGTTTAATGCGAATTTCCTCTCAAGCGGAATATATTTTTACAGGATGACCGCAGGGGAATTTATAACAACACTAAAGATGGCAATAATAAAATGATAAATAATTCGAATTAATATGAAAAAATATTTTTTACTATCACTTACAGTTTTTGTTATTTTTTTATCCGGAAAAATTACGGCACAAAATAACTGGACAGTGATTAACACAGGGGTCTCGAGCAATTTAAAATATATATCGTTTGCTAATATGTATACAGGCTGGGCTGTAGCTGACAGTGCAATTTTAAAAACAACCGACGGCGGATATAACTGGTCATTTCAATATAATCCAGGTGGTGTCGTTTACTGGATACAGTCTGTTAATGATAGTGTTGTTTATGTTAACCGGCATTATAATACAATTTTAAAAACAACAAATGGCGGTTCCAACTGGACAGTAATAAACACCGGAGCCGCTACACTTTGTTATTATTTATATTTTGCAGATGAAAACACAGGATATACAGCAGGTAATACAACAATTTTGAAAACAACAAATGGGGGCAGTAACTGGAATAATTTAAATACCGGTACATCGGCATTATTACATTATGGTTATTTTCTGAATGCAAGTACAGGGTGGATAGGCAGCAATGGCGGATTAATTATTAAAACAACTAACGGAGGAGTAAACTGGACTGACTATTCAACAGGATTAAGCGGATGGACATACGGTATTTTTTTTGTTGATTCTCTAACCGGATATGCAGGAGCCGGTGCAAAAGTAATTAAAACAACCAATGGTGGTATAACTTGGTTTGAGAATTTTAATTCCATTTTTGGCGGTTATTGTCAGTTCTTATCTTTTAACGACTATAATTCAGGATATTTTACAGAATCTTCCGGAAAAATTTTTCGCACAACTAATGCAGGAACAAACTGGATAATAGATTGGAGCGATACACTCGTTTTTCCCTACGGAATAGATATACCGGCGATTTATATAGGTTATGCAGCTTGCAACGACGGGAAAATTTTAGTTCGTGACAGAACAAGTAAAGCCGTATTAAATAATATCTGCAGACCCGATGACGGCAGAACTCAGACTGTATTGATTACACTGTCCGATAGTCTTTGCCAGGGACTGATTGATTCTGTTTATTGGTATGTTAATGATTCTCTTGTTGGAAGAGAACATAATGTTACATATCCGTTCAAACAAGGAATTACAAATGTGAAGCTGAAAGTCGGTAATATTTCGGGCTTTTATGATTCTACAACCGCAACGGTAACTCGCGGAACATTTAAAAAATATATTCCGGGACCGGTATTTGCCGGACTTAGTATGGCTGGCGATAGTGTGTTGTATGTTATTTCAACGGGTGATAAAATTTACCGCTTGGATATTAACGGTAATCCGACTCTGAATATACAGGTGAATGGTAATATTCTCTCATCATGTTCTGTCGGAAATGATTCGTCTATTTTTATTGGCTCTTCAGACAATAACTTATATGGATTTAACAGGTACGGCTTTTATCTTTGGCCCGCAATTCCGCTCGGCGGAACAGTGAGTACGACGCCTACAGTGGACTCGATTCAAAATCGGATTTTCGTCGGCGTTGAGAACGGAAACTTCGCAGCTATCAATAAATCCAATGGTAACCTTGGCTGGGGAACACAATTAGATGCCCCGATTAAAAGTTCTGCTATTATCAGTTTTGATAGAAAACTTGTTGCAGTGACAGCTGTTGGTACTGTTTATGGATTTAATTTGAACTTTCCCAATCCTTCCCCGCCGTCATGGGTAAAAAGTTTGAATGATTCGATTCTTATATCACCCGCAGTGGATAAGTACGGGTATTTTTATTTTGGTTCAAAAAGCGGTAAAATATATAAAGTTGCAATATATGGTACTACAAATATATCCCCAATATGGCAAACGAATCTTGGGTCTCCCGTTACCTCTTCACTGACAATAGACGCTTATGGGAATCTATATGCGGGAACAGCAAGCGGCAGGTTATATTCCGTAAAAGTATATAACGGAAATATAAACTGGTATTTTCAGACAGACAGTGCAATTAAATCAACGGCATCCATCACTCCCTCCGGGAGAATTTATTTTGGCAATAATAATGGTGAGGTATTTGGTCTTGATACTAATAAAAATGTCAAATTTTACTTTAAGGATAGTTCAAAAGTAAGTTGTTCAATGCTCTATCATAAAGGTACTCTTTACTATGGAACCGAAACGGGCAGATTATATGCTTTTTATGACACTACAGCGGGTATAGATTATGGGACCAAAGATAACCCTGTTCCGATGTGGGGAACTTTTCAAAATAATATCAGAAGAACAGGTGTGCAAAATGATTCTTTAATTACTCCGGTTTATCAGGTCAACAGTACAATTCCGGACAAGTTAAAGTTGTTCCAAAATTATCCCAATCCATTCAATCCACAGACTAAAATAAGTTTTGATATTCCGAAAAAATCGTTTGTAAGAATTCAGATTTTTGATATAACAGGCAGGGAAATGATGCAGCTGGTAAACAGGGAATTCGAGGCGGGAAGTTATACAATAGAGTTTAATGCGAATTTCCTCTCAAGCGGAATATATTTTTACAGGATGACAGCAGGTGACTTTTCAACAACACTGAAAATGGCAGTAATAAAATAATATTTCAGAAAAATTATTTCAATTATTGAATTATAAATCCTGCCCAGAAGAAAGGTTCTGAATATTTTTGTCGTAACTTCCGTTGTGCAAGATTAAATGATTCTACTTTATCCGTTTTATTGACTAACCAGTTTTTGTAAAATTCCATCATTAATTCGACGGTTGCATCGTCCGGAACTTTCCATAAACTCATTATCAGTGTTTTTACTCCGGCAATTTTAAAAGCCCTCTGTAATCCGAATACCCCTTCTCCACCCTTTATATCACCGAGCCCTGTTTCGCAGGCTGATAGTATTACTAAATCGGTGTTTGATAAATCCATGTTTGCAACTTCGTATGCCGTCAGAATCCCGTTTTCTAATCCTTCTATTTCCTTTCCCCCTGTCCATATACGGTTTGCTCCGGCAAATATTAATCCCGAACGGAATAACGGATTATCAGAGTACATGAAAACTTTTCCGGATTCTTTTAACTGTGACTCTATGTCATATTTCTTTTTTGGTTCGGGAAAGAAAAATCCGTGTGTTGCTATGTGTATTATTAAAGGCGAGTGCGGATAATTGAGATTTTTAAAAGTCTCTTCGGTGGCAAATTCCGAATTGTATTCAATTACCTCGTAATTGTTTTCCTGTAAAAGATTTTTTATGTTATCGGCTTCTTTTTTTGTGCCTTCTAAATATTCCCATCTCCTGTATCCTTTTTCTTCCGATAAAGCAACTATGAATTTACCTTCGGGTTTGAAATCTTCTTCGTCAGATACGATTTCAATTTGTTCCGCTTCCGGCTTTATGATATCAATATCATATAATAATCCGCCGTATATAACAGCATTATTGTCAGTTATCTTTTCTTCTTCAATTACACTTTTTTTTACTGTGATATCTTTCAAATTGTTTATGTATTCTAATGAATATCTGTCAACAAGATATTTGCCTTCGGAATCTATTAATGCCGCAAAAGATAATTTATTCAATACACCTGTCGGCGATATATATATTCTTTTTATACCCGCTAAATGTGATTCTATAGGTTTCCACAATAAATTATACAGTTTGTTGCTTGTTTCACTGTTTCTGATATAACTGTAAGTGTTCTCCTGCGAAAACGAAAGGAATTCCTCTATTTCATATATCGAACTTAAATTCAAATATATCGGATGTTCTATCCCTTTCTTTATTACTGAAGCACAATAAATTATAGTATCAGTCCAGTTTTTGTTGAATAATTGAAAATCGAAATATTCAATCACCGCCTCTTCATCGTTCAGATTATCCCGTATTTGTTTCCATTCGTATAATTTTTCTTCCTCCGATTTTAATACCGTTGTTTTTCGTCCTATTTCCTTTTCGATTTCCTTAGATTTGTTTTCGAGTTCCCTGATGTCTATATTCTGTTCCTCTCGTTCTTTTATCGAAAGTGTGTATGCCTTCGATATCTCCTTTCTCGTCGTAATAAATTCGTCGTATAATCTTATTAAATTTGAATCATTTGTTTTGTTAATGATGTTTTTCAACCTTGAGTTCGATGTAAGGGTTATCCCTTTGAAGATAATTCTTAAATTTGTGATGTCGTCAATTAACGATTTATCGAAGTTATACCTTTCTTTGACGTATGAGCAAAATAAGTCAAGTTGATAATTCACTCTCTTTAAAAAATTTAGTTTTTCTGTCTCGCTTAAACCCGGGAAATATGTATATACCTGTTGTTGAATATTTTGATTCGCCTCTTTTAATAATTTTCCTGCTTCGTCGTATTTCCCTTCATTCATCAGTAATGATGTCATATTATTCAATAATATTATATAAAAGGGATGATTTTTACCGAGAACTTCCGTAACTTTCTCCTTTGCTTCGTTGTATAATTTGTGTGATAATTCATATTGCCCTGTCTGCTGATATAACAAAGCAAGATTTTTTAATGAGATGGCATAATCAGGGTGATTCTCACCTAATGATTCTTTTCGTATTTTTAATGCCTGAAGCAGGTACTTTTCTGCATCCTTGTAATTTCCGCTTGCAATTTTTGAAAATGCGATGTTATTCAATGACTGCGCATATTCCGGATGATTTTCACCAAGCAAAGATTTTCTGATTTCCGATGCTTTTATGAATAGAGTCTCCGCCTGACGGTAATTATTTGTTGTATAATATACTGCCGCAAGATTGTTCAGGGATTTTGCATACTCGATGTTTTTTTCTCCGGATAACTCTTTGTAAATTTCTGTTGCTTTAATATATAGTTTTTCCGCTTCCTCATAGTTATTAGTCATATAATAAAATCCTGCAAGATTGTTTAACGTCTTCGCATATTCTGGATGTTTCTCTGAAAAAATCCCCTTGATTATTTCAAGAGATTGTTTGAAAAGCGGTTCTGCTCTCTCATAGGAACCTATGTCATAATATAGTAAACCCAGATTGTTAACAGTGTTTGCATAATTCAAATTATTTTCGCCTATTAATTCCTTGTCTAATTCGAGAACTCTTTTGTATAACGGCTCGGCTTTCTTATAGTAACCCATCGTATGATACAGAAATGCAATGTCGTTCAATGTGTTGGAATATTCAGGATGATTTTCTCCGAGTAAATCCTTTTTTAAACCGAGAGCTTTTAAATATAACTGCTCCGATTTATAGTATAATCCCGAATACATATATAAACCCGCAAGATTACTTAATACCTTAGAATAATTTAAACTGTTTTGTGCTGACAGTTTTTCATATATATTAATTGCCTTTACATATAATGACTCTGCTTTTTCAAACTCTCCAATCATATCGTATAAATATGCAAGATTATCCGTCATTAAGGCATAATTTATATTCTTTTCACCGGTTAATAAGTATTGAACAGAAATTGCTTCTTTTAAAATTGCTTCTGCTTTCTCATACTGATTCTGGAAAATATATAACTCCGATAATAAATTCAGAGTCTTTGAATACTCTTCCGAATTTTTTCCTTTTGAACGTTCGAATATTTCTAATGAATTGTTATACATATCCTCCGATTCTTTGTATAAACCGACTTCCTTCAGAATTTCGCCATATAATGAAAGTGATAAAGCATAATTGATGCTTTCTTCTCCGAACTCGTTCTTCGCTCCCTCTAATGTTTTTTCGGATATTAACTTTGCACTTTCATATTTTCCCGAATCCAGAAGCGATTTTGTAGAATTGTAAAGTTCTTCCCAGCTTTGTGCGTATGAAAATACTGCCTGAATTAAAAAAAGAATAATTATGATTATTCTGTATCGCATTCTAAAAAATCGTAAATAGAAATTTTATTTTAAAGTCAAATTAATTAATTATATGATTTTTCTTAAAATGACATTATTCTTTTTCCTTCATTTTTCTTTTTATTGAACAATAATTACAATGATTTTTTATATAATTTACGATATTTTTATAATAATGGGTTTCTTTAGGAAAAAGATTGACAAAACCACTAAAAGAATCAGAGGGCATATTTTTGTTTCGGTTTTGCATTCTTTTGCTATGTTGTTTCTTACACTTTTTCTGCTTAATCAGAGATTAATCTACGGCGATGAAATGACTCTTATACAGATTACTTCGGCTTTTAAAAAACTTGTTCTTAAAATCGATACAAAACCTGCACGGGATGAGCTGCTGTTCGTTAATGTTGCTTATGACCCTGTTCTTGTCGAGAAACTTGACGATGACGGAATTCCGGTCGGGGAACAGCCGATTACGGACAGGAAGAAACTTGCAAGATTTTTTGAAATATTGAATAAGAAGCCTGATAATTATAAGTTTGTTATCTGTGATATTTTTTTTGCAGACCCTTCTCCCGACGATTCTCTGCTGAGTGCTCAAATCACTAAAATGAAAAACATTATCATTCCGTTTCATGAAAACGATGACGGCAGTTATGAACTGCCGATCTTCGATGTCGAAAACGGATTTGCAGATTATGATGTAATGAGCGATTCATTTCTTAAATTCAGACTGCTGTACAAAGACACAATCAAAAGTTTACCGCTGAGAATGTATGAAATGACACATAACCGGTTCCTGAAAAAATTCGGATTTTTGTATTTTATGGGAGGAAAACCCAGTTTTAATACTATGGTGCTGGACTTTAAGGTTCGGTACTATGATATACTGGAAGATGTTTCTCCCGACCCGTATCCGTTTGTACATCTCGGTGAGTTTCTTTCTTTGAATGAAAATATAATACAGGAGACGGTTAAAGGAAAAATAATTATGCTGGGCGATTTCAAGGAAAGAGATTTGCATCAGACGATTTTCGGAAGTATGCCCGGCACTATAATTCTGCTTAACGCTTATCTTACGCTTGTTAACAGAGACAACATTATAGATTATTTCTTTATACTTTATCTGCTGATATGTTATTTCCTGATTTCTCTGGATTTATTTTCTCCGCATGTTAAAACAGAAAGAAGATATATTGCCGCAATTACTAAATATAAAATAGGAAACTTTATAGTAAAATATGTGGGTTTTGTCGTTTACCTTGCGGTTATTTCTTTAATTTCTTATTTTATTTTTAATATACATATAAATATTCTTGTAATTGCATTATATTTGAAAATCGTTGAATATGTAATTGCTTATTACAGAAAGAAGAAACATATTGTACAGCCTGATATACAGGAAGAACAGGAAATAACGGATGAAGTAGATATGACGGAAAAAGAGGAGGAAATAATTAACGAAACCGAAAATAAAAATATTTCATAAAATTAAAATTTAAATAATATGAAGAACATAACTTTGTATTTAATAATAATTTTGCTTACTGCAGCAATGGTTTCCGCACAGGATTGCTATACGGTTTTAAAAGTTAAAGGAGACGTAAAGCTGGAAAGAACGGGAAAATATATTGCCGTGAATGACGAGTTGTGTTCAAACGACAATGTATTGTTTTCCGATAATAATTGTGTTGTTGTCGTACACAGTACAAATAAAGGAAGGTTTACGCTTAAACCGACGAAACAAAATTATAACGAACTGGAATATTACGTAAGCGATATTCTCAGACAAAGCAGCAATCTCAGTACAAGAGGAGCTAATTCGCTGGCAGAAGAATTCAGCGGAGATTATTGTATAATCGGAGAAACAAAAATTATAATAGATAAACTGGATTTTCCTATGAACGAAAATAAATTCTTTTATTTGAGTTACATAACCGGCAGCGATACTGTGTACAGGAAAATAAAATTCTTCGGTGATACACTGATAATAGAAAAAGAAGGTATTCTTAAAGATGATGTGTTCAGTTCTGATTATCTAAATAATGTAAATCTTTATTACTATGATAATGTCAATAAAGTATCAAAACTTATAAACACATTCAATCTGAACTTTATACATGAAAATGAGCTGAAGGATAATCTCGGAAACTATTTGACTATATTAAGAAAAGCAGGCAGGAACGATTACGAGATAAAAAACGAATTTTATTTCTACTTTAACGATATTTACGGAAAAGTTAATAAAGAAAATTTCCTGCACTGGGTCGAAAATAATTTAAACTTAAAATAAACTTATGCCGAAAATATTTTTAATGATATTTTTAGTAGCGTTTTTGCGGGTTGGTTTTGTTTATCCTCAGGATTGTTACACGGTATTGAAAATTAAAGGCGAAGCGGAAGTGGAAAAAACAGGGAAAGCAGTGGCGGTGAACGACGAATTGTGTTCAAACGATAATCTGATTTTTAAGGATGCCAAAAGTGTAGTTGTCGTTCACAGCACAAAAAAAGGCAGGTTTACTCTGAAACCGTACAAGGCGAGTAAAAACGAACTTGTATATCTTGTTGATGACATAATAAGAAACAGTACTTCGACACTAATGACGAAAAGTTTTGAATTCGATATTCCCGTGATGCCGGAATTCTCGGGAAACCGTTATTGTGTAGTAGGCACTCTCAGACTGCCAGTTGACCCCGTTTCCTTTCCTATGAATGAAAAGTTTTGTTTCACCCTGAATTATGTCTGCGGTGAAAAAAATATCTCGGTTGATATTCCGTTTTCCTGTGATACTTTGATTCTCGATAAAGATAATCTGTTTAACAAAGAGGATTGTCCGGTTAACACTGAAGATATCGGTTCGGTAAGTTTATTTTATACGGAAAAAAACACCGAAAACAGAAAGCTGATAAATAGATTTAAATTGAATTTCATCAGCGAAGACGAATTAAAAACCGATATAGATAATTATCTGAAAATAGTAAAGAATGATGAACTTTCGGCTCCCAATTTAATCAATGATTTATATTCTTATGCAAATTTCCTTTACGGGAAAATCAACGGGGAATTCTTTACCGAATGGGTAAGTAAAAATTACAACTTAAATTAAAATATTATGAAAATAATTTCATTGTTCCTGTTTTTAATATTTTCACTTCTTCAGGTTTCTTTTGCACAGGATTGTTATACGGTAATAAAAGTCAAAGGGGATGTTCTGCTCGAAAAAAACCGTTCAATAATATCAATTAACGACGAAATTTGTTCAGGTGATAACCTTATATTCTCGAATGAAGATAATGTTGTTGTTGTTCACAGCACTGCAAAAGGAAGATTCACTCTTAAACCGAATAAACGTACAGAAAGCGAATTGATTTTTATGGTCAATGATGTTTTGAAACAAAGCGGAAATATTTTTACAAGGGATATTACTTTTTCTCTGGCGGATGAATTCCGGGGAGTGTATTATATAATAGGGGAGACAAGAATTCTCGTGGATACCGATGATTTTCCGATGAACGGCGACAAATTTTTCTATATCAGATATTTCTATAATAATGACACAATCAACGCAAAACTCAGATTCGACGGGGATACTCTTATACTTGATAAAGAAACTATTTTCAGAGTTAACGGTGTAATGATTAATCCTGATGATATAAAATCCGTTTTGCTTTATTATTATGACAGTACCAACAAAACTTCCGAATTAATAAGTGAATTTACTCTGAGATTTGCCGAAGAGGAAAAACTCAGAGAAGAACTCGGCAACTATTATGCCTTGCTGAAAAAAACAAATAAAAGTGAATATGAGATAATGAACAACCTGTATTCATATTTCAACGATGTTTACGACAGGGTAAATATTGCAAGTTTTATGAAATGGGTCAACGAAAATATAAAAAACTAACCCCCTCCTGTAACCAGTGACTTTATTACAGCCCACTACTTAAGTCGTGGGAAAAGAAAACGTCACAAGACCCGAACCGTTTTAACGGTTTTATATTAATAAAATCCAGCCCACGACTATTGTCATGAATGCCTTTTGTTTTTGGGCTATCCAATTCCCTCTCATTCCCTCGCAAGTCGGAGCGTAGCAGATATCCCGATTTTAGTTCGGGGTGGAAATCTGTTTTTAATCCTGAACTTGTTTGGCATACAATAGTGGGATTATATTAAGAACTGAATTTTGAACCGTATTAACACTTTTTCAGTTAAATATAATTTAATTAAAAACAAACGACTATTATGAATATGGAAATTTATTTCGAAGGCAAAAAAAAAGTAATTGCAAATTACAACGGACTGATAATAAATACCGACCAGCCGTTAAAATCAGGCGGCGACGGAAGCGCGCCTGCACCGTTTGATTTATTTCTTGCCTCAATCGGAACCTGTGCCGGAATTTACATAAAATCTTTTTGCGACAAAAGAAACATTCCGACTGATGATATTAGAATCATTCAGTCTATGAACTATAATTCAAATCTTGGATTAATAGATAAAATCGACCTGGAAATAAAACTCCCGGCCGATTTTCCGGAAAAATATAAAGATGCCCTGATAAATGCAGCGGATTTATGTGCCGTTAAAAAACATCTCAAAAATCCCCCTGAAATAAATGTTACTACGTTAGTTGCACCAAATTAAAAGGCTTTTTTAAGTGTAATATAAATTTAAATACATAGTCATCCCTCATCAGTGACAATCTGTCAGAATCAGTGTTCATATAACTTTTCTCTATTATCCTGAACATTCCTGCCATTTACCCTTTGTTCCCGCTGTCATCCTGAACTTGTTTCAGGATCTTTAATCATACCTCTGATTTTATTTTTTATATAAATTCAACTCTGATGTCATCCCTCATCAGCGACAATCTGTCAGAATCAGTGTTCATAAAAAATTTTTTTTAAAATAACAGTCGAAAAACTGTTTTTTGTGGATTGAATGTAAAAGACAAAACATTTAATTTTACAATAAATAGTTAATCGCCCGGGTGGCGGAACAGGTAGACGCGCAGGACTTAAAATCCTGTTCACTGCAAAGTGAGTATCGGTTCGATTCCGATCTCGGGCACCCGAAAAATCCTTTAAAGCAATGCTTTAGAGGATTTTTTTATTCCACGGATTAGTTCGATTGTACCAAAGAATTATATACGGTTTTCGAAAATTTCATCTAACCTGTCGAATATCCTCTGATTCGAACGCGCGGCGGCTCCTATCTGGCAATGCTCCTCCGCTCCTTCTTCGGTTGTAAATATCAGCATCTCTTTCGGACATTTCAATGCGTCATAAAGTTTTTGTGCCTGCCCGCCTATTAGTTTATCAGATTCCGAATCTATTACTATCATTCTGCATTTTATTTTTTCAGCAACATCTTTCATCCGGTAGTGAGAAATTTTTTCCACGTATTCGTGCGGAGTTTTACAATTGAATTTCCACATCCCGTCGTTCATTCCCCATCTCGAAGTCGTATCTTTTTTCATAAATTCGAATGTAGCACGGTCGAATTCTTCAGGACTGTATTTTGCATATTCCACTATTTGTTCTCTCGGAATTCCGCTGCTCTGCTCCATCGTTCCCATAAAATCGTAAATTCCGCCGTTCGGAATGCATACTGCAATTCTGTGTTCAAAAGCAACTGCCCTCGGTGCAAGGTATCCGCCGAAACTTATTCCCATTAATGCGATGCGTGACGGGTCGGTTTCCTTTCTTGATAAAACATAATCAACTATTGGTGTTATGACTTTTTCCCAGTCATATCTGAAATAAAGTTTTTGTTTTCTCAGGACTCTGCCCTGTCCCGGTCCCTCGAAAGCAAGGAAATTATAACCTCTGTCATGTGCCGGGAAGCCGTGTCCTATGCATAGTTCCTCGAGTGTCCCGTCAAATCCCGTTTGTACTATAATTGTTGGGCAATTATTTCTTTCTGATTTCATATAGTATGCAGGCAGTGTAGTGTCTTCGTAAGGTATTTCTATATGTTCGAAAGGAGGATCGAATAATCCGGCTGCTTTAGCGAAAGAAGAACTTGATTTCTCCCACAATTCGACTATTCGCGGGTCGTCTGTATTGCTGTGTAAAAAAAATTCTGCCGTACGGTAATAATTAGTCGAACGTAAATAACATTCCCGCGCGCTTACGTAATGTTTTTTTGCATAAGATTCTTCCCCGTAATTGAATATCCTTTCCGCTGTCCTGTACCATTCACTGTACCAGCTTTCGTCGTCTCCTTCTTTTATTCTGTATCCTGTACTTAAACACTCTCCGATATCGGCACCCTTATAATACATCTGCGAAATTGCTCTCAGCATTTCAAATGAATACTGCTCGTCATTGAAAATTATTTTCATATTCTAATTTTATTTAGTTTTTTGGTAATTATAATATAAATCTGAATTACTTTAAAGGAAAAATTTAATTTTTATTATAGTATATTAAAATGTATAAAGCAGGGAATATCATATAAAATTAATTTAATATTTTCAATCTGTTAAAAAAATGAAATAATATAAATCAAATATATTGTATAAAACTTATGTATTAATTATATTACATAAAAATAATGCTGATTTGCAAATAAAAAATTATTATTCTAAGATGAATAAAACAAACAACGATAAAAAAGTACTTGTTATTATCGGAAGTCCGCGCAGGGGAAACACTTATAAATTTTGCGAAGAATTTACTCGTAAGTTATCTGAAATTAATTCGCGGATAGATTTCGATTTTATCCATTTAAAAGATTATAAAATTGAAATGTGCAGGGGATGCCATGCATGTCTTCTGAAGGGAGTGGAGAAATGCCCGGTTAAAGACGATGTTCAGCTGATATTTCAAAAACTAAAATCGGCTGACAGTTTTATTCTTGCCTCACCCGGGTACAATCAGCATGTTCCCGGAATAATGAAAAATTTCATTGACAGAATGAGCTTTAACTGCCACGAGCCGGCATTAATAGGAAAAAATGCTGTAACTGTTACGACTGTCGGAGGTATGGGAGCGGAAGCGGTATCCAAATATCTTACTACAATTGCAACCTGCTGGGGTGCGCACGTATCACAAAAACTTGTCGAACTGATAGACTATAAAAACAATTTAGAGAAATACAGGAGAAAAATTGTTAAAGTCGTCGAAAAGACGGCAAACTCGTATAATCAGGATTTAGTTTCAGAAGAAAAACCCAAACCGAATCTTTATGATTTGATGATATTTGCATCGCTGAGGGAGGAGACCAGATTTTCAGAGCATTTCAGAAATATATGGATAGAAAAAGGGTGGGCTGACAGCGACTATTATTATGATGAGGGAATAAATATATTTAACAGAATCATAGCAAAAATTTTAGGGTTCATAGTAAGAAAAGAAATGACCGCAGTATTCAAAAAAAGTAAATAAGCAGTCATAAGTCGATGCATTTTGAAAATAAGGTAGTTTTACTGAGAGACAAATAAACATTTACCGAATTACACGGAATAGTAATAAATTTTTTTGTAAATATCGTCAACTGATAAATTTAAAAAATTTAAATAAATTATTATGAACATCGATATCTGGTTTCTTTTAATTTTTATCCTGTTTTGGATTCTGGGACCTTTTTCTCAACTTGTACAGCTTATAGCACCCAATTTTCACAAGAAAATAGGATTTATGGAAGAAAAAACATTTGAACCTCAGTATAAGTGGTTCTATCTCGAAGAAAAAGCGATTGCAATTGCCGATATGTCTTTCCTGATAGCAGGGATTATTTTTGTAATCGGTAGTTTGCTGAAAACCGGATGGACAATTCCATTCGGAATATTCGTTTGTACTGTTTATATCTATTTCGGAATAATGTCTATAATGCGATGGATTCTGCTCGGGAAAAATAATCTGAGCCCTGTATCTAAAAAACAACTTCCGGTTTATGTTATTTATATGTTACTTTTTGTAATATTCGGTTTCTTCGGATTGTTTTACTTGTGGAGTAAAGTATAAAAAGCAAAATATACCGAATAAATAAGTAATTTTTATTCTTCTAATATATAACAGATAAGATGTTGTATGAAACGGATTAAGGTTTGTGGTGTACCTGAAAGAAAAAGATGTAGAAATTTTTTATAAATAAAATAAATACGCCGAAATTTCGTTTTAAAATTTTTGCATTTATTAAACGAGTAATTATTTTTACTTTATTTTTCAGAGCAAAACTATTATACAGAATTAACGAAATTATGTAGAACTTATAAAGATAATGTTTTTGATAAGATTCTCAAATTTTTTTTATACAGAAAAACAATCAATACTTATCTGAAAGCTAAAGACATTTTAATTCAAATAATTTATTATGAATAGAAAAAATATCGTAGGAAAATTAATAAATTTCAGGGGACTGGTATATGCCCCTGTTGAGGAAAACGGGGTCATTTTTCTGTTTTCAAAACTTACGAATGATTTAAATCTGTACATAGAAACAATAAGAAAGGGATTCCCTGACTGCATAGCAAAAAGATATATAGGCAGAGGACAATGGGAAGAGGTTCATATAGAATTCGAGTTTAAATCTTCAGACTTTGAAAGACACGGTCATCTCAGAAGCATGCAGAAAGGAACAAAATGCGATATGATTGTCTGCTGGGAGCATGACTGGAAAAACTGTCCGAAGGATATAGAGGTAATAGAATTAAAAAATGAGTATTTGAATTATCCCAATCAGGTTATAGAAGAGCCCGACAAGGTAACCGAAATCAGCGAGTATAATTTAGAGGATTTATATAAGAATTACAGTTCTTCAAAAGAATTATTCGAATCGTTCAATCAACAGGCAAAAAAAATTAATAAAAATGTATGGATGAAAGTAGTTAAATCAGGTGTATTTTATTATTCGCCTGAAAAGGTCTTCTTTAATGTAAAAATTCAGAAAAAAGGATTGAGGATTACATTATTTACTGCCGGTAAAAAAATAAAAAATGTCGAACCTGTATCGGAAGAAGGTACATACGGTCAAAAATGGGGAAGGTTCTATGTTAAGGGAAAAGCAGATGTTAAACCTGCAGTAAATGTTGTAAGACGCTCTTACGAACTTATTCGGAATGCAATAAAGAATAAAGAAAATACCGGATGGTATGCCGAAGTTGAATAATATTTAAATTGTAAAATTACTATGTCTAATCATCAGAATTTAGTCGGGTTTATATGGAATATAGCGAATAAATTGCGGGGACCTTACAAACCGCCGCAATACAGGAAGGTTATGCTGCCGATGACGGTCTTACGAAGGCTCGATTGCGTTCTTGAACCAAATAAAGAAAAAGTTCTTGCTAAATATAAGGACTTGAAAGCGAAAGGATTTAAAGATAATGCTTTGCATACGGCTCTTGCAAAATTTGCTTCAAAAGACAGAAAACAACCGTTATATAACATCAGTAAATACACATTTAAAAAACTGCTTGAAGATACCGACCATATAGCGAAGAATCTTGTAAATTATATTAATGGCTTTTCACAGATAGCAAGGGATATATTTGATAATTTCAAATTCGAACAGGAAATTGATAAATTAAATAAAGCAAACAGACTTTATTTAATCATACAGGAATTTGCAAATATTGATTTACATCCCGATGTTATTTCAAATATTGATATGGGATACATTTTCGAGGAATTAATAAGAAAGTTCAATGAGCAGGCAAATGAAGAGGCGGGAGACCACTTCACACCGAGGGAAGTCATTCGGTTAATGGCACATATACTTTATACCGGGGAAGAAGATATTTATAAGGAAGGAATAGTGAAAACTATTTATGACCCTGCCTGCGGAACAGGCGGAATGCTGTCGGTATCTGAAGAATACATCAAAAGTCAAAACAGCAAGGCAAATGTTGTTTTATTCGGGCAGGAATATAATGAAGAATCTTATGCAATCTGTACATCCGATTTGCTTATAAAAGACGAGGAAGTAAGCAATATAATATTCGGTGATACGCTCGGAGACGGAAAAACATCTGACGGACATCCCGATAAGAAATTCGATTATTTGCTTGCAAATCCTCCTTTCGGAGTCGAATGGAAACCTCAAAAAGATGTTGTTGAAAAAGAATATAAAGATTTGGGATTTGACGGCAGGTTCGGTCCCGGGTTACCGAGAATCAATGACGGCTCTTTGCTTTTTCTTCTTCATATGATTTCAAAAATGAAAGAGCCGCAGGAAAAAGGCGGAGAAGGTTCAAAAATTGCAATAATATTTAACGGCTCTCCGTTATTTACGGGTGATGCCGGTTCGGGAGAGAGCAATATCAGAAGATGGATAATAGAAAACGATTGGCTTGATTGCATCGTTGCACTGCCTGACCAACTTTTTTATAATACGGGAATTTTTACTTATATCTGGTTTGTAACAAACAGAAAACCAAAAGAACGAAAAGGGAAAGTTCTTCTTATTGATGCAACAAAACATTTCCGGAAAATGAAAAAAAGTCTGGGCAATAAGAGAAACGAATTATCGGAAGAGCATATTGAAGAAATAACAAAACTGTACGGAAAATTCAGACATAACGCAGAACGCAAAGTGACGGCAAACGGAGAAACCGAAATTAAAATATGCAGTAAAATATTTGACAACAGAGAATTCGGATATATAAAAGTTACAGTTGAAAGACCTTTGAGATTGAATTTTCAGGCAAGTGATGAAAGAGTTCAGAGATTAAAAGAAGAACCCGCATTTATTTTATTATCAGAAAGCAAAAAGAAAAAAGATAAAACAAAAATAAAAGAGGAAGAAGAAGCGGGAAGAAAGAAACAGGAAGATTTGATAAATGCACTCGGTAAAATGAGTCAAAATAAAGTCTATAAAGACAGGGAAATTTTCATTAAGATTTTGGAAAAAACCTTATATGAAAATAATATTGAGTTCGATAGTTTTTTAAAAAAAGCAATCTTAAATGCATTATCCGAGAAAGACCCGACAGCAGAAATATGCAGAGACAGCAAAGGCAATCCGGAACCTGACTCCGAATTAAGGGATTTTGAAAATATTGATTTACCCGAAAATATAACTTTACCGCTTCCGCTCGATTATGGAGTTAAACTTGATTTAGAGCCGTTAATTGAATTAATAAAAGAACATTGTGAGAAGTATATGAAAAAGGAGGTTCTTCCGCACGTTTCCGATGCCTGGATTGATTACAAAAAAACGAAAATCGGATATGAAATTCCTATTAACAGGCATTTTTATGTCTATAAGCCGCCGAGAGAGTTGGAGGAGATAGAACATGATATTAAAATTATAGAAGAAAAAATAATTAGCATTGTTGAAAATTTAAACCGATAAGTTTAAATGGAAATCACATTTACAAATAGATTTAAAAGTAGATGGAATTATAAAAAATTCAAATTCCTATTTAAATATCAAAAAGGAATAAATCCTAAGGAATTAATCACCTCTGAAAAAGATTCAAAAGTATATCTAACCATGGATTATTTGAGAGGAAATAATGAAAAGCTTTTTTTTATAGAAGATTATTCAAATTATGTTCTTGTAAAAGAAGGTGAAATATTATTACTATGGGATGGCTCTAATGCCGGTGAATTTATTATGGGTAAAGATGGTGTGCTTTCTTCGACTATGGCGAAATTATTTTTTATCAATAACAATAATAATAAGTATTATTGGTATGTATTAAAAAGTATGGAAGTAATTCTAAAAAATTTTACAATAGGTATGGGAATACCCCACATTAATTCTAATATATTAAATAACATTTTATTGCCTATACCTAATTTTGAAGAACAAAAATTAATTGCTGATTTTCTTGATTATAAAACTGCTCAAATAGATGAACTGATTGAGCAAAAAGAAAAACTGCTCGAACTTCTTGAAGAAAAACGAATAGCGTTAATTACCAAAGCAGTTACAAAAGGTTTGAATCCTGATGTAAAAATGAAACCCTCCGGAATTGATTGGCTTGGAGATATACCGGAGCATTTTACAATTTCTAAAATAAATTATGAATTTTATATAAAACTTGGAAAGATGCTTCAACCAGAACCTAAAGATGAAAATGATATGATAAAGCCATATTTAAGAGCTGCTAATATCTTTTGGGATAAAATTGATACAAGCGATTTAAATGAAATGTATTTTAGCCCAAAAGAATTAAATGATTTAAAATTGCAAAAGGGAGATTTATTAATTAGCGAGGGGGGAGATGTTGGAAGAAGTTGTATATGTGAATATTATTTTGAAATGTATTATCAAAATGCTTTAATTCGAGCACGAAATTTGAATAATCCAAAATCAATAACCAAATATTTATACTATTGGCTATATTTCTTAAAAATGAGTGGTAATATCAATATAATTTGCAATACTGCTACAATATCTCATTATACTGCTGAAAAAGTAAAAGCTACTCCCTTCATATTTCCTGATTTAAAAGAACAAGAAAAAATTTTATGTTATATTGAGAATAATTTAGCACCCTTAAAAGAATTAGAATTGAATATCAACGAAGCTCTTGAAAAACTCAAAGAATACCGTTCCGCATTAATTACAGCGGCGGTTACCGGAAAAATAGACGTAAGAAATTTTAAGCCTGAAAATAAAAATGAAATTAAAAGAATCTGAAAATATTGAGTTTAAAAAGTCAACAAGCGAATTAAAAGAGTCGCTAATTTCAATATCCGCAATATTAAACAAGCATCGAAAAGGTATCTTGTATTTTGGGATGAAATCCGACAGTTCGCCTGTTAAAAATACAATTTCGGAAAAAACACTCAGGGATATTTCTCAAGCAATATCAAATAAAATTGAACCAAGAATTTATCCCATAATAGAAATGGTAAAGATTAAATCCATTGACGTAATCAGAGTTTCTTTTGAAGGGCATCAGGTTCCATATTCAGCAAACGGAAGATATTATATCCGTGTTGCAGATGAAGACAAACAAATGTCTTCCGGTGAATTACAAAATTATATCCTGAAGAACAAAGACCACAGATGGGATAAAACCGTTAATTTAAGAGCGAAAATAAATGATATTGATGTACAAAAAGTAAAAATATTCTGTAATATTGCCGGAATTAAATTCACGAACAGCAGGGATATTATGGAATCACTGAATCTTATTCAGAATTTACAACTGACCAATGCGGCGGTACTATTATTCGGTAAAAATCCAGAAAAATTTTATTCAAATACATTTTTAAGTTGCGCAGTATTTGCAACAGATAAAACAACTACAATACTTGACCAAAAAAAGTTTGAAGGGGATATATTTTATCTGCTTGAGGAAGCAGAGAAATACATACTGCAAAATATTCATATTGGTATGAAAGTAAAAGGATTATATAGAGATGATGTTCCGGAGATTGATAAAGAAGCTCTGCGCGAAAGTTTAATTAACGCATTTCTCCATAGAGATTATTACAACCCTGACTTTATTTATATAAATATTTTTCAAGATAGATTGGAAATCAGAAATCCGGGCAATATATTTGGAGGACTAACTTTAGACGATATTATTAAAAGACACTTATCAAAAAGGAGAAATGAGCTTCTTGCAGATATTTTTAACAGGGCTCATCTTGGAGAACGCAAAGGCAGAGGTGTTTCCCTAATTCTCGAAAAAGAACCTGAAACAAAATTTGAATCTATATCTGATATATTTATTACTACTTTCAGAAGGAAAAAAAATTTACTCCCCCAACTTGGGGGAGTAAATGGGGGAGTAAGCGGGGGAATAAAATTATTATATGAAGTTATACAAAGAAATCCCGGATTAAGAATTCCCGAAATATCTAAGCAAATAAAAATTCCTGAACGAACTATTGAAAAGTGGATTGGTAAATTAAAGAAAAAAGATTTAATTGAATTCAAAGGCAGCACAAAAACAGGAGGATATTTTATAAAAAAAATCGGTTCAACAAATACGAATTAATAAAATATTGTGAAAAAACATACTGAAATTCCTTTTGAAGAAACCATTGAAGATTATCCAACTATGGACGGATATTTAAAATTTTCTTCCTGTGCAAATCAATCTGTAGTAGGAATTGAAAATAACAAAGAAATATTTCCAAGATATTTATTTGATATTAATAATCTGTAAATAGTTTTATTATTATACAAAGTTGAATATTTTATTTCCGGAAAAAGTCGGGAAAGAAGTTATTTATATAAACAGACAATTATTTGATATTTTAAGCAGTTAAGTATTTGGTTCCTTTCAGACCTCGTTTTTATAATGTGGTCTAATATAACATATATTAAACCACATTGGGAAAATGAAGTTCATTTTAGACCGTGTTCGTTTCTTGAAATATTTTGCTAATGCAGTGCACAAAAAAACAGAAAATTTGTGCATAGCTTCAGACCTATGCGTAAAAAATCAGGAAATTTACCCATAGATTGTGACCTATGCGTAAAAAATCGTAAATTTTGTGCATAGATATAATTTATATGAGTAATTTAAGACGAAAATTACCTATGTTAAGTAAAATTGAGTAATTATTACCTATTTGAATAATTATTTGCATTTTAATATAAATATATGAAAAAACATACCGAAATCAGGTTTGAAGAGGCGATTGAGGAATATTTTCTTGCTCACGGATATTTAAAGGGTGATTCGGATAAATATGATATTAAATATGCTCTTTTTCCCGAAGACGTCATAGAATTTCTTGAAAAATCACAGCCGGAAAAATGGAAATATTTATACGAATATAACGGAGAGAAAACAAAAGAAATTGTAATTACGGCACTAACAAAAGAACTGGATAATAAAGGTTCATTGAATGTGTTAAGGCACGGATTTAAATGTTACGGAAAAACATTTCAACTTGCCTATTTTAAACCAAATACAAATCTTAATCCCGATGCATGGTCGGATTACGGAAAGAACATTGTAAAAATATACAGGCAAGTATATTTCAGCAGTTCGAATCCAAGACAATCTGTGGATGTTGTAATTTCTGTCAACGGTATTCCCGTAATAACAATGGAGCTGAAAAATCCGTTAACGGGACAAACGGTGGAAAATGCCAAAACCCAGTATAAAAAAACACGCGATTCAAGGGAATTATTATTTCAGTTTAAGAAAAGAACATTAGTGCATTTTGCGGTAGACACCGATGAGGTATATATGACGACGAAACTTGACGGGGAAAATACATTCTTTTTGCCGTTTAACAGAGGAAATAATTTCGGAGCGGGTAATCCTGTCGTGGAGGATAATTACAAGACGGCATATTTATGGGAAGTTGTTCTGACTAAAGATAGTTTAACGGATTTAATCGGAAAATACCTGCATCTTGAAATAACGGAAAAAAAGGTATATACCGATAAAGGCGTAATCAAAAAGAAAAAAGAAACTTTAATATTTCCGCGCTATCATCAACTTGATGTTGTAAGAAAACTCGTCGCAAACGCAAAAGTGAACGGTTCGGGACATAATTATTTAATTCAGCATTCTGCCGGAAGCGGAAAATCAAACTCTATTGCGTGGCTGGCTTATCATCTTGCGAGTCTTCACAATAAAAATGACGAAAAAATATTTCATTCCGTGGTAGTGATTACTGACAGAAGAGTTCTGGACAAGCAATTACAGGATACGATATACCAGTTCGAACACGTTGACGGAGTAGTGAAAAAAATCGAAGAAGATACTAAACAACTTGCAGAGTCCCTTTCTGCGGGAGTACCGATAATTATATCAACATTACAGAAATTTCCTTTCATTGCCGAAACACTTGAAAAATTTGAAAAAGAAGGGAAGAAACTGCAGATTGCAACAAAAGGGAAAAGATTCGCGGTAATCGTGGATGAAGCTCACAGTTCGCAGAGCGGGGAAACGGCAACGGAACTGAAAAAGATTCTGAATAAAGACGGAATTGAAGCAATCGTTGCCGAGCAAATTCTGGATTTGGATGAAAAAAATCTGACAGAAGAAGAGAAAGCAGAACTAATAAGAGAAATGGCTAAACGGGGAAAGCAGCCGAATTTAAGTTTTTTTGCTTTTACCGCTACTCCGAAATTTAAAACCGAAGTTGTCTTTGATGAAGCAGGCGAAAACGGGAAATCGCCTTTTCATCTTTACAGTATGAGGCAGGCGATAGAAGAAGGATTTATACACGATGTTTTATTAAACTATACAACCTATAAAACATTTTTTAAACTGATAAAATCAATCGAAGACGACCCCAAAGTTCCGGGAAGAAAAACCGCAAAAGCACTGACAAGATTTTTAAGTTTGCATCCGCATAATCTGAGGCAAAAAACCGAAATTATAATTGAACACTTCAGGAGTTTTACAAAAAGTAAAATCGGCGGGAGAGCAAAAGCGATGATTGTTACGGGTTCGAGACTTCATGCTGTAAGATATAAACAGGAAATCGATAAATATATCGAGGAAAAAGAATATAAGGATTTGAAAGCACTGGTTGCTTTTTCGGGGATAGTGGAAGACCCTGATATCCCGGATTTAAAATATACTGAAGTCGGAATGAATAAAGGAATTAAGGAAAGCGAATTACCGGATAAATTTGAATCTTATGAATACAGCGTCTTGATTGTTGCGGATAAATATCAGACGGGGTTTGACCAACCGCTACTGCATACTATGTATGTTGATAAAAGGTTGTCGGGTGTGCAGGCAGTTCAGACACTCTCGAGATTAAACAGAATACATCCCGGAAAAATTGATACATTTGTTCTGGATTTCGTTAATGATAGGAATGAAATTTTCGAATCATTTAAACCGTATTATGAATATACCGAATTCGGTGAAATAACAGACACGCAATTGTTATATAATCTTGAGAATACTTTATTGGATTACCGTATGTTTTTCAAAAAAGACATTGATGAGTTCTGCAAGGTTTGGTTTAATACAAATAAAGAATTATGAAACAAGGAACATAAATTACTCAATGCAATATTAGACCCCGTAGTTCAGAGTTATGAACTTAAACCTCTTGAAGAACAGGAAACAATTAAAAAGCAAATCAGAGAATTTTTAAATTTATATAATTTTTTGTCGCAGGTAATTCCTTATAGTGATTCGGAACTTGAAAAGCTGTATATATTTCTCCGAAATTTGATAAGAAAACTGCCGAGAAGAAATTCAGGTACGGTTATTGCTTTAGGAGACGATGTTGCTCTGGAATATTACAGGATTCAGAAGATTGCAGAAGGAAGTATATCGTTAAAAGACGGTAAAGCAGCACCTATTATCGGACCGGTTGAAGTTGGGACGGGCAGTATTGACGAAGAAGTACATTTATCAAAGATTATTGAAGTCTTGAATGAACGCTTTGGTACAAATTTTACAGTTGCAGACCAGTTATTTTTTGAACAGGTGAAGGAGACAGCTATTGCTAATGAAGAGCTGCAGCAGGCGGCAAAAGTAAATAAACTTGAAAATTTTTCTTACGTATTTGATAAAATGCTGGAAAGGTTATTTGTCGAAAGAATGGAAGGAAATGAAGAAATATTTAAACGCCTTATGAATGACGATGAATTCAGAACATTGGCATCGAAATATCTTGTGAAAGAAGTATATGAAAATATACTGGGAAGAATTTCTGTATAATTTGCAATATCAGATGATTTTGCAAAAATTCTGTTCAATATAAGTTAAATTACACATTTCTCAGATTTACATTTTTTTAAATATTGCTAAATTAATTTATTTTATTATAAGTTGTTATTTTTTATTGTTACAGTTAATTAAAACCAAAAAGGATTATTAATCTGCAATTTAAAACCAATCAATTAAATAAAAGAAGTAATAAAACAGGCGGTAATTATTCAGCCGGTGATAATTTAACTCCGAATCCTTTGGTCAGGGGATTATTAATTATTGCGGGAACAATTTCTACCGGGCTCGGAATAATCGGAATTTTTCTGCCGCTTCTGCCTACAACCCCTTTTTTCCTGCTTGCTGCTGCATGCTATGCAAGGAGTTCGTTAAGGTTTTATAACTGGCTTTTGAATAATAAATTCTTCGGATGCTATGTAAAAAATTATCTGGAACGCAAAGGCGTTCCCCTTAAAGTGAAAATTATTTCGGTCTCATTATTATGGATTACTATTTCTCTTTCCGCTTTGTTTGCAACAGAAAATATTTTTGTAAGAATCATCTTAATTATTATTGCACTCTCGGTGACGGTTCATATTATTATTATCAGAACTGCGAAGAAAGATACTAATGAAGAGGAATGTTAAATTAAATCAGGTGCACTGCTGTCCAAAATAAAAATGGAACTTGAATAAAACATAAAAAACAATCGATTTTGGACAGATTTTTCGTTAAATAGAGGATATTTTAAAACAAACCCCCCTTATTATTTTTGGAGTTTAAAATATTTTTAGCTGTATTTCTTCAATTTCCTTGCCTGGAGGCTTAAAAGGTTCATTTAACCATTGTTCTAAACTAATTTTGACAAACAAATTAAAT
>Ga0194125_10000902_pt1 | contig 50769 bp, 38 predicted proteins | sample TA2KigC250mmetaG_FD_148626 | JGI IMG/M metagenome (GOLD analysis project Ga0194125, IMG submission 148626) | Freshwater microbial communities from Lake Tanganyika, Tanzania - TA2015034 Kigoma Deep Cast 250m | ecosystem: Environmental > Aquatic > Freshwater > Lake | place: Tanzania: Lake...
GGCCGTGCCACGCAAGTCCCGGCGCCTTCTCGAAGTCCTCGATCACCAGCGCCGTGGGCTGCTCCTGCGCCAGGCAAGGCCAGCTCCCGACGAACAAGGCCAGCAGGATCGGAGACGACCAGCGCGCGGTCGGCACCTCGTGCACCCCCTTCGGGTCGGTCTGCGAGTCAGGGGCGTCGTCGGCCCTTCAGCAAGTCCCGGAAGTGCTCCACGGCCTCCGGGTGTTCGTCGAGTGCAGCCAATCCCTCCGGCCTCAAGGCGTAGGCGCCTTCCTCGGTGCGCACGAACCAGCCCTCGATCTGCTCGCTCTTGGCGAGCACGGAGCGCGTATGGAGACCCGTGCCGAGGCGCTGGAGGTCGCGCACGGTCAGCGGCCCGAAGCGCTCCAGACAGCAGGCGATGTGAATCGCGGTGAGACGGTGGGTGTCGAGGATTCCAGTGCGGACGCTGCCGCCGACGTTGAGGTCGCCCGCGCGTCGGTGCACTTCGCGCATGACGATGGCGCGCAGCTTCCCGTTCTTCACGCGGTCGAAGATCCGCAGGGGTTGTTCGACGGTGATCTTGGTGTCGGTTCGCGCCTTGGGCGCCACGAGCAGCAAGCCCAGCTCCAGTCGACGCACGAGGTACAGGAGCCGCGCGTTCCGGCGCCGCCACGTGCGCAGGCCGGCGGGCTTGTGCACCGCCAGGTAGACCGCATCGGCGATCTGCTGGCGCTCGGCGGCCTGCGCGATGGCCTCCCAGTTGAGCCTCAGCTTCAGCTCGACGACAACCAGTTCGTTGCCCTTCACTGCCGCGACGTCACACTGCTTCACCTCGCCCTGCACGGCGTACCCCTGCTGCGTGAGGAAGTCGTGCACGGGCGGGTAGAGGTCGGTCTCGCTGAGACTCGACGGCGAGCCGCGTGGCATTGCGGGCGCCTCTCAGGCGTGGTGCATCTCGGTGTCGCCCCAGAGCGTCTGGATGTAGTTGAGCTGCCCCACGTGGTAGTTCGTGTGCATCATGCCCAACCACACAAGATCGCGCAGCGATTCCTCGCCCCAGAAGACCTTGCGCTTCTGGTCGAGCTGCTCCTCGGTGAGCGCGTCGATCGCGGCCAGCAACTCCGCCTGACTCGCCTCGACGAACTCGGCGAGCGCCTCGCGGGTGGGGTAGTCCTCGACCTTGATGCCCTCCCAGACTCCCGCCGCGTTCTCCTCGCAGCGCAGCTCGGCCGCCATCCACTTGTTCCCGGTGGCGCACTCGACGATGATGGCCTTGGGCGTCTTGGCGGCACCCATCGGCACCCAGTCGAGCTTGTCATCCGGCGTGTACTTCAGCGCAACCAACAGCTCCTTCGTCACCATCTGCGTCATCGCGCTTGCTCGCGCGCCCTCTGCTGTAGCCATCAAAGGTCACCTCCTGGGTATGTGCGATCCATCCTCACCACTCAACACACGCGGCTGGAGAACGGTTACCGGAGTACGAGCGACACGTAGCTCCCGACACGCAGTGGGCCGACCGTCAGGCGACCGGCCTCCTCCTTCACCGGTGCCGCGGCGGGCGCCTCCCCGGGGCGGAGGGCCTCGGCGCTTGTGAGGCCAACCAGGCCCGGGACGCCGGAGAGAGTGAGTGTCACCTCGTGGGCCCTTGGCTGGGCATCGGTCTCCGGGTTCAGGTCGAGGTTCGCGACATCCACGAAGAGCGCCCCTCTCGCCGGCAAGCGGAAGACGGAGACCTCCAGCTCGCGCGGGAGATTCCCCTCTACGAGGCCGAAGTCGCTCAAGTGCTGGCGGATGGCCGGCTCGATGGCCGAGAGGTCGCGTGCGCCCGGGGTCTGCTGGTAGTAGTCGAAGCCGAGGGACGGCAGGAGGATGACCTGTCCCCGACCGACGGCTGCCTCGTGCGCGGCGGATCGGGGCGAGTTCGGGTCAACGCTCGCGAGCGCGCACAGCTCAGGCAGCATCGCCGCCGGGTTCTCCACGCGCGCGTGGCTTCGTGAGGCGTCGGTGCGGTCGCCGCAGGGGCCGCTGATGATCAGCCTGCCGCCCGCCTCCACCCAGGGCCTCAGTACGTTCTCAACCACTTCTGGTGAGAACACCTCGACCGACGGAAGCAGAAGTACCCTCAAGTCCTGCAGCGCCTCGGGTGTGAGTGCCCACTCGGGGATGACCGTGTACTGCTGGTGCAACTCAGAGAGAGCCGTACCCCAACCGAGCAGGTCGAAGACGTGCTGCTGGGCCTCGAAGCCGAGCAAGCGCCCCGGCGTGAGGTGGACGAGGCGGCTGTCTGGTGAGTACAGGAGGCCGATCCGTGCGAAGGGCTCTCGATCACCCCAGACGCCCTTCGCGGCGTGGATGAAGTCGGTCACCTCGCGATGCGTCTCGACGGTGCCCGCGACCTGCGGGGCGCCGGGGTACGCCTGGATCATCGCGTGGTGGGCGAGTAGCTCGTAGCTCAGCACGCGGCCGAGCGGTGCGTTGCCGCGGAGCTTCTCGTAGGGCCCGTCCAGGTAGTACCACACGTGCACGAAGCGGCTGCGCGCGTGGACGCGGGCCATCTTGATGACCGGACCGATTCGCCCGCCCGGCGGCAGACCGATCCCGCGCGGGCCGCCGAGCAGGTTCCAGCCCGGCGCGAACTCGGTGCTGACCATCTCCAGGTACTCGGGCCGCGGCCAGTCGAAGCACCAGATCGGGATGTCGTTCCCCTGGATGCAGAAGTCGTCGAGGCCCGCTTCGCGCGCGGCCGTGTGGAAGGCCTCGTGGTACCCTCGCAGCGCCTCCTTGCCGACCTCACCCTTGTAGATGCGGTACTCGCGCCAGATGGGATCGTCGAGCCAGTACGGGTCGGACCACTTCGGGTCGCGGAGGTTCGTGTCATCTCCGCCGAGGCGGTCGCGCACCGCGCCGCGCAGGTACGTGCGCACATCGAAGGTCGCCGCGTCGTCGATTCCCATCGCGCGAAGCTGCTCGGGGGTGAAGCGCCGGGCGAGGTGCTCGCGGAAGCGCGCTACCGACCACTCGCCGAAGGCCGTGTGCACCGGCCCGCTGCCGAAGGAGTCCCAGGCGCTGAAGTTGTCCGCCCAGATCCCTCGCACGCCGCAGTCCACCATGTGCCGCGCCGAGGCTCGCGCGTAGTCGATCCAGCTGGGACAGGCCGAGTCCTTCGCCACGGAGACGATGCTCGCATGGCGCGTTCCGTTGGGGGTCTCGACGGGGATCAGGCCCTCCGTCGGCCCGCGAACCCGAGCCGTCGCGGGATCGACTTCGTTCACCCTGTCGTTGAAGCCGTAGTCCGGCTCGAGTTCGCCCAACACGTTCTGCGAGCAGCCCGCATCGTAGAGCTGATGGAACCGGAAGGGCCCCTCACCCTCCATGAGGCCTTCGGCTTCGCGGCCGTCGGGATAGCGGAACGGCGGCGCACCATAGCGCGGATGGGTCCGGGTCCAGGGCTGCAGCCACGCCTCGTCTGCGTAGTACGAGCCCAAACCCACCCAGTGCATCTCGCGATCGGGCTTCGGCTGCCAGAGCTGCCACGCCCAGTGGTTCAGGAGGGGCCGAGGCGAGGTCGGGTCACCCTCGAAGCCTAGCAGCTTCCCATCGGGCCCGAGCTGGAAGTCGCCCGCGTACTCCTCGCACGTGCCGAACGTCTCCGCCCAGGACATCAGCTTGACGCCCTGCTTCGCGAGCGCGTCGAGGCCTGGGTTTCGCCCGAGGTAACGGATGCGCTGCCCGAGGATGCTCCAGCACGGGTCATCCACCACCCCGCACAAGGCGCTGTCGGCACCCGAAGCGATGACCTCCTCCGGGCGGCTTGCCTGCACGGTCGTCGGGTAGTCGTCCCACCAGGGGGCGGCGGGGGCCGCCACGGCGGCTGCGAGGGCCACGGTGATGGCGAGTGCTCTCATGCCTTAGCCGCTGTCTCCTCCGCTGCCGGTGAGGCGGTCGGCACCCTCGCCTTCACCGCGCGCAGCGTGCCCGGCAGGCCGACGAGGATGGTGGCGTTGAGCATCGACCACCAGGCGACCGGCCAGTAGTAGTAGTGGGGGCCCATGACATGGAGGACGGGCAGGTGCACGGCCAACAGGCAGCCTAGCAAGGCGAGGGACGGACCGCGGTTGCGCTGCTCGAAGGCGAGAAGGAACAGGACGAAGGTGAGGGTGATCCGGACCAGCAGCCAGGCGAACTCGGGGAGCGTGGGGAGTGCGATGTTGCCCGCCAGTATCTGTGGCGGCAAGAAGACGGCGAGGAACGCGCCGAAGGCGTGGAGGTACAGCCGCCGAGGCCAGTAGATCGCCAGCCCGACGCAGACAGCGACGAGGGCGCCGGAGATGGTCAGCCAGTCATGGCCGTTCAGCCGGGCGATCAGCGCCGGCTCGCACAGGTACATCGTGACCTTCAGGATGAGGTGGGTGAGGCCTTTGAAGTGCGGCCCCCACGCTCCGGGCGCCAGCAGGCCGCGCAGCATCAGGAACAGGCCCGAGGCGACGATCCCGATCGCGCCCGCAACCGCGGTGAACTTCGGCGAGCGCTTACGGTAGAGGGCGGTCGCGACAGCCAGTAGCGGCACGACGACCGCGTGCTCCTTGAACAGCAGGGCCGCGACGAAGGCGATGATGGCGCCGATCAGTGTCTTGCGGCGACCGCCCTCCAGCCACCGGTCCCACAGCAGCAGGCTCAGCAGCGAGAGCAGCAGGCAGCCGAGGTCAGTCTGGGCCGGCCAGTAGGGCATGAGGCCGCGTGCGATCCCGCGGTTGCCCCAGTGCGGGCCGTCCACCGTGGTCTCACACGGGATGCTGAACCACGCGGCTGCCAACAGACCCGGGAGCACGCGGAGGTGCGGCGCCCAGTGGCCGAACAGCCGCGCCAGGAGCAGCACGATGAGCGCGCAGATCGCGGCGTGCAGGAGCCAACTGATGATGCAGAAGGGCCGCCATGCCCTGCCGAACGCGCGGTACTCGGCATACATCATCATGCTGGCGAGCGGACGGTAGTAGGGGGAGTCCTGCTCGATCCATACATCCGTCCACCAGCTCAGCACGTCGTTCGGTCCGGCCTGCTCGGCATTGCCCAGGATCGAGAGGATGTCGGGGTTGGTCTCATACAGCCGGCGTACGTCCTCGCGGAAGATCATGTCCGCGGTGCCGGCCAGAGCAACCGCGGCCGCCAACGGGATCGCCCAGAGGAGGGGACGCTCGAGGAGACTGTGCTTCGCGCGCTCGTCAGCCATGGGAGTGTGCAGTTCGCTGCGGCAAGGGGCAAGTCCTGCGGGGGCGGCCGGCGGTCACTCCGCCGCCGGAGCCAGGGGTAGCGTCACCGCGAAGACGGTGACTCCGTCGCTGTTGTCCTCCAGCCGGAGGTCGCCGCCGTGGGCGCGGGCGATCTCCCGGGCGAGGCTCAGCCCGAGACCCACGCCGTCCACCTTGCGGCTGCGCGACCGGTCGGCGCGGTAGAAGCGCTCGAAGACCCGGTCGCGGTCTGCCGGGGGAATGCCGTCGCCCGTGTTCGCCACGGTCAGCACGGCGGTCGACTCGGCGCGGGCTAAGCGGACCTCGACCCACCCGCCCTCGCGATTGTACTTCACGGCGTTCGTCGCGAGGTTCCGCAGGACCTGGCCCATGAGGTCGGCGTCGGCCTCGATCCACACGTCAGGCTCCAGTTCGCGTTTGATGGTCAGGCCTGGCGCAACGGCCTCCAGATCCTCACAGACCCCTTCGGCCGCTTCGGTCAGGTTGACGGGCTTCGGGTGTAGCTCCAGTTTGCCCGCATCGGCCAGCGACAGCAGCAGCAGCTTGCGCACGATCTCCTTGAGCCCCTGGACCTCCTCCAGGAGGTTGTTGTAGACCCGTTGCTGCTCGGAGCCGGCGGGCGCCTCCTGCAGGGCTTGCTCGATGCTCCCCTGCAGGATGGTCAGAGGGGTCCTCAACTCGTGCGCGGCGTCGGCGCTGAAGCGACTGGCCTGGCTGAAACTGCGCTCGAGCCGGTCAAGCATCCCGTTGAACACGGTGATGAGCCGCCGGAACTCCGTGTCGGCGCCCTCGGCGGGAATGCGCTCGTCGAGGCTGCTGGCCGTCACGCGCTCGGCAACATGGGCCAGTTGCTCCACGGAGCGCAGGGCTCGCCGTGAGATGACCCAGCTCCCGAGGGCAATCAGCAGCAGCGCGGCGGGGAGGGCCGCGAGGAGGCCATTGCGCACCCGCGCCATCTCGGCGCCGAACCGGGCGAGGCTGACGCCTACAACCAGCGTCACCTCGCTGTTCTCCATCGTGCAGAAACGCCAGGTGCCGCTCGCAGTCCGGCGCGTCGCGAATACGGGCGGCGCCACCGGCAGGAAGGTCCACGCAGGGCCGGGCGGCGCCGGTTGCTTGGGCGCCCCCGGGCCCTCCGGAGAGGCCTTGGGGGGCGCGGGAGGAGCCGGGGGAGGCGGGAAGCTGCGCAGTCGAGGGCTAGCGGGATCGGGCGTGGGGAAGCGGTCCGCTGGGAGGTCGCCCGGCCAGTTGGTAGACTGGTGGAGGACTTCCCCCGTGACGTTCTTGACCAGGACGAGGCAGCCGCCTCCCTCGTTGGTGCGGTAGCTGAGGTCAAGCCCGCCCGCGATCCAGGACCAGTGTTCGGGAGGGTGTGACACGATGGCGATGGGCCCCATCCGTTCGGCCAGCTCGCGGTCGATCCTCTGGAGGGCAATGCGCTGGACGAACGCCCACGCAGAGAGCGCGAAGACGGCCAGCACGAGGCCCGAGACCGCCACCGAGAGCAGGATGATCCGCACGCGGAAAGAGTGGCCCATCAGGTCACCATGCGCTCCGGCAACCGCCTGAAGCGGTAGCCGACGGCCCTCACCGTCTCGATGAACTGCCCCTCGCCGGTGGGGTCGAGCTTCTTGCGCAATCGCTGGATGTAGACGTCCACCACGTTGCTGGACGGGTCGAAATCGTAACCCCAGACATGCTCGAGGATCTGCGTGCGCGGATAGACCCGCCCCGGAGAACGCATCAGGTATTCTAGCAGGCAGAACTCGCGCGCGGTCAGATCGATCGACGTGTCTCCCCGTCGTACTTCGCGGGTGATGAGGTTGACAGTCAGGTCTCCCGCCTGGAGGATGCTGAGCTGGTCCCCCGAGGCTCTTCGGGTGACGGCGTGGATGCGAGCGATCAGTTCCTCGGCGTAGAAGGGCTTGGTGACGTAGTCATCCGCCCCGAGGTTGAGTCCCTCCAAACGCTCGCTCAGCCCCGTCCGGGCGGTCAGCAGGATGACGGGCACCGGGTTCTGCTGCTCCCGCAGATTCCGCAGGATGCTCAGCCCATCCCGGCCGGGCAGCATGATGTCCAGCACGATGACGTCATACCGCTCGCGTTGGGCCCTGAGGAAGGCCTCCTCGCCCTCCTCCACCAACTCGACGGTGAAGCCCTGCTCGACGAGCGCCTTGCGCACGAAGCTCGCGATCTTCTCCTGATCTTCCACCAAGAGCACGCGCATGGCTGAATCGTAGCAGACCGGGCCGCAAGGAGCAAGGCGGCGCGCATTACAGTTCTGTCATCGAAGCACCGGGCTTCCTGTCATCCGGGCGGGCTATGCTGCAACCGAGGTCGAGGGGTCTTCCATCACGACGCCATTCGGAGGCTTTGCAGATGAACCGACGCGGCTTCACCCTCATCGAGCTTCTCGTCGTCATCGCGATCATCGCCATCCTGGCCGCGATTCTGTTCCCCGTGTTCGCGCGAGCACGGGAGAAGGCGCGACAGACGTCGTGCCTGAGCAACCTGCGGCAGATCGGCACGGCGACCCTCCTCTATGCCGGGGACAACGACGAGTGCTGCCCGGGCCACACCGGCGGCCCGACCGCCGCGACCGACTGGCCCCAGATGCTCATCCCCTACTGCAAGAACGCGCAGATCTTCCGCTGCCCGACAGGCTCCGCGGGCAACACCTCGATGTGGGGGCACTTCTACGTGGAAGGCCAAGTCCCGCTGTGCTACGGGACGAACTGCTACTACACCACCAACCAGAGCCTGGGCCAGGAGGAGGATGCGGTGGGGACGATCCTGGTTGCCGACTCGATCGGGGACAACCGCATCGGGCCGGACTACGCGCCGCGAAACGCCAAGGTCGCAGGCTGCTGGCATGGCCTCGCGCCTCGGCACAATGAGACGCTCAACGCGGGCTTCATGGATGGGCACGCCAAGGCCATGAAGCTCAGCACCATAGAGGTCAACGACGCGGCCTGGTTCAACCCGGCAGTACCCTGAGGCCTTCTCGGGCAAGCGCAGACCGACACATTCTATGAGAGCGAGGGAAGCAAGATGAAGAGCAGACTGGTGATGGTGGCGGTCGGACTGGCGGTTGGGCTGATCGTGCTGGCGGCGCTACATGCGGTAGCGCAGCCGGGGCCGGGCGGCGGCGCAGGCGGCGGCCCCTTCGGCGGGGGTGGCTTCGGAGGGATGATGATGATGCCGGGCTGGCCGCCGGCGCCGACGCCGGTAGTCGTCGTGGCGGACGGAGTCGTGTACGTGGCGTGTGACGGGGTTCTGACGGCCTTCGAGGCCAAGACCCTCAAGCCACTCGGTAGTGCCACGTACTGGACGCGACCGGAGCCGCCGAGGCCGCAGTAGGCGCGGTTCCGGACACTCATCCCGCCCCTCGGTAGCTACCAAGGCTTGCCGCCGGGAGAGCCGAGGGGCGGGAGAAGACCATCGCGCAGGCACGGGAGGAGGAGAACCGTGAGGGTCCCTACATCCATCGCTGTCATCGCCATCCTCGGAGCCGGGCTGCTCCTGGCTGGCGGGATCTGGCTGGGGCTACGCGCAGACCGGCCGCAGTCGTCGAGCGTGGCGCGCCAGACCGGCCTCGGCCCGGGCATGAGCATGGGCGCCCCGATGATGGGCGGCGGGTTTGGCTCGATGGGTCAGGCCGGCCCACCTCAGGGCTTCGCCGGGCCGCCGGGGTGGGGCGCGCCGCCTCAGGGAGCGCCTTCCGCCCCAGGCGGGACGGGAGGCCCACAAGGGTCCATGTCCATGCCCCCGTGGTCTGCCGGAGGAGGCCCGCCCGGAGGCGGTTTCCCGGGCGGCGCGCCTGGGTCCATGGGGGGCCCCGGTGGAGCTGCGCCGACCCCCAAGGCGCCAGGACCGCCGAGCGCGGGAGCGCCCGGGGGTGCCTGGCCGACCTGGGGACAGGGACCGTCCGGTCCACCGAAGGCGCCCTCCGGGAGTGCGGCGCCCAAGACGAAGTCCGGGTCCTCCAGCCCCGGGCCGGCGCCGAGCCCCTGGCCGGGCTGGGGGCAGGGGACGGCCGGTCCGCCACAGATGGCCTCTGGATTCGGGGCTCCAGGGATGTGGCCTGGAGGCTCGTTCGGTGGGCCGGCTGCGTTCGGAGGGCCGTGGGGCGGGGGAGCGCCGACCCCCGGCGCTTCGGCTGACCCTGCGTCCAAGGCCCTCAACCAGATTCGGGATCAGCTCGCCCTTCTCGCCAGTGCCGCGGAGGACCTGGAGGACGCATCGCTGGCCATCCGGGAGAAGAACCAGGACCAGGTGAAGGAGATCCTCCATCGGGGTGCGGAGAGGCTGCGCAAGGTCAGTGACGCCTGGCGTAAAGCCACCAACCAACTCGGGAGGGGGCAGCCGTCACCCCCGGGCGGAGGCCCGACGTGGTCGCCGTGGGGGCCGTGGGGCGGGCCCTCCGCCACCGCGTCAGCGGCCTCTCCGCAGAGCGGCCCGCCCGGATCGTGGGTGCTGCCGGCTCCTCCCGGAGGGCAGGCCACGACGGATCAAGGGCCGTCGAGGCCGGGAGGCGAGCCCCAGTTCGCCCTGGCTGGGGGAGCCGGCGGCGAGCAGACGGCCCGTCCGTGGTCCCTCGCAGACTACAAGCCGATCCCGGTGCCCACCGACGAGCCGACTGCGCCGGGGGAGCGCGCCGCCCTCGAGGAGGCTGTCCGCACCCAGCTCCGGCTGCTACAGGCGCCCTATGCGCAACTGGTGCAGAGCGGCGCTGACGTGCGAGAGGTCCGGGAGGCGCTCCGTTCGTGCCGTGACACTGTGAACCGCGGCGCCTTGCGGGAAGCGGCTCTCAGCCTCAACGCCGCAGCAGAACTCATCGGACGACTACTGACTCCCAACGCCCCACCCTCCGGCCGAACTGCTCCGGCGCCATAGGCCAGGCGACCCGAGGGTGAGCGACCGTCGCAGGAAGATGGTGATCGGACAGCGAACTTGCCTCTCCAAGGCCTGCTACTCGGGCTGACGGGCCGTGACTGCGTGCTGCCCCTGCCGGGCGGTGCGCCACGCCCCCACCTGCGAGGGTAGACATCGCCCCCGCGGACCCCCAGGCGAAGGAGAGGCGAGATGATGAGGAGCAAGCTTGCGAAGACAGCGTTGGTTCTGGCTGTAGGGCTGCTCGTGGTCGCGGTGTGGCATGTCGCGGCCCAGCAACCCCAGGGCGGCCCGCCGCAGGGCGGTTTCCCAGGCGGCCCGATGATGGGCGGCCCGGGTCCGATGATGGGGGGCCCACCCCCGATGATGGGCCCGATGGGCGCGCCGCCCTCGCCGGTTGTTGTGCTCGGCGATGGCGTTGTGTACGTGGCCTTCGACGGCAAGATCACCGCGTTCGAGGCCAAGACGCTGAAGAAGCTCGCGGAGGCCACCTACTGGGAGCGGCCCGAGCCCCCCAAGCGCCCCAACCCGTAGCCCGCGTCGCCCCCTCCCGCACTACTCCACAGGCCGAGGCCTTGCGCCTCGGCCTGTGGCCTTCCCGAAACATTGCGCTCACGTCGGCGTGACCCCGTGGTATACCTCGATTCATGCAAAGCACGTCTGCGACTCAGGCCGGCTCTGCAGGTCCGGGCCTGCCGTTGCGGCTGGCGAACGGGCCCTTTGGGCGCGCGCTCCTGGGCGTGGCCCTGGGGCTTGTGCTTCTTGCCGCGCAGCAGTCCGGATGGTTCCGGCAGGCCGACCTGTCACTGCTGGACCGGCTGAACGCGCTCGTCCAACGGCCCGGGGAGCGGCCCCTGGTGGTGGTCGTCGCCGCCCCGTCTCAGGCCGCCGACGCTCGGACCTGTGCGGCTGCTCTGGCGAATGCGCTCGAGGCAGGCGCGGCGGCCGTGGGGCTTGACGAGACCTACCTGTACGTCGGCGCCGGCGCTCCGCCCGGACAAGCGGGAGGCCTGGTCGCTCTGGCGTCTGACCGCCGCTGCGTGGTCGCCGAGGCAGTGCCGGGAGGCCTGAAGGGGATCGGCTCGGCGAGACCTCGGCTGGCCGCCATGGAGCAGTTCCGCTACGAGGGAGGCCGGTCGCGCAAGGTAGTGCCGCGCCGCGCGTACACCGACGAGGGCACGCCCGTCGGGTTCGTAGGCCAGGTCGCGGTGAAGGCGCTTGCCGGCTCGGCCCGAAGCCCCCTTGACCGCCGCCGCGTCGAGCGCAGCCTTGGATACCTGGATTCCTCGACCGGAATGCTGCTCGACTACTCCCTGCGTCCCGCGCCGGTGCGGATGACGACGCTCGAGTCGTTGGCCAAGGCGCCGGCGGTGGCCTTGCGCGAGCGGCTGCTGGGCCGGGTCGTGCTGCTGTCGTCGGAGTCGTGGAACGTGGTGGCTCACGCGTGGCAGTCGGGCAACTCCTCGACCCCGCGCGCGGTCGAGCCGGCGGTCGCCTGGGCCATCGCGAGCGTTCTCTCGGGAACGGGCGCCGCCGAGCCCCAAGTCGAGCTACTCGCCAGCGCGCTGGTGCTGAGCTCTCTCCTCCTGATGCTGACCATGGGGGATCGTGGCCTTGGCGGCAAGTTCCTCGCCGCTGCAGTTGCCTTCGTTGGCCTGGCGGGTCTGTCGGTGGGCAGCCTGGCGTGCTGGCGGGTCTTCGTGCCGCCATGCTCCTTGGCGGCAGCCATCACCGCCGCCTTCCTGGTCTCCACATGCCTCGAACTGGCCGAGGCCGGCAAGCTGATCGCCCGCGAGTCCGTCGCGGACACGGACGGCGGCCTGTGGGGCGATCGCCGGGAGTCGGCCACCCCCCTTGTCGCAGTCGAGGAGACTCTCCGCTCGATTCTCGGCTGGCACTCGCTCCCCGGCGTGGCTCTCTTGCTCAGGGATTCGGCGCGGCCGACGGGGATGGTCGTCATGTCCGCCGATGGAACGCCGGACTGGAGCGGACGCCCGGGGCTCCAGGCGCTGGGTGACGAAGCCCTACTGGCTGCTATCCCGTCCGTGGGTGACTGGCCGGAGGGCGGTCACAAGGCCTTGGCGGTTCCCGCCGTGCTGGAGCCGGGTCGGGGAGCCGCGCTTATCCTCGCGGCCTCGCATCTGCCCGTCCATCCCGATGTCGTCGAGTTCGGCGCCCGGGTTGTGCGACAGCTGCTGGCCGGGCGAGTGCCACGCTCCGGTCTCAGTGCGATGGTCCTGGATGCTGAGACACGACCCTGGAAGCTCCCGCTCCCTGCCCAGTTGGCGCGGCTCGGGGCTTCGCGTCTGGCTCGGCAGCAGCAGGCCGCGGTGGCCGCCGCCTGGCGTGCCGGCCCACATGAGGCAGTCATCGTCTTCGATACGAGCGGCAAGCCCGCGCTGTGGAACCGGCGCGCGGAGACGCTGTTCGACGGCGAGAAGGGCGCCGACCTCAGCCAGGCCCACATTGTCCCGCTGCTCGCCAAGGTGCTCGAGACGAGCGAGGCGGAGGTCCGAGACGCGGCGATGGGCGTGCTGCTTCACGGCACACCCTACATCTGCGATCTGGAGGACCCGGCGGGCAGGTACAACTACGTCGCGAGCCTCACGCGGGTCGGGCCGGACGGAGAGAGCCCGGCGGGCCTCGCGTTGCGGTGCATCGACGTGACGGGCGTCTGCCGGCCGGCGCGGGTCGAGGCCCGGCTGATGAGCATCGCGGCCCATGAGATGCGCACGCCGCTGACCTCCGTGATGGGCTATGCAGAACTCCTACAGGGGCAGGCCGAGGAGGGGTCGGCGGCGAGGCGCTACGCGGAGGCCATCCAGCGCCAGGCCGAGCGCATGGAAGCGGTGGTCGGCGAGCTGTTGACGGTGACCCGCCTAGAGGCCGGTCGCGAGGAGCTGCTCATCGAGGCGGCGGACATGGGGGCGCTGGCGCGGGGAGTCGTGGCCGGATTGCAGCCCATGGCCAATGCGCGGCACATCACACTTGTGGTGCATGTGACCGGTGAGGCAACCCTCCGTGGTGATGTGCCCAAGCTCGAGCGGGTCGTCGAGAACCTCGTAACCAACGCGATCAAGTACAGTCCCGAAGGCGCCTCGGTGTCCGTGAGCCTGCGCCCGGAGGCCGACCGGGTGATCCTTGACGTGCAGGACACCGGGCACGGCCTGTCGGTGGAGGACGCGCCGTATGTCTTCGAGAAGTTCTACCGCGCGAAGAACCACCACACCGAGGGCGTCGAGGGGACGGGCCTGGGCCTGGCGATCGTGAGGCTCATTGTCGAGGCCCACGGCGGGTCGGTCTCACTCAGGAGCGTGGAGGGAGCGGGCTCCACCTTCACGGTGGCGTTGCCGGTGGCGGGACCCGCGGCGAAGCACGTGTCCGATCCAGCCGCCTGAGTGCGTGAGTCGTTCCTCGATGCGACGGGCCCGATTCCCATGAATCCTCCTGCCTCCGCGCCCCCAGACGAGGCCTGGTGGCGCGCCTTCTTCGAGAGCCCCGATTCGCTGACCCTCGCGTTCTTCCCCGACGACTGGGTGACCGACCGGCAGGTGAAGGGCCTGGACCGCCTGCTAATGCCGTGGCGCCCGCGGCGGGTTCTCGATCTATGCTGCGGCCACGGCCGCCACATGGCCCCGCTGCTCGAACGCGGGTATCCGGTGGTGGGCCTGGATGCGTCGAGCCTGATGGTGACGCGGGCGCAGGCCGCCGTCCGCCAGACGGGTGCAACCGGGGGCGTGGTCCGAGGCGAGGCGCAACGCCTGCCCTTCGCGGAGGGAGCTTTCGACGTTGTCATCTGTCTCTTCAACAGCTTCGGCTATCTCCCGACCGATGAGGAGAACGAGCAGGTCCTGCGCGAGACCGCGCGCTGTCTGCGGCCGCGCGGCCGATTCCTGCTCGACACGCGTAACCGTGCGTACCAGCTCTCCCAACTGCCGTTCTCGGAGATCGTGCCTCTGCAAGGTGGCGGCGCCGTGTGGCTCGAATGCAGGCACGATGTGCCGCGCGGTCGTCTGGTGAGTGAGTTCCGATCCGCAGGGACCGGCAAGCTGCTGCACCGCGCGTCGATCCGCACGTACTCGCTGAGTGAGCTGGAGCGGATGCTGACGCGGTGCGGGCTGCTGATCGCGGAGACCTACGGCGGATACGACTGGACGCCGTTCCGCGGGGACTCGCGGGAGCTGCTGCTCCTGACGGAACGACGCTGAGAGGACGGCATTGGGCGTGATGAATCACGCCCCTACGTCAGGGCACGATGAAGATTGTGTTGATAAAGGCATTGTCGGGATTGGTATCCCGACCTACGAGCCACGTAGAGCGCGTAGGAGAGGGTTCTTCCTTTGACGGGGCCCTTTCTCAACACAATCTGAATCGTGCCCCTACATGAAGGCGCTCGACGGGCACCCGCCATGTAGGGGCGCCATTCATGGCGCCCGCCGAGGCCGCCAGTACACGCCAAGCACGACCGTACTCGGGGGAACGCCATGCTACTGAGCGGAGTGATCCTGATGATCGCGGCGGGTGATCTGCCGGCACAGCAACCGCGCCTGTCGGAGCCGTACGAGGCCGAGTATGCCGGCGAGGACGCAACGGGGAAGCATGTCCTGGGCCTGTGGCAGTTCGCCGAAGGCGCCGAGACGGCGGACTCGTCCGGCCGCGGGCACAACTGCGAGCTGCAGGGCGCGACGCTCAACGCCGCCGGGCGCTTCGGTGCGTGTCTGGAGTCGTTTCGCGGCTGGCCGGATGAGGACACGCGCCATGCAGCCGTCGTGCCGAATCACCCCGACCTCTCGCCGAAGGGCGCGTTCACCATCGAGTGGTGGATGAGCCCGAAGGCGGACCTGGAGGGCTATCCCGACGCCTTCCTGATCGACAAGAAGTACGTCGCCGATGCTGACTACCAGATCATCCTGGGTGCCGCGGACAAGGGCAACCTCCGGCGGCTGCGGGCCAACCTGGGCTTCGGAAATGGCTCTGAGACCTACAACTCCGAGGCGGCGGTCTTCGAGGCGGGCAAGTGGTATCACGTCGCCTTCGTCTACGACGGGCAGGGCGGCGGGCGTTTCGTGCTCAATGGCCGCGGCTTCGGCGGGGGCGAGGTGCCGGGTCGCGGTTCCATCGGCGCCGGCACGCACGCGCTCAACATCGGCGACCGCGTGGGGAGCTACTACCACGGCTTCCCTGGTCTGCTGGATCAGGTGCGCCTGTGCCAAGGCGCGCTCGAGTTCCGCCGGGCGGGCATCGACCTCGCCACCGTGCGACGGGCGTATGTGCGCATGGAGCAGGCGCCGCCGCTGAAGCTGGCGGTCACGAACTTCCAGCGTTCCCCCCTCTCCGGCGCGCAAGTCCGGGTCTCTCTGAGCGGGGCAGGCGAGACGCAGTTCGCTGTGCCGGAACTCGCCTCCGGCGCGACTACGGAGATCGGGTACCCTCTCAACACCGCGCTGCGCCCGGACGCATACTCACTGCGGGCGGCGGTCGAGATCCCCGGCGCCGACCCTTACACGAGCGAGCAGTCCTTTGGGGTGACGATCGTTCCGCGGCCGCTGCCGCACGTCATGCCGGTGCTCATGTGGGGAATCGGCAGCCCGAGCGAGGTGCGCAAGGAGACGGAGCGCCTGAAGCGGATCGGCTTCACGCACTGCGTGGGCCTGGGCGCCGACTACGCGCGCATCTGGGACGCCGGCGCGCCGACGGAGGCCTCCTCTCCGGCGGATGTCGCGAGCGCCCGCGCCATGCTGGATGAGGCGCTCGTGAACGGTATTGGCATCTGCGCGCAGCTCTCGCCCGGACGCTGGGCCGGGGAGAAGCCGGAGCTGCGTCGCGTCACCCGGGACGGCAAGCCGTACGACAAGCCGGAGGTCTGCGGCCTGCTGCCTGAGGTGCAGAGCTTGTGCCGGAACGTCGGCGTGTCGGTGGCGCAGACGTACGGGGACTACCCCGCGTTCGACGCCGCTTTGCTTCACACTGAGGTGCGCGACGGCGCGAACCTCTGCTTCCACGAACAGGACCGCGCTGCGTTCCGCGCTGCGACGGGCCTGGAGGTTCCCGAGGCGGCCCAGGCCAAGTGGGGTGTCTCCCACTCCAAGCTCCCCAACTTCCCCGCCGATCGAGTGATCGAGGACAACGATCCGATCTACGTCTACCAGAAGTGGTATTGGCAGGCGGGCGATGGCTGGAACGGGCTGAACACAGCCCTCGCGGAGGGGCTCAAGTCCACGGGCCGCAAGAACCTGTGGACGTTCCACGACCCGGCCGTCCGCGTCGCGAGCGTACTGGGCAGCGGCGGCGCGGTGGACTACCTCTCGCAGTGGACCTACTCCTACCCCGATCCGCTCCGAATCGCTACCGCGACCGATGAGTTACTGACGATGGCGCGCAATGCGGGGCGCCCGCAGGACCTGATGAAGATGACCCAGATCATCTGGTACCGCTCGCAGACCGCGCCCGTTAGCGAGGCCAGCCAGCAGAAGGTCGCCGCGCAGTCCGTCTGGGAGGACTCCGAGCCGGACGCCGCCTTCATCACGATCGCGCCGATGCACTTGCGCGAGGCGTTCTGGACCAAGATCGCGCGCCCGATCCAGGGCATCATGTACCACGGATGGCAGTCGCTTGTACCAACGGGCAGCACCTCCGGCTACCGCTACACTCATCCGCAGACGCAGCACGAACTCACGCGGCTCACCCACGAGATCGTCCAACCGCTGGGGCCCACGCTGAGGCAGGTGCCCGAGGCCAAGAGCGACGTGGCGTTCCTGGAGAGCTTCGCGAGCGAGATGTTCGCGGGACGGGGCACGTACGGGTGGGGGCACACCTGGCTCGGCGACGCGTACCTCATCCTGCAGTGGGCGCAGTTGCAGCCGGAGATTGTCTTCGACGAGACGGTCGCGCAGAAGGGCCTCGACGGCTATCGCGTCCTGGTGATGATGGACTGCGATGTGCTCACCCGAACGGTGGTCGAGAAGGTGCAGGCCTTCCAGAAGGCCGGCGGACTCGTCGTCGCCGACGACCGGCTCTGCCCGGCGATCCGCCCCGACATCGTGCTCATTCCCTACGAGCGCACGAAGCAGGCGGACGTTGACAAGGCCGCCCTGCAGGCCCTCGCCGCGCAGCTCTGTCAGCAACTCGACAAGCGCTATCAGCGGCACGTGGACTCGTTGAACCCGAATGTCGTGACCCACTACCGGCGCTATGGGACGACCGACTACGTCTTCCTCATCAATGACCACCGCGAGTTCGGCGACTACGTCGGCCGCTACAAGCTCGTCATGGAGCGCGGCCTGCCGTCCTCGGCGACCGTCACCATCGCTCGACCGGCGAAGGCGGTGTACGACCTCGTTCGCCATCGGCCCGTGACCATCCGGCAGGCCGATGGCAAGTTGCAGCTCGACGCCGATGTGGAGCCGTGCGACGGCCGGCTGCTGATGGTCACCGACCGGGCGATCGCCGGCGTGAACATCGAGGCGCCGGAGACGGCCAAGCGAGGTGACTCCGTCACCCTTACGCTGAGTGTCGTTGACGCCGAGGGGACGCCCATCGATGCCGTGGTGCCGCTGAAGCTCGACGTGCTCGATCCCGATGGGAGGCCGGCCGAGTTCAGCGGCTACTACGGCGCCGGCGGCGGACGGCTGCAAGTGAAGCTCGACCTCGCGCCGAATGACGGGGCGGGCACGTGGGAGATCCGCGCGACGGAACTTGCCTCCGGGGAGACGGCGACCGGCTACGTCCGCGTGGGGGAGTGAAGCGAAAAAGAGGGACACCATACCGATTTCGCGCGACGTTTCGCGAAATTGGTATGGTGTCCCTCTTTTTCGCCGTCAGTACTTGCCGAAGGTGATGCCCTGCCATTCGTCCGTGCGGAACGGACCGGCCGGCAGATCGGCGCCGTTGTACAGGTTGCCGTCCGGGTTGTCCGCCCAGTCGTAACGGACCGCCACGGGAGCGGCCACCTGCGCGCTTGACACGACGACCATGCTTCCGTCGATCTTCGCTCCAGCCCACACGAACTTCCTGTCCTCCCCGGCGATCGCGAAGCCCTTGAGCGGCTCGCCGCCCTTGGCAACGAGACCCTCGGCATGGGTGAGCCTGACGCGGATCGTGTTGCCCTCGACTGCCATCGAGTCGTACAGCGGGCCGGAGTACTCGATGGCCTTGCCGTAGTCCTTCGCCAGGGCGATGAGCGCCAGCCGCTTGCCGACGTCCTGCTTGTTCGTCGGGTGGATGTTCGTCGCGTCACCGATGTCGATGATGACCGCCTGGCCGCTGTGCTCGACGTTCGCCGCCGTCATCGTCTGCGCTTCGCGCAGCTCCGCCCAGGCGCTCTCGGCGGGCACGTCCTTGCGCGCCATGTAGTTCGCGAGCTGCACAATGTAGAAGGGGAACGGCCCCTCGCCCCACTTGGTTCGCCAGTCCTGGATCATCGTCGGCAGCAACGTGCGGTAGGCGTACGCCCGGCCGGCGTTCGACTCGCCCTGGTACCAGATCGCGCCTCGAATGCCGAAGGGGATGAGCGGCTCGATCATTCCGTTGTAGAGGCCCGCCGGCATGTGCTGCTTCTGGTCGAAGAAGGGCGGGTTCGGCGCGCGCTCGGTGAAGGGCTGGTTCGCCGCCTTGGCGTCCTCCTGGCGCTTCTTCCAGTCGGCCAGTTTCGTGTCGTAGTCGGCCTTCTGCTGCGGGTAGTTCCTCTCGCCGTCGGCCCAGCGCTGGAGGACCGGCGCGAACATCTCGTTGGCCTCCAGCGATCCGTGCGTCGTCCAGGCCTCGGCCATCGTCCCGCCCCATGAGCTGTTGATCAGCCCGACCGGCACGTTGAGGTCCTGGTAGAGCGTTCGCCCGAAGAAGTAGCCCGCGGCGGTGAAGCCCGGCACGCTCTGCGGGCTGCACTCGACCCAACTCCCCTGCGTGTCCGCCTCCGGCGTCGGGCTCGGCCGGCGCGCGACGGTGAAGAGACGTATCTGGGGATACGTCGCCGCCGCGGTCTCCTCGGGCGCGTTGTTGACCCCCTGCACGGTCATCCCCATGTTCGACTGCCCCGAGCACACCCACACCTCGCCGGCCAGGACGTTCCTCAACGTGATCGCATTCTTCCCGGCGATCCCCATCTCGTCCGGGCCGCCGGCTGTCAGCGGCGCGAGCTTCACCGACCACTTGCCGTCATCGCCCGCGGTCGCGGTCAGCGTCTGACCACGGAACGTCACCGTTACGTCCTCGCCCGGATCGGCCCAGCCGTAGATCGGGGCCTGCATCCCGGCCTGCAGCACCATGTTGTCGCCAACGATCGCCGGCAGCTTCACATCGGCCACAACCGGCAGCGCCAACACGAACGCCATGAGCACGAACAGCCATGTCACTCGACGCGTCAAGGTAGGTCCCTCCGTTCCTCAGAGGGGCCGAATGCGAAGCATCCGGCCCCTGTTTCGCACTCCAAGGGGCCGGATAGCCGTGCGACGAGCCAGTTCGTCGCACGGCTATGCGGCCCCTCCCCGACAATCAGTAGACTCCGTGCGTCCTGGCGACCTCGATCATTGCGTGGATGTTCTCGTCCGGCGTATCGCGGCCGCACTGGTCGCCGGTCGAGAGGATGAAGCCGCCGTCCTCGGCCGCGACGTCGATGCACCAGCGCGACTCCCGCGCGACGATCTCGGGCGTGCCGTGCAGCATGTGCTCGGTGGTGTGCAGGTTGCCCATCAGGCCGATGTCCCGGCTGAAGAGACGCTTGATCTCGGCGAGGTCGCAGTCGCCCATCGGCGGGCGCTCCAGCGGGTTGATGCTGGACAGGTCGGTCTCCTTCGCGCAGATCTCGACGAGCGCGCGCTCCGGCCCGCAGGAGTGGACCTGCGTCGGGATGCCCGCGTCCTTCGCGATGCGCGTGAGCCTCTGCAGCGTCGGCAAGCCGAGGTCGCGGAAGATGTCGGGCGTCTGGAACACGAGGCAGCCCGAGAACCCGGTGAGGATGAAGTCCGGCTTCATCGCGATGACCTGCTCCATGCGGGCCTCGATTCCCGCTTCTTGCTGCAGCGCCCGTTCCTTCACGGCTGAGTAGTTGTCGTGGTACTCGTAGATCTGCTCCACGTTGTAGAGCCCCGGGATGCCGACGTGCACGCCGACCGCGCCGTCCTCGCCCATGTGCTCGGTGGCGGCGGCGACCACTTCGGCCTCGGTCATCTCCGGAGCGGGGTCCTCGAAGTCCTCCCACGTCTCCGGCTCGCGCGGCAGGCCGATCTTCTCGACCGGCACGCCCCCGGTCGGCGGATCGGCGACGTAGAACACGGTCACGTACGGGTGCCAGACGCGCTTGCCGTTCTCCTCGCTGTAGCCCTGCAGGTAGATGCGCTCCTCCGTGCGCTGCACGATCGCGCAGTTGCGGTACTTCCCCTGCGCCCCGACGCCCGGCAGCCAGCCATCGAAGCCGAAATGCCGTGCGCAGTCGATGTAGGCCTTCCACAGCGGCGGGTTGCGGTACAGGTAGATGTCCCAGAACGGCTTCCCCGTCAACCGACAGGGGATCATGTTCGACGTATCCGGCGCCACCGGCACCATGTCCGGCTGCCGGTTCGACATCGCGGTCAGTATCCGCTCGCGGGACGTCATGTATCAGAGGCCTCCGTCAAGGGTAGACTCGTACCTCGTAGACTCTCGCCCCGAACCCCTCGCCCCACACTGCTCTCACGGTCAGCCTCAGCTTCGTGGTCGTCACCGTCTCGATCTCATGCACGCGCCAGCGATGGTGGTTGTCGTCCACCTCAACCACCGTCGCCCATTCGCCGTCCCGCCAAGCACTCACCTCGTACGCCTTGGCCAACATCGGCAGGACGCGTGCTCCGGTGTGCCAGGGGTTCTCGTGAGTGAGCTTCGGGAGGTTGTCGAAGGTCAGGCAGACGCGCGAGACCGTCTGCGGCTTGTCCCATTCCAGCGTGAGGTCCTGCGGCAAGCCGTCGCGCGGGTCGCTCAGCCACATGTTCAGCGGCGCGCGGCTGAAACGGCGGTGGAAGCCGTTGATGACGTTCGCTGCCTCCCCGAGCCTCGGCGCGGGTGAGAGCCGCATCGTGCCCATCGCGCCCAGAGGCTTCCAGCGCGGGGAATGGTGGCTGTGCTCGACCGCCTCCGCGATCTCGCACGGCCGGTCGGCCATCGCCCACTGCACGGTCGGGTTCGCGTGGAGGTGGATCAGCACGCGGTCCGCGTCGCTCGCCGCGTCCTTCGGGCCAAGCTGCACGCCTCCGAGGGAGAACCCAGACCAGCCCTGGTAGCCCGGCGGCAGCAGCCCCGTCGCAAGGTGTACGGTCGCGAAGGCCTCGTCGCGCAGGTCGTTCCAGCCCCACGCGTGCCAGTCGTCCGTTGTCGTCCATCTCGGTTCGCGGCTTGCGCGAAGGATCGTGAGTGCGAGCGCTTGGTCCGCGTCGCTGGTATTGCGTAGGTGCATCTCCACCGCGTCCAGCCTCTCCGGCCAGTCCGAGAGCAGCACGCCCGCCGGGGCGATGAGCGGGACAAGCTGCCCGACGGTCTGCTCGTTGAAGCGCATCTCGCTCGTCCCGGAGATGCGCGCTCGGCGCGCGAGGTCATCGGGGTCGTGGCTCGCGAGGTTGAGGATCGTCGCGTCGCGGCGGAGCAGCTCCTGCCGCAGCTCCCCAAGGCGCTGCTGCCCGAGTTCCCTGGGCGAGCAGTCGTGCTTTCGGCAGAGGGCCGCCGCGAGGCCGACCGCCTGCCCGATGGCCGCGCCGGTCCGCATGATCCGGGTGCTGGAGTGCGCGAGGTGGGTTGCGCTGATCAGCCGACCAGCCAGGAACAAGTTGCCGATGTTGCGCGAGTAGCAGGCGCGGTACGGCACGCCGTACAGCGGCGGGATGCTGTGGGCGAAGATGTCGCTGCCTTCGCCCAGAGGGCGGTGGTCGTCGAGGTCGTGACCACCGTATGCGATGTCGTCCTCGAACGTGCGCCCTGCCTCCAGGTCGGTCTGGGTCAGCACATGGTCACCCATGAAGCGGCGGCTCTCGCGCTTGCCGGCCTTCGGGCTGACCCAAAGCAGGTCCCAGCACTTCGTCTCCTCGCGGTGCGGCCCGTTCTTGATGTGATCCCACTCGGCCCAGAGCTGCTTCAGCAGCATCTCGTAGATGAGGCCATCGTCGCGGATCGTGTCCAGGTGGCCGCCCGTCTCCGTGACGTACAGGAAGAAGAGGTCCTTCTGATCGCTGAACCAGCCGGCGTGGTGATGCAGGAACGAGCCCATGCTCCCGTGCCACACGCGCGGGATGAACTCGGGCGTGCCGGCCGGGGGAATGAAGCGCACCTCGCGGTTCGTGCGGTGCGCGATGGCGACGAGGCTGGTGCCCTGCACGCGGTCGGTGCGCTGCTCAGGGGCCGAGCGCTCGCCATACTCGCTCCGCTGCTCCGTGCCCCAGTCGAAGTGCGCACCTGCCAGCGCGCCGATCTCGCCGTCCCCTGAAGCCTCGATCACGCAGCCCGCGACCTCGATCCTCACCGTGCGGAAGGCCGCCAGATCCTCGGCAATCACCGCCGTGATCCGCGAGCCCTCCACGACCGGTTGCCGCGCGTAGTGGCGCTTGAGCACCTTCACCCCGGCGGCTTCGAGGTGCTCCTGCACGACCGCCTCGAAGCGCCGGTGGATGCTGTAGCCCATCGTGCCGCCGCTGATGTGGGTCACCGCGTCGGTCCAGCAACCATCCTCCTGCAGCTCCTGGATGAGGCCGGTCTCGGTGGCGTAGTGCGCGTAGCGGTCGGCGCCGGTGATCCCCACTCCCAGGGTCGGCCCCGAGTTTCCGCCGAGCACCTCGTCCTTCTCCAGCAGGATCGTGCTGCACCCGCACGGCCCGGCCTGAATTGCCGCGCAGTAGCCCGACACTCCCGACCCGATCACGAGGACGTCGCAGTGGTGGACGACCTCGGCTTCGCGCGCCTTCGGTGCCATGGCGATTGGCTCCCTACGTCCGGTTGTCTCGGCCCGCGAGTGTTGCCCGAGAAGGCCCGTGTGACCTTCGTTCGAGGCCAGCGCCGCGGCGGGAACTCAGCCCCGCGCGTGCGTGCTGAAACGGTTGGGGGAGGTTGCCTCGCTAGGGAAGGGTGCCGCTCATGCGACTGAACCCAGGCTTCCTGAAGGTCGCTGTGGATGTCGTGATTGTCGCTCTGGTTGCCATCGGACTTGCCTTGTCGATTCGAGGGAGCGAGAGCCGCAGTGAGCCGGCTGCTCCCGCCGACACGCACTCCTCTGCAAAGGACTCCGTCACTCCCGTGACCACTCAGCAGCCGCAGAACTGGCGCCCTCTGACGCCCGAGGAGGAGCGCGTCATCGTCCACAAGGGGACCGAGCGCCCCTTCACCGGCGAGTACGTCAACCGCTTCGACAAGGGCGTCTATGTCTGCCGCCGTTGCGGCGCGATGCTCTATCGCTCGGACGACAAGTTCCGCAGCGACTGCGGCTGGCCGGCGTTCGATGACGAGATTCCCGGCGCCGTGAAGCGCCTGCCCGATGCCGATGGGGTCCGCACGGAGATCGTCTGCGCGAACTGCGACGGGCACCTCGGCCATGTGTTCGCCGGCGAGCATCTCACCGCCAAGAACACGCGCCACTGCGTCAACTCGATCTCGCTGCTGTTCGTCCCGGCCGAGGAGGTGAAGTACGGCCGCGCGATCTTCGCCGGCGGCTGCTTCTGGGGGGTCGAGTACTGGTTCGAGCAGCAACCAGGCGTGATCGAGGCGACCAGCGGCTACACCGGCGGCACGACGCCGAACCCGACCTACGAGATCATCCACTCCCGCCACACCGGCCACGCGGAGGCGGTGGAGGTGCTGTTCGACCCGGTGCGAGTCTCGTTCGAGCAGCTCGCGAAGCTGTTCTTTGAGATCCACGACCCCACGCAGCGCGACGGGCAAGGGCCCGACATCGGCGCGGAGTACCGGTCGGCGATCCTCTACACCGATGACGCGCAGAAGCAAGTCGTCGAGAAGCTCATCGCCGAGCTGAAGGCGCGAGGGATGGACATCGCCACCGAGGTCGCGCCCGCCGGCACGTTCTGGCTCGCCGAGGACTACCACCAGGACTACTACGCCAAGAAGGGCACGGCTCCGGCGTGCCACAACCGCAGGCCGCTCTGGTAGGCTGTCGCACCCCCTCTGTTCTCCCGTTGCGTCTTCCTTGAGAGGTGAAGCCGGCGTTCGAGGGCGAACCTTCGCGCCATCGCTGTGAGGGCGAGGGATTCCCGCATGTCGGTTGCCGGCTGGACCAAGTACGAGGGGAACCCGGTCCTGGGCGGTAACCTGGGCACGTGTTTCGACGTCTGCGTGCGTAGGGAAGCCGGCACGTACCGAATGTGGTTCTCGTGGCGCCCGCGACAGAGCCTGGCGCTCGTGGAGAGCCCGGACGGCGTCCGCTGGAGTGAGCCGCGGATCGTCCTCGGCCCGCGGTCGGAGACCGGCTGGGAGGACGACATCAACCGGCCGTCTGTGTTGAGGCTCGGAGACGAGTACCACCTCTGGTACACCGGGCAGGCGCACGGTCGCTCGGCGATCGGCCACGCCGTCAGCGCCGACGGCGTGACATGGGAGCGGACGGGCGAAGCGCCCGCGCTCTCACCCGCGGAGCCCTGGGAGAAGGTCGCGCTGATGTGCCCCCACGTGCTCTGGGACGTGGGAGAGCAACGGTTCCACATGTGGTACTCGGGCGGCGAGCAGTACGAGCCCGACGCGATCGGCTACGCTACCAGCCTCGACGGCCTCAACTGGAGTAAGTCGGAGGCCAATCCGGTGTTCCAGCCTGATCCAGACAGCCCGTGGGATCACCACAAGGTGGCGGCTTGTCAGGTCGTGCAGAGCGGCGGCTGGCATGTGATGTTCTACATCGGCTTCCGCGACGCCGACCACGCGCGGATCGGCCTCGCGCGCTCGCGCGATGGGATCACGAACTGGCAGCGCCACCTTGCGAACCCCATCATCCGGCCCGATGAGGGCCAGTGGGACCACGATGCGTGCTACAAGCCCCACGCGCTCTTCGACGGGCGACGCTGGCTGCTGTGGTACAACGGGCGGCGCGGCAGTGTCGAGCAGATCGGCCTCGTGACGCACGAGGGCGAGGACCTGGGGTTCGACACGGCGCCCTGAGCCGCGGTTCGCACGTGAATGGAGGGAGCAACGATGATCGTTCCGGCTCTGCTGGTCTGTGCGGGCTCGGGGATGGCTGCGCTGCCCGAGTCGATTGGCTGGACGCTGGTGGATGTCGGGGAGAAGCGCTCGGCGACGGTGGAGGATGATGCGGCGAAGCTGGTGGATGGCGGCGAGTTGCAGGCCGAGCCGGAGGGGATGGGCCTGCGACTGGAGGTGCAGTACCGGAAGGCGGGGCTGATGATGCAGCCGGCGGGCCTGCGTCTGGGCCGCCTTCAGGTGCGGGTGGTTGATCAGTCCGGTCGCGACCGGGGGCTGGTGGCGCGCCTCGACCTCCGGTTGCCGGCGGGTCAGTGGTCCTGGATGCAGGACCTGGACACCGCCGTCCCGCTGGGCGAGAAGCCCCTCTCGAACACGGCTGCCCTGCGGGAGTTGCCGGGCCTGCCGGAGTTCGCGGGCGGGGAGCGGCCGGACTACGGGCGGTACTCGGCGTACCCGCTAGGCGCCGTGGAACAGGGCGGTGAGTATATCGCGCTCGCGCGGCCGGTTAGCCAACTGGCGTTGGTCCGCTTCATTGGGCAGGGGCAGCCCTCGCCGCGCCTGACCGCCGAGGTCGACTTCGCGCTGAGTGAGTACACCAGTCCGCCGCGCGAGGCCACGTTCGAGCTGTGGTTTGTGGCAGGCCGGGCTGCGCCCACTCGGTCGATGCGAGACGCTCTCCAATTCGCGCACGTGCCGCCGGCCGGAACGGTGCCCCGCGAGTCCGCGGTGCGGCCGGGCGGATGGATGCCGTTCTCCGACCTGGGGAAGATCCCGAGTGTCGATGAGTTCGGCTTCGGCTACCAGGAGGGCGCGCCTAACCCGACGTTCGACGACGCGCTGGGCGCCGCCAGCTTCGTGTACTTCCACTGCGCGGGGGAGTTCGCGAACGTGGAGGGGTATAAGCGCGGCACGGAGCCGTTGCCGCCGTATGAGACGATCATCGCAGCCTTCAACCGGGTCGCGCAGGCGAATTCGGGCGTCGAGAACGTCTGGGGTGTCTGCGGGATTCAGGGGGCCGACGGGAAGATCGCGTATCGACCGGAGAGGACGTACGGTGACTTCTTCTGCCAGGCGTGCGTCGATCCCGACCTGCCCTACGGGAAAGCCATGGCCGACCGACTGGTTGAGCGCGTAACGGCGACGAAGCACCCGGAGGGCATCGACGGCTGCTACTACGACGGGATCGCCGCGGGCCTCGACTACGCGCCGGAGCACCTGCGCGCCGCGAATCACCTGCTCCTGTGGGACGGCAACCTGAGCCGCCCCGTGAACTACAACCTCTGGAGTTCCATCGAGTGGGCGAAGCACATCTACGGCCGATTCGCGGGCACGGGCAAGTTGACGATGCTGAACGACAGCAGCCTCGTGTCGTTCACCTTCGCCGGTCCGTACATCGACGTGCCCGGCGGCGAGATGAGCCTTTACCTGCAGCGCGACCAGGCGCGGCTGATCCGCGCGCTCCTGATGGGCAAGCCCTTCTGCACGCTCGTGAAGGCGGACTTCACTCAGGTCTCCCAACCCCAGATGGAGACCTACATGCGCCGGTGCACGGCGTATGGAATCCTCTTCGGGTTCTTCGACATCAGCCCGTCAGGCGATCACCCCGGTTCGAGCTACTGGGTGCACCCCGAGTGGTATGACCGCGACCGGCCGCTCTTCCGGCGGTACATGCCTATCGCGTCCGAACTCGTCTCGGCGGGCTGGCAGGCGCTGCCCTCCGCGACCGTAGAAGAGGGAGCGGCGTTTGTGGAGTCCTTCGGTTCCGGGGAGAACCCATTGCAGTACGCGACGCTCTCCACCGATCCTGCAACCGATCCGGCGCAGGAGAGGGCCGTGACGGTCGCTCTCCCCCAGCGCAAGGAGCCGGACCTCGCGGTGGAGCTGCTCACAGGGCGCATTGAGCCGCTCAGTGGTCGGTTGGCGACCGAACTCACGGCCGAGGACCTGCAGGTGTGGGCGCTCGGCCCACCGGGGGCGCAGGCGCAGGCGTGTCTCGCGCGGGCGCGGGATGTCATCGAGCGGCGACGGCAGTACATCGAGGCGACGCGCGCGGTGGGCGATTCGCTCTCCCCCTGGGGCGGGTACGGAGAACGAGGGGGGAAGATCGCTTCGCCGGGACGCGAGGGCGGCCTATGCCTGATGGCCGCGAAGGACCAGCCCGGCCTGTCCGCGGGCGCGAACCAGACGATCAACGTGACGCATGACGCGCCACACAAGCTGATCGTCTCCGCCTGGAGCAAGGCGGAGAACGTGACCGGCAACAAGGACCACGACTATGCGCTGTACGTCGATTGCTACTACACGGATGGCACGGCGATCTACGGGCAGACGGTGGACTTCGACCCCGGTACGCACGACTGGCAGTACGGCGAACGCACCATCGAGCCCGCTAAGCCAATCCGCAACATCAACGTCTACCTCCTCTTCCGGGGCGCCCACACGGGGCGCGTGTGGTTCGACGATGTGCGGGTTGCGCTGGCGGACGACCCTGACAAGAACCTGCTGCCCCGCGGCGGCTTCGAGCCGGATCGCGGCCGTTCGGCCATCGCAGGAGGCTCACCCAAGGCTACGCGGCTGAACGAGGAGTTCGAGCAGCTGGCGGACCTGGCGGGCAGGCCGCCGGAGGGTGTGGACTGGGCGCAGGCGCAGCGCACTCTCGATGGGATCGACCAGTTCATCGCGAAGACCGACTGGGGCGCCGACACCGAGCGCTCGCGGCGTGATGCGGAGGATGTTCGGTGGCACATCGAACTCGCCAAGGCTTGCCTCGCGGGCGAGCCGCAGGTGGCGAAGCGCGAATCGCGGCTGACTGGACTGGTGACGCTAGACGTCCCGCGAGTCTCGACCGGTCCGACGCAGTACAAGGCGATGGCCGGCAACGTGCCCTTCGGCACGATCATCGTGGTGGACAGCAACTACGAGGGCTACAGCGCGCAGCCCCTGACCGATGGGCAGATCAACCCGCAGGGCGTGAACTGGACGAGGGTCGCGTGGGCGTCGGGCGAGCACAACGGCCCGCACTGGATCGAGCTGCGCTTTCCGCAGCCTACGGCGGTGCGCGAGGTGCGGTTGTGGGGCGCGCTGGATGCGGGGACGCTGCACGTCCCGCAGAAGGTCGAAGCACAGGTGCAGAGGGAAGGGAAGTGGGAGGCTGTTGCGGGGCAGCAGATCGAGACGGGAGACGGTGGCCTGGTCGTGATCCGCTTTCCGGGCAACGCGGTCAAGGCGCTGCGCGTCTACCAACCGGCGCATGGCGGCTCGAAGGACCGGCCCGACCTGATGTGGATCAGCGAGCTGGCGGTCACTGCGGACTGACTCGGCGAGGAGTAACCGGAATGGCGATGACACCCAGGGATCGCGTCTTCGCGGCGCTGTCGGGCGAGCGGGTCGATCACATCCCGCTGACGATCTACGAGGGCCTCCTGCCGCGCGGCGAGGTCGAGCGGCGGCTGCGGGAGGAGGGCACGTGCCTCGTGTGCCGCACCCCCATGTACGGCGTGAGTTCGCCGAACGTCAGCACCGACACGAGCACCTACTCCGATGAGCGCTTCAGCTATCAGCGCGAGACCATCAAGACCCCGGTCGGCGAGGTGAGCCAGGTTCGGCGGCTCGGGGGCGGATACGGCAGCAGCCTGCTGTGCGAGTTCGCGATCAAGCGGCCTGAGGACTACAAGGTCATCGAGTTCACCTGGCGCGATCAGCAGTACGAACCGGCGTATGACAACTTCCACAGCAACGCGCGGCGCCTCGGCGCGGATGGCGTGGTGATTGGCAACCTCGGCTACACGCCCCTGCAGCACATGCTGATCCTGTACATGGGCCCCGAGCGCTTCGCGTGCGACATGGTGGATTACCCGGAGCTGTTCCTCGGCCTCTACGAACGAATGGCCGAGCGCCATCGCGAGCAGTATGAGATCAGCGCGGAGAGCCCGGCTGAGTTCTTCATCTACGGGGACAACGTGACCGCCGAGATGGTCGGCGCGGAACGCTTCGAGCAGTACGTGGCGCCGAGGTACAACGAGCTGGCAGACATTCTCCACGCGAAGGGGAAGAAGCTCGGCAGCCACCTGGATGGGAAGATGGTGGCCCTGAAGCAGCAGGTGGCGCGGACCAAACTCGACTTCATCGAGGCCTTCGCACCCTTCCCGGACGGCGACCTCCCGCTGGGCGACGCGCGGGCCGCGTGGCCGGAGAAGGTCATCTGGTGCAACTACCCGTCCGCGATGCACTTGTGCACCAACGGGCAGATCGAGCAGAACACGCGGGAGATGATCCGTGACATGGCGCCGGGAGATCGGTTCCTGGTCGGCGTCACGGAGAACATCCCCGAGGAACACTGGCAACGCAGCCTCCCCGTGATCTCACGCATCCTGAGGGAGGAGGGTCGAAATTAGGGACAGGCCCCAATTTCGGACGGACGTCATGTCCGAAATTGGGGCCTGTCCCTAATTTCGACCAAATAGGTGACTGACATGCTCGCACACGGAGCGATGATGGCGGCACTCTTATCCGCAGTCGGCGGCCAAGCGGCCGAGGTCGAGGGCAAGGCCTTGCGAGAGGCACTGGAGGGGAAGGTCGGTGGGTTGCTGGCCTCCTATCGCGCGTGGGATGCGGCGAACCGCGACGGGATCGGCCTGTCGGACCGCACGACCTCGGGCGGCCTGGGCTGGGGCGAAAGCTCCTTCCTGCGCAACTACATGCTCTGCTATCAGGTCACCCACGATACCTACTGGCTCGACAAGGTGATCGACCACTTCGACCGGATGGTCGGCAATCTCGCCCCGGATGCCGATGGCTTCCTCGCGTGGTCTGACACGGACTACTCAGTCGGCCTCGTCAACGCGGAGCCCGTCGGAGACGTCGGAGGCCTGACCACCGATCCGGCCCACCAGAGGCCCTACGTGAAGCGCGGCGGCGAGCTGGTGACCGGCCACGAGTACCGCATCGAGTTCATCGCCGACGACCGACTGCGCGTGCTCGACGTAACCGATGGCAAGGAGCTGGCGGCGCTCGCGTACGCCGATCCGACGGTCATTGAGGCGGTCCCCGGCGCGAAGCTGACGCTGAAGGGGCCCGGCAAAGCCGGCGCCGCCTTCCGCGTGACGACCCACGCGCCCGAGCCCTGCGAGTACCAGGTGCATGACGGGGTGATCACCTGCCCCGTCGCGCAGTTCATCGAGGTCGCCCTCACCGACCGGAAGCTGCCTGTGAAGTACCGCGCGAAGGCCGACGAGTACGCGAAGCTGCTCCGGAAGCACTTCTTCGAGAAGTGGGAGAGCACGTGGCTCGATCTTCCCGACGGCGGGGGCCTCTACAAGTTCACGAAGAACCCGACCCAGCGCTTCCCGGGCTACAGCCTGCCGCACAACCAGTACCTCGCGCTCGCGCGCACGTGGCTGGTGCTGCAGGCCGTGCCTGGGCTGGAGCATCGCGACGAGTACCGCGACCGCGCAGAGAAGATGGCCCGCTACTTCAAGCAGAACCTGAAGCTCAACGGCGAGGCGTACGTGTGGAACTACTGGGACCCGCTGCCAACCGAGGAGGGCATTACTCGCCACATCGAGGATCACGGTCACGGATCAATCGACATCGGGTTCGTCGTGGAGGCGGCTCAACGGGGCATCGTCTTCACCGAGGAGGACCTGCGGCGCTTCGCGGCAACCTACAGCCAGGTGATGTGGAACGGGTCGCTTGAGGACCCACGTATCGGCGATCGGGTGGACCGCAACCAGGGAGACGTGCGGACGTGGTGGGAGTGGATCACCCTCGGCTGCGCATCGGAAGCGGTCTGCGACGTGGCCGCCGCGCTCTATGTCTCACAGGGCCATCCGGTGAGCATGGCTCCGCAACTCGCGAGCCTCTACGATGCGGTCGTGGGTGTGAGCGAGGCGGACCAGAAGGCCTATGCCGACGCGTCGGCTGCCCTCGAGCAGGCCTTGGCCGCGAAGGGGCTGCTGAACCCGGGCTTCGAGATGGGCATGCCCGACACCGGGCCGTTCGGGTGGACGCTCACGACGTGGAGCCCCGACGAGGGCGGCTCGGCGGAGTGGGTGGGCGACGCTCACGAGGGCAAGCAGGCTGTCGTGTTGATCGGCAAGGGTGAGAAGGTCAACGTCGTGGCTCAGCCGATCCGGAACCTGCCCGGCCGAGCGGGGCAGACCGTTGCGGTGAGCGTGTGGTACAAGACCACCGACGCCGCGCGGCCGCACATCAGTGTGCTCGGGTACAACGAGAAGGGCGGCCAGGTTCAATACAACACTTCCCCCGTGCTCGAAGCGTCCGCCGAGTGGAAGCAGGGAACGTGGTCGATAGCGCTGAGCGAGGGGGTAGTGGGATTCCGCCTCCTCCTGCGCAATGCTGGTGCGGGCGCCGTGTACTACGACGACGTCAACGTCAGGGGCAGCGACGGTTAGCGTTTCCTGCGGCAGGCCTCGGCCAGCGTACGCCCGATCACGGGAAGCGCGACCCTCGGGCTGAGCACCTGCCGCAGAATCCAGCGGTACGGCAGTGACCCCGCGAACAGGGCCCAGGCCGCCCGCCGCAGGCGCTCGCTTACAACGCCGCCGCCTTGCATGAGACTGACGACCGCGGCGGCAGCCGAGCGATGCGTCGAGGCGACGCGGTTGAGCCGGAACAGCACCGCCCCGAAGGCGTTGTCGCGCATGATGACCCGACGGCACGGCGGCAGGTAGTGATCCTCGAAGGCCGCCGCCGACACCCCCCGATGGACGATCGTGTGGGCGGCGAAGGCTGCGGTGTTGAAGGCGGACTCGAGGCCGTTCTTGTACAGGCGCGAGCACGCCGCGTCGCCGATGATGACGAAACGGTTGGCGAACGGACGGGTGGCGTTTGTCACGGGCACGCGCGGATGGCAGTGGCAGAAGCGCTTCGGGATCTCCCAGTTCGCCGGGAGCTTCGCGCGAACCGCCGGGTGCTCCAGCGCCGCGTGCAGGTCGGCCAGGCCCATGTCGCGGTAGCCCACCAGTGTGAACGTAAGGAACTCGCCCTTGGGAATGAGGGCGATGAACGCGACGTCGGGCAGCCCGATGTTGATGATCTGGATGTCCCCGTCGAGCTGCTCGCGGATGTGCTCCTCGCCGACGAGCAGTTCCGCCTGGCAGGCGATGGTGGTTTCGGGCGCGTGGTAGCCGAAGCCCAGCTCCTCGACGCGGCGACTCAACCGGCCTCCGAGCCCGAAGGCCCCGACCACGACTTCGACGTTCATCTCGACCTTGTGCGACCCACGGCCGTAGGCCAAGCGAATGGGGTCTGCCTCATTGGACGGGATGGCCAGGTCGGTTACCGGCTCTACGACGACCTGCAGGTCAGGCCCCCGCACGGCCTCGAGCAGGTAGTCATCGAAACTCACGTTGTCCGCCAGGACGAGGTCGCGCGGGCCATTGCCCCGGAAAACGGTCGCCATGTTCTCGTCCGGATCATCCGTGTGCAGGTGGACGGTCCCCGCGACGGTCTCTAACTGGAAGCCGTCCACTACGGACTGCACGACGCTCGGGGGCGGCTCCAGCCCCGACTCCCTCATGCGCCGCAGCAGCGTGCCGGCCACCACGCCTCCGCACATGTTGCAGCCTCGCGGGCCGGGCTGGGTGAAGTCCTTCGCATCGAAGATCGTCAGGCGCAGGTTCAGACCCACGCGTCGCGCGTGTTCGCGCAGGAGGTGCACGAAGAACGTGCCCGCCGGTCCGGCGCCGATGACGGCCACGCGCGCGCCGTCGGTCAGGCGCGGGTAGATGTCGGGATCGGGCCAGGGCTCGCGGTGCTCGCCGCCGGAGCGCTGGCGGATGCCGCGCAGGGAGCGCGGTGCCCGCGCGGCGGGAGTGCTGCGCCAGAGGCGCTCGTCACAGACCAGCGCAACCGCGAGCAGGAGGGCGAGGGCGATCGTACCCGCGCCGAGCAGCCACACGAGCAGCGGGTCCCGGGTCGCGGCGGGCAGTAGGAGGACGTTTGCGGCTGGGAACCACACCAGCCGTCGGTCCAGGCGGCGGAGGTGATAGAGCCACTCGGGTCGAGGGCGGTCGGCCGGTCGGTCGAGGAGTTCGGCGCGACAGAGCCGCCGGGCACGCCAAGCCGACAGCAGACCCGCCCACACGGCGACGCCTTGCCGGTAGCACACATCCCACGCCAGCAGGAAGATGAGCACCTCGACGCCAAGGCGCACCGGATGGGGCGCAGTGCCCAGGAACCGGTCCAGTGCACCCGGCGCCGCCGACCATGGCCTGAGCAAGACGTACCCTACGAACAGGAAGATCAGCAGCCCGGGCGCAGCCTCGGGGTGCAGGCGGTGGAACATCGTGGTGCGGTAGCGGTGGATGACGCGGGCCGCTTCGCCGGTCAGCGGAGGCAGGGGCACCCTCAACGCCGGCGCGACAACCAGAAGGAGTTCCGACCAGAGGGCCACGGCAATGACGATCAGCGATCCGGCGAGGGCCGTCGCCCAGCCCAGCTCCAGGCCCCAACAACTGCCCAGGGCCAGCAGTTCCATCAGGAGCAACTGGAGCAGCACCGACCGACGCGTCGGCAGACGCCGCAGCAGCGGCAGTCGGCCGAGCAGGCGCTCGTAGAGCCACCGCAGCTCCTTGGTTGGCCGAGGCTCTCGCGTCTGGGGCATGATGGCCTGCTCCGCCCGCGTCGGGTCAGTTCTACCAGTCTCAACCGCGCGCCTGTGGAGGGGGTTCCGGGGGGGAGGCTCAGTACTCGGCGCGCCGGAGCATGACGAGACCCACGGCGGCGAAGAGGACGTTCTGGAGCCACCCGGCGACGACCGGATGGAGCGTGCCCGCAAGGCCGAAAGCCAGCGTCCATGAGCGGACGCCGTTGTAGAGGAAGATGATGAGGATGGCGATGAGGATTCCGCCGAAGGCGCCCCACCGCGCATAGCGGAAGGCCAGCGGCGCGCCGATCAGCGCGAAGACAAGACATGCTGCGGGAATGGAGTACTTGAACTGCAGCTCGACTTGCAGCGTATGGGCGTCCTGGCCTCCCGCCTCCAAGACGTCAACGCGGTCCCGCAACTCGCGGGCGCTCATCTCGAAGGCGGAACGCTTCTCCGCGTAGTAGTTCTGCAGGGCCGCCGATAGCTCAATCTTGCGCGTGTCGAAGAGGCGCGGCGCGCCGGGCCGGTTCCAGCGGTCGAAGCTCTGGCTCAGGCCCTCGTGCAGCCACCATACATTGGCCTGCAGATCGGCGTACCGGGCCTGGGTGATGTCCTGCAGCCGGCCGTCGGCGCCGAAGCTCCAGATGACGATGTTCTCCAGGAAGTTCGTGTCCGCGTTCAGGTGCCGGACGTAGAAGATGCGGCCCTCCCGGTCCCGGAAGAACTGGTTGTGCTCTTCGCGCAGGACCGGCTGGGTCATCCGGATGCGCTCGATCACCCGCACGGCCGCGTCGTTGGCATCGGGCACGACCCACTCGTTCAACGCGAAAGCGGCGATGGTGGCCAGGGCGCCGGCCAGGATCATGGGCCGGCAGATTCGCAGCAGGCTGACGCCGGCGGCGCGGATCGCGGTGATCTCGCCCTCCCGCGTGGCACGTGCCATCGCCAGCGAGATCGCGACAAGCGTGCCGACCGGCATCGACCACACGAACGCCCCCGGGCTGCGCAACCAGAGGTACTGGGCGACCAGCAGCGGCGGCGTGCGGGCATTGAGGATCGTGGAGCCGATCTGCCTCGCGATGTCGCCGAGCAGAATCACGGCGAACGTGCACACACCAATGAGGAAGGGGACAACGAGATCACTGAGGAGGAGGCGGTCGAAGAGCCGCATGACGGCGGGAGTCAGGAGTCAGGAGTCAGGAGTCAGGAGAACCACGGCCATTCGACGGGAGACCTGCAGGCAGGAGCCAGCGAGGGCGCGGCCGGCCGTGTCCGTTGCCGTTCTTCTGACTCCTGACTCCTGACTCCTGACTCCCGCCGTTCACGACATGTCGATCGCCACGTCGTCTGCCACGCCGCCCAGCAGCGTGTAGTCGGTGCGCACGGTCTGCAGGATGGAGCCGGGCACGTACTTGCTGACCGGGCCGTGGGCGACGAGCCGCGCGATGAAGCGCTGCCAGCACATGGTGGTCACCGGACCGCACATGCCGTCGAGCCAGAACGAGCGGTGCTTCGCGTTCACGATGTCGCGCGGGCCGATGCTGGCGGCCTTCGGCGGCACCCACGACCAGTCTCCCCCGAAGGAGTGCAGCGCATTCTGCATGATCGTCATCGGGTTCAGCTCGACGATGCGCGCCGGCGCTTGCACGTACTCCTCGAGCGTCGCAAACTCATCGCCCAGGTGGCTCTCCCAGAACGCGATGTGCCCGCACCAACCGATCCCGCCGTAGCAGCAGTCCGCCTCCCCCGCCTCCGCGATCAGTTCCGAGTAGCGGCCGACGTTTTGAGTATCGGGGAAGTGGATGTTCTCGGGCAGCGGGCGCAGCTCCTCGTCGATCTTGAGGAAGAAGTTCTCCCGCATCGCCGTTGCGAAGGAGCCCTCCCAGTCCGGCGGAGCGGTGTTGCCGTTCTCGTCCGCATATTCATCCATGTTGAAGGTGACGAGGTGCTTGCAGGAGAGACGGAACTGGTTGATGAGCCGGGCGGCGATGGTGAACTGCGGCACCGGGCCCACCGGCAGAATCAGGACGCACTTGCGCCCCTCGGCCTGGGCAACCTGAATGCGGCCGATGATGTCGAGCGCGAACTCGAGGTAGAACTGCGCCGAGTCATCGATCACGCGGATCCTGAAGTCCGGGTTCGCGTGCTTGCAAATGTCGGCGCGCTTGATCGCGCGAACGCGGGCACACGCGGCGGGATCCTGGAACGAGATGAACTTCGCGAGCGCGGGTTGGAAAGCCACCGTCCTCACCCCCGAGGGATGTAGAGCGCCGTGTCGGATCGCCGTTCGCCAACCGCCGTCCGCCCACCTCCCCCGTCAGGGCTGTGCCGGAGCCGGCGTCGGCGGCGCCGGCGGTTGGGCGGGCGTTTCGGTTCTCGGCTCAGGTTGCGGGCCTAGCTGCCAGGCCGGATTGCTCATGTCGGCCTTGGGCAGATCCAGCGGCCGGAAGTTCTCATCGCTCAGCGGGTCGGTCGTCATGCGGCCGCTCTGGGCCTTCGTGAGCGCATCGACCTGGGCATCGTCCAGGATGATGTGCGGCGTGAGGAAGACGAGCAGCTCGCTGCGGGAGTTCTCCCGCTTCTTGTCCTCGAAGAGCTTGCCGATGATCGGGATCTTGCGCAGGATCGGCACGCCCTGGATCGTCACGGACTTCTGCTCGGCGATGATGCCGCCGATGATGACCGTCTGGCCGTCGCGGACCTCCACCGTGGTGTTCGCCTCGCGCTTGGCGATCCGCGGCGCCAGCAGCTTCTCGTCGAAGCTGATGAGCGCATCGACTGTCTGCTGCACCTCCAGGCTGATCCGCTCACGCTGGTTGATGTGAGGCGTCACCGCCAGGGTGTTGCTCACGTCGATGAAGGCGACGGTCTGCTGGATGCTGCCCCCGGTTGTCTCGCGCGTGCTCTCCTGGTAGGGGATCGACTCGCCGATGGAGATCGTCGCCGGCGTGTTGTCGGAGGCGATGATGTTCGGGCTGCTGAGGATCTCGACATCGGAGCGCGTCTCCAGCGTGCGCATGAAGGCCTGCAAGCTGTCGGAGATCAGGCTGTAACTCAAGCCGGTGGCGGCGGTCTTGAGGCCCTCCCACGCGGTGCCGGCGGTGCCCGAGGCGCTGGAATGGCCGAGCAGGTTCCGGTCGATCAGGCTCCACTCGATGCCCAGGCGGTCCGTGTCGCCCAGCGTCACGTCGGCGATCAGCACCTCAATGTAGACTTGCGGCACGCGCCGGTCGAGCTGCTTGATGAGCTGCTCCAGCGTGGTGAAGGTCTCCGGCGGGCCGGTCAACAGGATCGTGTTGGTCGGAGCATCGGCGACGACGTTGACGTTGCGCAGCTGGTCGAGAGGCGCCTGACCCCCGGTGCTCTGCCGGCTCCCCATCAGCAGGAACGAGAAGAAGCCCCCGCCTCTCATGCTGCCCTGGATGAGGTTGCTGACGGTGGTCGCCACTTCGTCGGCCATCGCGTTCTCCAGCGGGATGGCCCGCACGACCGTCTCCACCTCGGCCGACACGTCCAGCTGGGTGACAAGCTCCAGGATCTGCGTGAGGTTGTCCTTGTCGGCCGTGATGATCAGGCTCCTGGTGCGCAGGTCCGGCACCACGCGGTTGGCGGCCAGCCCCGTCTGCTGCTCGCCGCCCCGACCGAAGGAGGAGAAGAAGGGGCTGAACATGCGCCCGAAGATTCCGCCGCTGCGGCGCGAGAACTGGTCGGTCTGCTCGTAGAGCGAGTTGATCTGGTCGGAGAGGGTCTGCGGATCGGCGTACTTCAGCGGCACGATCTTCGCCTCGATCTCCGGCTGCATGTTGACATCGACTTTCTTGACGATGTCCTTGATGCTCTTCATGTTGTCGGCGGACGCAGCGACAAACAGCGAGTTCGTGCGCTTCTCCGCGACGATCTTCACCTGACCCTTCACGTCCATCAGGCCGCCGCCGGTAGGTCCGGGCGGGGCCCCGCCCGGGCCACCCGGGCCGCCGCCGCCCATCTGCTCCCGCATCCGACGCTGCATGTCGGCGGAGAGCCCGGCGAGGGGCGACTCCTTCTCGAAGAGCTGCGTCAGCTCCGTGGCCAGCTCCGTCGCGTCCGCGTACTGCAGAGCGATGACGTCGATCTCCTTGACCTCGGCGCGGTCCGTGTCCAGGGCCTTCACGATCTCCATCAGCCGGGCGACGTTCGCCTCGGTGGCGATGATGACGAGGGTGTTCGTGTCGGCGTTGGCGATGAGGGCGCCCTGGTCATCCGGGACGAGGGGCTTGAGGTCGTCCTTGAGCTTGCCGGCGTCGATGTTCTGGATCTGCAGGACCTGGGTGATGTAACGGTCGGTGCGTTCGGCCCCGCCCTCTCCGACCCGAACGCTCATCGGCTCCTGCATGGCGCTCTTCTTGGGCACCACGCGGTAGATGCTGTCATCCTCGATGAGGGAGTACCCCTTCACCGAGAGCAGCGCCGACAGAATCTTGAACGCATCGGCGACCGTGATCTTGGCGGTGCTGACGATGGTGATCTTCGCCTGCACGGAGGGCTCGCGGACGATCGTCTTGCCGCTCTGCTCGGCCAGGAACTTCAGGACATGGTCGATGTCCGCCTGGTCGAAGTTCATCGAGATCAGCTTGTTGCCGTCCGGCTTCTCCGGGATGAAGACGGAGATCGGCCCGGTGGGGGTCTCGGGCTTCGTCTCCCCCGCGCCCGGCTGCGAGCCGCCGGGCGCCCCGGGTGTGCCGGGAGACGTCGGCGCTCCCGGAGTGCCCGGGGCCCCGGGCGGCGGCCCGCCACCCGGCGCGCCCTGCACGGAGACCGTGCCGGAGAAGGTGCCCGAACCGGGTGGGCCGCCCGGCCCTCCGGGACCGAAGCGGCGGATCTCCACCTGCGGCGGCTGCCCGTAGACGAGGGCCGCTGCGAGGAGGGTCAGCAGGCCGATCAGGCTCAGCAGACCTGCCGTCGCCATCAGGTAGGATTGCTGCCGATGAATGCGGTGCGGTCTCATGCGTCTACCCTCCCACCACGGCATGGGCCGTGGGTGCTCAGATCATCGGGAACGGCTACTGCCCTCGCTCGCGTCGCCGGCGCGATTCCAGGTACTCCTGCGCCCGCGCCCGGTCCTCCGGCGACAGGTACGCCCCGTACTGCGCATACATGCCCTCCAGCTCCGCCAGTGGCCGGCCCTCCGCCCAGGCGAGCATGTCCCCCGAGAATGCGCCGCCCATCTCCCCGCCACGCCCCCCACCACCCGGTCTGTCCGACCCGCCGGGCGAGGCCCCCGAGGCAACCGTCGGCCCCGTGGCCGCCGCCCCGCCCGCGGGAGCCGCGGCAGCCTGGTCGGGCAGCTGCTTGCTGCCCATCAGGAGCGTGAACTGCTTCCCGCCGCGGTCGAGCACTGCCGAGTTCTCGCCGATCAGGACGACACGGAAGCCCTCGAACTCCTCGTGCAGCGCGACGTACCGGCCCGTCCGCGTCGAGAGCTTCTCGATGAGCACCTGCAGCCGACCGCCGACCTGAACCACGCCAGTCAGCGCTAGGTCGGCCAGCGGATCGGCCGGCTTGGGCGGGCCTCCCGTCGGTCCCGGCCCGCTCGGTCCCGGGTTCGGCTTCTGTGCCCCGGCCTTCGGCGTCCCTTCCCCCGAGCCACCTTCGGCCGCCTTGGGTGCACGGACCAGCGGGCGGAAGAGGTCACGCTGCGCGACGCGGGCGTAGTCGGCGGAGGACTCCGCCGCGCTCGCCTCCTCGGGAGCCGGGGCGGCGTCCGCCTGCACAGGAGGGGCGACCGCGTCGGCCCGAGTTCTCGGCCGCGAATTGCTCTTGACGCGGTGCAGCAGTTCGGCCGCCGCGAGAGCGCAGATGACCAGGATGCCGACTGCCGCAAAGACCTTGACCGAAGTCCTCATCCCGCCGCCGTTCCGGGGAGCCGGGCAGTCGCCTCCGACTCCGCCGCGTTGTCCGCAGACTGAATGGCGTACGTGAAGAGCAGCAACTCGACCGACAGGTCCTGCGTCTTCGCATCCTCGCCGGGCGGCACGATATGCAGCCGCCGGACCATGATGGCGGGCCGGAGGTTGCGGAGGTCATACAGGAACTCCACGAGCTGCGGCAGGCTGCACTGGGCCGCGACGCTCAGCGAGTAGACGGCGTAGCTCTCCTCGATCTTAGGCGGCAGGGGCTCGTAGCGCGTGATCTTCGCGCCGCACTCCTGACCGAGGCCCTGCACGTCGTTGATGAGGACCGGCACCACTCGTTGCGAGGCGGCCAGGTCGGGCGTCTCGTGCACCATGCGCGCGACCCGCCGGCGCTCCTGTGCGTAGCTGTCCCGCTCACCGGCGATGCGCTGGAGCTTGGCCAAGTCGTCGCGGTCGGCCTGCAGGCTCGCGCGCGCCTTCATCCAGCGCTGCTGCATGGGAGACAGGACGAACGACCACGCCACGATCCCCACGGCGATCAGGAAGCCTGCGGCCAGCACCCGCTTGTCGCGTCTGGTGAGTTTCATGGGCCTGAGCGGCGGGTCGATCCCGCGCCTTTCGCCTCGCTTTCGGTGGTCTCCGGCTGCGGGAAGTCGGCCGTGATGTCGAACTCGTACACCTGCCGGTCGCCGATCGTGACGATGCTGATGCTGGTCAGCTTAACCTGCTCCAGGTAGGGCTTGCGACTGAGCGCACGGACCGCCTCTGTGACGGCCGTGGAGTCTAGCGCGTTGCCATGGATGCTGACCCCTCGTTCCCGGTCGTAGAGGAAGTCCTTCAGCCACAGTCCTCCGGGGAACGAGTCGGACAGGTCGCGCAGCACGTCCAGCGGCCGGGCCTCGCCGCGCTCCATGTCCGCCAGCACATCGTTCACATCCTGGACCGCCGCTGCCGCCGCGAGGGCGGTATCCACGTCCCCCACTTCCGCTCGCAGGCGCGAGACCTGACCGCGGACCTGCCGGGCATCGCTCTCGATTCGTTGCAGGCGGCTGTTGGCGTACGCGTAGGCCGCCCCAATCACCAGCACGAGCGCCGCCAGCGCCGCGACCCAGGCCGTCTTCTCCTGACGACGGCGCCGGTCGGCGCGCTCGGCGCGCGGTGAAAGGTCGATCGCGACCGGGCTTCTGCCGGCCGACCTCAGCGCCAGGCCGTACGCCAGCGTGAACCAGTGACCGGGCGCAGGGAGGTCGGTGGCCGCGGCGGGCAGCGGATCGAAGATGTCGATGGGCTGCCCGATCGCCCACTCCAGCGCCTCGGAGAGGCCCGGGGTCTCGGCGCCCTCGCCCGTGATCGCCACCGTGCAGCGGCCCGCGCCCCCCCGCTGGCTGCGGAACGATTCCAGCGTCCGCCGAATCTCCTGAGCCAGGCGCGTCAGCCACGCGGCCGCCGCCTCGCGGTCGGGCGCCTCGCCGGGGGCGCTCACCGCAGGCGGGCCGGCCTCCAGGCCTTTGACGCCGTCCGTGCGCCGAATGCCCTCGGCCTCAGCGGGACTGATCTTCAGGTCGTCTACGAGGGCTGCCCGCAGGGCATCGACCCCAGCCGGGGCGGAGCGTGCGACGACAAGGCTGCCGGACTCGCACACGACGATCGAGGTGTGCTCGCCCGAGAGGTCCACCACCAGGGCCGCCTCGCCTCCCTCACCGTGGGCCTGCTGCCAGGCGGCCAGCAGCGCCGTGCCGGCCGTGTCCAGCACCGTGGGCGCCCCAGTGGCCTCGGACAGGGCGTGGGCTGCTTGGGTCGCGTCGTCCTTGCGGACCGCCGCGATGACGACCTCCAGCCGATCGGCCGCGCGGTCGTGGCGGATCTGATAGTCGAGTTCCACCGCCTCCAGCGGCAGCGGGATGTACCGCTCCGCCTCGAAACGCACCATTCGGTCCACGTTCTGCGGACTGGTAGGTGGCAGCGTCATCCGCCGGACGGTGGCCCGGTCCAGGCCGAAGGCCGTCGTTACCACCCCCGGCCGCACGTGCAGGTCGTGCAGCGAATCGCGCAGCGAATTGGCCAGCGACCCGGACAGTCGCGTCTCGTGAGCGGCTACCGGACGCAGCGAGGTCGGATCCAGCGCGATGGCGCGGACCGTCGTCTCGGTAACCGAGATCCCTACAGCGGGCTCAGTGCGTGCCACGAAGACCCCCTTGCGGAAGGTCGCATGTCTCGGGTCTCAGGTCGACGGCAATGTCGCGGCGCGCTGCCGTCGACTTGAGACCTGAGACCTCAAACACGAGACCTAGCCTTCGGCCAAGTACACAATCCTCGGCTCGGACTCCTTCAGGTCCACGAGGGCCGTCACGCGCACGCGGACGCGGCCCTCCTCCACCGACCCGATGGACGTGATCTTCAGCGTGCTGCTGCGAACCGTCACCTTCTCCGCGATCTGGGCGAACAGGGCGTCCGTCATCTCCGTTAGCGCCAGGAGCTCGCCTCGCGTGGTGAAGGGCTGCTCGGCCCGGTACTTGAGAATGGCGTTGAGCGCCTGCTCGGTCATGCCGTCGAGGGTGGCCAACACCTCAGGCGGCGCCGTGTTGAGGTTGAAGACGTTCGGCCGGAACGTGCCCGCCTCGGGCAGGACCGAGGTGTCGATGTCCGGCACGTTGCTCGCCGGTGGAGTCGGCTGAGGCTGTCCGCCTGGTTCACCGGAGCCCGGCGATGGGAACCCGGGCTGCCCTCCCGGCCCACCCGGTCCACCGGGCCCGCCGGGACCTCCCGGCCCGCCAGGTCCGCCCGGAGCCTGCTGTGCGCCCTCGGCCCCGGGGCCTGTCGGCATTGGCTGCCCGGTCTCGCCGGGGAGGTTCGGCAGGGTCGGCTGTCCCGGTGTCGGTTGCGCCCCCGCCCCCGCAGGTTGCTGGCCGGTCTCCGAGGGCTTCGAGACCGTCGTCAGCAGGTCCGCCACCTGCTGCATCTTCTCCCGCGAGACCCCCTCCACTCTCATCAGGTCCCCGATGCTGTCGAAGGCGCCCATCGCGCCGCGATAGTCCACGACGGCCTGCACATCGCCCTCGGTGAGGATGCCGTCCGTGCGCTCCGCCAGGGCCTGTGCGTCGGCCAGGTTGATGTTCAGCCGCTCCTGCCCTTGTGCATCCGTGTCGCTGGCGCCCCCGTAGACCGTGAACAGGTCCTGCAGCGGCGGGGACGCGTCCTGGGTCGCCGTCTGCTCGGCCGCCGTTTCGACCCGCGCCGGCCCGGCAACGCTCGACCCGAAGAAGGCCTCCTTCGTGATTCCCTTCACGAGCAGCAGTTCAGGGAGCGTCAGGAAGTCCCGGTTCGCGCACACGCGGGGTGGCTGCAATCGGCTGTAGTAGTCGATCTCGGCGCCGTCCGGCCGCGGATCGTCATCGGCGTCCCGCCAGTCGAGAATCGAGTCGATCATCTCCGGCGATAGCTCCGGGAGCTTCGCGAGGAGTTGCTGGTCGGCCGCGTTGAGGTTGATCTTCCCGGACTCGTCCGTGACCGTCACCTCGTACTCCTCGTCGTCCGGGAAGGGCAGCTCCTCGTCCTGCGAGTTGATCTGCGCCCACTCCGATAGCGGCGAAGCGTACCCCGTCTGGTCCTGGCCGATCGCCAGCATCGTCCGCTGGATGCCGGCCTTCGCCGCGTACAGGGCCCTGGTGCGCTGCAGCTCGTTGGCGGCGGCGCGTGCCTCCACATGCATCGTGGCGGCGAAGGTGATCGCCAGAACCGTCAGGATCGTCAGCACCCAGAGAGTGACGATCAGCACGATGCCCCGTCGGCGATCCCGTCGGCCCCGGATCATGGCTGGCCTGCACCTCCGGGAGTCGGCAGTCCCGGCAACCCGCCGGGTAGGCCGGGTATTGTCGGCGATGCTCCGGCGCCTCCCGGTAGGCCCCCGGCGCCCGGCACGTTGGCGGCGCCTCCGCTCTGACCGGTAGACGGCTGGCCGGTGCCCAACGTCGTGCCCGCCAGCGGCAGCTGGACGACTGTCGAGAACGGGATCACGTCATCGGGCGTCGGCTCGACGTCCTTGTCCAGCGGCTCGGGGAGCACGTACAGCGAGATGCGCACGGCGGTTGGCACGTCCGTCCGCTCCTGCCACTCCTCGACCCAGTCCTGTTGCGTTGGGTCGTAGTACTCGAAGTTCAGGCCGACGGCCCACGGGCAGTACGTTCGCGCCGAGAGTTCAGCCTCGGTCGGCGAGATCTCCTCGGGCAGCGGCAAGCGCAAGGCCGACCGCACCAGCCCCGTCGGCTCCGTCTCCTCATCCAGGTCCAAGTAGTACTGCATCCGCAGCAGGTCCCCTGTGGGGAGCAGCGACGACATCGGGTCTCCCGACGCGGAGGTGAACTCAATCGAGTCCGTCGGCAAGCCCTCTTCGCCTTCGTTGGTGCCGATGAACATGAACTGCTCGTCGTTGGAGCGCGTCACCGTGAGCTGGAGGTCGCGGTGCATCTGGTTCAGCGATACGCGCACACACTGCAGCAGGTCGGCGCGGCGCTCGCCGAGGGTCTGCGTGTCGTTCGCGCTCTTGAGGACCGCCAGGACCGCCCCGATGACCATCGAGCCGATCGTCAGCGCCATGATCAGCTCGATCAGCGTCATCCCGCGACGGGGGGAGGGCGTCATGGGGCCTGCCCTCCTGTCGCGGCGGCGCCGCCGGCTTCCTCCTCCGGCTCGTTCAGCGGGGCGGCGCTGACGAGGGTCAGCTCGTCGTCTCTTCCCGCCACGCTCCAGTTCACCGTCACCGTGATGGTCTCCAGCCCCTCGATGTCACTGTCGGCGATGTCCACGGTCCACGTGAAGGCTTCGAACTCCTCGCCGAAGTCTCCGTCGTCGGACCCAGGGGTGATGTACGTCTCCTTGAGGACCTCCTCCATCTTCCCCGAGGCGAGCATGGTTGCCGTCGAGAAGTACTCGTCCTGCAGGCTCAAGCGCATGGCGGCGCCATACGCCTCGATGACGGCCACCAGCCCGATGGACATGATCGCCACCGAGACGATGGCCTCGAGGAGCGTGAACCCGCCGCGCTCAGTCTTCCGGCGCAAACTCGTCCTCCTCCAGCACTTGCGTGCGCCCTGTGATGGCATCCAGGGCCACGGCCAGCCGGTCTTCGTAGTCGTTTTCGAGCAGGATTCGCGCGCCGTCAGTGGTGCCACTGGGGGCGAAGGCGATGAACGGCGTGCCCTCCTCATTGAGCCGATTGCTCAGCGCGTTGATCTGGTCGAGGGCTTCCTCACTCAGTTGCGCGAGCGCTTCGTCCCCCAACTGCACTTCCAGGATCGTTACACCCTCCGGGAGCTGCCGGGCGGCGCCCAGGATCGTCTCGTCCTCCACGAAGCGCGGCTCCTCATCGCTCGTGTTCTGAGAGGCGCTCTCGTAGTAGGTCACCCACACGCGTCCGCCGTCACGGTCGATGTTCAGGCGGTAGGTGGTCCCCTCCACGACGGCCTGGCTGCGGGCGTACTGCATCAGGGCGACGAGGTCGCGGACCGTCGAGCGCAGCTTGGCCTCGTGGTATTGCCTCACGAACGAAGGCGCCACCAACCCCGCAAGCAGGATGAGGATGGTGAGCACCACCATCAGCTCGATGAGGGTGAAGCCGCTCCGTGAGGCCATGTGGCTCCGCTACCCCTCCGCAAACGTCTCCCGCTCCCACGAGCGGATGTCCGCATCGAGCCCCTCGCCGCCCTCCACGCCGTCCGCGCCGAAGGACCACAGGTGGAAGTCGCGCCCGCTCTCGATGGACAGGTACTGGAAGTCGTTGCCCCAGCCGTCCTTGGGAACCTGGTCGATGTAGGGTCCCTTCCAGCGTTTCGGCTTGGGCGGACTGGTCGGCTCCTTCACGAGAGCCTCCAGGCCCTGTTCGGTCGAGGGCACCTTGGCGGCGTTGTCGATGCGGTACTGCTCCAGCTGATTGACCAGCGTCTTCATGTTGACGATGGTGGTTGCTCGTCGCGCGTCCTCCGCACGGTTCATGACGCGCGGGATCACCAGCGCCGCCAGCAACACCAGAATGACCATCACCACCATGAGTTCGACCAGCGTGAAACCCGCCCGGCGGGCGCGTCCTAGCCGTTCCATCGTCTACGTCCTCCTTCGTCGTATGCCGTTGCCGTTGCCGTCAGCCGTTCTCCCCAACTCCTGATCTCCTGCACTCCTACACTCCTGCCTTCCTCACTTCGACGCCATCAGGTTGAGGTCGAAGATCGGCAGCAGCATGGAGATGATGACGCTGCCCACGATCAGCCCCATCGCCAGGATGATGACGGGTTCCAGCAGGGAGATAAGCTGACGCACCGTGTTCTGGATTTCCATGTCGTACGAATGCGCGACCCGCTGCAGGATCGTGTCCACCTCGCCGGTCTCCTCGCCCACGGCGATCATGTTGACGACCAGCGAGGGGAAGGCTCTCGTGCGGCGCAGGGGGTCGGCAATCGGCTCGCCCTCGCGCACGCTGTCGCGCACCTCGTCGAGGGCGTGGGACATCATGCGGTTGCCGATGGCGCCCTGGACCGTTTCCAGGGCTTCCAGGATCGGCACGCCGCCCCGGAGGAGCGTGCCCAGTGTGTGCGCGAACCGCGAGGCCGCGATCTTGAATGACAGGGGGCCGATGATCGGCGGCTTGATCTTGACCGAGTCGAATGCCAGCGAACCCGACGGCGTGCGCACGTACCAGCGCAGGATGAGGACCAGCACGATCAGCCCGCCCAACACTCCCCACCAGTAGTGCGCGAGGAAGGTCGAGATGCCCAGGATCACGCGCGTGGGCAAGGGGAGCGCCTGCCCGAGGCTCTCGAAGATCACCACGAAGCGGGGGATCAGGAAGGTGACCAGGAAGAGCACGGCCGCCGTGCCGACGCTGATCAGCAGAGTCGGGTAGGCCAGGGCGGAACGGATGGCGGCCGACTGCTGCGCCTGCTGCTCCTGGTAGTCGGCTAGCCGCTCCAGCACGCCCTCCAGGTCGCCCGAGGCCTCGCCGGCGCGCACAAGGTTCACGTACAGCGTGTCGAACAGCCGGGGGAACTTGGCGAGCGTATCGCTGAGCGCCGAGCCGGTCTGGACCTCCTCCCGCACGCGCAGGAGGATGTCGCGCACCCGCGGGTTGTCGGTATTGTCGATCAGGACGCTGAGCGCGCGGACGACGGTCAGTCCCGCGCCGAGGAGGTTAGAGAGCTGGCGGGTGAGGATCGTTCGGTCGGCGGCCGTGGTTCGCCCGAACAGGCCCCCGGGGCGACCGGCGGCGCGCGCCGGGGCGGCCTCCCTCACCTCCATCGGGTAGTTGCCCGACTCGCGGACACGCCCGATGGCGGCCGCGAGGTCCTCGGCGTGAATCTCGCCGACAACTTCCCGCCCCGCGTCATCGACTGCTACATAGCTGAACGTGGGCATGGCCTGGCTTCGCCGTCTCGTGTCTCAGGTCGTGGCCGTTCAGTCTGAAGTCTGAGGTCCGCCGCCGCCGTTCTCCCAGACTCCCAAACTCCGCAACTCCCAAGCTCCTGCCGTCCTCACTCCTCGATCTGGGTGACGGCGAGGACCTCCTCGATCGTCGTCTCGCCGTCGATGACCTTCTTCCAGCCGTCTTGGCGCATCGTGCTCATGCCGTGTAGGACGGCGTCCCGCTTGATCTCGCCCGCCGAGGCGCGCCGGATGATCATCGAGCGAATGTGTTCGTTCAGCGGCAGCACCTCGTAGAGCGCCGTGCGGCCGGCATAGCCCGTGTAGCGGCAGGCACTGCAGCCGGTGCCCCGCGCGAGTGTCGCGGGCGGGTGGATCTCGAGTTCCCGGTGGATTGTCGCCATCCACTCGGCGGACGGCTCGTATTCCTCGCGGCACTCCGGGCAGATGCGCCGGAGGAGACGTTGCGCCAGCACCCCCTCCAGCGAGGAGGCGATCAGGTACGGCTCGACGCCCATGTCCTGCAGGCGCGTGACCGCGCCCGAGGCGTCGTTCGTGTGGAGCGTGCTAAAGACAAGGTGACCGGTGAGGGCCGCGTTGATCGCGATGTTCGCGGTCTCCTGGTCGCGGATCTCGCCCACCATGACGATGTCCGGGTCGTGACGCACGATGTGACGGAGGCCCGTGGCGAACGAGAGCCCGATCTTCGGGTTCACGTGGATCTGGTTCACGCCGTGCAGACGGTACTCGACCGGATCCTCGATGGTGATGATCTTCTTGCGCGGGGTGTAGATGCGCCGCAAGGCCGCATACAGCGTTGTGGTCTTGCCGCAGCCGGTCGGCCCCGTCGCCAGCACCACGCCGTGGTGCTTGTGGATGATCGCCGTGTACTCGGCGAGCTGCTCGTCCTGCATGCCCAGCTCTTCCAGCTCGAAGGCGAGCTGGCTCTGGTCCAGCAGACGCAGCACGACCGCCTCACCATACAGCGTGGGGATGATCGACACGCGGATGTCTACCTCGCGCCCGCTGACCAGCAGGGCGATCCGGCCGTCCTGGGGGAGGCGGTGTTCGGCGATGTTGAGGTTCGAGAGGATCTTCACGCGCGACACGATCGCCGGCAGCAATCGTTGGGCAGGGGCCGCCTGCTCGGTCAGCACGCCGTCGATGCGATAGCGCAGGCGAATCTCGTTCTCGAACGGCTCGATGTGGATGTCCGAGGCCTTCTCGGCGACGGCCTGGCGAATGACGGTATTGACGAGGCGGATGACCAGCGCTTCCTTGGCCATCCGCTCGAGGTCGGCGGCGTCGATCTCCTTCTCGGCGATGAGCTGCACGTCGCCGTTGTCGGCCGCCTCCATCATCTCCTTCATGTACGCCTCTTCGACGATCCGCTGAATCTCCGCAGCGTCGGCGAGGACGGGGTTCACTTCCTTGCCGGTCACCATGCGGATGTCGTCGAGCGCCTCCAGGTTGAACGGATCGGCGGTCGCAACCACGACCTCGCCGTCCTGCACCCGGAGGGGAACCACCTGATGGCGGTACGCCAGCTCTGCTGGCACGATGCGCAGAGCCTCGGGGTCGGGTGGCAGCTCGCGCAAGTCCACGGCGGGGATTCCCAGCGAGCGACCGACCGCCTCTTGCATCTGGCGCGCGGAGACCATCCCGAGCTTGACCAGGCTGAGGCGCAGGGGCTGGCCGCCGCGCTCGGCATCGGCCTGCGCGCGCAGCAAGTCCTCGTGGGTCAGCACGCCCGAGTCCAGCAGTGCCCGCACGGCGGGCTCAACGGTCGATCCCGTCGGATGATCGCTCACTGGCCTTCCCCTCCGCCCATCGGACCTCCCATGGGCATCATTGGTGGACCTCCACCGCGACCTCGACCGAAGCCCGACCGGCCCATCGACAGGCTCTCACCCAGGTAGATTCGGTCGGCCTCGAGGTACCCGTCCGCGTTCACCTTCCCGATCGCCACCAGTGGCTCGTCGAGCGCCAAAGCCGACAGATCTCCCTGCGTCCGTCGCAGTACGCGGGCCCCCTCCGGCAGTTGCACTGCAACCTCACTGCCATTCGCGAGCGTCACGACAAGGGGCTCTACACTCTTGACGCTTCCCGAGATGGTGACGTTAGCCGGCGGGCCACCACCGGGTGAGGGACCGCCGACCGTCGGCGCGGGCGGCGTGGCGCCCCCCGCAGGCGCGGTCGGTCCCGGAGCCGGCGTTGGAGGCGCTTCCCCTCCGCCCGTCGGCGGAGCAGCCGGGGCAGGCGCTCCTCCGTCGCTTTCCTGCAGCGCACGCATGATGTCCGCAAACGACAGCTCTCCCCCCACCTGGACCTTCTCGGCCACGACCACGGCGGGTACGCCCGACACGGTGACCGTGTCGCCGACCTTGAGCTCCCCGGCCGGGATGTCGGCCATCTGGGTGATCGCGGTCTGCTCCCCGGCGATGACGATGCGGCTTCCTCGCCCGGGTACGCCGACCTGTAGGTAACCGAGAAGCGGGTTGGCGTCCTCGAGCGTGCCGAAGACGACTCGCTCCATGAAGTCACTCATCGGGTTGCCGCCCGGCCCTTCCCCTCCTCCACCGAAACTGAACTGGGCCGGCACGGACGTCGCGGCGAGGGTCAACAGCGCCGCCATGGCCGCTTGATAGCGAATACGCAGCACAGCAGTGCCTCCAAGTCACGGATGAACGTGGGGTCTCTATTCCTTAGACGCTTCGGCCGCGTCCTCGCCTCTGTCGCGCGCCCCCAACTCCTCCCGCAGTTGCGCCTCCAGGGCCGCCAGGTCCCCCAGCGCCCTCGTCACGTGTTGGGTCACCACGTCCGACTTCACCAGAACCAGGCGCTGCCCTCGGTCGTGGCCGAAGATCACCATCTTGTCTCCCGGCTCGATACCCAGCGCCTTGCGCGCGTCGGCGGGGATCACCATCTGGCCACGTTCGCCGATCGTGGCCGAGCCCCAATACTTGGTCCCGTGCATCACACTACCCCTCTCGGTGGCGTGTGAGGAATCATACTCCTCCTACACCTCGTAACTCTTAGAACGTTGCGCACCGGGGTGGTGTTCACTGTGGGACACGCGGCTTCGGGGGCAGAACTGCAGGACCCCGCGTCGTTTTCGCGGGGTCCCGGAGCGTACGAGCAGGGCAGGATGACGGTCAGTGCGCGACCGGTTCTGCCGTGAGACGGTCGAGCACGTTGACTACGGTGCGGTCGAAGTCCACGTTCTTCTCCACGAAGACGCCGTCGTACCGCGCGACGCGCATCAGGGCCTGGGGGGACTGGGTGAACCCGCTGAAGACGATCACCTTTATGTCCGCCCAAAGCGGATTCGACTTCACGGCATCCAACACGCGCCAACCATTGATGTCGGGCATCGCTATGTCAAGTAGGATTGCGTCGTATAGCCCGCCGTTGAGGGTGGCCCGACAGAGCTCCTCAATGGCGGCCTGGCCCCCGTCCACCGCGATCGCCCCAAAGCCAGCGTCCTCCAGGACGCGGGTCATCAGCATCCGCGTGGCCGGGTCATCATCGACGACCAGAACCTTGCCCATGGCTTTCCTACGGACTCACCTCCTTTCCGTTCGGAG
>Ga0194125_10000910_pt1 | contig 50601 bp, 38 predicted proteins | sample TA2KigC250mmetaG_FD_148626 | JGI IMG/M metagenome (GOLD analysis project Ga0194125, IMG submission 148626) | Freshwater microbial communities from Lake Tanganyika, Tanzania - TA2015034 Kigoma Deep Cast 250m | ecosystem: Environmental > Aquatic > Freshwater > Lake | place: Tanzania: Lake...
CCTGCACCAGGCGATAGTTGGCGAAGCTCGCCGCGCCGGCCGGCCACAATGGTTCTGGCGCGCCGCCCCAGCCGCCGGAGAGTGTAACCAGTTGATCGCCGCGCAGCCAGACCACGTGAAGCTGCCCGGCCGCGTCGTAGACGGCCTGCGGTGCGGCGTCCGCCGTCTGGTCATTCGTGAGCCGTGTCAGCGCGCCCCAGGCGGTCCCGTTCCAGGTGGTGTAGAACAACTCGGCGTCGTTCACGGTCGTCATGTCGCCGTCCGTGTCCCGGCTCAGAACGACGACCCCCTCCGCGCCGCGGTAGGCCAGGCTCGCTTCCATCACGCCGGTCACGTTGCTGATCGCTGCGGCCGGCGCGCTCCAGCTCGCGCCGTTCCAGATGGCATAGGTGAGGGTTTCCGGGTTGGCCTGGTCTCCACCGAAAAGCTGCCCGCTGTTGGTCCGCCACAGCGCCATCACCTGGCCGCCGGGGGCGCGAGCCAGCCTGGGGCCGTAGTCCATGCGGTTGTTGTCGGTCAGCAGGAGCGGTGCGCTCCAGCTCGCGCCGTTCCAGATGCTGTAGGCAATCTCGATGCCCTGGGTGAAGGTGATGTCCAGGGTGGGCGAGATCGGCAGCACCGTCTTGGATCGCTCCCACACCGCGATGGCGTGGCCGCTCCCGTCGAAGGCCACCTGCGGCGCGAAGTCCTCCAGGTTGTCGTGCGTGATGCCGACCGGCGCGCTCCAGTCGGCGCCGTTCCAGCGAGAGAAATAGATCTCCTCCCCCCGGCCGATAGGCCTGGCCGGATCGTCGTGGACCCAAAGGAGGAGCTGCTGTCCGTCGGCCGCGACCGCCAACGCCGGCTCGGCCAGCGGATTGACGTTGCGAACGATTTCTGTTTCCTCGGTGGTCAGCGGCATGGCGAGCGGTTGGCGCAGGCGCGCCGCGGCGTGCGCTCCGCTGAAACTCGCATAGTCCGCGGTGACGTAGTCCCGCGGCGCCAACTGCCAGCCTGCGAGCTGATCGGCCGCGAGCTGAGCCAACAAGGAGTTGCAACTGCCCGGTGGATACCAGCAGTTGATGCCCCGCTCGAACCGTTCCTCCCACCTCCAGATCACCAGCTTCAGGCCGAAGTAGAGCTTGATCCCCATCTCTTTCAGGTAGGAGGGCGCGGCCGGCGCCTGGAACACGAGCCGCGGTACACCGCCGCCGTAGACGCCGGCCTGGAGCTTCTCCCACAAAGACAACGTCAGGCTGGCGTCAATCTTGACCGCGCCGGCGCCCTCACCGCTGACAAGCTCGAGCTGCTCGTTGACCGCCTTCCAGAAGAGGGTGAAAAACACCTGCGGCTCGAACGCGCTTTCCAGCGTCACCAGGCTGTTGAACTTTCTGATCACCCACCCCACGAGCCACCAGTTCTCGGCCGCCTTGAGCCCGGGGAACAGATCAGCGGGACCGGCCTTGTCCTTGATGATCCCCTTGATCCCCAGGGAGAAGCTGGCTTCCGGGATGTCCAAACCCACCCCGGGCTGCAACTGCACCTTGACCTCCCCCTCGGCAGTGCCCAGGACCGCCTTGGAGCGACCGCCTTTGGAACCCACGTCGATCCCGGTCTGGCCATACAGCTTGCCAGAGCCGCTGCCGTCCGATTTCGCCTTCATGCCGACCCTGGCTTGCGTCTCCCGGATGCCCCACTCCCCCCCTACATAGGGCAGCCAGGCTGGCAGCGAGACCTGGGCCTTGAACGCCGGTGAAGGATAGCGGATCTCCAGGGAATAGAGGATGTACTTCCCGATCGGCAACACCCCCCAGGGGCCCTGCAGCAAGAAGGTCCAACTGGGCAGCGGGAAGACCATCGGGTGCAGGACCGCCGGCTCCGAGCGCAGGTTGTGGCCGTTGACGGCCACCGCCTGCAGCAGGTTGCGGCCGCCGTAGATGTCGGCGTGGAAATCGCGGCCCATGTCGTAGCAGAACTCGAACGGTTCATCCTCCTCTCGCACCTGGCGATCGTTGCGCGTCCACTCCAGGTATCCCGGCGGTCCGTTCCACTCCACGAGCGCCTTGTAGCAGTTCTTCACTTTGACGTCTTTCAAGAAGTATCTCTCATACTCGCTCACCAGTTTGACGGTGGGCGGGCGTACGGTGGGCGTGGGCGAGCCCGTGGGGGTAGGGCTGCCGGTCGGGGTCGGACTGCCGGTCGGCGTGGGGCTGCCGGTCGGCGTCGGACTGCCGGTTGGGGTGGGGGAGCCAGTAGAAGTCGGTGTGCCCGTGGCGGTCGGGCTGGCGGTCGAAGTCGAGGTCCCCCCAGGGGTCTGGCAGCGCCAGTAGGGCTGGGCCGGCAGGCACGAAGCGCCCTGGAACGGCACGCCGCCGGCGCGCAGACAGCCATCCAGCGTCGCCATGCCGCAGCCGTTGGTGACGTTGCAGCACACCCAGCCATCGGGAGTCACCGTGGGCGTCCGCGTGGCGGCCGGCCCGTACCGGATCCTGATGGTCGTCTTGCCATAGGAACAGTGGCTCACGTTGACGATGATGTCGTCGCCGGAGCGATAGACCGTGACGTTGCAGACGTACGGAAGGAAGAAGGAACCCAGCAGCGTCGGCTGCGAACCGGCAAAGCTGATCACCCCCAGGCTGGTGCTTTGCGTGCCTGCGGGAATCGCGGCCGCGGGTCGATCGTTCGCGACCTGCGCGGGGCCGCCAGCCATCGAAGCGACGTAGGCATCCTCGCCGCGCACCTCGAAGTCCCTGAGCGCGCCGGCGCCCTGATACGACTTCACCAGCGCCGGGCGGGCTGGATCGGTCATGTCGTAGGCCTGGATCCACCAGTTGGCGTCGTCGTCGCTCCCCACGTAGACGCGTTGGCCGACGATCACTGCAACCTGCGTGGCTGCGTTCGCGGCGGGCGGAGCGACGTGGCTCAACGCCGCCGGATGGGCCGGGTCGGTCACGTTGAGCACGCGCAGGCCAGCCTTGCCGTCAGCAACGTAGGCGATCTTGGCTCCAGAAACCGGATGCTGGGCCGCCAGGACTCGCCGCGCGTCCCCTGGCGTGTCGAAGATCGCGATCACGGTGGGGCTGATCGGGTTGCTCAGGTTCAGCAGATGCAACCGCCCATCGGTCCCGTGTTCGGCCGCGACGTATCCGGTCTGCCCGAGCACGAAGATGTCGTTCGCCCGGACATCCTGTCCCACGGGATAGCGGCCGACCGCGGCCGGCCGGTACGGGTCAGTCACGTTGATGATCTCGACCCCCTGTTCTTGCCGGGCCACATACGCCAGGTGCGCGCCGGTGACGGGGTGCGAGGCGACAAAGACGCGGGCATCCACCCAGGATAGCTGCGCGAAGGCCTGCGAACTCAAGGGTCGGGGGTTGGCCGGGTCACTCTCGTCCACTACCCACAACCTGTCTGCGCTGGGGATGTAGGCGAGCGGTCCCACGCCCTGCACACCCCAACGGAACGGCGAGCCGAGCGCGGCCGAGCCTGGCGCCCCGGTCTGGCCCGGTGGAACGGGCTCATCCACCCACGAATCGCTGACGAGACTTGGCCGCTGGAATGCGCCCAGGATGATGGGCGCCGCCGGCGCGCTCACGTTCAGGATGCGCACGCCCTGCAGCCCATCCCCAACATACGCGCGTTGACCCACGACGCTCACCAGGACAGGGGACCAACCTGTGTCCGAGGTCGCCAGCAAAACCGGATGCGCCGGATCGCTGACATTGACGATTCGCAGTCCCCGGCCGGCATCAGCCAGGTAAGCGGTCGCGCCGCTCACCGCGACATCTCGAACCGCGGTCCCCCCGCCCGGATTGTAGGCGCCGAGCAAGGTGGGATGCGTAGGCGTGGTGACGTCTACAATCTGCAAGCCGCCGCGTTGATCGGCCACGTAGGCCCGGCTGCCCACCACGGTCAGCTTGAGCGCCACATCCGGCGTGTCGTAGGCGCCCAGGAAGGTCGGATGAGTCGGATCGCCCAAGTCCAGGATCGTCAGGCCATCGGCGCCGCTTGCCAGGTAGGCGTAGCGACCCACGATCTGTATGTCCCTGGCGTCGCGTTTAGCGTCGTACGACCCGACCAACGCAGGGTTCCGGGGATCGCTCACATTGACGACATCCACCCCGCCATCGTATCCGTAGCCGACGTAGGCCAGGTTCCCGCTCAACGCGAGCGAGTTGGCCCATTTGGCGGTCGGCAGGCTGCCCAACCGCTTCGGACGGACTGGATCGGACAGATCTACCGTGTGGAGGCCGCGGCCGTTGACCAGGTACGCTTTCGTGTCGGAGAAGGCGACCCCTTCCACGTCGGAGCCGTCCAGAGGCAGGCTCCCGACCTGTCGCGGTTGGGCCGGGTTAGAAACGTCCAGCACGGTCAGGCCACTTCCTTCGCCGAGATAGAGGTAGTTACCACCGGCCAGGGGCGGAGCGATTGCGGCCAGCCAGCCGCCGAAGTGGCCGAGCGGCTCGATGGTCAGATCATCCAGAGTTACAGAAGACGCGGGCGCGCCGGCGCTGTCTGTGCGGAAGAAGGTTGTGCTGGCCAGCGCCAGGAGCATCATGCCCAGCGCGACCGGCAACCATAGCCAGCGGCGGACGATTTGGGACTGCATTGGGGCCTCCTTTCAGTCCTGATCGGTTTGGACGTATCTCTACCTCCGAATCAGCGGCAGGTACCGCTTGATTGCGCCCACAGCCACTGCCCGCACGTTGGCGGAGAATTCGGATGTGTTGCCCTGTGCGTCGGTGGCCGTGGCGGTGACGTCGTCGCCCACGCGCACGCCGCTGAGGGCCACGTTGAACTGGCCGGCGCCCGTGGCGGCGGCGCTGCCGGCGAAGGTTCTGCCCTGACCGTGGCCGCTGGCATCCGCGGCCGCGACGAAGACCTCCACCGTGCAGCCCGCGCAGGCCGAGCCCCTGGCGGTCGCAGTGGTGACCGCGGCGAGGACAGGGAAGTTGAGCAGGTCGTTCGGGCCGGCGTCGGCGTCGTTGGGGTCGTTGGGCGTGACGCCCGGCCACAGGTCCGCCGCGGCGTGCAGATCAATGCCCAGGCTGGTGTTCTGGAAGATCGGGTTCCGCGTGATGGTGTTGCGGTCCGCGGCGTCGCCGTCCACGTAGACGCCCACGTCGTTGAACGCGATCACGTTGCCCGGCCCGACCCGGTTGGATGCACCGTCGGGCGCGGCGAAGGAGTTGATGCGCACGCCGGCCCAACTGTTCCCGAGGTTCTTGCCTCCGGCATCGGCGCCGATGTAGTTGTTCGCCACCACATTGCGGCTGCCCCAGATGATCACCCCATCGGCCTTGTTGAAGCCGATCACGTTGCCCGGCCCGATCGTGTTGTTGGCGCCGCTGACGCCGGTCATGGCCTGGATGGCCACGCCGTTGCCGTCGTTGCCCAGGTTCTTGCCCGTCGCGTCCGCGCCGATCTTATTGTCGCGCACGACGTTGCCGCGGCCCCAGATCTTCACGCCGTCGCCGCGGTTGAAGCCGATGACATTGCCCGGCCCCACTGTGTTCGCGCCTTCCTCGGCCAGCAGCGCGTGGACCTGCACGCCATCGCCAGCGTTCCCCACGTTGCGGCCGGCCGCGTCCGCGCCGATGTAGTTCTCCTTCACAACGTTGCCGCTGCCGCGCACGAACACCCCGTCGCCAGCGTTGAAGCCGATCACGTTGCCCGGCCCCACCGTGTTCGAGACGATGGTCTGGGCGGAAATCTGCATGTCCACGCCGTGTCCGCCGTTCCCCCGGTCGGCGCCGGCCGCATCAACGCCGATGTAGCAATACGCCACGGTGTTGCCGCTGCCGCCGATGAACACGCCATCCTGCGGGAACCTGTGGATCTGCACCCGCTGGAGCGCGTTGTTGTTGGAGATCAGCGTGAACCCGAACAGCAGGGCCGGATCGTCCCGGCCGTCCACGATGACGCCGGCCCCGGAGCCGTCAATGGTGGTCCCCCCGGCGAGATCGGCGAGGGGCGGCAGGTCGCTGGCCGGTGTGATGGCAGCGGGGGCCGCAGCCGGAAACACTGCGGGCGCGAAGGTGATGGTGTCCGCGCCAACGCGGGCATTCGCCTCTTCGAGCGCCGCGCGCAAGGTGCACGCGCCCGCGGCGTCGGCGCACACGCCGTTGCCCGGGTTGGCGTCAGATGTATCGGCCCTGGAGTTGACGACGAACGCGGCGAGAGCAGCCGCAGGCGCGGGGCGCTCCCCGGCCGATCCGGCGACCGCCGCGGCGGTGAATGCGCCGAGGATGAGCACCGCGCCGAGGAGGGCGAAGGTGAACCTCACCCTCGACGGTGTAGACGGGTGTCCGCGTCCCTCTTTCAGGGTCGCCCTGTCAGCCATGCTATAGATGTTCAGGTGGTCTTCTGGACTCGAGGCTTTAGCCGGTTGCCCTCGTTGCCCAGAATAACCGGCTGAAGCTTCTGTTCCGGATTGCGAATCCCGGATCTTTGTCTGACTTGTCATAGTCGCAGACCTGGTCATAGTGGTCTCCTCTCACGCAGAGGGATCTGACCTCTAATTGCACGTACCCCGCCGGCCAGATCCCCGTATCTCGGTCACTTCAGAATCAACGGCAGGTAGCGCAAGCGAACCGGCGGCTGTGTGGCGGTTGGCGTTGCGGTCGGCGTCGGCGTGCAGATCAGCGTTCGGGTCGGTGTAGGGGTCGCCGTGGGCGGAAGCGTAGGCATTGAACCCGAGCGGCAGGTAGATAGGATAGGTACGTGTGTATAGAAGAGTGTGGTCTGTCGGTGCGCCGTCGCTGCTAAGGCCGCCAAACATCACCAGCCTGCCGCGCGCTAAACTTGGGGAGACCCGCGCAAAGCTGCTATGCACCCACGCTCCGGCCGATTGGTTCAGCTCATAGGGCATCAGCCCCAGGTAGAACCAGTATTGGCTTTCAAACCAGTATTCATAGCACTCGCCCACCGCCACCTCGGTTGTGGGGCGCTCACCTCCGCAGACGACCATGACCCCCCTATCAAAGTCAACTGCGGCGACGTGGCCCTTGATCTGAAGAGTCGCCGGGGCGCGGTTCTGACTGGCCCAGGCATTCCGGGCGCCGCCGAGCTTCAGCACGCCGCTGCTGCCGTAGATGTACACCTCGCCCTGATAGTTGACCGCGGTGTGGCCGGACATGGCCGCCGGCAAATCCTGCTCCCGATGCCACGTATTCAAGCCTGGATGATAGGTCCAGACCTCGCTGGAATCGCCCTGGGCCGTTTCGCCGCCAGTGATCCAGACCCGGCCGTCGGCCGTCGTCACCGCATGACGGGCGCGCGGGCTGACCGGCGCAGCAGCGGTCTTCAAGGCCCAGGAGCCTGCGCCGGGATCGTATTGCCAGACATCGTTCAAGTAGCCCTGGCTATCCCGGCCGAAGAGCACGTACATCTTGCCGTTGTAGACCGCCGCGGCATGGCCCCGCCGGGCTGATGGCGAGTTTTCGGGCCGCGGCCGCGCTTCCCAGGTGGCTTGCTCCTCGTTGAATCTCCATAGATCGTCGAAGAACGTGAGCGGCGCGGCCCCCTGACCACCGAAAACGTGAATCTGGCCGTTCAGATTGACCATGCTGTGGCCGTAACGGGCTGGCGGCGAGGCCGAGAGCGGCGGCTCTGTCCAGCCCTTTTTCCTGCAAACCCTAAGGGTCTTGGAGACCCTTAGGGTTTTTGATCTACGACCCCCCATGTCCGCGCACCACCACCGGCAGGTAGACCGGCAAGCCCACCTGCACGGTCCGGGTGTCGGTGGCCACGTTGCCGTCGGAGTCGGCGGCGCGCAGCGTGAGTGCGTGCAGCCCCAACGCCAGCGGCCCCACGCTGAACTGCCGGCCGTTCCCCAGGAAGGCCGGGCCGTCATACCACGCCAGCGCCGCATCCGGCAGCGGCCCATCCTCCGGGTCGTAGCCCGCGCCGAGCAGCGTCAGCGTGTCGCTGACTGTGAAGGTGACGCCCGGCGCCGGCAGGGTGATGATCGCGGTCGGCGAACGCAGCGGCACGCTGAAAAAGCCGTCCGAGACATCCTCGGCCGTGTGGAACCCGTCGGTGGCCCGCACCTTCACCAGACACCGGTCGCCGCCGGCCAACGCGGCCGTGTCCAGGCCGAAGCTGGTCTCGGTCAGACCGGTGGTCAGCGGGACCCAGGACGCGCCGCCGTCGCGGCTGTAGAGCAGCGCGAAGGTGAGCGGGTCGCCGTCGTCATCGTTTCCCTTCCATCGCGCCGTCTGGGTCCCGCTCCAGTTTTCGCCGCCGTTGGGGGCCAACAGCGTGACGGTCGGTGGATGCGCGCTGGCCGCCCGCTGATCGAGCACTGTCTGGCCGTGCGTGAGCTGCACCGCTGTCGCGCCATCGGGCCAGGGCAGGGTGAAGGCGAAGGGGGTCATGCCGCGTTCCTCCTCCGCGCCGTCTCCTTCCATCAGCAGGTCGAAGCAGTTGCGTTGCAGCAGGACGCCCCCCGCGCCTCGGAACTCCAGGCAGTAGGTCTTGCCGTCGGGCGGCGCGATCGCCTGGGCCCGCGTCACGCGATGGAGCGGCAACAGCTCGCCGCCGACCCCCTGCTTGTCCTTGGTGATGTAGCCGGTCGCGATCACGTATGCGCCAGGCGCCATCATCGCGGTCTCCGCCTGCCTGGAAGGCCGCTCGCGGAGCCGGTCGCTTGTCCCCTCGCTGGCGCTGACAGGTGAAACGTAGTAGCCCCATGCCTGGTATTTGCGCCAGTAGATGTCCAGGTCGGCCCACGCCTCGCGTTCCAGGCGGGCCGCGCACATCACTTCCAGCATGGTGTCCGGCTTCACCACCCGGTTGGCCACGTCGAACCCCCGGCCGCCCAGCCCGCTGTCGCACTCGGCGTGCTGCAGGCCGTAGTTGTGCTCCAACTCGTGGGCCAGGGTGCGACGGTAACGAGAGGTGGCCGCGCTGCCGTCGGTGTCGTTGCCGAACGCCGCGTGCTCCGGGTTAGTCAGGCTGCTGCCGACCCAGGCGCAGCCGTTGCTGCCGAAGATGCCGCCGGCCAGCCAGCCGTAGAGGTGATCGGGCCGCGGATCGAGATCCTCACGCAGTTCAGATAGGTGGCGCAGGAGCTGCGGACAGCCGATGTTGTCCCCCGCGGCGTCCACCGCGTTCACGTTCTGCGTCCAATCCACATCCGGGATCGGCGCGTGATAGTAGTCAATGAAGTCGGGTCGCAGCGGCCAGGTCGCCTGCAGGAACCAGTCTGCCGTATGTATGCGAGCCGAAGGATCCTGCGCGCCGGCGTAACCGGCCGGGTGATAGTGGATCGGCACGTAGGCGATGGCCAGCTCGCGGGCCAACTGCCGGAAGCGGACCGTCCGGATCATGCCCTGGTTGTTGCCGTAGTTCGTCTCGGCCACGCGGCGATCCCAATTCACGTGGGGTCGCAGCGCGATCGTGCCTTCCAGCAGCCAGTCCGGCAGATCGAAGTTGAGCGCGTTGTTCAGCACGCGCCAGTCCGGCGGCGTGGCCGGATCGGTCAACGCGGGCGCGCAGATGGTCGCGCCGGGATTGTAGGGGAACAGCGTGGCCAATCGGATCCCGCTGGTGCTGTCCCGATACACGTCCAGCCACGCGGTCACGTTGCGCACGCACGGCGACCCTGAGGGAATACCCGGATCTATGTAGACCCGCACCACGGTCGGCTTGTGCCAAATCGGGTCGAAGAAGAACGGATCCCCCTCGATCGCCTGGTTGACCTCGATGTACATAGGACGCAGGTCGGGGATGATCAGGGTGGGGGTCGGGGTCGGGGTGCGGGTGCGCGTCGGCGTGTGGGTGCGTGTCGGGGTGCGCGACGGGGTGGGCGTGAGCGTGAAGGTCGGGCTGGGCGGCAGCGTGCCGGTCGGGGTGATCGTCGGCGTGCGGGTGCGCGTCGGCGTGCGCGTGACCGTGGCGGTGCGGGTGGGGGTGGGGGTCGGCGGGAAGTAGCTGATCACGAGCCGGGGGGCTGTACCTCCTTCCCGGCTGGAAAAGCGCCGGCTGTACAAACCCACGTCGTTCGGACCGGCGATCCCCAGCCCGTGGTTGGGATAGATGCCCGCCAGCCACGCCGAGACCAGGCCCTTGGCATCCCACGTGCGCCACCCGGTGCTGCTGCTCACCGCCTCGGTGTTCCAGGAGACGAAGATCGGCCGGTTGTTCCAGGTGACGCCGTACTCGCTCCAGCTTCCTGAGAGCCGGCACATGGTCAGATCCACGCTGGAGAGGCCGGAAGCGGCGTTGAGATAGGCCCGGAACGTGGCGCTGTCAATGGCAGAGCCGGCTGGAATGCTCGACAGGTCGAACTTGACCAGCGTGAACTGCCGATTGAGGAATTCACCGTAGAAAGAGACGTAGAGGCTGGCCGAGCCGCCGTAGTTCGTGTTGGCCATGCCGTCGTCCACGTAGCTGTCTGCCACCGCGTAGAGGGTGACAGTGGTGGGCACGGGCGGCGGCGCCTGGGGGGGAATCGCTGCATCCACCTGAATCGGCGGCCCTGTGGTCAGGCTGGCGAATGCCAGAACCAGGCCGAATGCAGCAGCGAGCAAGACAACCCACAGCGATCGCTCTCTCATCGTGTACCTCCGGGGATATGCGCTTTTTGAGAATCGGACGATGGTCGCCTTCTGGTGGTGAATCGGAACAGAATGCCGGCTGCTCAGCGACGGCCGGACGCGGGTCGGGGGAACTTTAGAACTTCGAGGGGTCTGCCGGCGCGACACAGCCGTCGCGCCACCCACAGGGCACACGATAGCACAGAATCGCTCTTTTGTCATCCGCGGCCGCTCCGGGGGGTGCGGTACAGAGCTGCGCCCTGGCCAGAGTCCAACTGGTCCAACAGGCTCTCTACCAAAGAACCGAGGTCGCCGGTCGGGATCAAGCCTCCCAGTAGACCCAACAGGTCGCCTTCCGTCCGGCTCTCGGCCTGGCCTTCGTCGCCGGACCCCGCTCTGCGTGTGCTCACGGTCATAGCATCGCCTCCAAAACAGTATCAGTAGATCACAGATTCATGCTCCAAGCGGGTCCATGGCCCGCTGGATCACGGATCCGGCCTGAGCAATTGAGTAATTGAGTTTTACTGAGTATGATTGTATGATCTCGTCCTGGGTCGCTCTGGTGCATCTTGGCCGCCGCTGGACTGGGTCCTTGCCGCTATCGTCGCCACACCAGCGGCAGATAGACCCGCCGCGCGGCCGGGCTGCCGGTGCGCGTGGCTGTCGGCGTCGGTGTGCGTGTGGCTGTCGAAGTTGGCGTGACGGTGGCTGTCGGCGTCGGTGTGACGGTCGTGGGCGCGCCCTCGTAGTAAGCTTCCAGCGAGACATCATCCACGAAGGTCCCGTAGCTCACGTCCGACGCGTTCGAGGCAAAGCGAAATAGCAGGTAGACCTTCGGCTGGCCGCACAGGGGAATGCTCCAGCGATTCTGATAGAAGGACTCCTCGCACCAGTCTCTGCAAACCGCCACGGCGTTGCCGACAATCGTCAGGAGATGCCAGACCTTGCCGCCGTCAATCGAGTAGCCGACGCCGAGCGAGTCGCCAGCGCCCAACCAGGTCCAATGGGCGAAGTTGAGCCTGAGATCGGTGCAGCCACTCAGGTCGAAGGGGCCGTAGGACAACGTCGTGACATAGCCGGTGGTGTACATACCGGTGCAAGGGATCTGAGCGCCCAGGGTCCCGCCGCCGCCGCCCCACATGCTGTAGGCCCCCCTGTGCGGATTGCAGTCGCGCTGGCCCCAGAGGTAGGGGTCGCCGGTCCGACCGATGTGCCAGAGCTCGCGCGGGAACTGGCCCTCGAAATCCTCCGCTACCAGTGTGACCCAGCCCGCCGGCCGCGAAAGTGCAGCGTCGGGCACGCTGGCCGCCGTCATCCGCGGCAGGATGAGCAGCATTGTCAGCAACAGGACGGGCATCGCCTGGTGTTTCATCGTTTGGTTCCTCTCTGCTGCATTCTGTTCATGGGGAGCGTCATCCTCGATTACCTCCGGATTAGCGGCAGATAGACCCGCCGCGCGACCGGGCTGACAGTACCGGTGCGCGTGGCGGTCGGGGTGCGCGTGATGGTCGGCGACGGCGTGCGCGTCATGGTCGGTGTGCCGGTGGGTAGGGGCGGGGTCACCCCGACCGTACGTGTGGCGGTGGGCGTGCGCGTCGGAGTTCCCGTTGGGGAGGCTGTAGCACGGCGGGTGGCAGTGGCGGTCGGCGTCGGCGTGCGCGTGCCTTGCCCGACGTATTCGTCCGCGCCGATGTCGTAGCTCGCGCCGAACGGCCGCGTCTCCCCGTCCATGTCGTTCCGCACGCCCGCATCAACGCCCCGGTCGCGGCCGGCCGACGCCGCGGCGATGTGATAGTCGCCGCCGGCCGCGGCCACGAACGCCGGGCTGCCGGTCACGTCCCCCTGCGTCAAGATGGCGTTCAGGTCGTCGTCCTTGTCGGTCCCGTTGCCATGCCACAGGGTGTTCACCAGCATCAGCGCCTGATCGTTCGCGGTGATGCCGATGGTCTGGCCCGACACGATGGTGTTCACGAACATCGGCGACGCGTCTCGCACCTGCGAGCCGACCGGGTAGGCCGTGGGCAGGGCGCTGTCGAGGGTCAGCCGCGCCTTGCCGCCCACGTATTCGAGCGCGACCAGCCGGCGCCAGGCGCGCGTGGTCCCGTTGGTGTGGATGAACAGCAGGTTATCGCCCACGCGGTAGAAGCCGGAAACGTTGGCCAACACCTGCACCCCGCTAGAGTAGGGATCGGTCAGGCTGCCGGCCCGCAGCGGCGATTCGAGCCATGCGCCGGCCCCGTCCTGGTTGTCGGCCAGCGTGGTGTGGAGGAAGCGGCCCCAGCTCTGGTGGATGTCGTAGGGAATATCCAGGTTGCCGCCCATCCAGATGCCGCTGCCCGCCGAAGCCTGGTTGCGCGCCACCACGTTGTTTGTCAGGCTGAACTCATGGCTGTTGACGATGTACACCCCGCCGCCCATGCTAGTGGTGAGGCTCAACGGAATCGTCCACGGATCCATCGTCATTGCGAGGGGCGGGGTGCGCCCCGCCTGCCCTGGCGGCCAGGCCAGGGAAGCAATCTCTGGCGGCGATGAGGGAGATTGCTTCGGCCCAAACGACGGGCCTCGCAATGACACGTGACTCGCCGGGCTGGCCTGGTTACCCAGTATCATGTTGGCATCCAGCCGCGCCCCCTGGCTGGGTCCCAGGTAGATGCCGCCCCCACGGCCTGGCCCGCTCTGGCTGGCCACGTTGTCGGCGATCAGGTTGCGGCTCACGGTGAAGCTGTCGGTGGGGCCACCTGGCGAGAAATATACACCCCACCCCCTCGGCCATCGCCCGTCGCACCTGCGGTGTTGCTCTGGATCGTGTTGCCATCCAGCGTCACCGGCCCGCCGACCGCCGTGCCCTGGGGTCCGAGGCCGAGCGCCACCCCGCCCCCGCGACCCGCGCCGGTCGTCGTCGCCCGGTTGGCGCGGATCGTGTTGCCGCTGGCGGTCGTCGCGCCGTTGAGACAGAGGCCGCCGCCCGCGCTGCCATCCGGCCCGGCGACGTTGGCGGCCACCGTGTTGCCGCTGAAGTTTACGGCCGCGTTGCTGCCGGTGTGGATCGCGACTCCGCCGCAATAGGCGGCCTGCGCGGTCGCGCCCGTGTTCCCGGTGATGGTATTGCCGTTCACCGTGCCGCTCGTCAGCCACAGCTCCAGTCCGCCCGCGCCGCTGCGGAAGCCGGCGGTGTTGGTCGCTGCGGCGCTCCCGATGTTGCTGCGAATCCGGTTGCCGGTCAGCGTCACGAGCGTGCGGGTGTAGGTCACGCCGCCGAAGCGCAGCCCGCCGCCGACCCCGCGGTCGGCCGTACTGGCGACGTTCCCCTCCACCGTGTTGTCGTGCACGGTCAGGATGCCGCCCTCCGCGTAGACCCCGCCGCCGCAGCCTTCTTTGCCCTTGCCGGCCGTATTGGTCGCGATGACGTTGCTGCTCAGCGTGGCGGTGATGTTGCTCAGGTACAGCCCGCCGCCATTGCCAGTGGCCGCGCCAGACGTGGCCGTGTTGCTCTGCACCACGTTGTTGGTCAGCATGACCAGGCCCGGCCGGGGCGTGGAGGCTGCCGCCTCCAACCCGCCGCCGAAGCCGAAGCCGCCGGTGCTGGCGCTGTTGCCCTGGAGGGTATTGTGATCCAGCGTGATGTCGAACGGCTCATTGAGCGAGATGCCGCCCCGCGGCCGTTGTCGTTGATCAGCGCGCTGGCATCAGCCGTGTTGTTCTGGATCGTGTTGTTCGCCAACGTCGCGCTGACGCGGCTGAGGCGCAGGCCGCCCCCGCGGCAGATCGCGGTGGTGGGGCCGGCGTTGCGGCAGGCGACGTTGTCTCGCACGGTGTTGCCGGTCAGCGTCAGCGACGCGACGCGCTCGGAGAGATCGGACGCGGCGTACAAGCCCCCGCCATCGCCGGTCCGGTCCGTGCCGGCCGTGTTGCCGGCCAGCAGATCGCCGGTCAGCGTCGCGTTCGTGTCATAGAGGTAGACGCCGCCGCCGCTGCCCAGGGAGCCGCCGCGGTTGCCCTGGAAGGTGTTGTTCGCCAGGGTCAGCTCGCTCTCGCCGGCGTCCAGCCCACCGCCGGCGCCCGAAGCGCCCGCGGCGCTGGCAGCGGTGTTCTCCTGAAAGGTGTTGCCGGTCAGCGTGGCAGTGCAGGCGTCGAGCGACACGCCGCCGCCATAGCCGGAACCGGCTGTGCTGCCGATGTTGCCGCGGATCGTGTTGCCCGCGAGCGTGATAGGGCCGCCCCAACCGGCCGCGTTCAGGACATAGAGCCCGCCGCCATAGCCGCGGGCGCCGGTGCTGGCCCGGTTGTTTTCCACGGTGCAGTTGCTCACTGCCAGCGTGCTGTAGATGGCGGCCAGCCCGCCGCCGTAGCCGCGCACGGTCACGGATGTGCTGGCGGTGTTGCTGAAGATCGTGCAGCCGCGCAGGGCCGCATTCGACAGGTAGATGTAGACCCCACCGCCCGCGTCGCGGCCGTCAGGTCGGCCGGCCAACCCGGTCGCATTCCCGCCGGCAACCCGCAGCCCCTCGACCGTGACGAGCGACTGCGTGCCCGTGATGACCAGCCCGCGGCCCAGCCCTTGGGCGTCCACCGTGGTGGGGTTGGCCGCGGGGTTGGGCGTGGTCCAGTTGGCGGTGGTGAAACCCCCGCGCACTATCAGGCCCTTGTCCAGGAACACGACCTGTCTGAGGCCGCCGCGGGTGTTGATGCCGGTGTAGACGCCGGCCGCCACGCGAATTTCATCGCCGGCCGCGGCCGCGTCTATCGCGGCCTGGATGGAGGCATAGCAGGGCGCAGCCCCGCCGCACGCGGCGCCAGGCGCGACGTAGCGCACGGTCGCGACCGGCCCGGCCCAGGCTCGCGCCAACAGGCTGCCGGTCGTCAAGGACAGCAAGGCGACCAACCCGCAGCCAAACAGAATCGCGATGCTGCAAAGGGTGATTCTCCGTCGCATGGTATCCTCCGACTGAACGCCAGGATCGGGCGATGCTGGTGGGCTTCAACCTCCGGCGGCCGGCCGGCGGAAGCGCCGGCCGAACTCAATGACGACCGCGATCAGTGCGGTGGCGCCAGCGATGGCCCCGACTGCTCCAGCCCACGGCGCCGGCCGAGATACTACCAGCCAAACCGCCGCGGCCGCCGATGTCCAGCCGCAGGCCAGCAGCCATCTGCTTTGCAGCAGATTAGCCGCTGCGAAGCCCAACAGCGCCAGCAACGCGCCGGTCACGGTCTGTTCGGCCTGCGCGCCGATGAACACCCAATCGGCCCAGGCCGCCACGAACAGGATGACCCCGGCCAGCATGGGGATGATCGTGAGCAACAAGAGGATCTGTCGCCAGCGCGCAAGGGCGACTGGCTCGGTAGACGCCGGCCGCCGTATAGAGGAAGATTTCTTGGGCATGAGGACCTCGGAGGACGACCGCCAGGGATCGCCCCTACCGGCTTGCCGCTGACAGCCATTTCGCTGCATCCCTGGCGTGGTACGTGACGATTAGATCGGCGCCCGCGCGTTTGATGGCGGTCAATATCTCCAGCGCAATCTTCTGTTCGTCCAGCCAGCCGTGACTGGCCGCAGCCTTGACCATCGAATACTCGCCGCTGACGTTGTAGGCAACGACCGGCAGGTGACAACTCTCGCGCACGCTGCGGATCACATCCAGATAAGCCAGCGCCGGCTTGACCATGATCATGTCGGCGCCTTCGGCCACATCCAGGGCCAGCTCGCGCAGCGCCTCGCGGCTGTTGGCCGGATCCATCTGGTGCGTCTTGCGGTCGCCGAATTTCGGCGCGCCCTCGGCCGCCTCTCGGAAGGGGCCGTAGAACGCGCTGGCGTACTTGATCGCATAGCTCAGGATGCCGACATGCTGGCAGCCGGCCGCGTCGAGCGCCGCGCGGATCGTCCCCACCATGCCATCCATCATGCCCGATGGCGCGATGAGGTCTGCGCCCGCACGGGCATAGGTGACGGCCGCGCGGGCCAGGACTTCCAGAGTAGCGTCATTATCTATCTGGAAGTCGCCATTGCGCCAGCATCCTTCAGGATCAGCGGCCGGGGTTCTCAACATTGCGCCAGCATCCTTCAGGACGCCGCAGTGCCCGTGATCGGTGTATTCGCACAGGCACAGGTCAACGATCACGACGAGATCGGGCAGGGCCGTCTTGAGGCCGCGGGTGGCTTGCTGGATGATGCCCTGGTCCGAGAAGTTCTCGCTGCCCAGGGGGTCCTTCACCGCGGGCACGCCGAAGAGGATCACGGCCGGGATGCCCAGGCTGGCAGCCTCTTGGGCCTCGGCCACGGCCTGATCCACAGAAAGCTGGCAAATGCCGGGCATCGAGCTGATCGGCCGGCGCACGCCTTGTCCGTGAACTACGAACAAGGGGTAGATGAGGTCGTCGGCCGCCAGCGCGGTCTCGCGCGCCATACGGCGCAAGGCCGGCGTGGCGCGCAGACGACGCGGGCGAGAGGCTGGAAAGGTCACGTTCTGGCTCCTGGTGTCGCCAATCTCGCGGATAGGCTCTATGGCTCGATGCGCCAACTTCTCACGTCGAGTCGCCTGGCCAACTCGGTCTGGAGCTCGCGGCAGATGCGGGTGTGGTAGTTCGGGAAGTCGAGCTGCCAGCGCATGGTTCCATTGGCTTCGACGACGATCTCGAAACGGTCTTCGCCTTCGTATTTCGTCAGCACCTCTACGATCTCGGCCAGCCGCTGGCGGTCGCCGCTCAGGCTGGCGCTGCGGCGGAAGGTGATGTGGACGGTGCGCGGACCGGCGGCCGGGGCGACGCGTGCGGCCGCGGGCGCGGCGACCGGTGGCGCGCCCGCGGGCGCGCTTGTCGCAGAAGCCGGCGCGCTGGCGGCCGCGGCGTTGGCTCGCTGGTCGGGCGCCGAGCGCGGCGCGCGCTCGGGCAGCGTTGTGGGCCGCGGGGTGCTCGCAATGGGGGCAGACGCCGTGCTGGTGGGCGCAGGAGCGCGCTGGCCGGCCGCAGGTCGCGACGTGGGCTCGGGTTGGGACTTGGGTCGCGGGGTGAGCTCGGCCTGAACCGCGAGCGACGGCTGAGGCGCGGCGGCCGGCGCGCCAGCCGCGGGGAGTGAGATCAGAAGCGTCTGGCCTTCAGTCGCCGCGGCCTGCGGCGGTTGTCTCGTGGCCGGTTCGGGTTGCTCATCTGTCTGAACCGCGGCGGCTGCGGACGCTGTCGGTCTGGGGTCATCGGTGAGGGGTTCGGCCAGCCATTCCGGTTCCTCCGCGGCGAATGGGTTTTCGTCGCCCAGATAGCCCTCTTCTTCCTCGTCGCCGTCAGAATGCGACCCTGCCGCGGCATGCGCACGCGCGGCCGCGCCGTTGCGGAAACGATAGGCGACAGAGGCGGTGTCTTCGATGACCCTGGCGCCCTCCACATAGTCGCGCACCGCATCAGCTATGACGCTGACGCGGCCATTCCGCAGCTCGGCCTTGCCGGTGATGATGATGATCTTGTCCAGTGCGAAGAGCGGCCTCTGATCGGTATACAGCTTGGGGAAGACGGTCACATCCGCTGCGCCTTGCAGATCCTCCAACCGCAGGAATGCCATCGCGTCCCCCTTCTTGGTGGTGATCTGGCGGACGTCGGCCACGATGCCGGCCACAACCACATTCCTGCCGGCCAGCTCCTCGGTGATCTCGACGGAGGAGTGGGTGATGACGTTCGTCAGGTCTACGGTCATTTTCTGCAATGGATGGCTCGATACGTACACGCCCACCAGCTCCTTCTCCCAATCCAGGGTCTCTTTCGGGTTGGCCCTGGCCGCGGCCGGCAGCGAGGCCAGCAATTCCTCGGCGCTCGCGTTGTCCACGCCGCCGAACAGGGTCAACTGGCCGATCTGCCGCGCCTCGTGCGTGGCCTCGCTGGCCGCCATGATGCGTTCGATGCCTGCCAGCAGCCGGCCGCGCTCGCCGAAAGCATCCAGCGCGCCGACTTTGATCAGGCATTCCAACCCGCGGCGATTCACCTGGCGCAGATCAACCCGATCGGCGAAATCGGCCAGCGAGACGAAGGGCCGATCGCCGCGCGCCTCGAGGATCAGATCAATCGGCCCTTCGCCCACGTTCTTGACCGCGTCCAGCCCCATGCGGATCGCGGTGCGCTCTGGCGTGGGGAAGGGGAAGACGGTCGTCTGACGGGGCGCAGGGCGGTCGTCGGGCAGGCGCTCGATGGTAAATTGGTGGCCGCTCACGCTGACATCCGGCGGGAGCACCTCAAGCCCCATCCGCCGGCACTCGGCGATCAGCACGCCGACCTTCTCGGTGTTGTGCCGCTCGACCGTCAGCAGCGCGGCCATGTACTCGGCCGGATAGTACGCCTTCAGAAAAGCGGTCTGGGCCACGATGACCGCGTAGTTGGCTGCATGGCTCTTGTTGAAGCCGTACCGCGCAAACCCCATCAGCGCGTCCCAAATCTCGTCCGATTCTTGCCGGCTCAGCCTGGACTTCTCGGCCGCGCCTCGCGCAAAGAGCTCGCGGTGTTCCTTGAGGGTCTTCTCGGACTTCTTGCCGATGCCGCGGCGGACGAGATCAGCCTCGCCAGGAGTGTAGCCGGCGATGTCGGCGAGGATCTGAATGACCTGTTCCTGATAGACGCAGTTGTGGACTACGATACCGTTGGCGACGAAGCTGTGAAGACCCGCGATCGTGAGATCGTAGACGTGTTCAACGCCAACCGACTCGATCGTCATGATCTTCTGCCAGGCCGTATTCATGCGTCGGGCTGTGTCAGACATAGCGAGCTGTTCCACTACAGGAGCAACGACCTTGACAGGTATCCGTTCGCGCTGGCGATTCTGTCTCCTGAAGTGCTGGCGATCAAAGCCAGTGGCCCGCATAAGTCCCTTTTGCGTGCCACACCATGCCTGGCTCAGTTCCATCATAAAGCGGCCACGAGAAATATCAGGCGTAGCCAGGCCGCGACAAGTCACCGTCCTCTTTGCCGACGCCATGTGTGGCTGCAGCAACTGAGCCAGGCGCAGACCGTCATACACAGTTACCTGGTAGCTGGGCAGCCGGCAGGGGCTGTCATCCGTGCTCTGGACAAAGTAGTAGCTGACGTGAATGGTCGAGCTAATACCGAGTCGCAGCAAGAGCGTTTGCACATCTTCGGCCAGGCGACGCGACACGGTTCGGTAATGGCAAAACTGGCCGCCCATGTAGCCGTCGCCGTCCCAGAGAGAGGCGACAAAGAACGCGACATCAGGCTCGGCAAGCTCGAAGACGAGTTCTGGGACGAACTTGTCGCGACTGTGAGCGCCGCCCGGTCTGGCGCCGGGTGGATACTTCAAGCCTAGTTCGCGCATCCATGCCAACAAGCCGTTAGCTGAGTGATAGTGCAATCCCTCTTTCCCGGCTTTGGCTACGCCAATGCGGGTGACTTCTCGCACCTGGGTGACGTGTGTCGGTGAGACGTTGTCGAACGCGGCCAGACAGCGCTCATACTCAGCCAGCATTGCGGGCTCCTTGGAGACACAATCAACCAGAGTTCCGCTGGTCAGGCTGCCGTCGGCGATCAGATAGGCCAAAACGCGGAGTCTACGGCGGTCAATGGTCTGGACTTCGTTCTCTGTGGGGCCAAACAAGTATGGGGGGGTCGCGATGTAATCGCCGGGCCGCAACTCCCTCAGCGGCCGCCAGCCATCCTCGGTCAGCAGGCGATGATCCATCGTGACTTTGATCTCGGCGCCGTTGCGCAACCTCACTCGATACACCGGCTTGAAACCGCTGTCAATCCAGTGGGTTACATGACCGGCAGCAGGACGCCAATCCTCATCAACGCCCTGGACAACCAGATCAGCCATCTCTCCGACCTGATCCAGCCGGTACCGCCGTCCTGTACGAACGTCTATCACCTGGGCATCGCCGCTAACGCACACCCCCATCGTCTCCGAAAGGATCGGCGCCAGGATCTGATGGACGTACTGGGGCTGCTTCTCGCCGTGCAGACAGGCGACGAAATCGGGGATGAACTCCATCGGGCCGGGGCGATAGAGCGAGATGGTGGCAGTGATGTGATCGAACTCGGTCGGCCGCAAGTCCATCAGGCAGCGCCGCATTCCCTGGCCCTCCACCTGGAACACGCCCATCACATCCCCCGCCGTCAGCAGCTCATAGATCTTCGGATCGTCAATCGGCAGGCTGTGCAGCGTATATTCGACGCCGTGGCGCTCCTTGATCAGCCGCGTGCACTCGCGCATCAGCGTCAGGGTCGCCAGGCCCAGGTAGTCCACCTTCAACAGGCCGATGGATTCCAGGATCGGGAATTCGTATTGCGTGACCGTCTCGGTGATGGCGGAGCGGGGCGGCCGCATCAACGGCGTGTAGTGCGTCAGCTCCTTGTCCGCGATGATGACGGCGGCCGCATGGATGGAGGAGTGCCGCGCCACCCCTTCCAGGTCCGACGCGCTGTCGAGCAGGCGGCGCACGTACTCCTCTTCGTCGTAGCGCCGCTTGAGCTCCGCGGAGAAGAACTCCTGGCCCTCGGTGAGCACGTCGCGGATCGTCACGGGCTTGCCAGGGATGGCGGGGATCATCTTGGCGAGGATGTTCACTGCGCCCAGCGGCACATCGAGCGCGCGACCCACATCGCGCACGGCTGCGCGCGCCTTCATACGGCCGAAGGTGACGACCTGCGCGACGCGGTCTGTGCCGTACTTCTCGACCGTGTAGCGAATCAGCTCCTCGCGCTGATCGTCCGGGAAATCCAGGTCGAAGTCGGGCATGGTCACGCGACCCGGATTGAGGAACCGCTCGAAGATCAGCTTGTTGCGCAGCGGATCGAGATTCGTCACGCCGATCGCGTAGGCCACGATGGAGCCCGCGCCCGACCCGCGCACGTTCCACCAGATGCCGCGGCGCTGGGCGTACATGCACAGATCCCATACGATCAGGAAGTAGACGTCGAACCCCATGTCGTGGATGATCTGAAGCTCGTGCTCCATGCGGCCGCGCACCTCGGCATCGTCCGCGCGCTCGTGATAGCGCCAGCGCAGCCCCTCCTCGGTCAGTTGGCGCAGATAGCTCTGGTAGGTGAAGCCTGCGGGAATGGCGATGTCTGGGAGATGATAGGTTTCATCCTCCAGGTTCAGATCGCACATCTCCGCGATCTTGACGGTGTTGGTGAAGGCGCTTGGCGGCAGATCGGCCAACGGCAGGAAGGTCTGCCGCATCTGTTCCAGGCTCTTCAGGAAATAGGTGCCGCCATAGCGCAGCCGGTCCGCCGCGCTCACCAGCGAAGATGTCTGCACGCAGAGCAGGATGTCGTGTGGGTTGGCGTCTTCCTCGCGCACATAATGGACGTCGTTGGTGACCACCATCGGCAGGTCGTACTTGCGAGTGAACTCGAAGAGCTGCCGATTGACCGCGGTCAGATCCGCGATGTCGTGCTCCTGGAACTCCGCATACCAGCGGTCGAGGCCGAAGACATCGCGATACCAGTGCAGCCGTTCGACGGCCAGCTCGGTCTGGCCATTGCGCAACAAGGTGGGCAGCTCGGCCGCCAGGCAGCCCGATGTGCAGATCAGGCCGGCGGCGTGGGCTGCCAGGTAGTCGGCGTCCACGCGCGGCCGGTAGTAGTGGCCCTTCATCTGCGCATCCGAACAGATCTGCAGCAGGTTGCGGTAACCAGTCATGTTCTCGGCCAGCAAGAGCAGGTGGTGGCGGTTCTTGTCCAGCTCGGCATCGCGGCCGTCCATCGGCCGGCCATGCTGAGTGATGTACGCCTCCACGCCGATCAGCGGTTTGACGCCCTCTTTCTTGCAGGCGCGCGCGAACTCGATGGCGCCGTGCATGACGCCATGATCGGTCAGCGCAAGCGCAGGCTGGCCCAGCTCGGCCGCGCGCTTCGCCATCGCGCTCGTGCGGCCCATGCCGTCGAGCAGGGAGTATTCGGAGTGCACGTGGAGGTGAACGAAGGGGTCTGACATGCTGTCACCGTCAACAATGGCATCCTCGTTTCGGACGCAGAGTTCGACTCTCACCCAGATTATAGCAGAACAGGCCGCGGAGCGTTAATCGGGCGCGTTGACTTTCCGGCCCTGGCAGGGTAAAATGGGGCCGTATCGAGAAAGGCGCGCACGACGCGAACCTCAAGACAAGACCGGACAGACCTGCAGCGGAGACTGACTCAATGGCCCCCAAACAACCCTATACCTGGAACCCGTCCGAGGTCATCGAAGTGACCAACACCAGCGCCGAGAATGTCCTGCTGGAGCTGGACAGCGGACGGCTGCGGCTGGATGCCGGTCGCACCCTGCGGCTGACCGCCAGCGCGTTGGAAGTGTCGCAGTTGACCGCGCTCATCAATGCTGGCAAAATCAAGGCGCATCCCTTCCGACTCAAGTGAGAATCTCCTTCCAGGAGGCCCTCTATGATTGCAGTAAGAGCCATTTATGAACAGGGACAGATCAAGCTGCTGGAGCCGGCGCCGACCATGAACAAGGCACTCGCCGTGGTGGTCTTCTTCGATGATCGCCTGGGTACTGCTTGGCCGATTGTTCGGAAACGCGACTCGGAGCCGATCGAATGGGGCGAGCCGATTGATGAGGAGGGCGCCCAGTTTCTCATGGCTGTACATGAGGAATTAGCTCCTTATCGGATTGAAGGGGAGGAAGCGTACCTTAACCGAGAGGAAGCGTAAGGTATGAAAGCCAAATCCGTTATTCATCGCGGTGACGTATTCACAACCAGCTACGTCTTCCCACATGAAAGAGATATTACATCAGGTATGTCCGGCATTGAGAAGGAACGCCCGATTCTGATCCTCCAGGACGATGCCGAAAACGCTGATGAACGCTACCCCTTGGTTCTGGCCGCGCCCCTGACAACACAGAAGGCAGATCGCGTTTATCAGCAGGACGTTTTGTTGCCTGCTGGTGAAGCCAGACTGCTCCAGGATTCCAAGGTGTTGCTTGGGATGACACAACCGTTTCGAAAGGTGCGCTTGAGCAGACAGATTGGTCAGGTCTCACCTGCCAGGATGCGAGAGATAGACCTCAAGTTGCAACGGCTGTTAGGCCTGAGACGGTTGGGTAGCTAACGTCGCGACCGCGTCGGTGAAGGAGCGATTCCACGTGTCCACTCTCAAGCTCATCCTGATTGACGGCCACAGCCTGGCGTTTCGCGCGTTTCATGCGCTGCCGCTGACCCTGACCGCGCCGAGCGGCGAGCTGACCAACGCGGTGTATGGCTTCACCTCGATGCTGTTGACCGTCCTGCGCGACCAGACGCCGGAATACGTGGCTGTGGCGTTCGATGTGGGCAAGACGTTCCGGCATGAGATGTACAGCGACTACAAAGGTCACCGCGAGCGCATGCCCGACGAGCTGCGGACGCAGGTCGAGCGCATCAAAGAGGTGGTCGAGGCGCTGAACATCCCGGTCTTCACCGCCGAAGGCTTCGAGGCCGACGATGTGCTGGCCACGCTGGCCCGCCAGGCGAGCGGCCAGGGGGTGGACAGCCTCATCGTCACCGGCGATCGCGACATCCTGCAGGTGGTGGATGACCAGATTCATGTGCTCACCTCGGGCCGGCAGTTCTCAGAGACGATCATCTATGACCCGGCCGCCGTGCAGGAACGCTATGGCCTCCGGCCCAACCAGTTGCTGGACTACAAGGCGCTCGTCGGCGATAAATCGGACAACATCCCTGGTGTGCGCGGGGTGGGTGAAAAAGGCGCCTCAACGCTCTTGCAGAAATTCGAGACGCTGGATGCTGTCTATGACCGGCTGGCCGAGGTGACGCCAGAGCGCACGCGCAAGGCGCTTGCGGAGGGGCAGGCCGACGCCGATCTCAGTCGCAAGTTGGGCCGGATCGTGACCGACGCGCCCATCCAGCTCGACCTGGCCGCCTGTCGCACGCGCGACTACGATCGGGAGCGGGCTGTGGCGCTCTTCCGCGAGCTGGCATTCCGCTCGCTGGTGGAGAAGCTGCCGGCGCCGGCCGTGGAGGAGAAAAGGGGGGGCGGAGGCGCGGAGGAACAGCGCGGCGAAAGCGCCGAGGAGGCACGAGGCGGCGAGGAGCAGATGGCGCTCTTCGCGACCGAAGCCGGTCTGTCCGAGACGCCTCAGTCGCTGATTGCGTCTGGCCGGCCAGCGGCCGATACGACTGTGGTGGTCACTTCGCCTGCGGTCCTGGCTGAAGTCGCCGGCCGTCTGGCCGGCGCGGCGATGATCGCGTTCGACACGGAGACCACCGGCATTGATCCTCAGTCGGCCGATCTGGTGGGGGTGGCGGCGGCGTGGGGCCGAGAACTCGATCAAGCCGCCTATATTCCGCTGCGCCACGCCGACACGCCCGGCTTGCCATGGGAGACGGTCGCCGCCGCGCTGCAACCGGTCTTCGCCGATCCGCAGATCGCCAAGGCCGCGCACAACGTCAGCTACGATCTGACGATGTTGGCGCGCAGTGGGCTGGTGGTACAAGGCGACCTGGTGGACACGATGATCGCGGCCTGGCTCATTGATCCTGGCAGCCGTGGTTTGGGGTTGAAGGATCAGGCGTGGACGCGGCTCAACGTCGAGATGACTCCCATCAGCGATCTGATCGGCTCTGGTAAGAGCCAGATCACGATGGATCGGGTGCCTGCGGCCACGGCCGCGGCCTACGCGGGCGCGGATGCCGTTATGACGCTGCGGCTGGCCGCTGTGCTGCTGCCCGAACTGGCCCAGAAGGGGCTGACATCGCTGTTTCGCGACATCGAGATGCCCCTGGCGCCGGTGCTGGCAGAGATGGAGGCCGCAGGGGTCAAGCTGGATGCTGATTTCCTGAAACAAATGTCCGTGGAGTTGACCGCGCGGCTACGGCAGACCGAGCGGGAGATCCAGGAGATCGCCGGCTATGCGTTCAACATCAATTCCACGCAGCAGCTTTCCGATGTGTTGTTCGGCAAGCTGGGGCTGCCCACCGCGGGGCTGAAGAAGACGCAGGCAGGGGCCTACTCCACCGCGGCCGACGTGCTGGAGGGGCTGCGGGGCAAGCACGAGATCGTTGACCTGATCCTTGAGCAGCGCCAGCTCAGCAAGCTGCTCAGCACCTATGTGGATGCGCTGCCGAACATGATCAACAGCCGGACCGGCCGCGTGCACACCTCCTACAACCAGACTGGCGCGGAGACCGGCCGGCTCAGCTCGACCAATCCCAACCTGCAGAACATCCCTGTGCGCACCGACATCGGCCGGGAAATCCGCCGCGCGTTCGTGGCCGAGCCGGGCTGGCTGCTGCTTTCGGCCGACTACTCGCAGGTGGAGCTGCGCATCCTGGCGCACATCTCGGGCGATGAATATCTGCTGGCGGCCTTCGGTCGTGGCGAAGACATCCACGCCAGCGCGGCCGCGAAGGTCTATGGCGTGCCGCTCAGCCAGGTGACCAAAGAGCAGCGTGCGGTCGCCAAGATGATGAACTTCGCAACCTCGTATGGCGTGACCGCGTACGGACTGGCGCAGCGCACCGGCCTCAGCCGCAGCGACGCCGAAGATTTCTTGCAGCGTTACTTCGCCACCTACCCAGGAGTCCGGCGTTACATCGAGGAGACCAAGGCGACGGCGCGTGAACAGGGCTATGTCGAGACCCTCTTGGGCCGGCGACGCTATTTTCCAGTGCTCAGGACCACGGCCAATACCCAGCAGGCCTACAACATCCGCATGGCGGCCGAGCGCGCGGCCATTAACCATCCCATCCAGGGCACGGCCGCAGACATCATCAAGATCGCCATGATCCGGCTGCACCGGGCGCTGGCCGAGCGCGGCAGTCGTGCTCGCATGATCCTCCAGGTTCACGACGAATTGGTCCTGGAAACGCCAGAGCAGGAACTGGCCGCAACGGCCAGTCTCGTCAGGGAGACGATGGAGGCCGCGTACGATCTCAAGGCGGCGTTGAAGGTGGATGTGGAGGCCGGGCCGAACTGGTATGAGATGGAAGCGGTGGGGGGGTGAGGAGAACAAGATGAAAGCTTACGAATTCCCAGTCAAAGTAACGTCCGACAGGAGATTGGTGCTGCCTGACAGCCTATCGGAACTCTTGCCGATCAACCAGGTTGCGCGGGTGATCCTTCTTGTCAGCGAACCAACAGATGCAGCGGAACAGGCGTTCTGGTCTCGTCTGACAGCAGAGCAGTTCCTGGCCGGGTACAGCGAAACAGATGCCATCTACGACAGGATTTGAGTGATGAAAGCATATCGCTCAGGGGAAATCGTCCTGTTGTCGTTTCCCTTCGCTGATGCGACAGAGGCGAAACGGCGTCCTGCGCTGATCATTCTGGATACCGGAGACCAAGACGTTATCGTCGCTAGAGCGACAAGCCAGGCAGCGCAGACGGCTTTCGATGTTGAGCTGGCTGAATGGCAGCAGGCAGGCTTGCTGTTTCCGTCCGTCGTATGGGTCCACAAAGTGGCAACCCTGGCAAAGTCTCTGATAGAACGCAGGTTGGGGATGTTGATACCCAGAGATTGGGCGCAAGTGCGCGCCCGGATACATCAACTCTGGACTTCTATTTGACAGTGAGCTCAGGTTCAGAAGGCTCATCCGTTGACACTGCCAGGCGTGCGCCGCGCGCACGATTGCTGGCTCAGGAGATATTCTGTGCTCTTACGTAACCGCATCGCGGCGCTCGTCGCCGCAGCCGTCGGCGACGCCCAGGCAGCCGGCGACCTGCCGGACTTCGTCCCGCCGGCCATCGAGGTGAGCCGGCCCAAAGATGCAACCAGGGGCGACTACGCGACTTCGGCCGCCATGCAGTGCGCCAGGGTTGCGAAGATGGCGCCGCTTGCCATCGGGCAGGCCATCGTCAAGCGCCTGCCGCAGGCCGATTTCATCGGCGGGGTCGAGCTCGCCGCGCCCGGCTTTATCAATATCCGCCTGGCCGACGCCTGGCTGGTCGGGCAGGTGGCGGCCATCGAGACCGCGGCCGGCCGCTATGGCGACATTGACCTGCCAGAAACCGGGCCGGACGGCCAGGCCAAGACGTGCCAGGTGGAGTTCATCAGCGCCAACCCCACCGGTCCGCTGCACATGGGCTCGGCGCGCAATGCCGTGTTGGGCGACAGCCTGGCGAATATCATGGCTGCGGCCGGCTATGCCGTGCAGCGTGAGTACTACGTCAACGACGCCGGCACACAGATGCGCACTTTTGCGGAGACCCTCTATCGCCGCTATTGCCAGGCGTTTGGCCGTGCTGCGCCGCTGGAGAGCCACCACTACCAGGGCGCCTACATGATTGACCTGGCGCAAGAGATCGCCGGCGAGCATGGCGACCGCTTCCTGGCGCTGCCCGAAGACGAGGCGATCGGCGCTCTCAGCGAGATCGGGCTGGCGAAGATTCTGGCCGGCATCCGCGTTTCGGCCGAGAAGCTACGCATCCACTTCGACCGCTGGTTCTCCGAGCGCAGCCTCTACGAGCCGACCGGCACGTTCGAGAGCGTGTTGGCGCAGCTTCGTGCGGCCGGTGTGACCGCGATCAAGGACGGCGCAGAATGGCTGCTGACCAGCAACTTCGGCTCGGACCGCGACGAGGTGGTGATCCGTTCGAGCGGGCAGCCGGGCTACTATGCCTCTGACATCGCGTACCACTACGACAAATTCGTGGTGCGCGGCTTCGACCGGGTGATTGACGTGTGGGCAGTGGATCATCAGAACCAGGCGCGGCGGATGCCGCATCTGATGAAGGCATTGGGCCTCGATCCTGATCGGCTGACTATCGTGCTCTATGACCTGGTGCGGCTCTATCGCGATGGGCAGGAGGTCAAGCTATCCAAGCGGTCAGGCGATATCATCACCGTGGACGAGGTAGTGGATGAGGTGGGCGCGGATGCTGTGCGCTTCCTGCTGCTGACGCGCTCGAACCAGGCGGTGATGGATTTCGACTTGAACCTGGCCGTCAAACAGAACGACGAGAACCCTGTTTTCTATGTCCAATACGGGCACGCGCGGATGGCCGGCATCCTGCGCACGGCAGCCGAGCGCGGCTTTGCGCAGGCGCGTTGGGCCCACGCCGACCTGTCGCGGCTGGGCCATCCGGCCGAACTGACGCTGCTGCGCAAGATGCTGGAGCTGGCTGAGGTCATCGAGAAGGCAGCTCTGACCTGCGCGGCGCACCACCTGGCGTTCTATGCGATGGAGTTGGCGGCCGTGTTTCATGCCTTCTATCGGGACTGTCGGGTGATCTCCTCGGATCAGGCCGAGGCGGACCTGAGTTGTGCTCGTCTGCGCCTGACTGCGGCGACCAAAGCTGTGTTTGCTCGCGTGCTGGGCTTGCTGGGCGTGGCCGCGCCTGAAAGCATGTAGATTGACGGGGGATTTATGCAAAACAGACTCTTGCGCAGGCCAATACTGATTTCGCTGGGGATGTTGTTCTTGGCGATGCTCGCTTGCGGCGGCTTTCAGGTGCGGGTGACGCCCACCCTGACGCCGCCGCCGACTGCCACTACGCCGCCGACGCCGGGGCCCGTGGCAACGACTCCGGCGCCCACCACGACGGCCGTTCGGCTGACGCCGATTCCGACAACCGCGCCCAGTCCGACTGCCACAGCCGCCAAACCCGGGTTGGCCGTCGGGAAGAGTGCACGCGTCTCGGCCAGCGGCGGGGTCAACGTGCGCGAAAAGGCCACCACTGCGTCGAAGTTGTTGGGCAAGCTGGATCCGGGCGTGATCGTCACCATCAGCGCCGGCCCGACCACGGCCGATGATTATACATGGTGGCAGGTGGACAATGGCAAGGGACTGGTGGGTTGGGTCGCAGCAGGCACCAGGGATGACCCGTGGTTGCAGCCCGAAACCGGCAGCGGCGCGGCTGCGGGCGGCGGCAAGCTGGTGAATCGGTCGGTGCGCCTGGGCGACCGCGTGCAGGTGACGACCGATGATCGCGTGTTGACCGTGCGGGAGACTGCGGGGAAAGACGGGCTGGCAGTGGCGCGCGCGGTCCCTGGCACCCAGTTCACCGTGCGCGGCGGCCCGGTGCGTCAAGATGGCTATCTGTGGTGGCAGCTCGAAGGGGAGCAGGTCAGGGGTTGGGCCGCCGAGGGCGAGGAAGGCGATCGCTGGCTGACGCCGGTGGAGCCGTAGGGATTTCTGATTTCTGATTTTGGATTTGCGATGGTTGGCGAGACGCAAGGAGTTCTATCGCAGCCGAGCGGCGCGGTACACCACGAACAGTGGCTGGCCGCTCCGGTCGGCGAAGCGGATTTCCTCGCGCAGCTCAGCCCCCTGTTGTCGCGCCAGGGCCGCCAGCGCCTCCACCCGGCCGCGAAAGATGGTCGCCTCGGGTGCGTGGGCCAGGTAGACATAGGCCGGATTGTCGAGGAATGGCCGCACGCGGCCGGCGAAGCCTGGGTCGGCCGCGTCCACTGCGCCGTAGCCGAACGCCTCGATGGGGTTGACCCGGCCGGCCGTCAGAAAACGCACCTGGGCATCCATGCCCCAATCCAACGCCAGCGGCGCGCTCAGCCCGCCCCGCTCCAGGTACTCGGCCAGGCGATTGATCGCGTCTGAGTGCGATGCGAGCCCGCCGGACGCGGTCAGGCTGCGATGATACCGTAGCGTCGTCCACAGATCGCCGCCAGCCCATAGCAGGATGAGGCCGATCGCTAGTATGCCTGTGCTGAAAATGGTCCACCGCTCAGGTCTCGACGCTGTGCGAATCCCCCTTGCAGGATCAGCCGGTTTCTGCCGCCGACCACCAAACCGGCTAAAGCCGCGAATCTTCTGCTGTGGCCGGTCTGCGACCGAGCCACCTCGTACCATGCCACAGCGGGCACGGTCAGGAGACCGGCCCGAGCAGCGAGGGATGTTTTCATCCCCCGTGGCTTTTCTACATTGATCTGTGCCGGCCAGCGGAGCGGGGCCCGAGCAGCGAGGGATGTTTTCATCCCCCGTGGCGCCGGCCGCGGCATGAGCGACTGTCCTGAACACAACCGCCCGCCGGTCATTGCGAGGGGAGCGAAGCAATCTCCATCGCCCTTCGCCCCACCACCATCCCCCCGCCAGCCCGCCAGCCAGCGGCGGCAGCGGCGCGAGAAGCGCGTAGTGTGTGATGAACAGGTCGCTTACCGTGAACGCGCTCTGCACCACGATCAGCGCCAGCAGGCCGATCGGCAGCAGGCAAGCCGGACAGCCGAGTAACAAGCGGCTCCTCGCTCCGATCCATCTGCTGATCCACGCGGCGCTTGCCCCGGCGGTCAGCGCGGCCGCCAGCCACGGCGCCCACCCGTTGGCGTAGACGCCCCCCAGATACCAGAAGTGATCCCCGCGCAAGAGCGTGCGCACCTGGCCCAACCGCGTGAGCAGATTCGGCAGATAGGCGCGATTGTCCACGCCATAGTAGGAATGGCCCAGGTTGCCGAAAATCGAGGCCACTGTCCCGCCGGTGTGCAGGTTGAAGATCACCAGCGGGATGAGCGGGATGACAAAGCAAAGCGCGGCGATCAACCAGAGCAGGCCGGCGCGCCGCATCGTGCGCAGGGCGCGAGGATTTGCGCTGCGTGCCTCGTCGCGCTCTGTGTGAGCCGTCTTCCGCCATCTTTCCCATGCCCACGCCGCCGCGGCCACGATCACCAACGCGCCGATCGCCCACACAAAGAGTAGTTTGACATAAATACCAAGCCCCCACAGAAAGGCGGTCAGCCACAGGTCGGCCGGCCGGCGGCGCGCCCACCAGCGCAGCCCTGTGAGCAGGCTGAGCATGAAGATCAGCGCGGTGAGGTTCGTGACGAAGATTCCCTGCCGGCTCCAGAAGACGAACGATGGATTGACGGCCAATAGCAGGGCCGACGCCATCGCGGCGCCGCGGCCGCCGAGCCGCCACGCCACGCGCCAGGTCGCCGCCAGGGTCAGGGCCGCGATAAGCAGCGGCAGCGAGCGCAGCGCCGCAACGTTGATCCCGCCCATCGCCAGGAACGGGAGCGCCAGCAGCACGTTCAGCGCGCCGATGTAGTCCTGCACCATCAGCGGCAGCCGCCACGGTCCGATCTGCATGGCGGCGTCTCGGAAGGCTATGACGGGCTGGCCGATCAGGAGTTGGGCGGCGTTCAGGCCTGCTTCCTTCGCTTCGTCGTAGTGCAAGCCGGGCAGCGAAAGCTGGTAGGATGCGCAGGCCAGGAAGAGGCCGAGCGCGATCAGGAGGGGGAGAAGATCGGCGACGACGGTTCTGAGAATAGCCCACCAAGTGCCAGGCACTTCCGAAGCGCCTGGCACTTGGTGGGTTTCTAATCGTTGGGCTTCCTTGCTCTGGGCGGGTCCGTGACCCGCCGCCGGTTCACGGACCCGGCGAGAGCAACGGCGTCTCTGCGTGTCCTCTTCATCGTGCATCGTGTATCCCCGTGCGCGTCACGCCGACCTGGCAGGGCTGGCGTCAACGCGCCAGCAGCGCCACATCTGCGATCAGGCTTTCGTAGTCGTGGCCCGACGCATAGATCGTGATGGAGTTGATGCGCGCGGGCCGGTTGTCGCGCAGCCGTTCGAACAGGTTGGGTGACTCGAAGGTGTACCACACGCCCAGAGGGATCTTGTGCCCCGCCGGCAGCTTCCATGGACTGCCGGTTGGCAGATCGAGATAGTAGAAGCCCTGATACCAGTGCAGGTCCTTGTTGCCGTAGATATCGGTATATTGGATGTCCACCATGACGGGGTATTCCGAGGCCAGGTAGCCGCCGCCGGGAACGCTCTGGTAGCGCAACAGCAGGTCAAACCGCAGCGCCAGGCTTTCGTAGCCCTGCACATCGCGATCGAGGATCTGTTGGACGCCGACCCGGTTGGGCGCGCCGTCTTCGGTGCGCCGCGTGAAGCGCACCGCGCGGCGCGCGCCGTCTGTCTCGGTGGTGATCTCGCCGGGCTCGCGGCCGGGTTCGGTCTCGATCACCTGACGCCAGGCGGGCGCCAGGTTGCCGCCGAATTCGCCATTCAGCACCAGGTTCAGGGCGCCCGGCACCGGCAGGCTGGGCGGCCGGCCTGCGATGATGCTGGATCGCTCGCCGCTGTTGACCGTAACCTCGGTGTTGGCCGCCAGCACGTGCGCCACGCCGGCGCGAGCGCGCACCTGCGTCTCCTGGCCTTCGATGAGAACGTCGAAGGCGCCTACGCCGAACGAGATACGGCCGTGAGGCGTGCTCAACACTGCCTGGATGCCGCGGCCGCCGGCGCTCTGCGTGCGGATCAGGGCCCGGCCGCGCATCAATTCGAGAACGATGCGATTCGGGTCGCTGCTCAGTCCGAAACGGGGGGTGCGCGCCCGTTCCAGGCGCAGCGTCGTATCCTGCAGCATCTGGATCGTGGCGACGATTTGCACGCCGCTCTCGTCGGCCGCGATGGTCAGCAGCGCCTGGGCGGTGTTGTCGGTGACGATCAGGCTCCCCTCGGTTACCGGCCGGCGTTCGGTGACGGCGGCCGGCTCGCGCGCTCCCGCCGCCTGCAACTGCACGGTCCCGGCCGTCGCGGCCAACCACGTCTGTTCGGGCCGGGTGCTGTGCAAGATGAAGCTGCGCAGACCCAGCGGCACGGCCACAGTCAGCACACAGCACGCGATGAAGTTGCCGATCAGGATGATCCACGCGATGCCTTGCGGGTTCTGACGCCAGTGCATGATCTACTCCGCTGATGGGGCGTCCACGGGGGCGGCCGGCTCGGCTGCCTCGGCCCGGTCCAGCTCATCCAGAAAGCGCCGCGCGTCCCGATCATGCGGATCGGTCTCCAACGCGGCATAGAAATGGGCTGCGGCGCGCAGCTTGTCGTTGCGCTCCAGATAGATCAGCCCCAGGTTGTAGTGGACGTTGGCCGCGCGCGGATCGAGCTCGAGCGCCTTCTCGTAAGCCCGGATGGCCTTGTCCTGGCGCTCGGCCGTGGAAAAGGGCAGCTTGCCCAGGTAGGCTGCCGCCAGGTTCGCCCAGATCTGCGCGTTGTGCGGCTCCAACTGTGCGGCTCGTTCGAGGACCGGCGTGGCGCGCCCGTGCCGGCCCTGGAGGATGTACGCGCCGCCCAGGTTGATCGCGGCGGCGACGTTGTTGGGGTCAAGCTCGACAGCTTCCGTAAGGTGGGCGACAGCTTCGCCCGGCCGTTTGGCCGCCAACAGACCGGCCGCCTCGCCCACCAGCCGGCGGACGCGTTCGGCGCGATCGGGCGCGGCGGCAGCGGGCTGAGGTTGAGTGCGCTCTTGCGAACGCAACGTCTTGGGGAGCTGAGGCTTGCGGGGCTTACCCATGCATCATCTCACGTGGAACGGCTGGCTGAGATCTAGAACGTCGGTCAAGTAATGCTATCGGGCGGCTAGAAACCGCTGCAACCAGCGCAAAGCCGATCCTTCGACAAGCTCAGGACAGGCTCTTCGTCGGCTGAATTCAGTCGCCGCAGGGCGACTTCGCAGGGGTTGCAGCGACCTCGGTCGCCCGTGACGGCTTACTTGACCGGTGCTCTAGTGCAGCCAGCTCAGCAGGGCCGTGACGGTCAAGAGACTCGTCAACGACGAGACCAGGACTGCGCCGGCTACCAGGTTCGGCTCGGTGTTGTAGCGACTGGCTATGATGCTGGCCATGACGGCCGTCGGCACGGCCGACTGCACCACGCCGACCTGCCGCGTGAGGCCGGTCAGCCCCAGCAGGCTGGCCAGCGCCAGCGCGATCAGCGGCGAGATGATCAGCCGCAGCGGTGTGGCGATTCCGATCAAACGCCAGTGACGCGGGTCGAGTGGCAGCGCGGCGAGCTGCATCCCCAGCACCACCTGCATCGTGGGCACAGCCGCCCGGCCAGAAAGCTCCAGCGCCCGCGCCAGCGGCAGCGGCAGACTCCAGCCCGTCTGCTGCAGCATGATGCCCAGGGGCACGGCGTAGAGCGCGGGGTTGCGGAAGACCTGCGCCAGCGATTGCCATGCGCTGGCCCGGCCACGCGCCGCGATGTAAACGCCTAACGAGTTGAGCATCAGGTTGTCGGTCACATAGCACAAGGCCGCCAGCGCCAGCCCGTCCGCGCCAAACGCGTATTCGTTGACCGACATGCCGTAGTTGCCGGAGTTGGCGAACGCGGTCGCCAACACGAACGCACTGCTGGCCGTACCTGACAGACGGGCGCGCCCAGCCAGGCCGCGTGTCAGCGGAACCATCAGCACATAGGTCAGCAGTTTCAGCAGCGCCAGCCGTCCCAACAGGTCGGGCGTCACCGAGGAATTGGCCAGAGCCGTGAAGACCAGGCAAGGGTTGAACAGGTAGAACGTCACCCGCGCCAGCGGCGACGGGTCCAACCGGCCGTGCCGCCCGAGCACGTATCCCGCGCCCGCCACCAGGACGATCGGCAACAACACCGTGCCGAAGATGTGCAGGAACATCTATCTCAAATCCGCATCGTCGTCATAGAGGTCTTCTGCGTCTCTGCCATCCTCGTCGTCGAGCCAATCCTCCTCGCCAAAGACTTGATCGAACTCGTCGTCCGCCAGCTCCTCGTCGTCCAGGTCATCGTAGTCGATGGCGCCGGCGCTTTCATCTAGATCGTCGTACTCCGCGCCATCCGGCGCGCTTTCATCTTCGTCTTCGTCGTCTGGCCGGCCGCGGCTGCGCGCCGAAAACTGTTCGCGGAGATCCAACAGCGGCTCGTCCAGTTCCTCGCTGTTGAAGGCCAGCTCTTCCAGGGCTTCGTGGGCCGACTCGACCAGGCGCGGGTCTCCGCTGCGCAAACAGCTCTCCAATGCGCGTCTGGCCTCGCGGCCGCCGATCTTGCCCAGCGCCAGGGCCGCTGCTTCGCGCACCTGGCCGTCGGGATCATCCAGGAGCCGGATCAATGGCCTGACGGCTGGCGTCAGGGCCAGCTCGCCACATGCCACGGCTGCTTCGAAGCGCATAGCGTCTTCGTGGCTGTCCAGTTGCGTCAGCACGAAGCGACTCCACCGCCGGTCGCCGCTGCGGCCCATGGCAAAGACTGCGCTCTGGCGCATGAGGGCATCCTCGTCGTAGTACGCGCTGTCCACCAGGTCCTTGACGTAGGCGTGATTGGTATAGACGAGCCCCTCCAGGGCGCGGCGGCGCACCTCGGTGACCTCGTGGCGGCGAAACCAAGCGGTCCGCAATGCCTCCTCGGCCTGAACCGCGCATTCATCGGCGATCTCGCCCAACGCGCCCAACAACACGAAACGCCCCAGCGAGATCGCGGCGGCCGCGCGCACCTCGACTGCGGGGTCATCGGCCAGCAGCCGGATGAGAGGCGCGGCCAGGGTGGGCCGTTCGTCTTCCCAGAGGCCATCTATCGCCAGGCGACGCACTTGCGCATCCGCGTCCGCCAAGAGCTCGCGCAGGAGGGTGTGGAAGTTCAGGTGGATGTTCACCTCGGCCTGTTCCACTATCACAGTGATCAGCTCCAGCCGGCGTTGGGGGCTGAAGAGCGTCCAGGCCGCGCGGAATTCACCGGCTCGGCTGCGCGGCACATCGGAGAGATGGACCAGGTTGGTGCCGCGCACCGGCCGGCTCTCGTCGGCCAATTGCTCCAGGACCAGGGTCAGTTCATCCGCCATCTTTGTTCAGTTCCAGGCCAGGGTTCTGGACGCGCTGGGAGGGCTGAGCGGGACGAACAACTTGCCTCCCTTCCCGTCAGTCGTGACTTGCACGACCGTCACGAACCAGGTGTAGCGCCGTGCGGGCTGGTCAGCCAGGGCGTGCAGCCACGGCGGCATCCTGATGCTGGTCTGCGGCGTATTCCAGGAGTGTTCCTGCCGCACGCCGTTGTTGAGATAGCTGACCGTCGCCAGGTATTCCACGCCGGCTGGCAATGGGCCAACCGAACGCCACTGCAATTCGATGAACGCATTCGCGCCGGAGAAGGGCGTCTGATCGCCGGGACTCTCCAACTCTGGGGCGGGCAAAGCCGGCAGGGGCGTCGCGGTCGGCGGCGCAGGCGTGTTGGTCGGCCTGGGCCGCGGGGTGGCGCTGGCCGCGACCGTGGCGCCGGCCGGCGGGATGATCAGCTCCTGCCCTATTTGCAGAGTCGTCTCGGCTGTGATCTTGTTGGCCGCGGCGATGGCCTGCCACGACACGCCGAACTGCACGCCGATGGATTCCAGGGTGTCGCCCGCGCGCACCCGGTGGACCGCCGCGCCGCCCGGGGCCTTCGCCGTGGGCGTGTTGGTGGCTGTGGCCGGCTGTGTCGCGGTCGCGGTTGGCGTGCTGGTGGCAGCCGGCGCAGGCGACGCCGTGGGCGATGGCGTGGCCGTGGCAGGGGGCGCGGTAGGTGTGACGGCAAGCGCCAGCGTGACGGCCGTGCCAGGCGGCGTGAATGCGCCAGCCCCGACCGCCGCGGCCGTGGGAGTCGGCAGAGGGGCGAGCAGCTCGGTGATCTGCACCAGGCCCGTCAGATTGGCGCGGGCTTCGGCCACTGTCTGCCTGAGCGCCTGAACCGGCAGGCGCCCCAGGCCCCACAGCCCGACTACCATCGCGATCAGCAGGCCCACCAGCCACAGCCCCCAACGCGGACCAGCCGGCCGCGCGTTGCGGCCGCAGTGCGGGCACATCGCCATGCCCACCGTGATGCGGCCGCGACAATAGGCGCACGCGAACGCGCTGGCCTGCCGGCGCTGGCGCGCGCCGCATTCGGGGCACACCAACATGCCCTGATTCAGTCGCGTCCCACAACGTTTACAGTACATCGGCTATCGAAGCCCTGAATAGGGGAAGGTGTTGGTGAGCAACTGGCCGATCTCACGCACCGTCACCACGCCGAGCAACAACAAGGCGAACCCAAAGCCGATCAGGTGCACCAGGCCCTCGCGCGCCGGCTCGATGCGTTTGCGACGGATGGCTTCCACCAACACGAAGAGCAGACGGCCGCCGTCGAAAGCCGGGATCGGCAGCAGATTGGTGAAGCCCAACGCCACGCTCAGGGCAGCCACCAACTGCAGGATCGGATCCACTGTGCGCGCCGAGCGCACCACGTCGCCGGTCACCGCTGCGATGCCCACCGGCCCCAGCAGCCCGGCGTCGCCGATCGGCCGGCGCTCGCGGATCAGCGTGGCGGGGATTTGCAGAGTCATCCAGATCACCGCGCCCGTCGTTCTGACCGCGGTCCAGGTCGCTTCTGGCAGCGCCGCGGCCCGGTAGGTGATCTGATAGTCAAGCACGACGCCCAGAGGCCCCTGGTTGGTGGGTACTTCGATGCGTGGGGTCATCGTCAGCGTCAACGTCTGGTCCCCGCGCGCCACGCGATAGGCGACGGGCTGGCCGCGGTGCGCCTCGGTGTGCTTGCGCAGGTCTTCGACCGCAGCGAAGGAGACATCGCCTGCGCCGACGATCCGGTCGCCGGGCTGCATACCAGCTTGCGCGGCCGGCGTGTCCGCCATGATCTCCTTCACCGTCGTGGTGGTGAGCACGTTGGGAATGCCCGCGAGCATGATCACCGCGGTGAAGAGCACGATGGCCAACAGGAAATTCATCGTCGAGCCCGCGAGCAGTGTCGTCGCGCGCGCAAGCTTTGAGGCGGAAGCGAAGCTGCCCGGCAGGGAAGGATCATCTTCCCCGCGCATGCGCACGAATCCGCCGAACGGGATGATATTGATCGAATAGATGGTTCCGTTGCGCTCGAACAGCTTGAACAGGCGGGGCGGAAATCCGAAGCCGAATTCCTCGACCACGATGCCGTTGCGCTTGGCCGCGAGGAAATGCCCCAGCTCATGCACGAACACTACGATCCCCATCACGATGATGAACGACAGAACAGTTACACCCATTGCACCCTCTCTATCTTCCCTCTCCATCCCATCCTGCATCTCTCTGCATTATACCTCTAGCCGCAGCATCTCACAAAACCGCCTTGACTTCTATGGTCGCTGCCCGCTGATGCGTGTACCCGCGCGGACAGCAGGATCGCACAGAACTTCGCGCACCAGGCCCTCTTGCAGCCCCGAGACGATCTGCACTGCGGCCAAAGACGGCGTAGTCTGCACCAGCGCGACCATCTGAGTCACTTTGGCGGCCATGCCGCCCGTGACATCCACCCCGCGCGAGCCGCCGAGCACGTGCAGCACCGCGGGCAGAGTTGCAGGCGTGATCTCGGCGATCAGCTCGCCTGTCGCGGCGCTGGCAGGATCGGCCGTGAGCACGCCGGTCGTCTCGCCGGCCAGGATCACCCGTTGGGGCGCCAGCCGGGGGGCCAGCCAGCGAAAGATCTCCTCGGTCGAGATGATCGTGCCCCCGCGCACGTCGTCCAGCGCGACATCGCCGTAGACGACCGGAGCCAGGCCATTGGCCAACGCCGCACGCAGAGGACGCACGTCCAGGTCCCGCAGTTCCCCGGCGTGGCACGCGGCTGACGCCGAGGGCTGCACACCCAGCGCCGGCGCACCGGCGTCCCCCAACGCATCCACCACCAGGCGGTTGAGCTGCGCCGCGGCCCGGCCGGTCTCCGCATACCCGCGCCATTCCTCCCGCGACCGCACCCCGCCGCGCGTGCCGTGCTTGCTGGCCGTGATGTGGCCGAACGATCCGCTGCCGTGGCCGATCAGCAGGCGCAGGCCCGGCCGGTCAGCCAGCGCGGCGGCGATCTCGGCTGCCAGCCGCGCCAGCACAGCGGGCCGCAACACCTGGGGTCGCGTCTTGTCGGTCAGCAGCGAGCCGCCAAGCTTGAGGAAGATGAGTTCACTACCCACAAGAACCTTCGCGCAATTCGTGGCAAGAACTCCTATCTTCGTGTTACGGTGAGGGTTCCATCTTCTATCACCACCCAATCGCCGTCCTGGATTTGGGCGATGTCCACCTGGTCCACCATCGGAATATCGGCGATGATGGCGCCCACTGCGACGATGGCCTCGCTCTCGGCATTGATGATCGCAGCCGGTCCCACGCGGTTGTGCGCCAGGCGCAAGATCGTGTAGGAGCCGACCGTGCTGCCCTTGCCGGTGGGGAAGACGAGAACCTTGCCCGCGACCGACTGGCCCTGCAACGGGTGGCCCGGCTCCAGCACAATGCCGGTGTCGGGGTCCACGCCGCCCAGGAAGCCGATCGGCGCGGGCGAAACCAGCGCTCGCCCCTCAGCGCGGCCGGACTTGATCATGCGACCGTGGAGAACGAATTCTGCTGACATGGTGCACGATACCATAAAAAGGAACCAGGTTCCGGCTAGGAAGACCTGGTTCCTGGATAGGCAGGATTATACGTCGCTCGGCCGCGGGTGTCAAAGTTGTGGAGCGCCTACCTGGCTTCTGCGCATCTCGCTGCTCTATCGTGGACGGGCCATTTCGAGGGAGGGCCGCGATGAGATATAATGGCTCCTGAAGCGCTTGATGGTGCGCCCGATGGCCGCTGGACGCTGAATCGCGCACCCAGCTCCGCTGGAGGCTCGATGTCATTGATCATCCTAACCCGGACGAGCCGGAACCAAACAGGACGATTGGCCACGGATGGCACGGATTACACAGATTGGCCCTTTCCTCCGTGAAATCCGTGTAATCCGTGGCCGAGAATTCTTGTCGCCGGTGCAAGAATTGGCGCGTTCACCAAATCGGCGCAGACCCCTTTTCACATCTGGCTGCCAGATGCGATGCAGGCCCCGACGCCAGCCAGCGCCTATCTTCATTCCGCCACCATGGTCAAGGCGGGCATCTATCTGCTGGCCCGGCTTCACCCTGCGCTCGGCGGGACCGATTCCTGGCGCTTCGTCGTTGTCATCGCAGGCGCGATCACGTTGTTGTCAGGCGCATACCTGGCCTTCAAGCAGACCGATCTCAAAGCGCTTTTAGCCTACAGTACGATCAGCGCGTTGGGGTTGCTTGTGATGTTGATCGGCTTGGGTACGCCGTTGGCGCTGAAGCCAGTAGCCTTCTGGTGGGCCTCCTGCTGGGCTATGCCGTGATCGGCGTAAGTCAGCGGGTCCTGGGCAGCAGGGGTTATACGGTCAAGGTAGTCCAGGTAGTCCGTCTCCTGGCGTTCATCGCCTGGGAGATCATCACCGCGAGCCTGGCGCTGGCATGGTTGGTCATCCAGCCGCGGCCCGCGTTGCGACCTGGCGTCGTCGCAGTGCCACTTGAGGCGCGCACCGATTTGGAGATCACGATCCTGGCGAACGTGATCACCCTCTCGCCTGGCACGCTGTCTTTGGATGTGGCAGCCGATCGCGGCACACTCTATATACATACGATCTATTTTCGCAGGATACCCGGGTGGTCGGGGACCGTACTCGATGAGCTGGCCGGGCACTACGACCCCAACACGCACGAACTCCGCTAGAAGGAGCTTGCCCATGAAGACACTGCGCGTTGCTCAAGTCTGTACTCAGGCACCCATGCATGCCCTGGTCGTGCAGCAAGACACTCCGCTGGAGGAAGTCATTCGCGACTTCGCTTCCGATCACACCTTGCGGGGCATCTTTCTGGTTGACGACGCCGGGCGGCTTGCCGGCGTGATCAATCGCCACGATCTGCTGGCGTGGGCGCGTTTTCAGTTCAACCTATCCAGCCGGTCTGAACCGTTGCGCCTGAGCCAGGTGCGCCGAATGGTGTCGGCCGCCCATGCGTGTGATCTGGCTGCCCCAGGCAGCAGACAGGCCGCCGTGCGGCCGGAGGATAGCCTGGAGGATGCCCTGGAGAGAATGGCACGCTATGATTTGACAGACATCCCAGTGGTGGATGCTGCAGGCCGCATCGTGGATGATTTGCGCCTGAGCGAGGTCCTCCTTTCTGCTCTGAGTGCTCAGGGCGAAGCCCACGAAGTGCGATAGCGCGCTTGGCACGGTGTTCAGATCCCAAATGCCCCCAACACACTCGTCCTATGACCGGCTGAGCCGCTGGTACGACTGGCTGGCGAATGGGTCCGAGGGGCCATTTCGCCAGCTCGGTCTGCGTCTGCTGCAGCCGACGGCAGGGGAAACGCTGCTGGAGATCGGGGCCGGCACGGGACATGGGTTGGTTGCGCTCAGTCGGGCGGCCGGCGCCACCGGTCTGGCGTGCGGCGTTGATCTCTCCGCGGGGATGTGCCGCGTCGCCGCTGCGCGGCTGCGCCGCGCGAGCGTGCGCGAGGGGGTCCTTCTCGCGCACGGCGACGCGCTCCGGCTGCCCTTCCCGTCTGCGCGCTTCGATGCGATCTGCATGAGCTTCACCCTGGAGCTCTTCGGTCCGGCCGAGATGGCGGGCGTGCTGGCGGAGTGCCGCCGCGTGCTTCGGGAGGATGGCCGCGTGGGGGTCGTGGCGCTGGACCAGGCTGAACCTGCCAACTGGATGACACGGCTGTACGGCTGGGTGCATCGGCGCTTCCCGACCTGGGTGGACTGCCGGCCGATTCCGGTCGAGGAGATCTTGTCCCGGCATGGCTTCCGGCCCATCGCGGCCGCAGCAGGGAAGATGTGGGGCCTGCCCGTCAAGGCCGTGGTCGCGCGCACGATGGTTGGGGCATAAAGGACCGGCCGCGGCGCTCGGCGTGTGTTGCTCCTTCAATAGTTCGTGTGGTACAATCAACGCGTAGCGAGACGGTCACCCAGGCGATTGCGCGCTTCTGGCTGGCGAAAGGGGATGCCAAAACCGTCACCCTGTCCCGAGAATGGCCCGGCTGGCCTCACGCAAAGGGCGTAAAGGACACTGGAGTGCCTCTGGCCGCCTCTGCGTCTTGGCGTCTTTGCGTGAGCTTTTCATCAACTTTCGCTTCGTCTCCGGGAGGATCTTCAGATGGAAAACGGTATCCCCTGGACCGGCCAGGGCGGGCTGAAGGATGCTGGCGCAATCTCGCAGGTCGCGATCATCGGTACCGGGCAAATGGGCCCCGGCATCGCTGTGACCACGACCCTTGCCGGCTGCCCAACGACCCTGGTCGGCCGCACAGCCGACAGCCTGGCGCATGGCCGCAGCCGGTTCGCTGCCAGCCTGGCGTTCCTCGTCGAGCACGGGCTGGCGACGGCCGAGGCGTCCGCCGCGGCCACGGCGCGGCTGACGCTCACCACGGAGGTCCAGGCCGTCGCCTCGGCCGATCTGGTGATCGAGTCCATCGTCGAGCACCTGCCGACGAAGCAGCAGTTGTTTCGGGAGCTGGATGATCTGTGCCCGCCGGCGGTGATCCTGGCCACCAACACCTCTGGGCTGCGCATCTCCGACATCGCCAGCCTGATGAGCCGGCCCGAACGGGCTGTCACGACCCATTTCTGGAATCCGGGCCACCTGATGCCGCTGGTGGAAGTGATCCAGGGCGAGCGGACGGCCGAGGAGACAGTGCAGCGCGCCTATCGCTTTCTCCAGCGGTGCGGCAAGCGGCCGGTCATCGGCCGCAAGGACGTGCCCGGCCAGATTTGCAACCGGCTGCAGCAGGCGCTGATACGCGAGGCGATCTACATGGTGCAGGAGGGGATCGCTAGCGCCGAGGACGTGGAGACTGCGCTCAAGGCCGGCGCGGGGCTGCGTTGGCCCGTCTATGGGCCGTTCGAGCACTCCGACTTCGTGGGGCTGACGTTGACGCTGGCGGTGCAGACGGCAGTGTTGCCCAGCCTGTGCAACTCAACCGAACCGGGCCAATATCTGAAGGACCTGGCGGCGGCCGGACACCTGGGCGCACGCACGGGCCAGGGCTTCCACGATTGGCGCCAGCGCAGCATGGACGATCTGCTTCGGACACGCGATCGCTTCCTGGCCGAGCGGCTGCGCGAAGCCGGTCAGACGGCCGGGCCGCAGGCGGCGCCGCGTCCACAGGAGGCGCGGCCGTGACGCTGATGAAGTGGTTCGAGAGCGAGGAGCAAGGAGTCGTCATCGTCTCGCTCGGTCATGGCGACCTGCTCCTGGAAAGCCTGCGCCGCGTGGCGGCTGAGGCCGACATCCACACCGGCGTCATCATGACGGGCCTGGGCAGCCTGACGCGCGGGCGCATTCACTGGGTCGTGACCAACGAGATGCCGCCCCAGGATCGGTTCGAGGAGCTAGAGGGGCCGCTCGAGGTGGTCGGCTTCAGCGGCATCATCGCGGGTTACGAGCCGCACGTGCACATCAGCCTGATGACAGCCGACGGGAAGTTCTATGGCGGCCACCTGGAAGATGGGTGTGCGATCCTGACCCTCTCGGAAATCTCGATTCTGCGCGCGCCTGATCTCAGGCTGACCCGACGCCCGCGCGGGGACAATGCCATCAGGCTTCTAGACAGGGAAGACCCGGGCGCCGTAGCGTCTAACTGACAGGAGTTACGTGGTCGCATGTCATTGCCCTAACCCGGACGAGCCGGAACCAAACAGCCACGGATTGCACGGATTACACTGATTCGCCTTTGCCTTTCCGTGAAATCCGTGTAATCCGTGGCCAAATCCTTGCCGTCTGTGCAAGAATTCGGCTGGTAAGTGCCTAAAGGGGGCCTGCGGCTCCGAGCGCAGTATCGCTCGCAATCCTGAAGGATGCTTCGCAATGACACGGGACTGCGTGTTCTGTAACTCATCATGCACACACTCCGTCGTATTCTGGTCTATCTGGGGCCGCACCGCACGCGGCTGACCCTGACCTACCTCTGTATCGCCGCGGTCGCGGGGTTGAACCTGTTGCTGCCCTGGCTGGTCAAGCAGGTGATTGACTTCGGCCTGACCCAGGGGGACCATCGCTACATCATCCAGGTGGCGCTGCTGATCGCCGCGATCGCGGCCGTGCGCAGCCTCTTCTCCTATGGCCAGCGGTTCGGCATGGAGACGTCGGGCCAGGCTGTCTCCTATGACATTCGCAACCGGCTGTACGACCATATCCAGCGCCTGAGCTTCTCCTACCACGCTCACGCGCAGACCGGGCAACTGATGTCGCGTATGGCCGAGGATGTGAACGCGGTCCAACGGTTCGTGTCGGGCGCGCTGTTGGATGCGTTGAGCATCGTCATCATGCTGGTCGTGATCATCGTCCTGCTCTTCAGCCTCCAGTGGAAGCTGGCCCTGGTCACCCTGGCCCCGATGCCCCTGCTGGCGGTCTTCGTGGAATGGCTCTCTCGCCAGATGCGGCCCAGGTGGAAGCAGGTGCAGCAAGATTTCGCCCAGGTCAGCACCGTGCTCCAGGAAAACCTGACTGGCGTGCAGGTGGTGCGCGCGTTTGCCCGCGAGTCATACGAGATGGAGAAGTTCGACGCGGCCAACCGCGCCTACATGGGCACGCGACTGGGCACGATTCGCTACTGGGGCGTCACCTTCCCGCTGATGATCTTCCTGGTTTCGCTGTGCACCGCGCTGGCGTTCTGGTTCGGCGGGCCGATGGTCATGGCCGGCGAGATCACCCTGGGCACGCTCGTGGCGATCAACAGCTATGTGATCATGCTGAGCGGGCCGGTGCAGCGGCTCGGAAACATCGTCAACACCGCGGCCGAGGCCGCGGCCTCGGCCGATCGCATCTTCGAGGTGCTGGATACGCGGCCGGAAATTCGCGATGCGCCAGGCGCGGTCGAGCTGCCGATCGTGCAGGGCCGCGTGCGTTTCCAGCACGTGGACTTCAAGTACTCCGACGGCCGGCAGCCGACTCTGAGCGATATTGACCTGGACGCGCTGCCCGGCCAGGTGGTCGCGCTGGTGGGCCACACCGGCTCTGGCAAGAGCACACTGGTCAACCTGATCTTGCGCTTCTACGACGTGACGGCCGGCCGCGTGACGATTGACGGCCATGATGTGCGCGACGTGACGCTGGATTCGCTGCGCCGGCAGATCGGCGTGGTGCTGCAAGACACGTTGCTCTTCTCGACCACGATTCGCGAGAACATCGCCTATGGCCGGCCCGATGCGTCCGAAGAGGAGATCATTGCGGCGGCCAGGGCTGCGCAAGCGCACGACTTCATCATGTCCTTTCCGAAGGGCTACGAGACCGAGGTGGGGGAGCGCGGGGTGACGCTATCGGGCGGCCAACGCCAGCGCGTGGCGATCGCCAGGGCGTTGTTGGTTGATCCGCGCATCTTGATCCTGGACGACTCGACCTCGAGCGTGGACATGGAGACGGAGCACCTGATCCAGGAGGCGTTGAAGACGCTGATGGCTGGCCGGACCTCGTTCGTCATCGCGCAGCGGCTCACCACGGTCAAGAACGCCGACCAGGTGCTGGTGCTCGATCATGGCCGCATCGCGCAGCGCGGGACACACGCCGGGCTGCTGCACGAGCCCGGCCCCTATCGGACGATCTATGACTTGCAGTTGCGGGACCAGGAAGAGGCGATCGCATCGCTGGCCCTGGCGACGGCCCCAGCCCGCCCTGGCCGGTCCAGGGAGCTGGCCCGCGCATCGGGCAGGATGGCAAGTGCTCCAGGTCAGGCGTAGTCAGCTTGCCGCTTGCGCGGTGGAAGCGCACAAAACCAGCGCGGCCATGGGTTCGGGCGGATGTCACTACTCTGCCGGAGGATGCCAGTGGCGAGCGATCCAGAGGACACGCGCCTCGACCACGTAGTCGTTGTTGAGCTGTAAGGCGATGACGGTTGCTCGTCCCGTGGAGGTCAGGCCGATGACATGGGCGCCGCCGTTGGCCCAGGCGAAGTGATCGCGCCATGCCTGGGTGCGTGGGTTGAACAGCGGAGCCATTTCGCCCGTGGCAGGATCCACAGCATGGGTCCTGGCAGCCTTATATTCATTGCACCGATAGCAGGCCGCACAGAGATTCGTGAGGTCTTCTGCGCCGCCCCGCGATCGAGGGAGGATGTGGTCAACCACCAGCGACATGCCGATCACCCGGCGCGAAGTGAGACAGTACTCGCAGCGATGGTCGGCGCGAGTGAAGACCTGCAAGCGCAGCGCATCGGGCAGCCATGCTATTCGAGCGGCAGTTCGTGGAGCGCCGGCGTTGGATGGCCGCGCCAGCGAAGGACGGCCCAGGCGTAAGCCTTGCGTAGCATGAGGCGATCGGCGGCCAGGCGCAAGGCGGCCAGTTCCTCACGCTCTCGGGCTGTGATCGAGCCCGCGCTGTTTCTTTCCAGCAACTGCTGGTGGCGCGCTTGCCGGTCCAGGTCACCCTGGCTGACGGCAATGCGTCCGAGCTCATCGTAGGAAAGACCCTGCATGGCCAGCAACTCATCCTGGATCTCGATGGGCATGTCTGTCACCGAGGGCGGCAGATTACCTTCGATGCTCTGGCGGGCTACCTGCTCCAGCGGTCGCCTGGTGGCCGCGGCGGTCTGTTGCAGATAGCGGAAGATGGGCTCCGGTAGTTGCAGGGTAAGCGACTGGACAGTCATTGGTTACTCCTACGTTTTGGCTCGCAAGAAACGATTGTCGAGGCCATTATACCCGGAGAATCATCCGGTTGGCAAACAGGCGCAAAGGGCGGCAGGAGGCCGCATGATAGAGCGGATCAGAACGCGGTGGCGGGGCCTGTTCGCGGAAGGTCAGGTCGAGTTCGATCTCCCCGAGGAGCTCCAGTTCAAGCAGTACGATAGCCGCATCGTGGGGCGGTTGTTCGGCTACGTGCGGCCCTATGCGCGGCAGATGCTGTTGGCGCTGGCGATGATGGGGGTCATCACCGGGTCCTCGTTGGCTGGGCCCTACCTGATCAAGCTGCTGTTGGATGACGCCATTCCCCAGGGCAATATAGCGATGCTTCGCTGGCTGGTGGGGGCCATCATCGGCATCAACCTGATCGGCTGGTTTGCGCGGTCGGGCCAGGTGGCGGCCGCAGCCGAGGGGGGCCAATCGAGCATCTACCAGGTGCGGCGGGCGCTGTTCGAGAAGCTGCAACGCCAATCGCTCAGCTTCTTCGACAAGGCCGACGTGGGCGTGTTGATCTCGCGGCTGACTTCGGACGTGAACGCCCTGCAAGAGTTGGTGACGTGGGCGATCGTGGGCACGGCCGCGGACTTCCTCACGCTGATCGGCATCGTGATCGTCATGGTATCGCTGAACCCGTATCTTTCGCTGATCACGTTCAGCGTGCTGCCCATCATGCTGTTGTTGACCGCGGTGTGGCGGGCGCGGGCGCGCGACAACTGGCGGCGGGTGCGTTTCTATCACGGCCGCATGTTGGGCTACATCGAGGAGAACATCCAGGGCGTGCGCGTGGTGCAGGCGTTCTCGCGCGAGGCGCTGAACCTGCGCAAGTTCGTCGAGCAGATCAACTTCCGCTTCAACCGGTCGCAGGGGCGGGCCGCGCGACTGAGCGCCATCTTCTTTCCCGGCGTGGATTTCCTGGGCACGGCCGCCATCGCCCTGGTGATCGGCGTGGGCGGTTCGGCCGCCCTGGGCCAGCCCTGGGGCCATCACCAGGGCCAGCAGATCACGCCGGGCGTGCTGATCGCGTTCGTGCTCTACATCGGCCGCTTCTTCGACCCGATCCGTGATCTGGCCGAGCGGTACAACACGCTGCAGGCGGCCATGGCCGCGGGTGAGCGGTTGTTCCGGCTGTTGGATTGGCCGATCGCCATCGAGAGCAAACCTGGCGCGGCCGAGCTGCCGGCGATCCGCGGGGAGGTGGTCTTCGACCACGTAAACTTCGCGTACACGCCAGAGTTGCCCGTGCTGCAGGACGTCAACCTGGTCGTCGAGCCGGGCCAGTTGGTCGCGTTCGTCGGCGCCACCGGTTCGGGCAAGAGCACGATGGTCAAGCTGATCAACCGGTCGTATGAGATCAGCGGGGGCCGGCTGACGATTGACGGCCACGACGTGCGCGATGTGGAGCTGTCGTCCCTCCGGCGGCAGATGGGCATCGTGCTGCAGGAGACGTTCCTCTTCCGCGGGTCGGTGGCCGACAACATCCGCTATGGCCGGTTGGACGCCACGGATGCGGAGGTACGCGCCGCGGCGCGGGCGGTGGGCGCGGACGAGTTCATCCAGCAGATGCCGATGGGCTATGAAACGCAGGTGGAAGAGGGGGGCGCGAACCTGTCGGTGGGGCAGCGGCAGCTCCTGGCGTTCGCCCGCGCGCTGCTGGCGGACCCGCGCATCCTGATATTGGACGAGGCCACGTCGAGCATTGACACGCAGACCGAGAAGCTGATCCAGGAGGCGATGGATCGGCTGCTGGAGGGGCGCACCGCGTTCGTCATCGCGCACCGGCTGAGCACCATCGTGCGGGCGGACCAGATCGTGGTGTTGAGTCACGGCCGGATCATCGAGCAGGGCGCGCACCAGGAGCTCCTGGACCGCCGCGGCGCGTACCATCACCTGTACACGATGGGTTTTGCGACCGTGCGGTTGGGGGAGTAGGTGGAGACGGGAGACGGGAGATAGAGATGGGAGACGGGAGATAGAGATGGGAGACGGGAGATAGAGATGGGAGACGGGAGATAGAGATGGGAGACGGGAGATAGAGATGGGAGACGGGAGATAGAGATGGGAGACGGGAGATAGAGATGGGAGGATCAGTCGAGGGGGCTGTCCCCTTCGGGCGGCGAGGCCGCCGCGCTGGAGGATACGTTCGCTTCGCTCAGTACAGGCGTGGGTGTAGATCAGTCCTGAGCGCAGCCGAAGGATCATGGTGGTTTTCACCTTCTTATACTGATCGGAAATGAATTCAGTGCATTAAAGTCAAGCCGAGGCCTCGACGCCAATGCACTCATTTGATTTCCGAGCAGTATACGTGCGGCAAATGCTCTTTGAGCGGTTCGATCAGCGAGTCGGGCAGCATGGTGACGCGATCTTCGTTGCCTTTAGTGTCGCGCACGATGATGGCGCGGCGCTCGCAATCCAGGTCCTTCACGCGCAGGCGGAGGGCTTCGAGCAGGCGCAGGCCGCTGCCGTAGAGGAGTTTGGCCAGGAGCTGATAGACGCCGGAGAGCTGGGCGATGACGCGGCGCGCCTCGTCCCTGGTCAGCACCGCGGGGAGGTGTTGCGACTCGCAGGCGCGTACGGTTTCGATGGGGTAGGCCAGTTCTTGATGCAGGACGTCGCGATAGAGAAAGAGGAGGGCGGCGAGGGCTTGGTTCTGGGTGGATGCGGCCACGTGGCCCTCGGTGGCCAGGTAAGTGAGAAAAGCCGCGATCCTTCGACAAGCTCAGAACATGCCTCAGCGCCGCCCAGGTCGCGGGGATGCCGATTGCCGTGATAGCGGAGGAAGCGACGGATCCAGTCCAGGTAGGTCTGCTCGGTACGGATGGCGTAGTGCTTGACGCGCAGGGCTGCGCATGCCTGGTTGAGCAGGGCGGCGAGGTCAGGAGACGAGATGACAGGGTGACGGGGTGCCACGGTGAGGGGGTGACAGGGCGACACGGTGATGGGGGATGGGGAATCGGCGGGCAGGTCGAGGGGGTGGTTGAGGACCTGGCGATAGAGGAAGAGGATCGCGGTGCGCGCCGCGGTGCGTTCGGCGTCGCAGGCGAGGGTTTTGAGAAACGCCATGACTTCGGCAGCGGTTATGGTGGTAGGATGGCGCCTATCGTGAAAAAGGATGAAGCGTGTGAGCCAGGCGACACAGGTTTCTTCGGCGTGAGCCGGATAGTGGCGTGTGCGCAGGGCTGCGCGCACACTTCGACATAGCTCAGTGCAGGCCTGATCGAGCAGACTTCTACCGCGGGGTTCCATGTCGCACCTCACTCTGGGTTGCTGCGTTGGTTGCCACGTGACATTTGACAGGGCGTAAGGTTAGGTTTATAATCTTCGTAGTTCTACGAAGTTACCCTCTCATTATACCATAGTTTCGTGTGAGCAACGACGATGCGGACGCGGCTAACGTTGCAACCCGGGCAGAGCGGGACCAAGGAGCTGGTAGAGCAGTATGGCGACCGGCTGGTGTGTGTCCGCTACCGTTATGACGCCACGCGCAGACGCCGGTTCAAGACCGTCGAGTTGATTGTCGAGGAAGCGCCCTGAGAGCCGCAATTGGCGCCCGAAACCCTGATGACGATCCAGGTCGAAGTAGATGAACGTAGCGTGCAACAGCAAGTCAAGCAGGCTGGCGGTCGGTGGTTGCCCGAGCGCAAGGTATGGGTGCTGCGCCACGACCAGGTGCAGGCGTTGGGGCTGACGCCGCGGGTCGTCGGACGGCTGGAGAATGCTACTTGATGTCGCAAGGTGCTCCCATATACTATCTACGGATATATGGTAGATATATACCCACAGATATGTGCTATACATCTACGGGTATATAGCCGCAAGAGCATCTACTTGTAGATATATAATCCATCTAAGTAATAGTTAGCGTAACTTTTGCGCAATCAGCGGCACAATCGCTTAATCGTCGAGAAAATGATCATTTGCGTCCGAGCCGGATGGTGGTTCCGACGGCTCGGCCAGGCAAATCA
>Ga0194125_10000911_pt1 | contig 50560 bp, 45 predicted proteins | sample TA2KigC250mmetaG_FD_148626 | JGI IMG/M metagenome (GOLD analysis project Ga0194125, IMG submission 148626) | Freshwater microbial communities from Lake Tanganyika, Tanzania - TA2015034 Kigoma Deep Cast 250m | ecosystem: Environmental > Aquatic > Freshwater > Lake | place: Tanzania: Lake...
TAGGGTGCGCACCGCGCACCAGGATATTCCGGAAACCATAACGCTGCGGCGGAAGTTTTGCAAGAAGCTCAAGGATTATTGGAGATGGTGCGCTCGGGTCTTGCCCAGACACTGTTCACTTTAGCCACAACTCTGGTTTCATGTGGAGCAGGCGCCCCCGCCTGCTCTGTTAAATGAACAGTCGGGGGCGGCTGTTCTACAACCTATTCTGCTTAAGGGATGCTCCCTGTCAAGATGGATAGCCTTAAGCGAACAGCATTGGGTCTTGTCCTGGTTCTTCACAGTTCTTTTCTGGAAGGGGGGAGGTTGCAACCAGCCGCGAATCGTGCCGGAAACGTAAACGAAATAGGTAACGCCAAGACATTGCTTCAATTTCCCTGAGGGGCTGCAATATTGCCGGCCCACCCCCGCGGATTCCGGTGGTCGTGGGAGGATAAAGAAGGACGGTGAGACCCGCTTCTTTTGGTCAGCAGGAGGATGATGGGGGCAAGGATAATTTTAGTCAGTAGCTTCAAGGTGTTATATTTCCTGATCTGTGCTGCGAGGTAGGGACTGGAGCGATAATAGGCCCGGACGAATTGCCGACCGAGGGAAGTGCGGGAAAGACAGGAGTCCCGGAAGTTTTGCAGCAGAACAACCTCCTGGGCCAGGGGGGAGCCGTAAGCGGCGGTGGCGATAAAGCAGAACCGCTTTTTCGCGGCTTTATCAGGGGCATCGGTTTTGCCCGGTTCCGGGGGAGTTTCGGCGGAGGCAGGCAGCGCTGGTTTTATCGGCGTTACTTCGGGAATCTGGGAGAGAGCTTCATCAAAGGGGAGAGAGCCAGGGGCCTGGCCATTTGTTGTACAGGGAATATGATCGCCACCGGTTGGCGCATCATCGTCAGGTGAAACTTCAGGGGGAAGTGGAGACGACAAGTCTTTTGCCGCCGATAGCGTTGGTGTTTGAGACCGGGGCTCGGGGGTTTCGATGATGCTAAGGTAATGGCTGTAATAACGTTGACTTAACTCCTTCTTTACCAATTCCTTTTCATCGGGATCGGCCAGATGAGTTAAGATGACTTCCAGTTGCTCCGTGGAATATTTGGAGTATTTTGAGTCGATGGTGGTCACTTCCTTTAAATAATCATTCCAGGAATATTTCTTCCGCTTCGGCGAACGGAATGGAGAAACCAGCAGTTTCCGGGAAGAAATGGTGGATCCAGGATATTATCGGGAAGCTGTCATCCGATTTGGCTGGTTCCCTGGTCTTGAGATAACCCTAGAAGAATTTGCGCCCTGTGTGGGGGCAAAGAAATTAATTCTATTTCATCCAAGGGCAGCGTGACAATTTCCACGGTTTCCAGATTTTTCTTTACGGCCTCGGCCACCATTACAATACCGAATATCTTCATTATTTCAAAGAAGTCCAGTTGATTCTGAGCGTTGTTGCGTATTAAGTTTAGCGTTGGGAGCTTCTTCTTGAGGGAGCCGACGTTGTCTTGAACCTTTTCGATTCCGGCAACATAATTATTCCATTCATCCTTAAAATAAATTAAGGATTGTTCTCTATCATTAAGGTTTGCCAATACGTGCTCTTTTACTTTGCTGTCCTCGTTGCCGATAGATTCGGCATCTTTTATTAATTTACGCAGATTTTCCATGGTCTCATCAATTTTCTGAAGTTCTTTTTGAGATATATTTAGGATATCGTCAATGCCGTCCAATCTAAATTTTTCCAAAAAGTTTATCATATATGTAGACAGCTCATAGATAAGCAGTATATTTCCCAGAACCAGCATTTTCATTTTAGAAAAATCTACATTCTTGTCACATTCATTAAATTCGCTCATGATATGTTTATTACAGCGCACATATGTCTCAACAGTGAATTTGAGCTTCTGTATTGATTTATTAATGTTTCTGACTGAACTTACCAATGAATTTACTCTTAATCTGTCGTAAGCGTTCAAATCATAGATTTTCGTATAATCATCATAAGAAACAGCCCGATGTTTTTCAATTCTTTCAGCTACTTCGTTAATTAACAGATCGAGCTTTCGCTTCAATTCTTCTAAGGCCGCAGTTTCTTCAATGGATAATTTGGGATTATCGATGAGTTTCGGACTCATAATGTCTCTGTTACTGAAGGCATATTTTTCCTGAATATCTCTGACCTTCTTGGTGTAATGCTGCAAATAAGTCATCACCGCCTGATAACCGGCATTTTTTTCGAGCTCGATCAACTCGCCGCCCATGATCAATCTCCTTCTGTTATTATCTGTAACGGGAATTCCGCCTCAATAAGGCCGACACCCCGCTTATCTTCCTGAACCGGGGCTTCAACCGCAATGATGCGGGCAGCCTGCCCTCTGCCGATCCCTCAATGCTTCCCGGCGATGCATCCAGGCCTTGCTCCGGCCCGGGGTTCCTTCTTGTAAGGATACCATAAACTCCCAGGCAATTGTCAACCTCGCACCGGGAAGCAAAAAATTAACGGATAATTTTACCCTATCGGATCCTTTGAATCAAAATCCTCCGGGCGCAGGGCTGAACCGGGTCGGCGGGGGCCCCCCCTATCGTTGCGCCCCGAGAAGGGCGGGGAGGAGAAAAACTCACCTCTGGGTGGCGGAAGTCTTTCCGACTCCTGTCCAAGGCGACAATGACACCAGAGGCCCAACGGCTTGAAGGGAAAACTGATTTTGAAAAAGAGACGCTGGTTCACGCCTGCGCGAGCCTTCTGGAGATAATTTGCACCTCCTCTTGATTTTACTCATTGAGGAATTATTCATTACCAATAGATACTATTATAGAAGTAGAGGTGGATGATGCCACAAATCGATAAGGTTCCCGGTGGCTTAGCCGTAGACGGCCTGGAGTTCCGGCGGGGTAAATGCGGCTGCGGCGGTATGGGCGGCGATTGTTGCTTCACGTTTTCCCGCGTCAAGCGGGAGGGTAACACCCTGATCTATGAAGGCAAGGCCACCGCCCCCGCCACGCACGATAATTTTGAGTGGGGCTACCGGGTGCGCAAAGGCGAGATGGTGGTCCAGGTGCACATGGAAGACACCCGCGACCCCCACGACTTTTTCGCCGGCTCCTATCCCCCGCCCCTGGCAGCCTTCGTCGAACGGGGCTGGGAAGTGGAGGAGTCCTACCAGCGTTCCCTGAGCGAGTAAGCCACCGGCCTCGCTTCGGGGTTTTTCTGGAGTGCCGTGGTCAGCAAGCCATATCATCAAACAAGGAGGTTTTACCTATGTGTTCCTGTTCCTGCAGCGCCAAACATGACCCCAAACCCCAGGCCGAAGAGCCCAAGACCTATGTCTGCATCCAATGCAACACCTTCAAGACCGCCCCCGCGGACGCCCCTCGGCCTGACTGCTGCAATAAACCCATGCAGGAGATGGATTAAACCCGATGCTGTTCACTTAAGGCTTTCCATCTTGACAGGCAATATCCCTTAAGCAGGAGAGAATGTAGAACAGCCGCGCCCGGCTGTTCTTTTTAAAAGAGCAGGCGGGGCGCCTGCTCCACATAAAACCAGGGTTGTGGCTAAAGTGAACATTATTGGGATTAAACCCAACGGGGTGGCAAAGTCCAAGCCGAGGGCGGGGCGTCGGCCCGGCTGAGGCGGTGATGGGGAGGAACGGGCGACATCGGCCCGCTCCTCCTTTTTTTCCGCTCCTGTCTTCTTTTGAAGAGGTCTTGCAGTGGAGCTTCTTGCAAAACTTCCGCTGCAACGTCAGGGTTTCTGAAATACCTAAACCCCAATCCCCCTTGCCTCATTCCCGGCAGAGCCGCTGCAGGCGGGTGAGGCGCTCCCAGGAGAACTCCGGCCAGCAGGGCATGAGGGAGTTGTTGTGGAACAGGGGGTCGGCGGCCAGGTCATAGCGGGAGGCGGCCGCAGCCCGGGGCCACAGGGCCGTGCCCGGCAGGGGGGAGTAGTACGCCAGGAGGGGCCGGCCCCCCAGCTCCCGGACCCGCCGGATGGAGGTCGTCACCTCTGCCTCCTCCTGGCCGGGGAGGCCCACCAGGAGATAGACGCCCACTTCCCCGCGGCGGAAGCCGGCTTCGTGGAGATTTGCCAGGGCCTCCTCCAGTTCGCCTCGAGCCAGTTTGCGGTCGGGTCGGTCGTCTCCCACCGCCGTGGTTTCCACCGCCAGCCGCACCGTGGCGAAGTTGGCGGCCTTAAGCAGGCCTGCCGCCTGCCGGGTCAGGCCACGGGCGTGCAGAGCGTTGGGGGTGTGGAAGCGAAAGACCGCGCCCCGGCGGGCCAGCTCTTCCAGGATTACGAAGAGGTGCGAATCTGCCCCAACCAGCAGGGCGTCGTCGTAGAAAGCCACCTCCTCCAGGTCCAACCGTCTCTGCCAGAAGAGCAGCTCTTCCACCACGGGCGGGGGAGAGCGGCGCCGGTAGCGGGGTTGGAGCAGGGGCGAGGCGCAGTAGTCGCAGGCAAAGGGGCAGCCCCGGGAGGTGAGCAGCGGCAGGAAGGAGAGGCGGGGCAGGAGGTCCAGGGCCGGGTAGGGGAGGACGTCCAGGTCCTCGGGGTCGGGCGGGGCGGCGCTCACGCCGGTGATGTCCGCCAGGGCCGCGAGCAGGGGCGCTTCCCCCGGACCGCTGATGACCAGGTCGGCGCCGCTGGCGCGCCGGGCGTGGTCCGGGCACAGGGTGGCATAAACGCCTCCCAGGATGACGGGGGCGGCGGGGAAGCGCTCCCGGACCAGGCAAATGGCCTCCGCCACCCCGGGGTGCCAGTAGGTCATGAGGGAGGTGACCAGGACCGCGTCGGGCGGGGCGAGGCGGGAGAGCTGCGCCCGGAAAGGGGCCGGGGAGACGCCGTAGCGGCCATAGCGCCGGGGGAGGTCTCCCAGGCCGGGCGGCGTGGGCAGGATTTCCTTGGCATAGCGGCCCGTGCCGTAAGGCCCCGGGCGGGCCCGCGGGCCGTCCAGGCAATCCAGCAGATGCACCGCAAAGCCCCGGTCCCGCAGGAGCCCGGCCAGGCTCAGGAGTCCCAGGGGCGCGGCGAAAAAGTCATAGGCCGCAAAATCATGGATCCAGGGATTGATGAGCAGCAGGGACGGGCCGTCGGGACGCATCTTTGGTTTTGAGAGAGATTGTGAAGAAGGGGAGTCAAGGACCCCTTCCTAGCCAATCATGATTTTCCTTGCAACCAGGCCTGCAGGGTGTGCAGGACCCGGCGGGTTTCGGGCGTGAGGGGTTCCAGTGAGATTTCCAGGACAGAGCGACTGGCCGGGGTCGTCTTGAACGGCCGGGCGACACCCAGGCCGAGCACCCAGACCACGGCGCCGCCGCTCTCCAGCAAGGGGAGGTGGCCCCGGAGCCAGCGGGGCACCTTCAGGTCCGTGAAGACGTCCTGGAGCTTGCCGGCGCCCGGCGCGCCCTCCCGCCGGAAGCGGTCGCCGGCCCGGTAGTGGCGGGCCAGCAGGGGCAAGGTAAGGGCGTCCCGGTCCAGGACGGCCACTCCTGGTTCTTTTGGAGAAATGCGGCGGCCCGCCTCCACTGTCCGCCAGGAAAGGCGCCAGCCGGGGGGCAGGGTCAACTCACCGGCGTCGGCGGGTTCCAGGGGGACGGCCAGGGAAGGCGGAGGGGGGAGCGGCGTCCAGAAGTGGAGCCGGTCTCCCGCCCGCCCGGCCCGTCCCCGGCCCACGGGCATCTCCCCGCCGCGGCGGCGTCCCCGGGCCAGGGCCAGGAGCCCGGTCACCTGGGCCCAGGTAAGACCCTGATCTTCCGTGAATCTTTCCGCCGCCCCCTTGAGGATCCTGGTTTGCAGGGCCGGGGGGAGAGAGAACAGGGCGGGCAGATGGAGGGTGAAAAAATCCTGCGTCACCTCCCGCACCACGCCGGTCAGGGCCCGTTCCGTCTCCCGGGCCAGCAGGCGTTCGTCCTCCTGGAGCAGGTCCATGAGCCGCCACACCGCCGCGGGCAGCCGGGGGTGGTAGGCGGCGGTGAGCTGGGGCAGCAGTTCCAGGCGGACGCGGTTCCGCAGATAGCGCCGGTCCAGGTTGCTGGCGTCCCGGCGATACGGCAGTCCCTCCCGCTCCAGCCAGGCCAGCAATACCGCCTTGCCCACGCCCAGGCACGGCCGGATGAGGCCGTCGGCGGTGCGGGGCCACATGCCTTTGAGGCCCTGGGGACCGGCGCCCCGGAGGAGCCTGAGGAAAAAGAGCTCCACCTGATCGTCGGCGGTGTGGCCCAGGGCCAGTTTGGCGTAGCCGTGGGCTCGGCAGGTCTCCCCGAAGAACTGAAAGCGCAGGCGCCGGGCGGCCATCTGCGGGGAGATGCGGCGGTGGGCGGCTTCGGCCCGGACGTCGCCGCGGCCCGGGTGGAAGGGCAGGTGCAGCCGCCGGGCCAGGTCCTCCACAAAGGCGGCGTCGTCCCGGGAGTCCTGCCCGCGGAGGCCATGGTCGAAGTGGGCCACTCCCAGGCGGAGGTCCAGGCGGTCCCGGAGACGGCAGAGGAGGTGGAGCAGGGCGGTGGAGTCAGGGCCGCCGGACACCGCCACCAGGACCCGGTCACCAGGCGCCAGGAGGCCGGCGGCGCGACTGCAGGCCTCCACAAAGTCCGGCAGGGTCTCTGCCAGGCCGGGGTCGTAGAGAGGCCGGGGCAGGGTCAAGGGTCGGGGCACAATCGGGAGATTTCCTGGAGAATGGCGTCCTTGGAGAAAGGCTTGGCCAGGAAGGCGTCCACGCTGCCGGTCCAGGCGGGGCTCACCGCGGCGGCGGGCAGTTCGGCCGACACCAGCAGCACCCGGCAGTCGGGCTGGGCCTCCTTCAGCCGGCGGGCCACCACCAGGCCGCTGGCGCCGGGGAGGTGGTAGTCCACCACGGCGACGCAGAAGCTCCGGCCGGACAGGGCGACCCCCGGATCACCGCCGCCGTCGGAAGTCTCCACCCGGTAGCCGGCCCGGGTGAGTATCTCCGCCAGGGCTTCCCGGGTGATGGCGTCATCGTCGACAATGAGGACCCAGGTCTTCATACGCAGTCTTCAGCGGGCACCGGCGGAGGCGGAGGATGGACGCCTTTCTCCGGAAGGCTCGGCGGCCGCCGCGGGGATGGTGAAAGAAAACCGGCAGCCCCGGCCGGGGACGCTCTCGGCCCGGAGGACGCCGTCGTTGGCTTCGGCCAGGGTCTTGCAGATGTGGAGACCCAGCCCGGCTCCGCCCGCCCGGGGTCGGGCCGGCCGTTCCGGGGCGAAGAGGTGCTCATGGACGTCCGGGGGGAGGCCCGGGCCGGTGTCCGCCACCACCAGTTCCACCGCCGGAGGGTGGGCCTCCGGCGCCGGGCGTCCCTCCACCCGCACCTCCCCGCCGGCGGGAGTGGCGGCCAGGGCATTGGTGAGGAGATTGGCCAAAATGCGCTCCAGGGAGGGCTCATCCACCCAGAGGAGGGGGAGCCCGTCCAGAGGGGCCGCGGTCAGGGTCACGCCCCGGTGGCGGGCCAGGGGGCTGAAGCGCTGGATCACCCGCTGCACCGCAAAGGAAGCGGGCACCGCCTCGGGACGGAGGGAGAGCTGGCCCGACTCATGCCGGCTCAGGTCCAGGACGTTTTGCAGGTGCAGGAGAAGGCCCTCGCTCTGCCGGATGATGCCCTTGAGCTTGCAGTGGATGTCCGGCGGCAGGGTTTCGTCCTCCAGGGATTCGATGGTGAGGCGCACGCCGGTCAGAGGGGCCTTGATGTCGTGCACGATCATGGCCAGGAAGTCGGCGTTGGCGGCGATGCGGTCCCGCTCGGCCTGCAGCAGGCGGGTCTTGTCCCGCAGGGCCCGGGTCATGGTGTTGAAGGAGTCGGCCAGCTCCCCCAGCTCATCCCGGCTGGTCACCGGGATGTCCCCGGCCAGCTCCTCCCGGGCGGCCTGGCGGGTGCCGTCGGCCAGGTGGGCGATCTGGCGGCGCATGCCCAGGGAGAGCCAGATGCTGAGGAGGGCCCCCACCAGGGCGCTGCCCAGACCCACGCCCACGATCACCATTTTGAGGGTGCTCAGGGTGGAGTCCAACTCCCGCCGGCTGACCCCCACGACGATGAGGTTTTCCCAGGGTTTTTCCTCGCCTTCCAGAGGGAGAAAGGTGACGGTGTAGGGGTTGCCGCCCAGCTCCAGGCTTTGCTCCCGGTCCTGGGGCAGCGTGGTCCGGGCCGCCAGGTCCTTGAGGCGCACCAGTTCCGCCAGGGCCTCGGGGGGCACGTCTTTGAAGGAGTTGACCACCAGGCGGTTGGCGAAAAAGATGGCCACCTCCGCGCCGGGGCGGGACAGCAATTCCACAAACTTGCGGTCGATGAGCACCCCGGTGAGGACCACCCCCACCACCTTGTCCTGAGCCAGGACCGGGGCCGAAGCGGACAGGGCGATGGAATCCTGCCACTGGGCCATGCGGGAGGCCACTTTGCCCTGTAGTCCGGCCCGCACCAGGGGGCTGCCGGAGATGTTGACGCCGATGGCGCCGGGGTCGTGGGCCCGGGCCTGGATCACGCCCTGGTTGTCGGTGATGGTGAGGATGTGCATGCCGGTGGACGGGAAGCGGCTCTGCACCGCCCGGCGCAGGTTCTCGCCGTCGCCCGCGGCCAGCAGCTCGCCAAGGGCCTGGCTGGCGGCCAGCAGGTGTGAGGCCTGCTGCACCAGTTGGATCTTGCCCAGGTATTCGGCCAGGACCAGACGCGCCACCAGCTCCACCCGGTCCCGGTGCCAGTTGAGAACCATGCGGGTGGCCAGATATTGGATCACCACCAGGAGCCCCACCAGCGCCACCAGGAGGGACAACAGATTGACCCCCAGAAGTTTTGCGCCGACTTTGCTCTTGACCGCCATGGCTGTCACCGGGACCGTGCTGATACGGGTAGGGCCGACCTGCCCAGCGAATATGGTGTGAGGCCAGCCTCATGAAAAAATACCATAAATGCGAGGTCTTGCAACGATACTTTGGGATGGGTGCGATTCGGGGCCTGCAGTTCAGAAACCCAGGAGCAGGGTTCTCAGCCAGAGATAGATGGGGAATAAAAAGAAACCCACCACGCCGGTATAAAAGAGGGCGATGAGCAGGATGAAGCCGAAGGGCTCCAGGTACTGGTAAAGGCGGGCCAGGTTGTAAGGCAAGAGCGCGGCCACGATGTGGGAGCCGTCCAGGGGCGGGATGGGGATGAGGTTGAAGAGGGCCAGGAAGATGTTCACCACCACCCCGGCGTAGGCCAGCTTTTTCAGACCCGGGCCGCCCAAGTCCAGGTGGTAGAGAAAAGCGAAGACCGCGGCCAGCAGCAGGTTGCTCAGGGGGCCGGCCAGGCTGACGGTGATTTCGCCCCAGCGCAGATTGCGAAAATTGTAAGGATTCACGGGCACCGGCTTGGCCCAGCCGAAGATCATGCCGGTCTTGGTGGCCAGCAGCAAGAGCGGCAGGATGATGGTGCCCACCAGGTCGATATGGGGCAGCGGATTCAAAGTGATGCGGCCGGCCAGGCGGGCGGTGGGGTCGCCGTTCATTAAAGCGGCATAGCCGTGCGCCACCTCGTGGATGATGATGGAAAAGAGGAGCACCACTACAATCAGGCCTATTTCCATGAGATTCGGCATGCTCACAAGGTCACCTCAGATGGTGCCGATGAGTTCCTGGCCGGCGGCCTCCAGTCGGGCCAAACCTTCCCGGGAAGGAGCCTCCAGATAAAAGCGCACCACCGGCTCGGTGCCTGAAGGCCGCAGGCAGACCCAACCGCCGTCTTCCAGGAGGTACTTGTGGCCGTCGGTGGTGACGTGGCCCACCACCTTGAGCCCGGCGAAATGGGTGGGAGTCTGGGCCAGGCGCCGCAGCAGCCCTTCCTTGGCCTCCGGCGCCAGGCGGAGGTTGACCCGTTTGTTATGCAACGGGCCCACCTTGGCCCACAGGTCTTCCAGGAGTGCGGGGAGGTCCTTGCCGGTGCGGGCCACCATTTCGGCCACCATCAGGCAGGCCAGGACACCGTCCTTTTCCGGCAGGTGCCCCCGCATGGAGAAGCCCTCGCTTTCTTCGCCCACCATCACCACCTGCTCCTTGAGGATGAATTCTCCCAGGTATTTAAAGCCCACCTTGGTTTCGAACACCGGCCGTCCGTGGAAAGCGGCCACCCGGTCGATGAGGTGGGTGGTGGCCACACTGCGGGCCACGCCTCCGGGCCAGCCCCGGGTGGTGATAAGGTAGTCCAGAAGGAGGGACAGCACCTCGTTGGCTTCGTGATAGACGCCTTGGCTGTTGACCACCCCGAAGCGGTCGGCGTCCGCGTCCACGGCCAGTCCCAGATGGCAGCCGCCTTCCCGGACCCGTTCGGCCAGGGGGATGAGAAACTCTCCCGAGGGCTCGGGGCGGTGCCCGCCGAAGTAGGGGTCCCGGTGGCCGTGGAGCAGCTCCACCTCCACGCCGGCCTCGCGCAGGAAGCCGTCCAGGTAGCCCAAACCGGTGCCGTAGAGCACGTCCACCGCCACTCGGAGGCCTGACCGCCTCAGGACCTCGGTGTCCACCAGGGCGGCCAGGTGGCGGAAGTAATTTTCCCGGGGATCGATGCTGGTGAGGAGGCCCCGTTCCCGGGCCGCCTCCAGGGACATGGTGCGCACGTCCCGGGGGCCGAGGCTGCGGATGAGGCTCTCAATGGCGTTGGTCACCGGGGTGGGGGCGGGCCCGCCTTGGGCCGGGGAAAACTTGATGCCGTTGTATTCCGGCGGGTTGTGGCTGGCGGTGACGTTGATGCCGCCGCCGTGGCGGCCGGAGATGATGGCGAAGCTCACCACCGGGGTGGGCAGGTCCCGGGTGGACAGATAGCAGGGGATGCCGTTGCCGGCCAGCACCTGGGCGGCGGCGGCGGCAAAGGCCTCGGACAGAAAACGGGTGTCGTAGCCGATGACCACGCCGTGGGTGCCCTGGTTTTCCTGTTGCAGGTAGTGGGCGATGGCCTGGCACACCAGGCGGGCGTTGGGAAAGGTGAAATCTTCGGCCAGGATTCCCCGCCAGCCGGAGGTGCCGAACTTGATGTCGGTCATGGTTCGTCCTCGCATTTAGGGGAGAGGCGAAAAGCGAGGCTCCCTGCGCTCCCCTCAAGCCACCCTCCCAAAGAAAGCGGTTCAGAGCCTGCCGAGGTCTCCGGGAGTCGGCCTCATACCGAGTTCGCTTTGCAGGGCGGGTTTGAAACTCGTCCCTGCAAGTGCTATCGGCAGATTACTTGAAGGTTCGGTTGCATTTTTGACAGAACTTGGTCTCAGGTCCCCAGGTCGTAAGAGGCCAGGTATTTGACCTGCTCCGGGGTCAAAACGTCGATTCCCACCCCCATGGCGGCCAGCTTGAGGCGGGCGATCTCGGTGTCGATCTCATCGGGCACCGGATAGACCTGTTTTTCGAACTTCTGGTGGTTCCGGGAGATGAACTCCGCGGCCAGGGCCTGGTTGGCGAAGCTCATGTCCATCACCGCGGAGGGGTGCCCTTCAGCCGCGGCCAGGTTCACCAGCCTTCCTTCGGCCAGCAGGTACAGGCGGCGGCCGTCTGTTAAGGCGTACTCCTCCACCGACTCCCGGATGGGCCGGCGGCCGGCGCTCATCCGGGCCAGGGCCTCCAGGTCGATTTCCACGTTGAAATGGCCGGAGTTGGAGAGGATGGCGCCGTCTTTCATGACTGCAAAGTGTTCCTCCCGGATGACGTTGAGGTTGCCGGTGAGGGTGCAGAAGATGTCGCCGATCCGGGCCGCCTGGCCCATGGGCAGCACCTCGTAGCCGTCCATCAGGGCCTCCAGGGCCTTCAAGGGGGCCACTTCGGTGATGATGACCCGGGCGCCCATGCCCCGGGCCCGCATGGCGCAGCCCCGGCCGCACCAGCCGTAGCCGGCCACCACGAAGATGCTGCCGCTCATGAGGCGGTTGGTGGCCCTGAGAATGCCGTCGATGGTGGACTGCCCGGTGCCGTAGCGGTTGTCGAAGAGGTACTTGGTGAGGGCGTCGTTCACCGCGATCATGGGGTAGCGCAGCACCCCGTCCCGGGCCATGGCCTTGAGGCGGATGACCCCGGTGGTGGTCTCTTCGGTGCCGCCGAAGATGCCCGGCACCAGTTCCTGGCGCTGGGTGTGCACCGTGAAGACCAGGTCCGCGCCGTCGTCCATAGTGACCTGGGGCTTGATGTCCAGGGCCTGGTGAATGTGGCGATAATAGGTGTCCGCATCCTCCCCTTTGATGGCGAAGGTGGGGATGGCTTCCTCCCGGGCCAGATACGCGGCCACGTCGTCCTGGGTGCTGAGCGGATTGGAGGCGCAGACGTGCACCTCGGCGCCGCCGGCCTTCAGGGTGGCGGCCAGGACCGCGGTCTCGGTGGTGACGTGCAGACAGGCGGCCAGCCTGAGACCCTGCAGGGGTTTTTCCCGGGCGAAGCGCTCCCGGATGGCGTTCAACACCGGCATGTCCCGGCGGGCCCATTCCACCCGGAGGCGCCCCTTTTCGGCCAGGTCGATATCTTTGACGTCAAAATTCATGGTGTCTCCGTCAACATTGGCAGGCGGCGGGCTTTATCCCGACTTTGTCTCTCAAGATTTCCACCTTGTTCAAATACTCCCAGGTGAAGTCCGGGTCGGTGCGGCCGAAATGCCCGTAAGCCGCGGTCTTCTTGAAAATGGGGCGCTGCATGTCCAGGTACTGGATCATGGCGGCGGGCTTGAAGCTCCAGGTGTCCTTGATCAATTCCAGGATTTTCTCGTCGGACACCACGCTGGTGCCGTAGGTGTAGACCATGATGGACAGGGGGTCGGGCAGGCCGATGGAGTAGGCCACCTGGACTTCGCAGCGCTTGGCCAGGCCCGCGGCCACCACGTTCTTGGCCACGTGGCGCAGCATATAGGAGGTGGTGCGGTCCACCTTGGTGGGGTCCTTGCCGGAAAAAGCCCCGCCGCCGTGGTAGCCCCGGCCGCCGTAAGTGTCGACGATGATCTTGCGGCCGGTCATGCCGCAGTCGGCCAGCGGTCCGCCCACCACGAACTTGCCCGTGGTGTTTACCAGATAGCGGGGATTCTCCTGGAGCAGAGCCGCCGGGATGGTCTTTTTGACGACCTCTTCAATGATGGCTTCTTCCAAGGCCTTGCGAGTGACGTCGGGGTTGTGCTGCGCGGCGATGACCACGGTGTGGATGGACTTGGGGACGCCGTTCTCGTAACGCACCGTCACCTGGGTCTTGCCGTCGGGCCGCAAAAAAGGCAGAGTGCCGTCTTTGCGCACCTTGGCCAACCGTTCCGCCAAGCGATGGGCGAACCAGATGGGCATAGGCATGAAGTTTTCCGTGGAATCGGAGGCATAACCGAACATCAGTCCCTGGTCGCCGGCCCCCTGTTCCGGGGTCAGGCCCCGGCCTTCCACACCCTGGGCGATATCCGGGGACTGCCGGTCGATGGAGGCCAGCACCGCGCAGGTTTCCCAGTCGAACCCCATGGAGGAATCGCTGTAGCCGATCTCCTTGATGGTCGCCCGGACGATGTCCGGCATGTCCACCCGGGCGGTGGTGGTGATCTCCCCCGCAATAAAGGCCAAGCCGGTGGTGACCAGGGTCTCGCACGCCACCCGGGCGAATTTATCCTGGGCGATGATGGCGTCCAGGATGGCGTCGGAGATCTGGTCCGCCACTTTGTCGGGATGCCCCTCCGTCACCGACTCGGAGGTGAAGAGAAAATCTGCATGGGACATCAATGGGCTCCTTGAAAAAAATCGCCGGGGGACGCGAGTCCCCCTCATAAACCCACAAATTTTATCCGAGTCTGCGGAAAGAAAGCAAGAACTTTACGGCAGGGCCGCCAGTTCCCGGCGCCGGTTCTGATGATTCACCAGGACGATCTTGGGCTGGTGCTGCCGCAGTTCCTCGGCGGCGTAGGCGGCAAAGGTGGTGACGATGATCAGATCGCCGGGGACCCCCTTGCGGGCCGCGGCGCCGTTCAGGCACATGACCCCGCTGCCGGCCGGGCCCTCGATGGCGTAGGTCTCGAAGCGCTCGCCGTTGTTGATGTTGTAAACGTGCACCATCTCATACGGGATGATGTCCGCGGCCCGCATCAGGTCGGCGTCGATGGTGAGGGAGCCCTCGTAGGTCAGGTTGGCGTCGGTGATGGTGGCCCGGTGAATCTTGGACTTGAGCATGTGGCGCCACATAATTCAATCCCCCTCGATGAGGATGTTGTCGATAAGGCGGGTGGCCCCCACCCAGGCCGCCGTAAGCAGGCGGGCGGCCCCTTGAAGGCGTTCCACCGGTTTCAGGGTGTCCGGGTCCGCCAGTTCCAGGTAGTCCAGGCGGACCAGGGGGGAGGCGGTGATGACGGCTCGGGCCGCACCCAGGAGCGCTTCGGCCCGGCGCTCGCCCCCGGCGGCCCGCGCCGCGGCGGCGTTGAGGCCCTGGATGAGGGACAGGGCGGCCCGGCGTTCCTCGATGCTGAGATAGGTGTTGCGGGAACTCAGGGCCAGGCCGTCCGGCTCCCGGACGATGGGCCGGCCCACCACCCGGACGGGCAGGTTCAGGTCCGCCGCCATCTGCTGGATGACCCGGAGCTGCTGGTAGTCCTTTTCGCCGAACACGGCCACATCCGGGGCCGCCAGGTTGAACAGCTTCAGCACCACCGTGGCCACGCCCCGGAAATGTCCGGGCCGGGAGGCCCCGCACAGCCCCCGGCTCAGTTCCCCCACCTCCACGTAGGTCTGGTAGCCCGAGGGGTACATGTCCCCGGCCGTGGGCGTAAAAAGCACGTCCACGCCCTCGGCCGCGGCCAGGCCCGCGTCCCGCTCCAGGTCCCGGGGGTAGCGGTCCAGGTCCTCGCTGGGGCCGAACTGGGCGGGGTTGACGAAGAGGCTCACCACCAGCCGCCGGCCCTGCTCCCGACCGTAGCGCATCAGGCTCAGGTGCCCCTGATGGAAATAACCCATGGTGGGCACGAAGGCGATGGTCCGCCCCTCGGTCCGCCAGGCGCGCGCCTGCTCCTGCATGGCCCCGGAATCGCTGATGATTTCCATAAAAAAAGCCCGGACTGATCTCCGGGCAGGGCGGTCTCCACCGTGAGAGTCTCAGTCCGCAAAAATTTCGGATCCAAGCTCTTGCTGGCAATTACACTACCAGCTTTTGCCGGGACTGTCAAGGGAAGTTTTGGGGGCGGCCGGTTCCGGACGTCGATATTTTCAAAAAGGCCGTGGATTTGGCAGGGAACGGAAAATTCCTTGATTTTCCCCACCGGTTGACCGAATGATGGATTATCCACCAACGAAGCCCGGCAATTCCCCGTTGTCCCCTGTGGTCCCGGCGGGTTCATCACAGGCGCGCCGGCAGGCGGCGGCGGTTCCAAGGTGAAGCAGATGGCCGAAGGCCCGACGACCGACTGGGAGATCAACGTCCCCCTCCTAACCAATCGCTTCATCCTTTACGACCTTTTCAAGATCGTGGGGATCACCACCCTGATCATGCTGTTCCTGATGCAGGGGATGTTGCTGCTGACGGACCGCTTCGACCTGCGCGCCATGACCGGTTTGGCCCAACTGGTGGTCGTCTGCTGTTTGGGATTACTGGTGTTGATGGTGCTGGTGATGCTGCTCTTTTTCGGCAACCGCTTTCCCATGCAATTTCATCTTGATCCCCAAGGGGCAGTGGCGGTAAGCGGCAGCCGCCGGGGGAAAGTGGCCAACCGCCTGGCCGTCATCCTGGGGCTGCTGGCCGGCAAACCCGGGGTGGCCGGGGCCGGGTTGCTGGGCATGGCCCAGGAGGAGGTGGGCATCACCTGGCCGCAGGTGGAGCGCCTCAACATCCATGCCCCCCAGCACGTCATCAGCCTGATGAACTCCTGGCGGGTGGTCATTCGCCTCTACTGCACGCCGGAGAATTTTGCCGCGGTGCGGGAGCAGGTGGAGGCCTGGTGGCAGGCGGCGGACCGACGCCGGGCCCGGCAGCGCGGGCGCGTCCGGTGGCCCTGGGCGATGCTCCTGGGGCAAAGCGCTTTGGCGGTGGTGGCCGCCGTGTTTCTCCAGGCCCTGCCGTTTGCGCCGCCGGGCTACTGGATTTTGGCGCTGGGGGGCCTGGCCCTGCTGGCCGTCTGGCCCCATCCCTTCCGCTTCTACACCGGCCTGGCCACCCTGGCGGGCGTGGCCCTCATGGTGATCTACACGCTGGTCCAGGGTTTCCACTCCTTCCCGCTCTTCGATGAAAACCTCTTCCTCAACCTGGCCCGGGAGCGGGGCTGGCCCCTGGACCAGATTCCCGCCTGGGTGAAGGAGCGCCGCTTCCGCTTCCAGACGCTGAGGTCGGAACAATGGTGGGGCCTGGTCGTGGCGTGCCTCTCCCTGGCCTGGTTCACCTACCTGGGAGTGGCCGCCTGGCGGGAATGGTGGCAACTGAGGAAAAAGACGGGGGGAAGGCCGGGGGAATGAACTCCTCCCCTCCCCTTAGCGCCGTTTTCTCTAACATACTGAGGCTCTTGCAAAATTATCCCTTTGTAATGGGAAAGGGCGGCGGTTTTGAAAACGCTCTGCAGGATTCCAACCTCTTTCATGGTGCGCGGTGCGCACCCTACATGGAGGCCAGAATATTCAGAGGATCTGCTCCGAAAAGTTTTGTTAGGGTGCGCACTGCGCACCGTAACCATGCTTAACTTTTCATAATTTATGGGTGGGCCAAAGGCTCATGAGGAACTGCTATGAAAAGTTCGCGAGGAAATCATAAATAGTGCATGATATCAACATGTTGTCCGACATAAGGGTTAATGCTTAGTTTACATAATATCCTAAACATCTTTTCATATGTTATGGGTGGGCCGGCGGCCCATGGGGGACTGCTATGAAAAGTTTTTTGTATGGTGCGTTTTGTGATGTATTATCAATTGGTTGTGGTTGATACAAAGGCCCACCCTACCGAACTTTTCATGCTTTGCGGGTGAGCCCCAGGCTCATGAGTAACTGCTATGAAAAGTTTTTTGTATGGTGCGTTTTGTGATGTATTATCAATTGGTTGTGGTTGATACAGAGGCCCACCCTACCGAACTTTTCATGCTTTGTGAGTGGGCCTCAGGCCCATGAGTAACTGTCTTGAAAAGTCCTTCCGTAGGGTGCGTCTCACGCACCATTGGTAGGCGCTGAGGGCCGGCAGGGACGCCCGCCCCACCGGCCTTTTCATGTGTTATGGGTGGGCCATCGGCCCGGGCGCGGCTGTTATGAAATGCTCATGGCCCCAACGTGGCCGTGAGCATTTCATTCAATCAAACAGGATCTCCATGGCCTGGTAAGGGCAGACCTTCTGGCAGATTTCGCAGGCGATGCAGCGGTCCTGGTCGAAGGCCACCTCCATGAGGTAACGGTCCGGCACGTCCAGGGCCTTGGTGGGGCAGGGGGCCACGCAGGCGGTGCAGTGGATGCAGCGCTCTTCGTGCCGGAGCACTTCCCGGGCCAGGGGCTCCACCCCCACCCCCGCCTCGGCCAGAAAATCCATGGCGTCCTGCCAACGGCCGCCGTCTTCGGTCAGCTCCACCACCATGCGGCCCCACTCCCGGGGGGTGATGCGGGCCCGCAAGATGTTGACCACAAGACCGAAATCCTTGATGAGCCGGTAGGTGATGGGTTGGTCGATGAGATGGGGCGGAAAATGTAAAACCAATTTTTTCGGCATGGCGCAGTCCTCTTGCTCGAAGCGAAAATTAGCCGCGGTCTCCGGAGGAAGCCGCCGGCCGCTCCGTCAGGGGCTTAAAGGCGTAGCCCGATTCCGGCCCGGGCAGGTGGTCCAGGGGTTCGTCCAGCAGGAACTCTCCCGCCGCAATCCAGTCCTTCAGCAGCTGCGCCACTTCCCGGGCCCGGGCGTAGGAAGAGAGGCCGGCGGTGGCCACCTTCTTGCCGTTGAGGGTGATTTCCCCGGACCTGAGTTCGGCCACCGTGACCTCCGCCAGGATTTCCGCCTTGCCGTGGGGGTAAGCCTCGCTGTAGTCCACCACCGGCCCCACGATGTCGGCGTCGCTGACGGAGGTGTAGTAAAGCATCTCCTCATCCAGGATGGGGATGGGGATGCCCAGGCCCACGGTCAGGGTGACGCCGTAGCCCGTGAAAGAGGCGCCTCTCAGCCAGCGCGGGCTCATCCGCTTCAGGTCCCCGGTGACGGCCAGGGTGCCGGAGCCCACCCGGGGCAGTCCCCGTTCCGTGCGGCGCACCCCGGGATTGTGCTGCGTCCCCTGGCTCACCACGTAGCCCACGCCGCCGCCCAGGAAGATGCGGGTCCCCACGCCGATGGTGCGATAGAGGGGATCGTTCAGGAGAGGGCTCAATTGGCCCGCAGTGCAGTAATTGGCGTTGCGCAGCCGGGGTTGGAGCACCCCCATATAGGTGTAGAGCACGCGCTCCGAAAGGTTCACGGCCACGTTGTAGTTCTGATAGGCATTGCGCATATTGAAGAGCACGGCTTCGTTCATGTCCGCCAGACGGGTCAGGGTGTCCAGGGCCTTGCGGGGGTAGCAGTCGGTGCCGTAGGCGCCGGCCGTCAGGCGCAGGTCCTTTCCCGCCACCAGGTCCTCGATGACATGGCCGCCCCCATAGGGGAACGCCCCGGGAAAGACCTTGTTGCGGGGGTCGTCGTCAGGAATGGCGGTGGCGCCGATGAAGAGGTCCACCGCGGCGAAACCGGCATAGACCGGGACGTCGTTCAGGGTGACCCGCCCGCCCCCCATCTTCATGCGCGGCTGGGCATGCCCCAGGTTGACATAAGCCCCGGAGGAACACATGGGCGCGAAGGTGCCGGTGGTGACCACATCCACCTGGGCCGCCGCCTGTTTGGGGCCTTTGGCCTTCACCACTTCGAGGATTTCCTCGGCGGTGACCACCACGGCCCGGCCGGTTTTGATCTTGTGGTTGATTTCCTGAATCGTCTTGGCCATGGACTTCTCCTTTCCAGTCTTTCTTCCTCATCGGGCGATCCTCCGGAGCCTCAGGGTTTCAGATCCAGCATGCGCTGCAAAGCGATGCGGGCGTGGTCCCGCACCTCCTCGGACACCGTCACCACGTGCCGCTCGCCCGGCTGTTCCAGGGCGGCCAGCAGCTTATCCAGGGTGATTCTGAACATGTTGGGGCACAGGGAGTAGGCCAGGTCCAGCACCCGGCGGTCCGGATATGTCATGGCCAGGCGATGCACCAGGTTGATTTCCGTGCCGATGATGATGGTGGCGCCGGGGGGCGCCTGGCGCACGTAGTTGACGATGAAACCGGTGGAGCCGCTGGCGTCGGCCAGGTCAACCACCGGGGCGGTGCACTCCGGGTGCACCACCACCCGGGCGTCGGGATAAGCCTGGCGCATGGCCAGGACATGCTCCACCTGGAAGCGGGTGTGCACGTGGCAATGGCCGTCCCACAGGATGAGCCGGGCCCGGCGCAGCGCCTCGGGGCGGTTGCCCCCCAGGGGGGCTTCCGGGTCCCACACCACCATCTCCTCTGGCGCCAGGCCCAGCCGGCAGCCGGTGTTGCGCCCCAGATGCTGGTCCGGGAAGAAAAACACCCGCTCTCCCCGCCGGAGGCCCCATGCAAGGGCCTGCCCGGCATTGGCGGAGGTGCACACCAAGCCGCCCCGGCTGCCGCAAAAGGCCTTCAGCGCAGCCTCGGAATTCATGTATGCCAGGGGAACGAGGCCGGCGGGGTCAATCACCTGGGCCAGTTCCTCCCAGGCCAGCTCCACCGCCTCCAGGGCCACCATGTCGGCCATCAGGCAGCCCGCCTGGGGGTCGGGAATCTGCACCGTCTGGTGGGGTTGGGCCAGGATGGCGGCGCTTTCCGCCATGAAATGCACCCCGCAGAAAACAATGTGCCGGGCCTCCCGGTTGGCCGCAGCCTTTTGGGAGAGGCCGAAGGAATCGCCCCGGTAATCTCCCAACGCGACGATCTCCGGCCGCTGGTAATGGTGCGTCAGAATCAGGAGCTCCCGGCCCAGAGCCGCTTTCCGGGCCATAATCGCCGCCGCCAGCTCCTCCTCTTCCAGGGCATGACCCAGAAACCGGGGCCGGGTTCCCGATAAATAATCCTGGTGAGCCTTCATAAAGCTGATGACCGCCTTTGGAAAAAACTTGATTTCAGAAAATATATTATAATATTCTATATAAAATTGATATAAATCAAGAGCAAGCAAAAAAAAACCGCCCATATAAAAAAAAACCTGCCCCTGGGGCAACGGCAAGTCAATCCGACCCTGAGGAGAACGGCGCCGATGCTGGAATCAGACCGAGGAAAAAAAGAGGAGTGCAAAGTCGAGGCAAGGGCCGGGCAAGCCTACCTGGAGGAAATCCCTTTGATTGTCAGCCAGTTGGCCGAGACCTGCCGGGAACCAGAAAGCTTTCACCACATAGGACCGGAACCCATTCCTTCCCGGAAAGCGGTGATCGACATCATCCGGAGGGCCTACCGGCTCCTCTTTCCCGGGTATTTCAGCCCCAGGCGCCTGGATGAGGTCAATCTGAACTATTACCTGGGCCAGGAGGCGGTGGGGTTTTTTGAAGTACTCTCCCGGCAAATCACCCTGTCCCTGCGGCACGAGTGCCTGCGGTACGGGCTGCCCTGCAGCCGCTGCCAGGAGCGGGGGCGGCAAGAGGCGGTCCATTTCATGCGGCGGCTGAAGGACCTCAGGGCCATGTTGGCCATGGATGTGCGGGCCGCCTATGAGGGGGACCCGGCCGCCAAAAGCTTTGACGAAATCATTTATTGCTACCCCGGCCTGTTCGCCGTGACCGTCCACCGCGTGGCCCATCAGCTTCACCGGCAACAGACGCCCCTCATCCCCCGCATCATGACGGAATACGCTCACAGTCTGACGGGCATTGACATTCACCCCGGGGCTTGCATCGGTGAGAGCTTCTTCATCGACCACGGCACCGGCGTGGTCATCGGGGAGACCACGGAAATCGGCAGGCGGGTGCGCCTCTATCAGGGGGTGACCCTGGGGGCCCTGTCCGTGCCTCGGGACAAAGTGGATGCTCTGAGGACGCAAAAACGCCATCCCACCGTGGAGGACGACGTCATAGTTTACGCCGGGGCCACCATTCTGGGGGGCCGCACGGTCATCGGGGCCCGCAGCGTCATCGGCGGCAATGTCTGGCTTACCGAGTCGGTGCCGCCGGACACCAAGGTGTTCCTCAAGAAACCGGATCTGATCTTTCAGGACGGCCGTGGGCGGCGGGTCCGGGCCCTCGGGGGACCATGATCCCCGTGGGTCCCCCTTATCTCCGCATCACCGACGCCGTGGGACGCACTCCCCTGGTGCGCCTGGACGCCCTCGCCCGGGGGCTGGGGGTCACGGTGCTGGCCAAGCTGGAGTCCATGAACCCCCTGGGGAGCGTCAAGGACCGCATCGGTGCGGCCATGGTGCTGGCGGCCGAGGCCCAAAGGCTCATCCGCCCCGGCGGCCTGATAGTCGAACCCACCAGCGGCAACACCGGCATCGCCCTGGCCTTTGTGTGCGCCGCCCGGGGCTACCGCCTCATCCTCACCATGCCCGAGACCATGAGCCTGGAGCGTCGCCGGCTCCTGAAGCACCTGGGCGCGGAGGTGATCCTGACGCCCGGGAGTGAAGGGATGACCGGGGCAGTCAAGAGAGCCCGGGAAATCGTCTCGGAGACCCCTGGGGCCTACCTGCCCGATCAGTTCAACAATCCCGCCAATCCCGAGATGCACCGGCGCACCACCGCGGAGGAAATCTGGCGGGACACCCGGGGAAAGGTGGACATCCTGGTGGCCGGGGTGGGCACCGGCGGCACCATCACCGGGGTGGCGGAGGTCATCAAAGCCCGCAAGCCGTCCTTTCAGGCGGTGGCGGTGGAGCCGACCGCGTCGCCGGTGCTCTCCGGCGGTCCGGCCGGACCGCACCGGATTCAGGGCATCGGCGCGGGGTTTGTGCCCGGGGTGCTGAACCTCCGGGTCATTGACGAGATCATCGCCGTGGCCGACGACGAGGCGATGGAGACGGCCAGGCAGGTGGCCGGGCGGGAGGGCATTCTGTGCGGCATTTCCTCGGGCGCCGCCGTCCTGGCCGCCCTGCAGGTGGCCCGCCGCCCTGAGAATCGTGACAAAGTTATGGTTGTCATCCTCCCCAGCACCGGGGAGCGTTATCTGAGCACCCCCCTCTTTCTCTCCTGAGCAGCCCCGTCCTCCATGGAACTCAGACGAACTTGATCCTGGTCAGGTCCATTTCGCCCCGTCCCAGTTCATGGGCCTTGACGATGTGGCCGATGTCTCCGGGCTTCAGGTCGAAGAGGCCGGCCCCCACAGAATCCAGGGCCACGGGGTCGGCGCCGGCGAAGACCAGGTTCTTCACCGCCACGTCCTTGACGTCGCCCCCGGAGGGTCCGTTGCGCAGCAGGATGCGGGTGGCGTCCAGGATGTGCAGGTCCGGCCGCAGCACCAGGTTCATGTCGGCGATGTTCTGGTGCAGGCCCACGTGGGTGCGTCCCCGCCAGCCGCCGATGGCCCCCATCATGTTCTTCAGGCAGAGGGTGAGGCGGGCCTCACTGTGGTGTTTGGCGATGGGGATGTTGATAAAGCGGTCGGCCTCCAGGATGTCTTTATAATAGTACCATTTTTTCAGGGACTTGGCCTTCTCGGCCTTAACTTCCACGAAGCGGCGCTCGTCCACGAACTCCACCACCGCGCGGGGGTCCTTGAGACCCTGCACCGCGGCCTGGATGCCGCTGTTGGCGTAGGCCTTGCGGGCGTCGTGGCAGGTGTGGTCCAGGACCTTGACCTGCTTGGCGCCGGCCTCCAGACACATCTCCACCACCCGCCGCACCACGTCGGGGTGAGCGTTGGCGGCCATTTCCGGGGTCCGGTCCCAGGCCATGTTGGGCTTGACCACCACCATTTCGCCGGGGTTGACGAATTTCTTCATCCCTCCCAGGGCCTGAACGGCGTCGCTGGTGATGTTGGCGAAATGGGCCCCCTGCACTTTGGCCACCAGGGGCTGGGGTTTGTCCAGGGGGGCCATGGCCCACAGCTCTTCGGGCATGACCAGCCGGGCGGCTCCGGCTGCGACGCCCATCACCGCCAAACGCTTGAGGAATTCCCGTCGGTCCATTTTGCCTCCCTCGGGGATGGATGCATTTGATTCTGGATATTATTTTGACCAAGGCAGGGGCGGTTTGGCAAGTTTTTCTTGACAAGAGCCGGAAAATGGCATTATGACTCTATAGTCAATTAAATGACCCATCAGTCAACAATGCAGACTCCCCGGACCACCAAGAAGGAAGTTCTTACCCAGTTCCGCACCCGGGAGATTTTGGCCGCGACCCGGCAACTCCTGGAGCAAAGGGGCTCCGAAGCGGTGACCATGGAGGATATCGCCGCCCGGGCCGGCTTGGCCAAGGGGACCCTGTACCTTTATTTCCGCAGCAAAGAAGACCTGCTCCAGGCCCTGTTGAGTCAGGTGGGGGAGCAGATGGAGAGCGAGCTGACCGCCATCCTGGCGGCGGCGTCGGCCCCGCCCGCCAAGCTGGATCAGGCGCTGGCCATGCTCATGCAATACCTGGAACGGGAGCGGGTGCTGTTTCCCCTCTACCTGAGGACCATTTTCGCCGGCGGCCGCCGGGGGGAGGGCCGGGACAACCAGGTCCTCGCGGTGGAGCGGCGGGTGCTGGCCCTCTTCGCCCGGCTTTTCGCCGAGGGCATGGCCCGGGGGGACTTCATTGCCGCCGACCCGGCGCTCCTCACCTTTCTCCTGCGGGGGCTGGTGCGGGCGGTGGGGTTGTACCAGATGGCCGGCGGGGGCCGGGACGCGGTGCGACAGGCCCTGCCCGTGGTGTCGGCCATCGTCTTTTCCGGCTTCCTCAGGGCCGACCGGTCCGGAGCCGGGGAGGTTAAGCCATGACGTCCGGCCGTCTGAAGGCGCTGCTGCTGGCGGGGTGGCTGCTGTGGGGGGCGGCGGCCCTGCCGGTTCCGGCCCAGGAGCCGCCCCGCCGCCTGAACCTGAAGGAGGCCCTGCGCCTGGCCGCCAAGGCCAATCCCGCCCTGCAGCTCAGCCGCCTGGAGGAACTCATCGCCGACCAGGAGGTGGTGCGGGCCCGGTCCGGTTTTCTGCCCCAGGTGAAGTCTGAAGTGAGCCAGACCATCTTTGACAATCCCACCAAGATGAAGGTCACCTCCACGGCGATCCCGGGGGCGCCGCCGGTGGTGTTCCCCATGACCGACCGCAATTTCTGGAGCACCAAGGTGGCGGTGGAGCAATTGCTCTTCGACTTCTGGGCCACGCCCTCCCGCTACCAGGCCGCGGTGCTGGGCAAGGAGGCCACCCGCCTGGACAGCCTCCAGACCCGGGACAATATCTTCCTGGGGGTCTGCCAGGGGTACTTCAAGGTGCTGCGGGCGGAGAAAATGGTCAACGTGGCCCGGCAGGAGGTGGTGCAGCTCAAGGAGCACCTGCGGGTCGCCCGGGACCTGTACGACCATGGGGTGGCCACTTACAACGACGTGCTCCAGGCGGAGGTGGCCTCCGCCGACGCGGCCCAGCGCCTCATCACCGCCAACAACGACGTCATCAACCTGAAGAGCGCCATGAACAAGGTGCTGGGGCTGCCCATCGCCCACCACCTCAGCCTGGAGGAAGAGAAGGTGCAGGCGGATTTGCCGGGCAGGCTGGAAGAGGCCACCGACGCGGCCCGGCGCCGGCGCAGCGACCTCAAAAGTGCGGTGAGCCGCATCCAGCAGGGGGAGAAGGCGGTCACCCAGGCCCGGGCCAGGCACTTCCCGCTCTTTTATTTTCAGGGAGGCCACACCTACCAGCAGAACGCCTTCACCCTGCACGACCACCAGTATTTCGCCATTTTCGGCATGCGCTGGAGCCTGTTCACGGGTCTGGACACCCGGGCTCAGGTGCGCCAGGCCCAGGAGCGGCTGAATCAGCTCAAGGTGCGCCACCGGGATCTGGACGAGCAGGTGCGCCTGGACGTGCAGACCGCCCACCTGGCCGTCCAGGAGACCGGGGAACGCATCAGGGTGACGGAGAAGGCGGTCACCCAGGCCGAAGAGAACCTGCGCCTCAACGAGGAGCGCTACAAGGAGCAGGTGGGCACCGCCACCGAGGTCATCGACGCCCAGACCCTGCTCACCAAGACCCGGGTCAATTATTTCAACGCCCTCTATGACCACCAGATGGCCAAGGCCCAGATGCTGTGGGCCCTGGGCGCCATCCACAGCCTGGCTCCCGCCGACAACCGCAGCAATGCTCCGTAAGCCCGTCTTCCGCATCGCCCTGGCGGCGCTCCTCCTGGCCCTGGTCGGAGCGGGCGCAGCTTATTACTGGCACTACACCGGCCGCTACGTCAGCACCGACGACGCCTACGTCTCAGGCCACGTGGGCCAGGTCTCGGCCCGGGTGCCGGGACGGGTGGCCCGGGTGCTGGTGGACAACAACGAAGCCGTCAAGGCCGGGCAGACGCTCCTCATCCTGGAGGCCCAGGATTTCGAGGTGGCCGTGGCCCAGGCCGAGGCCGATCTGCTGCGCCTGAAACAGGAGCTGGGCCAACGCTACGTCAAGGTGGGCACCGCCCGGGCCAAGGTGGCCCAGGCCCAGGCCCAGCTCCGCCAGGCCGTCATCGACCAGCGGCGCTATGCCAGTCTCTATGAGCGGCGCACCATCCCCCGCCAGACCCTGGACCGGGTGGAGACTCAGCTCAAGGTGGCCCAGGCCGAACTGGAGCAGGCCCAACAGGAGCAGCGGGAAGCCCTGGCGACCATCGGCGGGGCCACCACCATCCCCCTGGAGGAGCAGCCCGCGGTGAAACAGGCCCGGGCCATGCTTACGCAGGCCCGCCTCAACCTCTCCTATACCAGGCTGACGGCGCCGTTCGCCGGCTACATCACCAGAAGGCAGGTCAAGGTCGGCAACTGGGTGCAGCCCGGCCAGCCGCTCATGATGCTGGTCCCCCTGGATTACCCGGCGCTGTGGATCGACGCCAATTTCAAGGAAACTCAGCTCACCCACGTGCACCTGGGCCAGCCCGCCAGGGTGACGGTGGACGCCTACCCGGACCTGAAACTGACCGGACGGGTGGATTCCATCACCAGCGGCACCGGCGCGGTCTTTTCCCTGCTGCCGCCGGAGAATGCCACGGGCAACTGGGTCAAGGTGGTGCAGCGCGTGCCGGTCCGGATCAAGCTGCAACCGCCCTTCCCGGAAAACCTGCCGCTGCGCCTGGGCATGTCTTCCTATGTCACCATCGACACCCGGGACCGCTCCGGCCCGCGGCTCTTGTCGGTGGGGAGAGGGGGAAAGGAGCAGGCGGGAAGAGGGCCGGGGGGGGTGATGCACCCGCCCTTCCCCCAGACCCCCCTCCCAACCCGCGGAAGATGATGGTGGCGCGGGCTTCCAGCCTGTGCACCCGCACGGGCGAAATGCCCATGCCACCAAAAAAACCTTAAGGAGTCGGGGCAGGGAGTCTGAGGGAGGGGGCAGGGGCCGGTGGCACAGGCTTTCCAGCCTGTGGAAACCCCTGGCCCCCTCCCTCGCAATCATTACCCATACCACCACCATGTCCCAAACCGCCCCTCCCCAGCCGCCGGCCGTCAACAAGTGGCTCGTCACCATCGCCGTGATGGCGGGCACCTTCATGGAGATCGTCGACACCACGGTGGTGAACGTGGCCCTGCCGCACATGGCCGGCAGCCTCTCCGCCGGGGTGGACGAAGCCACCTGGGTGCTCACCTCCTATCTCATCAGCAACGCCATCGTGCTGCCCATCACCGGCTGGCTGTCGGCGCTGTTCGGCCGCAAGCGCTTCCTGATGATCTGCCTGGCCCTGTTCACCTTTACCTCGGTGCTCTGCGGCTCGGCCCCCACCCTGGGTTCTCTCATCATCTTTCGCATCTTCCAGGGCGTCGGCGGCGGGGCGCTCCAACCCATCTCCCAGGCCATCCTGCTGGAAACCTTTCCGGTGAAAGAGCGGGGCATGGCCATGGCCCTCTGGGGCCTGGGGGTGGTCCTGGCGCCCATCGTCGGGCCGGTATTGGGCGGTTGGATCACCGACAACCTGAGCTGGCGCTGGGCTTTTTACATCAACCTGCCCGTGGGCCTGCTGTCTCTGGTGATGACCTATTTCTTCATTTACGACCCGGACTACGTGCGGGGCCAGCGGGCCGGCCGCATCGACTACCTGGGGCTGGGCCTCCTGGTGGTGGCCCTGGGGGCGCTGCAGATCGTCCTGGACAAGGGCGAACGGGAGGACTGGTTCTCCTCCGCCTTCATCGTCCGGTTGTCCATCACCTCCGTGGCGGCCATGGCGCTCCTCATCTACTGGGAGCTCAAGACCAGGGAACCGGTGGTGGAGCTGCGCCTGTTCAAGGAGCGCAATTACGCCGCGGGCACCATCATCATGTTCTTTTTCGGGTTCGTGCTTTACGGCAGTATCGTGCTTCTGCCCCTTTACCTCCAGACCCTGATGGGCTACGATGCCACCACGGCGGGCTGGGCCCTGGCCTACGGCGGTATCGGCTCTCTCATCATCATGCCCATCGTCGGCCGGCTCACCCAGGTCATCGACAACCGCTGGCTGGTGGCCCTGGGGCTGGCCATCAACGCCCTGGCGGTCTATCTTATGAGCCAATACAACACCCAGATCGACTATTTCACCGCCTGGTTTCCCCGGTTCATCCAGGGGTTCGGCCTGGGGACCACCTTCGTCTCGCTGACCACCCTCACCATGAGCCGCATTCCCCAGGAGAAGATGGGCAACGCCACCGGCATCTTCAACCTGATGCGCAACCTGGGGGGCAGCTTCGGCATCGCCACGGCCACCACGCTGCTGTCCCGGCGGGCCCAGTTCCACCAGACCCGCCTGGTGGAGCGCATCAACCCTCTGTCTCCCGCTTTCCAGGAGTGGCAGCAGCGGGTCGGCTCCCTGTTCCCCCAGTTGGGTCCGGACTGGCGCCCCTGGGAGGGCCGGGAGGCCATGGCCGCCCTCTACGGCGAGGTGCAGCGCCAGGCCAACATGCTGGCCTTCTGCGACGACTACTGGTTTTTCACCATCCTCTTCCTGTGCCTGCTGCCCCTGGTGCTGCTGATGCGGCGGCCCCCCGCGCCCCGGGGGTAACTTTATGCGCCGCCTCACCCTCCTGCTGCTGGCCGTAGGCGCGGCTTTCCTGGTGTGGATGCTCCACCAGGTGGGCTGGGGGGTGTTGGCTGAGCATCTTCTCCGGGTGGGCTGGGCCTGGTGGCCCCTCATCCTCATCCCCTACGGTCTGGTGAATTGGCTGGAAGCCGTCTCCTGGCGCTACCTGCTCCTGGACCCCCGCACCCGGCCCTCCCTCACCCGGCTCTTCTGGCTGCGTCTAGCGGGGGAGGCCCTGAACCAGCTCACGCCCACCGCCTCCCTGGGGGGCGAGGCCTTCAAGGCGGCGCGGCTCACCCAGGCCGGCGTGAGCTTTCCCGACGCCACTGCCTCGGTGGTGATTCACAAGGGCATCCTGGTCCTGAGCCTCGTGCTCTACATCGTCATGGGATTGGCGATGGCGCCCTGGCTCCTTCCCGAAGCCGCCTCGCACCTGGGCCTGTTGACCCTGGGGGCCGGGGCGCTGGGGGCTGCGGGGATTGCTTTCCTGATCATCCAGGTCCGCAATCCCTGCGGTGTCAGCATGCGCCTTCTCGATAAATTGGGCGTCTGCCCTGCCGCCCTCAAGGCCAGGGAGGGCTCCCTCAACGGCCTGGACGCCCGCCTGGCCACCTTTTATCGGGAACATCCGGGGCGCTGCGTCCTGGCCTTCACCCTTTTTTTCCTCAGCTGGGTGCTGCACGGCGTCGAGGTTTACGTCATGTTTCAGGCCCTGGGGCACCCCATCTCCTGGCCCCTGGCCCTCTGCCTGGACGCCCTGGCCATGCTCTTCACCGCCCTGGGATTCTTCATCCCCGCGGCGGTGGGCGTCCAGGAGGGGGGCAACATCCTGCTGGCAATGGGCTTCCGGCTGGGGGCCGCCCTGGGAGCCGCCTTCAGCGTGCTCAGGCGCCTCCGGGAGGCCTTCTGGCTTTCCCTGGGACTGATGGTGGTGGCCCGGGAGAAGTGAACAGAGCGCCGGAGGTCAAAAGCTATGCCGGTGATGAAAATCCTGGTGGCCGGGCTGGGCTGTTATCAGTTTCCCCTCCTGTCGGGCCGGGCCGGTCTGGTGCACGGGGTGTTCACCCGGGAAGGGGGAGTAAGCCGCGGGGCGTTCGCCGGCCTCAATCTCAGCTTTGCGGTGGGCGACCGGCGCGCCGACGTGCTGGAAAACCGGCGCCGGGTCCGGGAGGCCCTGGGGCTGGCGCACCTGGCCGGCGCCTGCCAGGTGCACGGCAACACCGACAGGGTGGTGGAAGAGGGGGAGGCCCCGGGCGAGGGCGAAGAACTCCCGGAAGCGGACATTCTCATCACCGCCACCCCGGGAGTGGGGCTGCTCATCAAGCAGGCCGATTGCCAGGCGGTGCTGCTCTACGACCCGGAGCGCCGGGTGGCGACCAACGTCCACTGCGGCTGGCGGGGGCAGGTGCAGAACGTTCTGGGACAGGCGGTGGCGCGTCTGGTGAAGGAATGGGGCTCCCGCCCCCAGGCGCTGTTGGCCGGCATCGGCCCCGGATTGGGGCCGTGCTGCGCCCAATTCGTCAACTATCGGCAGGAATTTCCCCGCACCTTTTGGGACTACCAGGTGCGGCCGGGGTATTTCGACCTCTGGCGCCTGAGCCGGGACCAGCTCCTGGAGGCGGGGCTGCGGCTGCAGCACCTCGAAGTGGCGGGGCTGTGCACCCGCTGCCGGCCGGCGGAATTCTTCTCTTATCGGCGCGAGCGCCTCACCGGCCGCCAGGGCGCGGTGATCGGCCTGGCTTCGGGCTGACGGTTTCCAAAAGTTAAGGTGGGGGAGGGGCCAGGGGTCTGTGACCCCCGGCCCTCACCCCCGAAAGACCTGTTCGACACCCCGATGTCGCCGGGGCGGGGTTTGATCCCGCCCCGGGGCAGGGTTTTCCTTGTCAGGGGCGGCCCTTTCCGGGCCGGGCAGGTTGCCTTGCAGACACCACTGTCGCGGCGGCAAATCAGGCGGAGGGCGGAGTCTCCTTTTTGGTCAGCTTGTCCTTCAGGTCATTGAACAGCTTCTTGGTGCCGTCCACCACTTTGCCCACCTGTTCGGGGTACTTGTAGCCCACCAGGGTTCCGGCGACAAACCCAACGATTAACAGAAACATGATCGTACCTCTCCTCTTCGGCAATGCCTGTTATTCAAAACCTTGTCGGCAGGTTCAACTCTCTTCCGGGCCCAGGGCCGCCAGGGCCTGTCGGGCCAGCTCCCCCACGGTGGCGTCCCGCAGGACCCCCTCGTCATAGTAGCAGACAGCCCCGGCGTCGCCAAGCAACGCCGCCAGTTGCTGCCGGGCTGCGGCGATTTTTAACCGCCCCGCGCACCAGGCGGCCAGCCCCCGCACCTGGGGGTCGGCGTCCCGGAGGCAGGGCACGATGAAGGGGGCCACCTCCCACAGCGTCTCGGGGTGAACGCCGGCCAGACGGCCGATGCCCCAGAGCATGGGCCCCCGGGAAAAGGGCTCTTCCAGGAAACCGCAAAACATGGGGATGATGTCTTCCACCAGGGAGAGCCGGTGCCGGGCGATTTCCCCCAGGGCTGCGGCTGCGCCCCAGCCGAAGCTGCCCGAATCCTCGTTCAGGAGCCACAGCAGCCGCCCGATGAGGCGCCGCACCCGGCGGGGGTGGGCCCGGGCCACCTGCCCCAGCCCTTCCAGGGCCCGCCAATAGAGGAGGTCGCCGGCATCGTACAGGTGCTGCATGAGGGTTTCGGCGACGCGCTGGTCTTCCCCGGCCAGCGCCGCCAGGCCCTGGAAATCCGCAGCCCGGAGGTGCTGCCTCACCTGCTCCCGCAATCGTGCTCGACTTAGCATGGTCAGACCCGGGGGTATGGGCGGACGGGGGCCGCCTCCTCAACCCCCGGAAGCCGCCCGTTGCCGGCTTCCATGCGCTCATTAAAAGGGAATGTCATCCTCCGGAGCGCCGCCCACGGGAGGTTCGAAGGGGGGTTCGGGTTCCCGTTCCGCAGAACGGCGCGGTCCCAACATCCTCATGTTACTGGCCACAATTTCGTAAGAATACCTCTTTACACCATCTTTTTCCCAGGTGTCGGACCGGATCCGTCCCTCGATATAGACCAGGCTTCCCTTGGAAAGGTACTGGCCGCAAATCTCCGCCAACTTGTCCCAGACAACGATGCGGTGCCACTCGGTGCGATCCTGGCGGTTGCCCTGCTGGTCGGTGAAAGACTCACTGGTAGCCAAGTTGAATCTGGCCACCGCCTTGCCGCTGGCGGTATAACGCAGCTCCGGGTCGGCGCCCAGGTGCCCCACCAGAATGACCCGATTCACGCCGGAGGCCATGGATCCCCCCTTTACCCAGGAAGTGAATTCTTTTTCCTCTATCACAGAACCGAAAACCCGGCAAGAGAAAATCGGCACAATCTCGGCAAAGAGGAAGGGCAACGCAGGTTCAAGGTGGGCCGGGCGCCGGCGGACTCCGCCTGGAAGATGAACGTAGCCGCGGGCTTCAGCCTGCGCTAAAGGCTCGCTCCTGCCAAGGGTCTATCATCCTCGGGGGTGGCCCTGCGGCGGGCCCTGAGCGTTTAGCCTGCGCGCAGTGATCGTCGGCAGCAACTACGCAGGCTAAACACTCATGGCTTAAACGGAGCCACCCCCGAGGATGAAAAATGTAGAACAGCCGCGGCCGGCTGTTCTTTGAAAGAGCAGGCGGGGTCCCTGCTCCACATTCAGGCAAAGGATTTTCCCGGTAAAGCCTGCGGCTACATTTTGCTGATTTCCGGGTGATGGTGAACTTTCACGCTCAGGCTTGAGGGTGCACAACTTGTGGACCAGGGGGAATAGATTTTGCGAAGGGTGCGCGGCGCGCACCGTTTTATGGGGCTGACGGTGGCCAGGCATGACCACCTTCTCCCATTACTTACCGAGGGTTCGGGACCAGTCCAGGAGGCGCAGTTCCGGGAGGTGGCGGCCCTGAAAGTAATTGAGGCGGGTGGCCAGGGCCACGTCCAGAGGGCCGGTCAGGGGGTGGAGCCGGGCCTGGTCGAAGGCGATGGCCTCAAACACCCGACCGCCCTGGGCCAGGTGGATCTTCAGGTGTTTTTCCCCCACCACCCGGGAGGAGACGCACTCCACCCCGGCCGCGGCGAAGACCGGTTCCGGGTTGCCCGGCCCGAAGGGGCGAAGCCGCTCCAGGTGGTGGAAATAGTCATCGTCCAGGTCGGTGAGGGCGATGTGGGCGTCCACCTGCAGGGTGGGTGGGGGCGGACGCTCTCCCACCTGGGCCGCGAAGGCCTCCTCCAGGGAGCGGGCCAATTCCGGCAGGTCTTCGGCCCGGACGGAGAAGCCCGCCGCGGCCCGGTGGCCGCCGAATTTCAGCAGATGCTCCCGGCAGGCGTCCAGACCCCGGTAAAGGTGGAAGGCCGGGATGGAGCGGGCCGAACCCTTGCCCAGGCCGTCCTCCAGGCTCACCAGGGCCACGGGGCGGTGGTAGGCCTCGGCCAGCCGGGCGGCCACGATCCCCAGCACGCCCACATGCCAGCCTTCCCGGGCCAGAAGCATCACCGGCCGCCGGTCCCACCCCTCCCGGCGGACCAGGGCGTCGGCCTCCCGGAGGACCTCTTCTTCCAGGGACTGGCGCTGCCGGTTGAGGTCGTTCAGGAGCCGGGCCTGCTCCCGGGCCTGGGGCAAATCGGTGGCCAACAGCAGAGCCAGGGCTCCCCGGGCCTGCCCCAGGCGCCCGGCGGCGTTGAGGCGGGGCGCCAGCCGGAAGACCAGGTCCCGGAAGGACAGGGGACGCCCCTCCACGCCCGCGGCCTCCTTGAGGGCGGCCAGACCGGGCCGACGGGTCTCCTCCAGGACCCGGAGGCCCTGGCGCACCAGGATGCGGTTCTGCCCCAAGACCGGCACCACGTCCGCCGCGGTGCCCAGGGCCACCAGGTCCAGCGCGGCCCTCAGGTTGGGCTCCGCCCGGTCGGCAAACCAGCCCTCCTCCCGCAGGGCCCGGCGCACCGCCAGGGCCAGCATCAGGGCCACCCCCACCCCGGCCAGGTCGCCGAAGAGGGAGTCGGGCCCCTGGCGCTTGGGGTTGACCACGGCCAGGGCCGGCGGCAACTCGGCGGGAACCTCGTGGTGGTCGGTGATGATGACCTCCAGGCCCAACTGCCGGGCCCGGGTGACTTCGGCCGCGTTGCTCACCCCGCAGTCCACCGTCACCAGCAGGCCGGCCCGCCGCGCCAGCTCCTCCACGGCGGCCTGGTTGAGCCCGTAGCCTTCGTTGAGCCGGTCGGGGATGTAGGGAATGACGGCGAGACCCAGAGCCTGGAAAAATCGGCACAGCAGCGCGGTGGCGGTGAGGCCGTCGGCGTCGTAGTCGCCGTAAACGGCCAGGGGCTCCCGGCGGCGCACGGCCTGGGCCAGGCGCGCCGCGGCCTCGGCCAGACCCGGCAGGTCCAGAGGCTGGGAGAGGCGCTCCAGGGTGGGCTCCAGAAAGGCCAGCACCTCCTCGGCCTCCACCAGGCCGCGGTTGAGCAGGATTCTAGCGATGAGGGGAGGAAGTTTATGACGAGAACAAATTTCCGTTATGATATGAGACTGGTCTTTACAAAAATGCCATACCATACGTGTAGTGGTCATCAATTTCCTCAATCGCCAAAAGAAATAGTCATTATTCAAACGGCAAGGTTACGTATTCAACCTGGTTCTCTTTTACCCTGTCAGACTTTTTAAATGTCACATTCACCCTGGCAACCGGCAGATCAACGCCCTTTTGGGCTAAGAGTTCTTCAATGGTTAAGATCTGCAACCTGGGATGACGGGAACCCCAAGGGGATTCATAGAATCCGGCCTCTAACGCCTCGCTTTTCATGGGTTTCGTGGGAGGTTGCAAGGTAATTAAGATGCCTATCTCTGCCTGTTCCCGCTCCAGTACACCCCGCAAATCACGGACCTGGGCTACCGTGGTATGTCCTGATTTTACAGAGAATATGATCTGTTTGGTCTTGGCTCCTTTAGCCTCGTCATGAAAATACATGCGGCCGTCAATTCCTTTGTCAGCTCCCTTTTTCTGCTCTACCGGTCTTGCGCCCACAAGACCCAAAGCCCAACATTGAAATTGATAAGGGTCTTCCCGAGCCAGCTTTTCGGCGTCTGGAAGAGATACGGGTTCTCCGATAACTTTATAGGGAACTTCTTCCCGGAATGCATCTTTTAAACGGTTTTTAATGAGCGTAATTGACAACGCGGTTATGTCAATGCCAATCCAACGACGATTCAATTTCTGTGCGGTCACAATGGTGGTGCCACAGCCGCAAAATGGATCCAGGACCAGGTCGCCTTCTTTGCTGCTTGATATAATTATCCTCTCAATGAGAAGTTCAGGCTTCTGGGTGGGAAATAGCTGTTTGATGGGCGGCACACGGCCGATATCCCAAACATCATCCATCCTGACGCCTTCCGAATCTCTTTCTTCGGTTTGGGATGGGATTCGCCTTCCCGTTTCGTCATACCCGGAAATGATTTTTGCTGAGCCGAATCTCTTCTGAGTGGACAGGGCTCTATCCATATAGAGTTGATTGAAAGTTCGTTCTTTACTCTCAGATTTAGTGTAAAAAAGAATAACATCATGGTTTCGCTGAAAGGCATATTTCCCAGATGGCCACTTCCGATAGTGCCAAATAATCTCGTTTTTAAAGTTCTCTGGTTTAAAAATAGAATCCATCAGGAGCTTCAAATAATGGCTGGCAGTTGGATCACAATGTAAAAAAATACTCCCTGTTTGTTTAAGGACTCGACGCATTTCTAAAAGACGTGGAGCCATCATCGAAAGGTAAGCAAGCATATCACAGCCACCAAGAAATGAATAAAATGCTTGCATAATTTTGGAAACATTTCCACCGGTCTCAACTATTTTACGAAAAGCAAGCGCTGACCCCTCATCCCATCGCCAAGTATCCTCAAAAGCTTTTATCTGTGCCTTAGATCGTGTGCCATTCTGTTCGGTAAATAAAACATTATACTTTTGATTGCTTTTAAAAGGAGGGTCGAGATAAATCAGATCTACCGAGTCTTCTTTGACATGGAGCTTCAAAACCTCAAGGTTGTCTCCATAATAAAGGAGATTCTGATCCATCCCCAACCCTCCTGCATGTCATGGGGTTTACCGAATTTCCATGCTCACTCCACCGTCTCCCCGGGCTTCAGGGCCAGGACAGTGATGGGTTCATTCTTGAGGCGTTCCTTCAGCTCCTCGGGCGTGCCGGTGAGCACCGGGAAGGTGCCGTAGTGCATGGGGATGACGAAGCGGGGCCGGAGCATCCGGCAGGCCAGGGCCGCTTCTGCGGGGCTCATGACGTAGTGGCTGCCGATGGGCAGGAGGGCCACCTCCGGTCGATACAGCTCCCGGATGAGCTCCATGTCCCGGAAGACCGCGGTGTCGCCGGCGTGGTAAAGGGTAAAGGAATTGGGAAAGGTGATGACGAACCCCACCGCCTCGCCCGCGGGCGCCATCTGGCCGTCCTCTTCCACCGTGGAGGAGTGCACCGCCTGGGTCATGGTGATCTGGAGGCCCCCCGCCGCGCAGGTGCCCCCTTTGTTCATGCCCACGGCCTCCGGCACGCCCTGTTTCAGCAGGATTTGGGAAAGCTCGTGAATGGCCACCACCGTCGCGCCGGTGGCCCGGGCCAGGGCCACGGTGTCGCCCACGTGATCGCCATGCCCGTGGGTCACCAGGATGAAGTCCACCTTGCCCACCTGGTCCACCGGGGTGGTGAGGAGAGGATTGCTGAGCCAGGGGTCGATGACCACCGACACCCCGGCGCCCGCCACTTTGAAAGCGGCATGCCCGTAGAAGGTGATGCCGACGCCGCGGCCGATGACGTGCTGGGACATAGAACCTCCGAAGTGTCCTGCATGATCTTGCAGAGTGCGTCCAGGTCACCGCCGGCCGGATGGGTGGCGGCGGCCATGGGCCGCCCTATGATGAAACCACAAAACCCAGAACCCAGAACCCAGAACCCAGAACCCGCTCTCTCAGCGGCTCACCATCTGCTCCAGGGCTTCCAGATTCTGCCTGAGCCCCAGGACGATGAGGGTGTCCCCCGCCAGGATGGGGGTTTCCGGCAGCGGGTTGTAAAGCATCTCCCCCTCGGCCCGTTTGATGGCCACCACGATGAGATTGAGCTGTTGGCGGATGCCCGAATCCTTGAGGGGCAGGCCCACCAGTGAAGAGGCAGGGTCCACCACCACCTCCTCCATGCTCAGGTCCACCTCCTCTTTCATGGCCAGTTCGATGAAGGTGACCACCGTGGGGCGGAGGATGGTCTGGGCCATTTTGCGGCCGCCCAGCTCATAGGGCGATTCCACCCGGTCGGCGCCGGCCCGGAGCAGCTTTTTCTCCGAGCCCAGTTCCTCCCCCCGGGCGACGATGAAGATCTCCGGGCTGAGGCTGCGGGCCGTCAGGGTGATGTAAACGTTGCCGGCGTCGGAGGACACCACCGCCACCAGCCCCTTGGCCTTTTGGATGCCCGCCTCCAGGAGCACTTCCTCCCTGGTGGCGTCGCCCCCCACAAAGTAATAGCCGGCCGCTTCCAGTCGGGCGATGAGTTCCGGGTCGTTTTCGATGACCACCACGGCCTGGCCCGCCTGGGTCAACTGGCGGGCGATGATTTCACCGATGCGCCCGAAGCCGCAGATGATGTAGTGATTTTTCAACCGTTTGATATTGGTGCGCAACTTCCGCTTCCCCAGGTAATCCCGGAATTCCCCTTCCACCACCATCCTGGCCACGGCGGAGACGATATAGAGCATCACCCCCACGCCGAGGAAGATAAGGAAGATATTGTAGATACGTCCGATCTGGGAGAGGGGCCGGATTTCTCCGTAGCCGACGGTGGTCAGGGTGGTGACCACCATATAGAAGGCGTCCAGGAAGTTCCAGCCTTCAATGAGGATGAACCCCAGGCTCCCCAGACCCAGGATGAGGGCCAGGCTTGAGGCCCACAGGACGATTTGCCGCAGATTGGTCAGAAGCCGCCTCGTCCGGCTGCGGGAGGGGCCGGAGACCGACGGCCCGCTCCCTTATTTCAAAGCAAAACCGGCGCTAACTGTGCACCAGGGCCTCGGCCGTGTAGGCGTCGGTGATGAGCACGTTGAAGTACCGGCCTTTGAGGCAGGCCCGGATGGCTTCGGTCTTCTCCAGACCGCCGGCCACCGCCACGATGAATTTGTCGGCCCGGGCGGCCCGCTCCCGCAGGTCCAGGGCCCCCAGTCCCACCACCCGCCGGGTGAGGGCCGCCAGGTCGGGGTCGGTGGCGTCGGTCATGGGCTCGCCCTGGGCATTGATGGGCGTGTGGTTGATTTCCGCCACCATCCCCTTGGCCGCCAGGTTTTCTGCTGTGAGGCCCAACTCCTGGGAGGCCAGGGCCATGAAGCCGGGCTTGTCCACGGCCAGGTGGCCCACGGCCAGGAGCATGATGTCCGCCTCCCAGATCTCCCGGTAGGTCTTGACCAGGTCCGGGTTGGCCGCCAACTGCTGTTCATATTCCTCCCGGGAAGTCACCGGGTAGGAAGGCAGGGGGAAGGCCTCGGCGTCGGGATACTTGGTGCTCATCATGCCGATCAGGGCGTTGCTGGTGAGGCCGGGCATGGTGAAGATGCGGGTCAGGGAAAGGGGATAGAGCTTGGGATTGCTGAGGCGCTCCGGCTCCAGATAGGTGACCAGATAGTAGAGAGTCTTGCCGCAGGAGAGGCCGATGCGGGCGCCGGGCCCGGCAATCGCCTCCAGATAATTGGCGGCCTCCCGGGCAATGGTTTTCTGAATGGCGTCGCTGTCTTTGACGCCGGGGTCCACCACCCGCAACTCCCTGAGGTGGGGATAGAGCTTCTGGAGCTGGTCCTCCAGGTCGGAGCGCCGGGGTATGGCCGACTTCTCGAAGATAAAGGCCATCACCTGGGGCAGGGTGGTGTACTCCATTTCGTGCAGGCCCAGGCGGTGGGGCTCGAAGGGGCCGTGGCGCCGCATGTAGGTGGCGATGCGGCTGGCCTCCTTGCGGGTTTCGTTAAACGCCACGTCGGAGAACAGATCCACGGGGCCGATGAACTTGCCGTGGGCCAACTGGTAGCCCGCGGCGATGACCCGGGGCGGACCGTCAAAACGGATGGGCCGGGCGTCGGCAAAGCCCACCGGCATGAGGGGACCGTGGTGGGAACCCCGCATCCAGCCCTCCACCAGGTGGGGGAAGGCGAAGGGCTCCATGACCTCGCCCACCGCGGGGAAGCCCGCCTGGCAGCGAACGATGAGGACGGGGTCGTCCTTGCCCACGTAGCGGCCGGCGATAAGGCCCAGTTTCTGGGAAGAGGCCACCGCCGCCACTTCACCGTCTTTTTTCCGGTAGATGTTCTCGATGACGTAACGGCCCGAGGCGCCGATGAGCACCAGCAGGTCGTACATGTCTTCCGGGCAGGAGAGCACCCACTGCTTGTTCTCCATCACGTCCAGCACCTTGAAGCGGAAGCCCCGGTGCATGGAGGGGTCGATGACCAGTCCGGGGGTGTTGAAAGGGTCGCCGAAGATGCGGAACAGGGGCAGGTTCCAGGCCCCGGGAGAGGTCTTGTCGGCCATGAAGATGATGATGGGCTCGCTGGGGCGCTCCTCGAAGGACATCTCCGCCACTCCCGGCCCCATGCCCTTGACGTTGCCGGAGAAGGTGTCGGCCAACAGGTCCTGGCCGGCGCCGTAAAGTTTGAGGCGTTTGGCCAGTTCGGTGAGCTCCAGGAAGACATTCCAGGCGAACTGGTGGATCTCCTCGTCCTCCTCGCCCCGGTGGTGGGTCATGATGAGTTCTGCGTCGTCGCCCACGTTCAGGACCTGCCCATCCACCAGGAAGCCGCGCTCCACCGCTCCCTTGACCAGTGATTTCGCCAACTCCAGCATCTCCGGATGGAAGGCGGAATGTCCCACCCAGCCGCCTACGTCAGCTTTGATGACCGATAAGGTGATCTTTCCCGAGGGTGCCATAAGAACTCCTTTCTTTGCCCGACTCGGCAAACTGTTTGCTATCCGGACTCAAGTTATGGTAAGGGAAAGGCCATGCGTCGGCCTCTCTCGTTGATCCTCGCGTCGGTTCTGGCGCTGGCCGCGGCCCTGGGGGGCTGCGCCGCCGCGCCCCTTCCCCTGGTCCCGGTGGAGGGCCGGACCCTGACGCCGGGGCGCTACCTGGCGGGGGTTTGGCGGGACCCGGAATTCCAGCCGGAGCGCGCCTCCTTCCGCCTCGCCGCCTTTCCGGTGGAGGAGGCGGTGGACACCGCCGCGGACCGGTTCCTCCCCCTCTTGGAGGAGGAGTTGCGCCGGGCCTTCGCCGCCAACGGCCTCAGACTGACCGACACCCGGGAGGCCTGCGCGGTGTCCGGGGCCATCCACCGGGTGGAGGTGCAGGGGACCCGTTTCCGCTTTCTCCGGGGGCGCATCAGCGCCGAACTGGAAGTGTCGGGCGCCATCTCCCAGGGCGAACGGGTGGTCTTCGCCTTCCGGGATCGCTTCAGACTCTATTCCCCCATCAGCCCCGGGGCGCCCGCCCCCCGGGAGGAGGAACTTCTCCTCACCCGGATTTCTCAGGAACTGGCCCGCCGCCTCTTAACGGAACTGCTGCTTCACGGACCCCCCGGGGAATCGATGTAGAGGTCCGCAAAGACCCGGATAATCATACGGGGCCGCTGCTTGCTGGTGGTGAACAGGTCGATCTTGCCGGCGTAGTGCCCCGCCTGCCTGCTGATGTTCTTTACCTGCACCACGTAAATCTTGCCCGGCACTTCCGGCCGGACGGCCACTTCGATCTTGTCCGTCAGGTTGGTCTGGAATCTGGTGATCTCCCAGGGCTCGCTCTGGTGCGAGATGAAGCGCACTTCGGCCTTCAGCTCTTCGTTGGTGCTCGCCCGCCAACGGACGATGTGGTGCGGCTGGATTTCGATGATGGGGCGGGCCACCCCCTTGAGGACGAAGGTCACCTGGGACCGCTCCGGGTCGTTGAACCGCACCTTGGTGTTCTTGGCAAAGGGCCGGACCACCGAAAACGGCTTGATTCCCAGGGTGAGCTTGCCTTCCCCCCCCGGAGGGATGCGCCGGTCGTAGTCCGCCACAGTGCAGACGCAGTCCGGGTCCAATTCCAGGATTTCCAGGGGCTGGCCGCCGGCATTGCGAATTGTGAAGGTGTAGCTCAGGTGCTGATCTTCATTGACCTGGCCGAAGTCGTGGACGGTTTCAGGAATCACCGCCCGGGGCCCGCCGGCCGGGACCGCCAACGGGGGCAGCAGGCACCAGGAGAGCACCACCAAGAGTGGTGCAAGAATCGGGAAAAATGACAGAGATGGTCTGCGCATAGACAACGTCGGACTCCTACAAAGCCGAAATCTTCTTGGGCCGTCCCTCCCCCGGCGAATTTGAAGAACCCCAAAGCTCCACTATCTTATCATAATTGTTCGGCCGCGGGCGGTAAAGAACCACAGGGGGAAATTTTTCCGGGGGCCAGGGGGAAAATTCAACCAACCCGGTCTCGGTGTTGGAGGCGCACCGGGACCGGCGTTTATGGTAAAGCGAACCAGAGGTCACACCCGACGGCGGCCCGGGTCGTGGCGGCGGACCGCGGCAGGGAAGTGGGGCGCCTCAATCCCCCGGGGTGCTTCGGGGGAGCCACAGGTGGACCGTGACGCCCTGGCCCGGGGTGGATTCCAGTTGCACCTCCCCCAGGTGGTTGGCGATGATCTGGTGCACCACGGTGAGGCCCATGCCGGTGCCCTGGGGTTTGGAGGAGAAAAAGGGGTCGAAGACGTGGGACAGATCGGCCGGGGCCACCCCCATCCCCGTGTCCTTGATGGCCAGATGCACCCGCTGGGGTTCCAGGGAAAGGGCGATCTGCAGGAGGCCGCCGGCGGGCATGGCCTCCCGGGCGTTTTCCAGGAGGTGCCCCAGGGCCACCCTCAACAAGTCGGGGTCGGCGGGCACCGTCGGCACGGCCGGGGGGAAGTCCCGCTGCACCCGGATCTGCTGCCGGCGGAGGGCCGGTTCCTGTAGGGCCAGGACCTCCTCCACCAGGTCGAGCAGGTGGACGGGCCTTTTGGCCGGTTCGCCCAACCGGGCGAAGGCCTCGATCTCCCCCACCATCCGCTCCAACTTCTGCACCTGGGAAGTCATCAGCTCCACTTCGGTCTGAGCCAGGGCATGGGGGGGCGGGCGTTTTCCCAGCCGGCGCAGGAAGCCGCCGATGATGGCCACCGGATTTCGCACTTCGTGGGCCACCCCCTGGGCCAGCTTGCCCAGGGCGGCCAGGCGCCGGGCCCGCAGCAGCTTGGCCTGGGCGGTCTCCAGTTCCTCCATGGTGGCCGACAGCCGTTCCTGCAGGCGGCCATACAGGCGGGCGTTTTCCAGGGCGGTGCCGATGAGGTTGCCCACCAGCAGGAGCACATCCCGGTCCTGCTCGTCAAAGCCCCGGGGGTCCCTCTTGTTCAGCACCTCCATGACCCCCACCAGACGGTCCCGGGATTTGAGGGGTGCACACAGGACGGAGCGGGTGGCGAATCCCGAGGAGTTGTCGAAGCGACGGCAAAAACGGGGATCTCGGGAGGTGTCGCTGATGAGGAGGGGCTCTTCGCTGAGGGCCACGGCGCCGGCGATGCCTTCACCGAAATTCAGACGCATCTCCCGGAGTTGGTCGGCTTTTTCCCCCCGGACCAGCCGGAAAAACAGGTCTCCCCGGACCTGGTCCACCTGGAAGATGGAGCTGGCTTCGGCCCCCAGCAGTCCCTCCACGTAGTCCATGGCTCGGGTCAAGACCGTCTGGATGTCGAAGGAGGAATTGAGGAGGGCCGAAAATTCCACCAGCCGGCGCAACTCACCGGGTTGAGAAAAAAAGGTTTCTGTCATTACCACCACCCGCGTCCAAGGGGGGCGCGCCCCTTGCGGCGCCGTTATCCAGCTCCCAGGCTCAACTGGGGGACCTGGTTGACCAGAATGATCTTGCCCCAGAGAAAATGATGAAAAACCCCCGCTTTGTCAATGAAGCGGGATTCGGCAGCTCCGTCTTCGGCCTTCAGCGAAGCCCAATCCCATTTTGGGGTTGGCGGAGGTTGCAGGGGCGGGTGACCTCCGGCCCTCACTCCCCGAGGGCCTTTTTCAACAACCTCACTCAGGGGCGCTGGCCTGGTTTCGGGCCCCCAAGCCCGTTTCACCTTATCAAAGCGGCATTTTCTGTGTATGATAATACCCACCCCGGTGGAAAACGGGAAGTCCTTTTCGGGGACACCCTGAAGAGCTGGGCCCGCGGGGCCCGTTCCGGCCCCCCCGGCGAAAATAAACCCAAGGAGGCTTCATGGCCGGTGAATTGACGGAAAAGGGCTGGCGCCAGGAACTGAGAGCATTGTGCCCGTTGGTGCAAAACCTGCGTCTCATGGTGGGCGCGGCCCGGCACTCCTTTAACCGCCACAGCACGGCGCACCTGGCCGAGATGATCCAGCTCGGCGACAACGTCACCGTGAACATCGACCCTTTCTTTGAAAAAGCGGAAAAGGGTTTGAAGGGAACGGCGGAGCCGGACAGAGCCCGTTGGCAGCGGCTGCACGACCTCCTCACCCATCTGGAGCTCATGGCCGTGGCCATCGTCTCCCTGGAATACCCCATCCGGGAAAAGATCAAGGACAACATCATCTTCTCCGATGCCGACGTGTTCTATCTCAACAACCTCTTCAGCCGGCAGACGGGCCTGCTGCGGACCCTGGAGGATGTTCTCCACCAGGACAACGCCTCGTTGAAGAGCTACCTCCTCACCGAAGGCCGGCGGGTGGTGGACGAATCTTTTGAGGCCGCCGCCAACCACGAGACCCATACCCTGGAAAGCATGGGTCAGCCCCGGGCCTGGTCCGTCTACCTGTCCCTGGTGGACCGGCATCGGGAAATTTTGAAACATCTCCTCCACATCGTCCAAACGCTGAGCTGAGGGCGCGTCCGGCCGGGCGGACCGGGGCGCCCGAGGGCAGGTGCCCTCCCCGGGCCTTAAAGGAACTCCTCGCTGCAGCCGAAGAAAGTGTTGCGTGAGACGCACCCGGAAGGTTTTCCGAGGGCAAACGGAGGGCGCATGAGCGCACCGCGCATGACCATCAACGGCGTCCCGGTGGAGTTCTCGCCGGGGCAGACCATCCTGGAGGCGGCTCAGTCGGCGGGCGTCTCCATCCCCACCCTGTGCCATTATCCGGACACCCGGCCCACCGGGGCCTGTCGGGTGTGCGTGGTGGAGCTGGAGGGGGCCCGCAGCCTGGTGCCCGCCTGCGCCACCTATTCGGCTCCGGGCCAGGTGGTGCACACCGACACGGAGCGGGTGGACGCCGCCCGGCGTATGGTGCTGGAGCTGATGCTGGCCTCGGGGAACCACAATTGCCTGATCTGCGAGGCCGGCGGCGACTGTGAACTCCAGGCCTTGGCCTACCGCTACCAGATCGACCCCCCCGCCTTCGGCAAGCCGCCGGGGACCACCTACTACTACGAAGACAACAACAGCATGATCATCCGGGACTTTTCCCGGTGCATCCAATGCGCCCGCTGCGTCAAGGCCTGCACCGACCGGCAGGTCAACCTGGCCATTGCCGTCGGCTACCGGGGCGCGGAGACCACCATCGTCGCCGCCGGGGACCAGCCCTACATCGATTCGGAGTGCGTCTTCTGCGGCGAATGTGTCCAGGCCTGCCCCACCGGGGCTTTGCTGGACAAGCATGCCCGGTTTCTGGGCCGCGTCTGGGAGAGACAGAAAGTGCGGTCCACCTGCCCCTATTGCGGCGTGGGCTGCCAGATCGACCTGCAAGTCAAAGAAGGGCGCATCATCCAGGTGACGGGGGCCGACGCCGTCCCCAACCGAGGGCGTTTATGCGTTAAAGGCCGCTTCGGCTGGCACTTCGTGCATCATCCCGAACGGCTGAAAACCCCGCTCATCAAGGAAAACGGCTCCCTGCGCAAGGCCGACTGGGAGGAGGCCCTGAACCTGGTGGCTACCCGGTTTGCGGAACTGAAGGACCGGGAGGGCCCCGACAAGATCGGCGGTTGGTGCTCCGCCCGCATCACTAACGAAGAAAATTACCTGATGCAGAAGTTCATGCGGGCCGTTTTGGGCACCAACCACGTGGACCACTGCGCCCGCCTCTGACACAGCGCCACCGTGGCCGGTCTGGCCGCGACTTTCGGTTCCGGGGCCATGACCAATTCCATCGGCGAGCTGGAGTGGGCCGACTGCATCCTGGTCACCGGCTCCAACACTTCGGAAACCCATCCGGTCATCGCCACCTTCATCAAACGGGCCGCCTACCTGCATGGCAAGACCCTCATCGTCATTGACCCCAGGCGGCTCTATCTGGTGCGCCACGCCCACCTCTGGCTGCGCCAGCGGCCCGGCAGCGACATTGCCGTGCTCAACGGCCTGATGCACGTCATCATCCGGGACAACCTGCAGGACCACGACTACATCGCCCGGCGCACCGAGAATTTCGACGCCCTGAAGGAGACCGTGGCCCGCTACACACCGGCCCTGGTGGAGCAGGTGAGCGGCGTGCCCGCGGCCGACCTGGAACGGGCGGCCCGGCTCTACGCCGCCGCGCCCCGGGCCGCCATCGTCTACGCCATGGGCATCACCCAGCACACCACCGGCACCAACAACGTCATATCCCTGGCCAACCTGGCCATGCTGTGCGGCAACGTGGGCCTCGAAAGCGGCGGGGTGAACCCCCTCAGAGGCCAGAACAACGTCCAGGGCGCCTGCGACATGGGCGGCCTGCCCAACGTCTTCTCGGGCTATCAGGCGGTGACGGACCCGGCCAAACGCTGGAAGATGGAAGCGGCCTGGAACGTGCGCAACCTGCCCGACTGGGAGGGCCTCACCCTGACGGAGATGCTGCCCGGCATCGCGGAGGGCAGGATCAAGGCCCTGTATATCATCGGCGAAAACCCGGTGATTTCCGAAGCCGACGCCGATGAGATCATCAACCCGCTCAAAGAGTTGGATTTTCTGGTGGTCCAGGACATTTTTCTCACCGAAACGGGCAAGCTGGCGGATGTGGTGCTGCCCGCCGCCTCCTTTGCCGAGAAGGACGGCACCTTCACCAACACGGAGCGGCGGGTGGCGCTGGTGCGCCGGGCCGTGCCGCCGGTGGGACAGTCCCGCCCCGACTGGCAGATCATCTGCGAGCTCTCCCGCCGGATGGGATATCCCATGGACTATGCGGGCCCCGAGGAGATTTTCGAAGAGATCCGCCGGGTCACCCCCTCCTACGCCGGCGTCACTTACCGGCGCCTGGAGCAGGAGGGCGGCCTGCAATGGCCCTGCCCCCATCCCGAGCACCCGGGCACCCGGTTTCTCCATCAGGACCGCTTCACCCGGGGCCTGGGCCGCTTCTTTGCCATCGACTACCAGGAGCCCACGGAATTGCCCGACGACCAGTACCCCCTCATCCTCACCACGGGGCGGGTGCTCTACCAGTACCACACCGGCACCATGAGCCGCCGGGCCCCGGGCCTGGTGGAAAAGGCCCCGGAGTGCCGGGTGGAGATGGCCGCCGCCGACGCCGAGGCCTACGGCATCCAGGACGGCGAGATGGTGCGGGTGTGCAGCCGCCGGGGGGAGATCAAGGTCCGGGCGCAGGTCTCCTTCAAAGCCATCCCCGGCACCATTTTCATTCCCTTCCACTATTACGAGGCCGCGGTGAACCGGCTCACCATCGCCGCCCTGGACCCGGTGGCCAAGATCCCGGAATACAAGGTCTGCGCCGTGCAGATCCGGAAACTCCGGCCCTCTCCCCCCAAGGCCGCCGCGGCGGCGGAGGCCGAATCCCACGGAGGCTCGCCATGAAACCGCTGGGTCCCTGCGAAAGCGTCCCCACCGCGCAGATGCGGCAGGAAGTGTGTGACAGTCTCCAGGCCCTCATCTCCCGCCACCGGGGCCGGATCGGCGCCCTGTTGCCGACGCTCCAGGACGCCCAGCGGATCCTGGGTCACATTCCCCTGGAGATGCAGCAGGTCATCGCGGCCGAGCTCAAGCTGTCCGGCAGCCAGGTCTTCGGGGCCATGAGTTTTTACAGCATGCTGGCCTGGCAACCCCGGGGGCAGTACATTATCAGGGTGTGCGGCTCGCCCTGCTGCCACCTGAACGGCGCCGCCGCCCTGTTGGAGCTGTTGCAGGAGGAACTGGGCGTGCCTCTGGGGGGGACCACCGCCGACCGGCTCTTTACCCTGGAGACCTCCGCCTGTCTGGGGGCCTGTGAAGTCTCCCCGGCCATGCAGGTCAACGAAGTGGTGTACGGGCGCCTCACCCCCGGGCGGGTCCGGGAGGTGCTGTCCGACTACCGGGCCGGCCAGGGTCCCGACTACCGGGACCTGCCCTATTCCACCTGCGACTTCCGGGAGTTCCGCCGCGCCCCCGGCGAGTCCCTTCTGCTGGAGAACGTGGGCCTCATCGACCCCCTGAACCTGGAGGACTATCTGAAACGGGGGGGCTACACGGCCCTGGAAAAGGCCCTCACCAGCATGACCCCCGAAGCCGTCATCGAGGAGGTCAAACTCTCGGGCCTGCGGGGCCGGGGCGGGGCCGGCTTTCCCACGGGCCTCAAATGGTCCTTCACCCGGCCGCTGCCGGCCTCCCCCAAGTACGTCGTCTGCAATGCCGACGAGGGCGAACCCGGCACGGTGAAGGACCGCTACCTCATGGAAGGGGACCCCCACAAGGTGTTGGAGGGCCTCATCATCGCCGCCTACGCGGTGGGGGCCGCGCACGGCTTCATCTACTGCCGCGGGGAATATTACCTCAGCCGGCACCGCCTGCAGCACGCCATCGACCAGGCCCGGGAACGGGGCTTTCTGGGAAAGCGCCTCCTGGGGACGGATTTTTCCTGCACCGTGGAGCTCAGGTCCGGGGCCGGGTCTTACGTCTGCGGCGAAGAGACGGCCTTGATTGAGTCCCTCGAGGGCAAGCGGGGCTTTCCCCGCCTCAAGCCGCCCTTCCCCGGGGTGGTGGGGGTGCAGGGACAGCCCACCGTGGTCAACAACGTGGAGACCCTGGCCAATCTGCCGGCCATCATCAACCGGGGCGGCGCCTGGTACCGGGAGATCGGCACCCCGGACACGCCGGGCGCCAAGATTTTCCAGGTCATGGGCCAGGTGCGCACCCCCCAGGTGTTGGAGGCGCCCACCGGCATGACCCTGGGGGATCTCATCCAGGTCTACGGCGGCGGCGTCCGGCCGGGGCGCACTCTGAAGATGATCCAGACCGGCGGGGCCTCGGGGAGCCTGGTGACCAGGGCGGCGCTGAAAACGCCCCTGGATTTCGGCTCCCTGGAAGCCGCGGGGGGCGCCCTGGGCTCCGGCACCATGCTGGTCATGGACGACAGCACCTGCGTGGTGGATTTCCTCCGGTGCGTGGCCGCCTTCTTTGCCCATGAGTCCTGCGGCCAGTGCACCCCCTGCCGGGAAGGCGCGGCCTGGATCCTGGAGGTCTTCACCCGCCTCAGCCGGGGAGAGGGTCGGGAGGGCGACCTGGATTTCCTCCTGCGCCTGGCGGACACCCTGAAGGACGCCTCCCTCTGCCCCCTGGGACAGTCGGCGCCGGTGCCCTTGTTGAGCGCCATCAAGCACTTCCGGCCGGAAATCGAGGCCCACCTCAAGGACAAAACCTGCCCCGCGGGGGTGTGCCGGTTTGATTGAGCGGGCCGTTGGTGGTGGGGCAGGGGCCCGGGGTGGCGGAGGCGACCACTCCCTCAATGCGTTAAAGGATGGGGGGAGGGGGCAAGGGTTTATGACCCTCGGCCCCCTCCCCCACAGCAAACTTTTCAGGATAGTTACTCATGAGCCTTGGGCTCACCCGTAACCTACGAAAAGTTTTCCCCCTCACCCCAGCCCTCTCCCCCATCGGAGGAGAGGGGGAGCAGGTCCTTTTCAGCATACTTATGGTGCGCAGTGCGCACCCTACACAAAACTTCTCGGAGCAGGTAAAGGAATCCAGGAAACACCCGGCCCGGACAAGGGAGCGCACCCATGGCCATTGAAGCGGTGATTTTCGACCTGTACGGCACCCTGGTGGACATCTGGACGGACGAATGGGATCTGAGCACCTATCGTCATCTGAGCCAGTTTTTGTCCTATTATAATTATTCCTTTACCCCCGAAGGCCTGGCCGCCCGCTACCAGGAACTCACCGCCAACCAGATGTTGGAACATCCGGCCCCTTATGGCGAGATCGACGTCTTCCGGGTCTTCGAAGAGATTCTGGCCTCGGACGGCAAGCAGCCCACTCATGCCTGGGTCCTCTGTGTGGCCCGGCTGTTTCGGTCCCTGAGTCGGCGGCGTTTCGGCCTTTACCCGGACACCTTGCCGGCCTTGACCCAGCTTCAGAGCGGCTTCCAACTGGCCATCATTTCCGATGCCCAGTGGGTCTTCAGTGAGCCGGAGCTGTCCATCCTGGGTGTGAACCGCCTTTTTGACCCCATCGTGCTGTCCTCCCGCTACTTTGTGCGCAAACCCGACCCCCAGATCTATGCCCATGCCTTGAAGGCCTTGCACCTGCCTCCGCATCTGGCCTTGTATGTGGGTGATGACCCGGAAGAGGACCTTCCCGGACCCCAAGCGCTGGGAATGCCGGTGGTGCTGGTGGACCGCCTGGGCAGTCGCGGCCCCCAGTCCGTGCCGGTGCTGCGGGACCTGGGGGAGTTGCCCCGCATCCTCCGACAATGGGAGGCGGAGGAGCCCTGAAGAGGCAACGGCGCAGCCCAATTGGGGTTTGCGAAAGCCGGTTTTTTGGCATATAGTGATGAGGGGCGGGGCGGCCCTTTTTCTTAATGCCCTTCCCCTGCCTGCGTCAATCCATCCAAGGGGGAGAATCTTGGAAAACACCCGGCGGCCTATGCCACACCCGGTCAGAGGCGCAGTCCTTATCCTCTCCTGCCTGGTCATCCTGGCGTCCGTTGTGTCTGCGGCGGCGTCCGAAGAAGAGTGGGAAGTCACGGCCAAGTCTTTTGTCATCATGGACGCCAACACCGGGAAAATCCTGTTCGCGCATAACCCTTACGCCATGTATCCCCCGGCCAGCACCCTCAAGATCATGACCGCCATGCTGGTCATGGAGCGCCTGCGGATGGAGGACCGGGTGCCGGTGAGCGCCTACGCCGCGGCGGCGCCCCCTTCCAAGATCTATATCAAGCCGGGGGAGACCTATTCCGTCAAAGACCTGGTCTACGCCCTGCTGTTGTCTTCGGCCAACGACGGCGCCCGGGCCCTGGCGGAGCGGGTGAGCGGCAGCGAGCAGGCCTTTGCCCGGCAGCTCACCCAGGCGGTGCGCCAATGGGGGGCCTACCGCACCACACTGGCCAACGCCAACGGCCTGCCCGCCGATTTCCAGTTTTCCACGGCCCAGGACCTGGCCGTGCTCTTCCGACGGGCCGTGCAGAATCAGGAACTGCTGCGCATCATGCAGACCAAATACTACACCCTGCAGAACGACCGAGAAGTGCGCAACCACAACCGCTTCCTCTTTACCACGCCCCTGGCCGTGGCCGGCAAAACGGGCTTCACCCGCTCCTCCCGGCACACCTATGTGGGCATGTTCCGGAAGGACGACAAGGCCATCATCATCTCCCTCCTGGGCAGTCAGCAGAAGTGGGCCGACTTGCGGGTCCTCATTGAAAAGGGTTTTGCCTTGAGCGGCTCCCCCATCGCCAAAATGGAACCCCTGGAGGAGAAGGTCTGGTTCCCCAAAAAGGCCGCCCCCAGTTATGCCAAGGCCGTAAAAGGCAAGCGGGGCAAGGCCAAAGGGATGGCCAAATCGAAACCCAAAACCAGGGCGAAGGTGATGACCGGCGGCGCCGCCTCTCTGCCGGCTAAGAAAAAGCCCTCCAGGGCCCGGTAGGGCCGGAAACGAGGGGGAGCCTGACGCCACCGGGCCCGGGAAGAGGTTTTGCAACTACGGTCGCCCCCCCATTCTGCCGGCCGACCCCTCTCCCGACCCCGGCAGGGGCGGGGCGCTGCGGTTTCCCCCTGCCTGGGGCGCCATCCCACTTTCAGGTGTCTTGGGATGAAAGGTTTGTTCAACAAAGTCAGAAACCGCCTTACCCGGCGGCGCTACGTGGTCTCCACCATCCGCAAGTCGTCGGACCTGTACGAAACCGCGGTGTTCGCCACCAATTTCTTTTACCTGCCCCGTAACTGGTCCAGGCCTGATTTCCTCATTCAGACCCCCGAAAAGGACGAGGCCTGGGACCACCACTTCCGGCTGACGGCCCGCCTCGCAGTGGAGTACCCCGGCCGCCTTTTCGAGGAGTACCTGGCCGAATTCTGTGGCCCGGACCGGGCCCCCTCCACTTCCCCGCCGGCCGATAAATCCTGATCCCGAATCGCAGTCGCGCCCGAACCCTGGACCCGTAAAATTCGCCAGGATGCCAAGAGCTTGGTGGCACATCGCGGCCTTTAGGCCGCAACCAAATGAAAAAATTGCCGGCGTTTTCCTCTTGTTGTAAGTTTCAGGTTCACGCAACCCAAACAACTTACCAGCAGAAAGGA
>Ga0194125_10000915_pt1 | contig 50367 bp, 31 predicted proteins | sample TA2KigC250mmetaG_FD_148626 | JGI IMG/M metagenome (GOLD analysis project Ga0194125, IMG submission 148626) | Freshwater microbial communities from Lake Tanganyika, Tanzania - TA2015034 Kigoma Deep Cast 250m | ecosystem: Environmental > Aquatic > Freshwater > Lake | place: Tanzania: Lake...
ATTTCCATATGACCACCCGCGCGATCTGGGACCGGGAGTACAAGCCGCTGCTCTTTCCTTTCGACCGCGAGCGCGTGGGCGACGTGAAGGCGCAACGCGAGAACCTCGCCAAGCGGCGCGCACAGGGCAAGTGGACTTTCTTTGGCGGTACGCTCGTGTGGGAGAACATGCGGGCCAGCATGGGTGACTACGCCATGTACATGGCGCTGGTGGAGGACCCGGACTGGATCCACGACTTCTGCCGCACGATGACCGACCTGTACAAGCAGTGCTACACGATCCTGTTCGCCGAGGCCGGGCTGCCCGACGGCATTTGGATCTACGAGGATCTCGGATACAAGGACCGCCTCTTCTGCAGCCCCGGCGTGCTGGAGGAACTGATCTTTCCCTACTTCAGGGAGATGGTGGACTTCTTCCACGGGCGCGGCTTGCCCGTCATTCTGCACTCCTGCGGCTATCAGGAACCGGCACTGCCGCTGATCGTGCAGGCCGGATTCGACGGCCTGCATCCGATGGAGGTCAAGGCCGGGAACGACATCTTCAAGTTCGCGGAACGCTACGGCGACCGGCTGCTGTTTGTCGGCGGGCTAGACGAGCGTATTCTCGAGACCCGCGACCGGACCGTCATCCGCCGCGGCGTCACCGGCTTCATGGACGGCATGAAAGCCCGCGGCGCGCGCTTCGTGTATGGCTCGGATCACTCGCTCTCCACCAACATCGACTACGCGGACTATCTCTACTCGCTGGAGGTCTATCGCGAGCACCAGGCGCGGTAGGCGGCGACGGAGAATGCCTATGACCATAATCATTTTGCAAAGGGAGATCGTACGATGAAAGCAGGATATTGGTTCACGGCGGTGGTGGTCAGTACGCTGGCGGTTCAGTGTATCGGGGCGGAGTCGGCTGTCCGTCCGCAGGACTTGTTGAAGGAAACCTTTCATGCATCCGTGACCGACTGTGGCGGGTGGCATTTCCTGCTGGCTTATGCGGCGTCATCCGGGATCGGGCTCGCGATGGCGCGCGCCGTTCCCGGCAGGCGCTTGGGGGCCTGGACCGTGGCTACCGATGACACCAGGCTCACCGTCGGCGCGACGGATGAGGGGCAACTGTGCCTCTACGAACTCAGCATCCGGACATCAAGATGGGCATTGACCGCGGGACGGCGATGAACTGGTATGTGCTGTCGGATATGCCGCGCGGGGCGCCACCGGAGGGAGCGGCAGAAATGAATGAAGCAACTTGACCTGAGCGCAAAGCGGCGGGTGCGGTGGGCGGAAGGGCGTCCGCGGAGGAAGGACCGGTCAAGACCGGCTGCTCGGCGGGTTGCACCCGCTCAGCGGGCGACAGGACTCGATTGCTGTCGGCTGCAATCGATATCAGTCGGATGAAACAGGAGCGAACATCACATGACCAACCGTGAACGCTGCATCAAGACCTTGCTGTGCGAGAAGACCGACCGGGCGCCCTTGCCGATGTGGCTGGGATTCAGCCCATGGGGGCTGACGAACATCCGGTGGCAGCAGGAATCCGGCATCGCCGATCTGGATGTCGCGAAGTACTTCGGCTTGGAGCCGTTTTTCCAAATACCGCCATCGCACCTGGGGCCGGTGCCAAGTTTCGACTGGAAAGTGTTCGAGGAAACGGACGTGTATACTGTCAGCCTTGACTGGCGTGGCATCACGACGCGCAGTTGGCGCGACAACAGCGGCATGCCGGAGTACATCTCGCATCCGGTGAAGACTCCCGCGGACTGGGCCAGGTACAAGGCGGAGCGACTCCAGAGAGATCAGCTCCCGGTACGTCTGCCGGACCTCAAGAAATTCGCCGCGGGGGCCGCGGTCGCGGATGCGCCGGTGCAATTGGGGTCCTATCCATGGGGCATGTTCGGGACAGCGCGCGACGTACTGGGGGTCGAGTACCTGCTTGTGGCTTTCTACGACGAACCGGACATGGTCCGCGACATCATGCAGACCTACACCACGATCTGGCTCGACGTCTACGAGGAGATTGTCAAGGTCGTCCCGGTGGATCACATTCATATCTGGGAGGACATGTCCGGCAGGCAGGGATCGCTGATCTCCATGGCGATGGTTCACGAGTTCATGGGGCCCGAATACGACCGCATGGCCGCCTTTGCCGCGCGGCACAAGATTCCCATCATCTCTGTGGATACGGACGGGTTGGTGGATGAGTTGGTCCCCGCGTTCCTGCGGCACGGCGTCAATGCCTTCATGCCATTCGAAGTCCAGGCCGGAAACGACATCATCGCCTACCGCAAGCAGTATCCGAAGCTCGGCATCATGGGCGGGCTCGACAAGCGCGCGCTGGCCGCGGGGAACCCGGAGATGCATCGCGAGCTTGATCGCGCCGAGCAGATGCTCGCCCTCGGCGGCTGGGTGCCGGGCTTTGACCACATTATCCCGCCGGACGCCACGTGGGACAACTTCGAGTATTTCATGGACCATTTGAGGAAGATGGTGTTTAAGGAATAAGCGAGGTGTCTGAAGAGATGGATTTGCCTGGCCGGGAACCGGTCAGCAATCAGGGAAGGGCTTTACCCATGATTCGCCAACGTCTCGCCGCAGCAATGAAGACATACACCGTGGCTCACTTGGGTTGTGGCGGGCGCGGCACGGACCACGTGCGGGCTCTGGCGGCGTGCAAGCCTCGGCTGAAGCTGGCTGCTCTCTGCGACCTGGATTCCGGACGCCTGAATGCCGCGTCCGCGTCGATTGGCGGAGGCCCGGCTCCGTACACGGATGTCGATGCCATGCTGGCGAAGGAGAAGCCGGACATATTCAGCTTCTGCACCCAGCCGAACACGCGCCTGGCCCTTGTGGAGGCCGGGGTCCGCCACGGCGTGAAGGGAATTGTGATGGAGAAGCCGATGGCGCTGTCGGTGCAGGATGCCCGGACATTGTGCAGGACCGCGGACAAGGCCGGGGTAAAGCTGGTCGTCTCGCACCAGCACAAGTACGGCAAGCACTGGCAGAAGGTCAGGGAGATCGTCGCGTCCGGCAAGCTCGGCCGGGTACGCACAATTCACGCGACGAGCCTGGGCTGGATGCAGCACTACGCAACGCACCTGATCGACTACTCCATGTGGCTGAACGACTACAGCCCTGTGGTGAAAGTCGCCGGCCACATACACGGCCGGGATCATTTCGCCACGTGGGAATCGCATCCCTCGCCGGGCTATTTCATGGGTCACATGGTGTTTGCCAACGGCGTGCACGGCTACGTGGAATGCGGAACGTTCACCCCGGAGCAGGAACCCGGTATTTCCTTCTGGATGAACGCCGGAGCCACCGTGGTTGGCACGGAAGGCATCGCGCGAGTCATTGTCGGCAGAGGCTGGGAGGCCGTGACCCGCGATGGCGTATTCAGCGGCCACGACGCAAGTTTCGACGGAGTGAAGGACTCGATTCCGCTGCACCTGGAGGTTGCCGACTGGCTGGACGACGAGGCCAGGTTGCATAGCTGCCGGGGTGAACTCGCGTGCCACGGGTTCGAGGTCATGATGGCTATCTGCCTGAGCGGCCTTGAGCACAAGCCAGTCGATTTGCCTCTGTCGCGCAACGACGACGTCACGGCGCGCATGCTCGCGGAGGTGCCGGCATAGTGGGCGGAAACAAAGGGAAGGATGACACGATGATTCTGTTCGGCGGACCGGTATTCACTTCGTCGCAGGACCCCTGGGAACTGGCTGACGCGCACCGGCGTTTCGGGTACACGGCGGCGTACTGCCCGGAGATCGCGGCAGGCGACCGCGACCGGATCAATGCCGTGCGCGAGGCGTTCGGACGGGCCGGCATTGTGATCGCCGAGGCGAACGAGTGGTGCAGGCTTTTGTCTTCCAACCAGGCCGAAGCCGCGGCCAACATGGAACGCGTGTGCGGCAAACTGGCGCTGGCGGACGAGGTTGGCGCCCTGTGCACCGTGGACTTCCTGGGCACGTACGACTGGGGCACCGCGTTCGGGCCCCACCCCATGAACCTGGCTGCCGAGGGATTCGACGCCGCGGTGCAACTCGTGAGGAAGGTCGTGGACACCGTGAAACCCCGCCGCACAAGGTTCGCGCTGGAAATGATGCAGTGGGTGGTTCCGGACAGCGTCGATTGCTATGTCGACCTGTTGAAGGCCGTTGACCGGCCGGCGTTCGGGGTCCACCTGGACCCCGTGAACATCATCGTTTCGCCGCGCCAGTACTTCGATACGGCGTCGCTGCTGCGCGACTGTTTCGCGCGGCTGGGACCGAACATTGTTTCCTGCCATGCCAAGGACCTGCGCCTGCGTAACGAACTCGCCCTTCATCTCGACGAGGTCAGGCCCGGCACCGGGAACCTGGACTACAAGGCGTACCTGCAGGGGCTTGCCGGTCTGGGCAGGGATGTGCCGCTGATGCTGGAGCACCTGTCCACGGCGGCCGACTACGCCTCGGCCCTCGCGCACCTGAAATCGCTCGCGCCGGCATGAGGCCGGCCGGCACAGGGAATCGATTGGGGGACCGGCGCCGCGGTAACTTCTATTTTCAGGGTTGACCCCGACTCCGTGCCGTTCTCCTCTATGCCGTGAATTCCTCGAAAATGGCCGCGGCGTTCTCCGTGGGCGTCCCCGGCTGAAGGAACTTGGACGGGGCCAGGATGTAGCCGCCGCCGCGGCTCATTTCCGTCCTCAGGCGGCGAATCTCCGCCGCGAGTTCCCTCGGTTTGCCAAACTGGATGATGCTCTGGCTGCCCAGTCCGCCCATGAAGGTGATCTTGTCGCCCCAGCGCCGCTTCAACTCATACGGATTCATGTCCCGGGCTTCGGGCTGCAGGCTCTCGAGAACATCCAGCCCGATATCGACAAGGTCCGGAATGAGCGGACTCACGCTGCCGCATACGTGTTCGATGACCAGCTTGTCGCGCGCGTGAATGTATTCGTACAGTTTCGCGTAGCGCGGCTTGAAAAGTTCGCGCCAGCGTTCGGGCCCTATGATCACGCCGCGCTGGTCGCTCCAGTCGTCACCCAGGAAAACGGCGTCCACCTCCGGGAGCGTCTTGCAGATATACTCAATCCACACGTAGAACTGCTCCATGATGCGGTCGAGCAGAGCCTCGTAAAACGCGGTCTCGCACGCGACATCCATCATCACGTTCTCGAATCCGCGCAGGCCCCAGCTGGTTTCAAACAGGCCCCACCCGAGCCAGGTCGTCAGGAACGTCTTGCCCTTCTTCTCGCGGCATATCTTCTGCGCCTTTTCGATCCAGGCCGCGTCGCCGTAGAAGGCCTCGGGCGCCGGCCATCGGTAGCCGGCGAGCGTGGGCTCGGGCAAAGCGGGGACTTCCAGGTGAAACACGCGCTGGTCGGTCCGCCAGACGGAACCGTAGGGATCCCGCTGCCGGTGCGGCACCCCGGTGGGCTCTTTCCGGTCGCCGTTGACCAGGTCGGTCCATTCGACGAAGGTCTGGATCCTCTCTCGCCATTGCCGTCCTCCGTAGTGGACGTCCAGGCGTTGAGCCACCTCCTCGTCGATGGTAAGCCAGTACGGAACGGGACTCGTCTCCTGATGCCGGATCTGCGCCAGGACAATCGCGCGATTTGTCTCCTTCGATCCCGAGCGGATCCGGCGTTCCTGGTCGGCACGAGGATTTGTCTGGCTTGTCATATCGTTTCCCCACATCGACTCGCGTTCTGCGGCACGGCGCTATCGCGGGCGGCCGCAGGCGCAATATGTCGTGATCGTCTTTCGCGTCCTCCCGCTTAGGTCCCCAGTTCGACCCAGTACCGCCGCTGCCAGCCTTCCAGGCGCAGCACCCGGAAACCGCCTTCGCGTTGCCAGGTCAGCGGGATGTCGAGCGTGTACCAGCCATCCAGGCGCCAGTCGCAGAGCCTCGCTTCGGGCTCGGCGCCGCCCGCCACGCGGATCGCCGCCGTCCGCCATCACCTTGTCAAGGACCTTCTGGACATTGTCGCCGATGGGCATGCCCACGTGGGCGCTGCACAGCGTCAGGCCGAGATCCTTGAAGAGCCTGGCGGCGTCCCCGGCCGTAAAGCCGGCGGGATAGCCGGCCGTCTCGATGCCGGCATAACCCATCTCGGCGATCCGGGCCAGAGTTCCTTTGAAGTCCTTGTCGAGATATTCCCGCACTGTGTAAAGCTGAACCGCAACGGGCGCCGACATGTCCAGTCTCCTTTCAATCCGCCATTTGGATGCGATGGCGCAAAACACTTCCCCGATGCTCGCGCAAAGTCAGATAAACCTAGACCTGCGGAGCTTCGTCAACCGTTGCAGGATTGTCAACGTAATGCTCATTTTCATGGTCATGTGCGCGGCTGCTTCAACGCAGCGCCCCGAGCGGCAGGGTTATCGAGGGGGCGAAGCCGGGGTTCTGGTTCGCCGCCCCTCCCCAACCGATACATTCCCACACGCGGCCCTGTTCCGCCTTCAGGTGCCTGACCCAGCCGTCGCGGATGGCGCAGGCGTGTGCGGGATAAGCGTCCTTCAGGACGGCCAGCAGCCAGCCGACCGGCGCGTGCCAGTAGGCGCCGTTCTGGTAGCGGTTCCCGGGGGTCGCGGCGCGCTCCCACGCGGAGGTCGCCGAAGCGCTCAAGGATACCGGCACATGACGCAATGCGCCCTGGAATTCGATCTCGCCGTCCTTTTCCAGCGCACGGACAATCGTCCGCAACAGCCGCTTCTTTGCCGCCCCCTTGATGACGCCGCAATAGATCGCGTAGATGGAGCCCCACACGTCGGGCTGGCCGGAGATGCCGGTGGCCGCCTTGAGCCAGCCGCCGCTCCGCGCGTCGTCGCCGAATACCGGCAGGATGTTTCGCGCGGTCTTTCCAGCCAGGGCGGTGAAGGCGCTCGCCTCCTTGTCGCGCCCCAGTGCCTTCGCAAAGAACGCCATGTGACCGGCCGCGCGGTGGCGCAACAGCGAGGCCATCAGCAGGTCGCCCGTCATGACGATCGAATCGCAGAATATGAACCCCACGGCACGCCGCCCGGCCGCGGTGTGCACCAGTTGCGTCGCCGGATCGATCTCCGGCACGGCAAAGGCGCGCTGGAGCCGCTCGTAGACGGTCTTCCCGTTAACCGGTTCTTTCATCAGCAGGGCAGGGGAGTCTTCGGTCATTGCCAGCATGTGGGCCAGCCAGATGACGTCGTAGCAGTTGTTGGCCGGCGGCCGGAACCCCCAGGCGCCGTCCTGGTGGGCGGACGGATCGTACGTACCCGGGAAGAAGACCGGTTCGCCGTTCAGGTTGATGTGGTCCGCGATCGCATGCGCGGGAACGAGAACGCCGCATCCCAGCTCCTTCGGCGCATCGCCATTCTGCCTGGCCAGGATCAGGCGCAGATGGTTCAGGCCTGCCGCGCGATCGAGAAGGCCGCTGGAGAAGTTCATGGTGAAGTCCTGGATCCACACGGCCGGATACCCGCCCGGCGTGACGGCCCGGAAGCCGAGCGTGTTGACGCCGGAGCCGCAGGAAGCAGGGCCGCCGGCAGCACGGCCGCAGGCCGCGCCGGGCTCAACACTGCAGGAGGCCAGCACCGCCCGGGCGGTGGCTTCAAGAAATGCCCGCATGCCGGCGGGTATCAGGGGTTCGGTTGGCATGGTGATTCCGTCAGCCGATTCCTTCCGTCGCTTACCGGTTGCGATTCCCATCTCTGTCGCATGCATTGTCCCAATCGTTGTCGTCGACAAAGACCGCGACAATGATTGAGACAAAGACCGGGAATGGCTCCTGCCTCCTCTGACTTGGTGACGCCTGCCGCCTGACACCTTTCTCCTAACGCCCCGCCTCGATCATCGCCCGCAGGTTCTCCTCCGGCGTTTCGCGGCCGACCTGGTCGCCGGTGCCGATGATCACGCGCGGGTTGCCGCGGAAGGCCTCGCGGATCTCGCGCACCTCGCGCCGCACGTCGTCCGGCGTCCCGCGGATAAGCGTCTCGACCGTGTGGACGTTGCCGTTCATGGTGGTACGGCCGGCGAGCAGACGCTCCACGGCCTTCAACCCCTCCAGTCCGACAATATCACCGCCCGGCGGCCGCTCGAACGGGCAGACGCAATCCACGCCGATCTCCGCAAAGTCCGCCACGGTCTCCAGGCACTTGCCATGGAAGTGAATATGCAGCAGCTTGCCGTGCCGGTGGATCTCCCCGGCGACGGCCCGGATCACCGGCTTGTCCCAGCGCCGCCACAGGTCCGGCCCGATCAGCGAGTTGCAGCTCCAGGAGCAGCCGATGCAAAGGCTCTCCAGTGGGGTTTTATCGCAGATCGTGCGCGCCATCCGCACCAGGTATTCGGTGTAGCGCGCCTGCAACTCCACAAGCTTTGGCGCCATCTCTGGTTCGAGAAACGTGTAGATGCCCTGTTCCAACCCGCCTTGCATGGCGCCGGCCAGATAGTCGAAGAACGGCACCCCCAGCCACGCTTCGAGCAGGTAGCTCTCGCCCACTTCGTTCCAGGCCCGGATCAGGCCGGAAACGTCCATGGCCTCGGGTTCGCCGCCCAGGGCAGCCAGTTCCCAGGCAGGCAGGTCGCGCTTCAGGTCCTTGATGGGGCGCTCGACGCTCCAGCTCGGCTCCTCGCGGTGGTACCGCTGCGCGGAGGTCAGGTCGCCGTGCGGCGTGTGCGTGACCTGCCGGACCTCCAGCGTGTCGGCATCCACCCGGCGCTCGGACGACTCGCCGCTCACCCGGTCATTGGGCGGGCCGGCAAACGCCACGCCCCAGCCTTCGCAGTTGAAGTGCCGGAAGGCTTTCTTCAATGCCTGGTGGAACGGCACCCGCCGCTCGAATTCGATCATGTCCACGCCCAGCAGCCTGGCGGGATAGTAGTACCAGAGTTCCGGGGCGACCGGCAGTCGGTCGCTGGGCACTCCACGATAGGCGTTCAGCATGCGTTGTTTAGGGGTCATAAGGTGGGTGGGAGGTGCGAGGTGGCATGTCCCACGGTCTCATAGACAGCCGCCACATTCTCGATGGGAGTGTCGCGGTCGAGCGACCAGACGCACAGGGTCGTGGCAGGCGCCGGCGCGGTCTGCGCCAGGGTTTGCTCAATATGGGCGCGCACGGCGGCGGGCGCCTGCTCGCGCATGAGAACCGGATCAATGAGCGGCGACAGCGGCACGCCCGGCAGCGTGCGGGCCGCGGCGGCCAGGTCTGTGCCCGGGCCAAGCTCGATGTGATCGAGCGGCGGCAGGCGGGCGAAGGCATCCAGCAAGTGGGACGAGGGACCGCAGGAGTGGTAGCCGACCGACTCGAAACCTGTCCCGATGGCGCGATTCACGGGTAATACCACGTTCGCGTACGTCTCGGCGGATAGCAGCGAGGCCGAGCAGTCGCCGAGCTGCAACCGGGTCGGCCGCGCGCCGATCGCCGCCGCGAGCCGGCCGAAGACCGCCTGGTAGATGGCCCAGACCTTTTCCATGATGGCCGAAGCCGCGGCAGGATCGCTCAACAGCTCGACGAACAGCGTTTCCCCGCGCAGTTGGTGCGCGGTTGTGTACGGGGTATGCACGTTCATCATGCCGGACTTCAGTCCGCACAAATCCGCCCGTTGCCCATAGAGCCCTTCGAGGACGCGGTATTGATCCAGCAAGGCATCGATCACGGGATGATGTGCCGCCGCCGCGACATCCAGCCGAATGATCTCCTCACAGGACAGGTCCTTCCAGGGAGTACCCCGACTTTCCAGCGTGCTGTCTTCCGGATAGCGCCACTCCGCGCCCTGGGTGCGCATGATCAGGTCAACCGGCTGGATGAAGAGCGACGGCGCCGGTGAAGGATGAGGAGATCCGACCCCGTACCGGCCCAACGACTCGAACAGAAATCGTTCCTCGGCGCACTGCACTTCGGCGCGATACGCCGGATCGAAAAGGTACGCCTCGCCATAACGCAACCCGGCGTGCCGGCGGTAGAAGGCGGGCATGAAGTTGAGGCTGATGTGCGGGTTCATAGCGTTCGGCTTACGATTACGGGCGACCCGTCTTCGCGCTCCGCGCTACGCCGTGGCACACGAGTACGGTTGACGATCATGGGGAGTTCCTCTCCTCATCGCACGCAATCGTCGGCCGTAATCGTCGGCCGATTCCCTGCCCTTTTCATTCACTTGTTCTTCAAGACTCTTGCCGTTGTCTCGACCATCCGTTGCGCCACGACCTTCAGCCCCGCGTAACTCCAATGATTCTGATCGGGCTCCATCCCGGCGCCGCTGGAGTCCACCACGAAGACGCCGGGTTCCTCCGCCGCGCTCTCCGCGGCTGGATATATCCTTTTCGATTGGCGATACATGTTCTTTATCAACGATTGCGACAAGGAAGTTCTCGACAAAACCCCCGGTATACCTCGAGCATGTACTCATAATTCTCCAGCGGCATGCCGGGGAAAACGGTGTTGGAGGTGCCGAAGATATAGCCTCCGCCCGGCGACGCCTTCTCCAGACAGTAGCGCGCGGATTTACGGATCGCCTCCCTGGGGCCGTCCTGCAGCAGGTTGCACTGCACGTTGCCCATCAGCGCCATCTTGCCGTGGCAGCGGCGCTTGACCTCCGCGATGTCCATCCCGGCCATGGGATCGACCGACTGGAAGCACGCCGCCCCTACCGACAGAAAGTCGTCCAGGATCGGCATGATGTTGCCGTCGGTGTGGACCAAAGGGATGACGCCGAGACTTCGAACATGCTGCACCTCGCGGCGCAGGTACGGCGTGATGAACTCGCTGAACTGCGCCGGGGAGATGAAAGGCCCCGCGTTGAACGCCACGTCATTGACGATGTGGATAAACTCCGCCCCCGCCTCGGCCAGCTCGTCGAACCTGGCCAACGCATGGCGCTCGCGCTGCCGGGCCACCTCATGCAGACGCTCCGGCTGCTCGGCCAGGTCCACGGCAAACTGTTCCCAGTCCTCCATCCCTTCGATTGACAGGATGGTGCCGCCGACGATGCTGCCGACGAGGATATCGTCGCCGAAGGTGGCCCTGGCCGCCCGCACGCCGTCCGGATCGCTCCAGGGCCAGTACACGGCCAGGGCATCCCATTGGTAGCGCTCGACGATCTTTTCGTAGATCGTCATGCATTGGCCGATCATGCGATCCTTCTCGGCGGGCGAGCAGCCGTTCCAAGCCCGGCGGTCGGGAAACCGCAAGCCGAACGCCTCCTTTTCGAGCTCGAACATCACCTCGAAATGCGGCGGCCGGTCCGGCTCCTCGAACCGCAGCGTCTTCAACATCCGTTGTCTGCCCGTCATACTTGAGCACAATAGCGCATCCCGCGGTTTCCGGCCATGCACAAGAGTGGGAACAGCTGCTTTTGGACTTTTGGACTTGTATGGGGCCGCAATACCCCCTATTTTGCGAGCTATGGATCATCGCCATTTGGTTCACCGGGGTTTCACTGCCGCGGCAATTGACGACATCATCGAGCGCGGGGGACGTTCGGATTGGGTCGAATTGCGTAACGCGGTGGTTTCCAATCCCAGCCTTGTGCCGACAATTCTGCGCGTTTGCGCCGCGCGCCAAAACGATCCATACGCGCAACGCCACCATCTCTGGAGGCACTATGCCGGCCGACACGCTGCCTGAATGGGAGCGCCTCCTTTCCTCGGCCGCTCACCTCCAGAAGATCCTCCCTTCCGCGGTCATGGTGGGCGGCTCGGCGGCCGCACTTCACGTGGGACACCGGTTCTCGCGGGATGCCGACCATGTTTTGCCCGAGCTGACCCGACGGTTCGACGAGATCCTGGCCGAGCTTGAATCCGTAGCCGGATGGACGACGGCGCGTGTGCGGCGCCCCGTGCTGATCCTGGGCAGTCTCGACGGGATCGAAACCGGTGTTCGCCAACTTATGAGGGCCCGCCCTCTCGACACGGTGAGGCTCCAGTGCGAGGGGCAGCCAGTGACCGTGCCGACGATGGCCGAGATCCTGAGGATCAAGGGCGTGTTGATCCTCAAGCGCAACGCCACTCGCGATTACCTCGACTTTGTCGCGCTGGCGGATGCCATTGGGAATGCGGCCGTTGTCGAGGCGCTGCGGGACTTCGACGAACTCTACCCCCAACCGAACGGCCAGTCAGCGCTGCAGCAGTTGCAGATTCAACTCGCCAAGCCACTGCCTTATGACCTGGAAGGCCCGAAACTCGACGAATACAAGGACCTGATTCCCAGATGGCGCGAGTGGTCAACTGTGGAGTCTGTTGCAGCTCAGCTCGCCGATCTCATCCTCGATCATCTCTGATATGCCGAGCCGCGCACGGCGGAATAGGTCTTATAGGGTCAACGGCGCGACCGCCGATTGCTGGGGTTCCTTTGCCGCGGGCTACTTGCCCGCGGGCAGCTCAATCCTGCCGGCGGGAATGACCGGGCGCACGGGCGCGTCGTTGTCGGGCGGCGGCGCGTCGAGCTGCACCAGCGCGGCCGTTTCGGAAGGCTCCGGGATCGGCATGCGGACAAACGGCGACGGCGCCTGCCGCAATTCCACCGGCTTTGCCAGCGCGGAAGCGCGCAGGGGATCCGGGGACGGTTCACCGCCGGTTGCGCGCCGTTGGGGGAGGGGGCGCACTCCGGGAGGCGGCGCGCCGGCCGCAATGATGAGCCGCACGGGGGTCCCTTCCGGCGGCATCAATCCCTTGTCCGTGTCCAGATTCAAGAGCGCCCGCGTTTTCATGGACAGGGTTGACTGGACGACCGTTTCGCCGGTCACCGGGAACAGCGTGATCAAGGTGCCGCCGAGGTCGGCGGGATAGCCGTTCGGCGACGATCCTTCCGTCTCGCGGGTCCGTGCCGAGCCCGTGAAGTGCCACTTCAGCGGGAGAATTCCGCGACCCGTGCGCGCATCCAGCATCGTATCCTCGATCGGAACCAGGCGCGGCCGGCCCGCGATGTCCGGCAGCTCCAGCAGCACGCGGACTTCCGGCCCCGAGGGCCGACCCTGAACGCCCATGGACGGGGCTCCGGGGTTGAGGCCGAGTTCCACGAGCGCCGCATGCAAGTCGCTCGGTTTGACCTCCGTCGCGACGACGGTCTCGTGGGCTTTCTGGCCGAGCGGGGCGGGGAAGCAGGCGACGACCTCAAGCGGGTAGATGTCCGCGAGCGTGGGCAGCTTGCGCGGCGCGACGCGGCAGGGAATGGTCACGGTCCGGTTCTGCGCGTCGATCGTCAGTAGCGCGGAAGGGCTCGGGGCCTGCTTGTCGGCGATGCACGCCACCATGCACGGCTCGCCGGCGTGCGAACCCTGGATGTTGCAGGTTGCCAGGTAAATCCGGCCGCGGTAGAGCACGGGCGAGCCGTAGACCATGCCGGGCAGTTGCGCGCCCGCGGCATTGGCCGCGTCGAAAATCCACTGTGTGCCGCCGTCGGCCAGCTTGAGGGCGTGCAGGACGCCGGCCAGGTCCGCCGCGTAGACGACCCCCGCGGCCACCGCCGGGCCCGCAAAGAACGGTTTCCCGGCGTCGTATATCCACTGCTCATCGCCCGAGTCGGCTTTCCACGCGCGAACCTTGCCGTCCGTGGCGGTGAAGACGGCCAGGCCGTCCTTCACGGCGATGGGCGAGAGAATGCCGCCGGGCACCGGTTTGCGCCAGGCAACGCGTCCGGAAGCCAGCTCGACGGCGACCACTTCGCCGGCGGCTTTCCTGATCAGGTCCGCGTCGAACCGGATGCTGCTGCACCCGACCAGCGCCAGTTGTCCGGCCACCGTGGCGCCCGCCCACGGGTTGACGGTCAGCGGCGTCTCCCAGGCGGTCCCGCCGTCATCCGCCCTCAGGCACAGCAGCGCGCGCTTGCCCGCTTTCTCCTCGTCAAGGAAAGCGGAGCCGGCCAGGACCGACTTGCCGGCGACCGTCACGGGCGCATCCACGTGCAGGCTTTCCTTGCCGGACTGCCAGATCAGTTTCGGGGCGGGCTTCGGCAGCGCGTCGTCGCCGGGCGCCGGGGAATAGTCCATCGCGCCCGCGCCTTTCAGGTCTTTCCATCGCTGCTCGATCACGGCCTGCGACGCGGCCAGGTCCATCTCCTGTCCTTCAAGGACAACGCGTTTCATGTCGAGGCAGAGCACGCCGGCGGCGCCGGCGCCGACGTAGACGCGCCCGTTCTCCACGGTGGGTGACGCCTCGATGTGCACGAGCTTGCCGGGCACCGGGTACTGCCAGACCGGCCGGCCCGTGTTTGCCATCAGGCAATAGAGCGCCGCGTCGTCCGTCTGGTGCATGCCGTCCCCGAAAATCAGCAGTCCTTCGCTGATAACGGGCGCACAGACCACCGGGCGCCTGAGGAACGGCCGGTTCTTCGACCAGAGCAGGCGCGGGAGGTTCTCCGGCGCCGCGAGGCATTGAAACAAGGGGCTGTTGAACACGCCCAGCGCGGGGAAATAGACCGCGGTGCCCTCGGGCAACGGCGCGGCGATGTAGTTCCCCTGGGACTTGTGCGCCCAGAGGATGGCCGGCGTCTCGGGCCCCGCCTGGTCGTCCAGGCATCCCGTGCGCTGCGCCGAGCCGCGATACGTCGGCCAATCCGCCTGCGCCGTGGCGCAGGCCAGGAGGCCGGCCAGGGCAGCCATCCGCGCGCCGGCCGGCCTGACGCCCGGGCATGCGAGTTTCACTGAACACGCGCCTGTTTTCATGCTAGTTTCCCGCCGCGCCGCCGGCAGGCGCCGGCTCTGTCGCGGCCATGCGCGAGCGCTTGCCGATCAACAGGGCCGATTGACTCCCCGTGTTGCCCAGCACCAGGTCCGGAACGTCATCCTGGTTCATGTCGAACACGCAGAGCCCGGACGTATTATGGATGTCCTGTTGGAATCCGAGTTCATCGCCGGCGTCGGCGAATGTGCCGTCGCCATTGTTGCGGAAGTAGCGGTTCTGCCCGTGGAGGCAGCCCACGATCAGGTCCTGTTTGCCGCGCCCGCAGAAATCGGTCCAGGCCGCGCAGGTGGCCCGGCCCGCGGCATTTGCCAGGGCGCCGGAGCGCTCGGTGGCGTCGCGAAACAGCCCCTTGCCCTCGTTGACGAACAGCCGGCCGGGGGCGTTGCGCTGCGGCACGAACAAGTCGGGCAGGCCGTCGCCGTTGAAGTCGCCGAAGGCGGGCGCCACGCCGCCGGGCTGGTACCGGATGCCGCACGCCGGCGCCGCCTTGAATCCCTCCGGCGTGTTGAGCAGCAAGACGCCGTTCCCGGCGCTGTACAGAACGTCGGCACGGCCGTCGCCGTCGACATCCGCCACGGCAAGATGGTCGCCCTTGAGTCTTCCGGCAGCCCCGTCAAGTCCCAGCCCGACGGAATCCGACACGTCTTCAAAAGCCGCGGATTCCCCGCCGGCCTGCGCCGTCCCGTTGCGGTAGTACCGCAGGCCCCGGAAGCCGTCCGCCGCCAGGATGTCGGGCCGGGAATCGTTGCCGCCGATCCAGACGGCGGCGGTGAAGTGGGGATACGGGGATGGCGGAAGACTGTCCGTGGTCTCGACGAACTCGCCGTCCCGGCCGGCATACAGCTTGAGGCCGGCCGGCGTAGCCAGCAGCAGGTCGGGCTTGCCGTCGCCGTTGTAGTCCGCCCAGGCCGCGGAACGCGCCCCGCCGGTCATGCCCGCGAAGGCCTCGCTGTAGCCGCCGTCCTTGTTCTCGAGAAGCGCCACGCGCTGCGGGCCGTAGAGGCACACGTCCATCTTGCCGTCGCCCGTGAAATCGGCCGGCGCCACGCCGACGGGCCCCGCCGCCATGACGCCCAATTCCCCGTACTGCAGGAATCCCGGCATGCCGTTCAGCACGCGCAGGTCCGCGGTGTCGCCGCCCCAGCTCACGAAGTCGCGCTGCGCGTTGTAGTCCATGATCTTGAGGGATGCCTTGATGCGTTGCTGCCTGGCCGTGCGGTTGAGCAGCGGGAGCCAATTGCCCGTCTGCCCGACAAAGCAGGGCACCGGAACCTCCTGCCCGGCCACCATGGCCTCCACCGCCCTGGCCAGGTTGGCGGGCTTTCCGGCAAACGACAGCGTGAACACCGGCTCGGCGTGGAACAAGTACCAGCTGCCCCCGGCACTGCCGCCCTTCAACGCCTGGTACCAGTAGTAGCCAAGGCAGATCTCGCACTGGTTTCCGTTGGGAGACAAAAACAGCACCATCTCCCTGCCGACCCGCGACAGCTCCATGACGTCGCGATAGTCCCGGGCGTCTTTTCCGCAGAACGCCGGGCCCTGGCCCTGCATGTTGAACTCGCCGTTGTAGCCGACGCCCATGACGATGGTGGCATCCGGGCTATTGCCCTTGATGTCCCGCACCTTCCGGTAAGTCACCAGGTTCTTGCCGGGATTGACGTCGGTCACGCGATATACGGAGACGTGGGCCGACTCGTTCACGATCCTGCCCAGCGAGTAGGTGACCCGGATGCATCCGTGCGCCCGGCGCGCGTCGAGCGCCAGTGCCAGAGCTGCCGCGGCAAGGACCATGACGCGCCCCGGGACTCCCATCTTGTGCATGCTGTCAACCTCCCGCCTGGGGCGCGCCGAGTTCGTTGAGTTGTTCCCGCGCCTTCTGCGCCCAGGGGCTATCCGGATATTCCGCGATCACCTTCTGCAGCAGTCTGCCCGCCTCGTCGGGTTGTTTCATCTCCATGTGGACCCGCGCCGCCTCGACACAGGCCTGCGCCGTCCACTCGGGGAAATCATAGACGGCCGCCACGGCCGTCAGCGCCTGGAGCGCATCCGGAAGGCGCTTCTGCGCCAGCCGGCACAGGCCGACGCGGAGCTGCGCCTTCGCGCCCCATTCGGAGGGGGTTTTCCCCGCCAGCCACTGGTAGGCATCCGCGGCTTGCGCATGCTGCCCCTGCTTTTCCCATGACGCGCCGATGGTGTAGGCGGCTTCGTCACCCAGAACGCTGCGCGGGTAGCGGTCTCTGAGCATACTCAGCGCCTGGCGGCACTGATCCCACTGCGAGGTCTCCATGTAGGCCTGGCCGAGCACAAGCAGAGCGAGGTCGGTCACGTCCGACCGGCTCTGCAGTTGCCAGTCGTTCCGGAATGGGGTCAGTTGCTCGATGGCCTTGCTCCATTCCTTCTGCGCCGCAAGGCACCCGCCCAGCACGTAGCGCGCGCGGGCGGCGGCCCGGGGATCGAGCGTGTTGGCGGCGACGGTCGCGGCCTGGGTCGTGACGACGTCGATCATCGCGTTCCGGGGGAGCGCCGCGTTGGATTCGAGCGCTTCGAGGCAGGCTGCCGCCAGTTGCACGCGGGCCTGCGGGACGAGTTCCGGCGGCATCTCCCGGTCAAGCGCGTCGGCGAGCAGCGCAATCGCGGAGTCGTAGCGGCCACGGCGGGCGTGCAGCCCGGCAAGCTCCACGCGGGCCCGCGCGGCCAGCGGCGTGTCCGGCGCCGCCGCCACGAGGCGTTCGTAGCAGTCCACGGCGGTCTGTTCCGACGGGGGCGGCGCGACTTCCGCCAGCGGCACCACCGGCTCGCGGATCTCCGGCGGCGGAGGGGACGGCTGTCCGGCCGGCGCCTGCGGCTGCGGCATGCGCGCACGCATCCGCGCCACCGCGTCCTGGCGCATCCGCCGCATCGCGTCCTCGATCTCCTGGTCGGCGAGGAATCGGCCGGCGATCGCCGCTTCGTAGAGCGCGGCGGCGTGCGCGGCCGAGCCGGGCGCGGTTTTGCCCTGCGCATCCGCCTGCGCCAGGGCCGCGTTCAGCGCGCTGCGCAGGTTGTTTGTCGTTTCGACGAATGCGCGCCGGGCCGAGGCCAGTTCTTCGGGAGGGGTGTCCGGCCAGGAAACCGCCTTCTGCAGCGTATCCACCCGGTTGGTTATCCGGCATGCCAGCTCATCGAGGCGGTATTGCCCCGCGTGCCAGGCCGCGTCCGCCGCCGCCGGATGGGTCGGGTACGTCTTGACGATCTTCTCGAACACCCGGCGCGCGTCTGCCTGCCGATTGGCCATCCTCAGCGAAAGCGCCTGCTCGTATTGGAGATGCGGAACCTTGTCCGCGGTATCCGGGTTCCTGAGCAGGTCGGCTTCGTACCGGGTCAGGTATTCCCGCACGGCGCCGGCCGCTTCGTCCGGGCGGTTCTGCGCCCGCAGCAGGCCGGCCAGTCGCATCAATGCTTCCGGCGCAACGGCGGAGCCGCGCGCATTCTGCCGGAAGCGGCCCAGTTCGTGGACGGCGTTGGCCGCGTCGCCCAGGGACGCCAGGCAGCCGGCGCGCTCGAAGATCGCCGCGGGTATGGACGGGTCCTGCGGGAAATCCCGGATCAGCCGGTCAAAGGTTCCCCGAGCGTTCTGCAGCGCGCTGTTGCGTTGATTCGAGTCGGTGGTCGTTTCGGCCACCCGGCTGAGACACCATCCCAGTTTGTACAGGGCGTCGGGGAATTTCGCGGCAGGATTTCTTTCGTTGGCGCCGACGTAGGCGGCGAGCAGCGATGCCGCCCATTGCGCCCGGCTGCACCACGCCGCGGCTGCGGCGGCGTCCTGCGCATCCGGCGGCGCGCTCCGGATCAGGCAGTCGGCGAGCAGGCAGGGAATCTCGGCCAGGTCGCCGCCGCGGCTCTCCGGCGGGATGGCGTTCAGGACGGCGATGGCTTCCGCGTAGTTCCCGAGCCGGTAGTGGCACGCGCCGAGACTTCCCCGCAGGGCGTTCATGTCGGCGAAGTCCGGAAATCTGGCGACTACGCTCTGATAACGCGCCGCGGCCTCGGAAAACAAGGCCGCCGCGTCCTTGTCCGGGGCTGCCGGTTCGCGGGCGCCGGCGGACCGGGTCGAGGCGGCCTGATAGGCGGCTTCCGCCCTGCGGAACAGCGCCGCGGGCACCAGCGGGCTCCTGGGGTAGGTTTGCTCGAATTGAGCGGCAAGGTCGTCGGCCTCCTTGTCGGCCCCCGCAAGGTACAGCGCCAGGATGCGCCGCAGCGCCGCGTCGTCGGAGCGATTGGGCGCGGCGTTCTCCTGTACGATCTGCTGGTACGTGCCGGCGGCTTCCTTGTATTGCCCGGTCGCCGCGAGCGCCTCCGCCAGGTCCATCAGGATATCGCCGCGCCGTATCTTTGCTTCGGGGTCCGTCTGGGCGGTCTTGCCGGCGAGGTCGGCGGCGCGGCGCAGATTGGCGATGGCGGCGCTCATGACGGGGCTGAAAATCCGCGCATTCCGCGGGTCCGCCTGGCCGGCCTGGCAGCGCCCGATCAGCCACAGCGCGCGGTCAACGTTCGGCGGCTGGTCTGCCGCGGCCGGTGCGCTCGCCGCGAAGTTGGTCGACTGCAGGACGAAGCAGGTCCGGCGAAGTTCCTCCTCCGCAAGATAGGGCGGTTTCGGGTTCTGCGGGTTGACCGCCGCGAACCAGTCCGGCGCCTGCCACTCGGGCAGATCGCAATCCGTCGTTACGGACCGCAGAATCCGCACCGCCTCGGGAAAACGTCTCTGCGCGATCCGGCACAGCCCCATCTGCACCCGGGCCTCCGCGCCCTGGTCGGACGCGATCTGGCCCGCCAGCATCTGGTAGGCGCCTGCCGCCCCGTCATACCACTCCTGTCTCTGGGCCGAGAGCGCGCTCACGTTAAGGGACTCGTCATACCATGGGCTGCGCGGGAAACGGTTGCGCAGGATTTCCAGCGCCTGCCGGCATGCATCCCATTGCGCGTTCTCCAGGTAGGCCCGGCCGAGCAGGAGCAGCGCGCGGTCGGACACGTCCGGAATGCTCTGCAGCGGCGCCTGGTCCCGGAACGGCGTCAGCCGCTCGATGGCCCGGCTCCAGTCGCGCATCCGCACCAGCGCTTCGCCGGCGAGGCAGCGCGCGTAGGGGGCCGGCGGGCCGCCGGCGTCGGCGGCGACGGCTTCCGCGTGGGTCAGGGCCGTCCTGGCGAAGCCGGCCGTGGCATCCTCCCGCCCCAGCCAGGCGGCCGCCAGTTGCGCGCGGGCCTGCCGCGCGATCTCCGGCTGGGGGTTCCGGTTGAGCGCCTCGCCGAGCGCCTGCAGCGCCGCGTCATGGCGGGAACGGCGGATCAGCAACTCGGCAAGGTCCACCCTGGCCTGCGCCGCCAGCGCCGTGTCCGGCGCCGCGGCCACGATCCGCTCGAAACACTCCACGGCCGTCCGTTCCGCCTGCGGCTGCGGGGCGTCCGTCGGCCGGATGGACGGCTCGCGGACGGCGGGAGGCGTTTGCCCGGCCGGAACCGACTTGAGCAGCCGGGCAAGCATGTTCGATGCGGAGTCCCTGCGCATCTGCCGCACCGCGGCCTCGATTTCCGCGTCGGCCAGCAGGCGCGCGACAGAGCCGGCCTCATGGAGGGCGCCCTGGTACGCGTGGGAGCCCGGGGCGGAGCCGCGCAGCCCGTCTGCCCGTGCGAGCGTCGCCGTGAGCGTGCCGCGCAGCCCGTCTGCCAGGTCGTTCACCTTTCGCTCCGCGGCGGCCAGGTCCTCCGGCCCGGTGTCCGTCCTGGCGAGCGCGTTTCGCAGCGCTTCCATCCGGCTTGCCGCCTGGCTTGTCAGTTCCTCCCGCCGGTCCTGCGCGGCGCGCCAGGCCGCGGCGGCGCCCATGGGATGGGCGGGGAACGCCTTTGCCGCGCCCTCCAGCAGCGCGCGCGCTTCCGCCGTCTTGCCGGCCTTTTTGAGCGACAGCGCCTGCTCGTACATCAGGCGGCAGAGCTTGTCCGCGGCGGCGGGATCCTTGAGCATGCCGGGCCCGAACTGGGCCCGGTACTGCTGCACGGCGTCGGCCGCCTCGGCGCCGCGGTCCTGGGCCCGCAACATGGCGGCCAGCTTGAGCAGCGCGTCGGGCGCCGCCGCCGACCCGCGCGTATCCGTAAGGAACTTGCCCAGCTCAGTGACGGCGTCGCTCATGAGTCGCTGCTGTTGCCAGTGGTCCTTTGCGGCCCCGGCCAGCGCGGCGATGCAGCTTGCGCGTCCCAGGATGGCGGCCGGGGCCTGGGGATCCTGCGGGAATTTCTGAATCAGCCGTTCGTACGCCGACTGTCCGCCGGCCAGCGCCTTGCTCCGCGCTTCGGTGTCAGCCGCAATACCGGCGACCCGGCCGTAGCACCATCCGAGTTTCAGGAACGCGTCGGGCGCCATGGGACTCTTCTCGTTGGCGGCGACGAACACTTCGAGCAGCGCCGCCGCCCGCTCCGCCTTGTCCATCAGGTCCGCGGCCGACCAGGCGTCCGCCGCGTCCGGCGGGCTGGTCCGGATCAGGCAGTCCGCGAGCAGGTACGGAACGTTGGCCAGTTCGCCGTAACAGTCCTCCTTCGGAATGGACTCCAGGATCGGAATGGCGTCCTCGTATTTCCCCAGGCGGTAGCAGCAGGAGGCGAGACCCTCGCGGGCAAGGCCGGCTCCGGTGAAGTCCGGGAACTGCTCGATGATGCGCCGGTAACGCGCCGCGGGCTCGGCAAACAAGCGGGCAAGCTCCGCCGGCGCGGCGGACGCCGCCTGGCCCATGGCGGTCATGTAGGCGTTCCCCGCCCGGCGGAGGAGCGCCGCGGGCAGCAGCACGCTCCGGGGAAACTCCTGCTCGAACCGGGCGCCGAGCTCCTCGGACTCCCGGTAGAAGCCGCCCAGGTGCAGGGCCGCGATGCAGCGCTGCGTGGCTTCCTCGACCCGGTTGGGCGTGGTGTTCTCCCGCGCGACGCGCCGGTACGCGTCGGCCGCTTCCCTCCAGCGATTCAACTTCATCAGCAGGTCGCCCAGCTCCATGAGAACGTCGCCGCGCCGGATCTTGGCGGCCGGGTCCGTTGCGGACAGTTGGCCGGCGAGCTCCGCGGCGGCGCGCAGGTTGCCGGCGGCGGACTTCATCAACTCGTCGTATGCCTCGGGATTCCGCGGGTCCGCCAGCCTTGCCTGGCAGCGCGCCAGCCACCACCGGGCGCGGTCGGAGCGCGGCTGGTCGGCTGCCAGCTTCTGGAGCTGGGGCAGGGCCTCCCCGGCGGCGTTCGACTGCAGGCGGCAGAAGGCCTGGCGAAGCAGGGCCTCGGGCGCCAGGGGCGAGTGCGGGTTCCGTTGAATGAAGGCCGCGAACTCCTCGATGGCCTCCGGGTAGCGATCGGTCTCGCAGTCCGTCATGGCGAGGTAGAAGGCGGCGCGGGAGACGTACTCGGGCGGGGGATCCCGGAGAAGGGCCTCGCAGGCCGCGCGTTTCTCCGACGTCAGCGCGTTCGGGGTCCGCATGGCCTGCTGCGCCGACCGCACGCGTTCCACGTGGCCGGTCCGCGCCCCCCGGTACTGGATGGCCGCCTCGGCCCGTTCCCCGGCCAGGTGATGTATGCGGCCGAGCAGGTAGCGGGCATGCGCGCCGAATTCCTGCGGGAAGGGCGCCAACTGGCTGAGCGCGCGGCCGGCCTCGAGATGCTCGTCGAGGTTGAAGAGCGCGTACCCGAGGTGGTAGAGCGCCAGGTCGCGGCACGGGCCCGGCTTCGTCGCCGGATCTTTCAGCAATGCGCCGGCCGCATCGGCGGCTTCCTTCCACTTCCCGAGGCGGAGCAACATCTCGGCGCCGTCGCCGCGCGCCCAAGCGGCCCAGTCCCGGTCGGCCGGACGGGACGCGAAGGCGGCCGCCGCTTCCGCGAAACTGGCGGCCGCCTCGTCAGGCGTCTTCTGCTGATCGGCGCCCGGGCAGACTTGAAGCAGACCCGCGGCCAAGAGAGACGCTGCCGCCAGGGAAACATGTCCTGCGATGTTGCCCTTGCGCCTGAAAGCCCTTGCTCTATGAGCCTGGTTCAACCCGCCCATTCTCCGGAGACTTATACAGTATGGGCAACAGGCATGCCAAGCCTTCCGGCCGCCACAACACAACGAGGAAGCACACCAGCGCGTCCGTGTCCAGCAGGTACATCAGATGCCTCCTCGAAACCGGCGAGCCGCGCAAGTTCACCCACGAGGCTGCGTTTCCCGGCAGCGCCGCGGAACACGCGTTCCTCCCCAGGCTGTGGGCCACGCGCCGGGTGGGGTTCCTGCTCGACGACACCCTCTACGAGATCGTGGACGAGTCGTGCCGGTCCGCGGCCGGGGCGTGCGCGCCGGTGTTGACGGCGGCGGCGGTTTTGCGGATATTGTGCAGCCACGAAGGGGAAGGCCCCGGAGAGGGAATCATGTCCAATACATTCGGAAGGATTTTCCGGGTTACGACGTTCGGCGAATCGCACGGGCCGGCGATCGGGGCGGTCATTGACGGGTGTCCGCCGGGGCTGGCGCTGGCCGAAGCCGACATTCAGCCTCAGCTTGACCGGCGGCGTCCGGGGCGGAGCGATCTCAGTTCGCCGCGCGCGGAGCCGGACCGGGTGCGCATTCTTTCCGGCGTTTCGGGCGGCAGGACGCTGGGGTCGCCGGTTGCGCTGGTGATCGAGAACCGGGACGCGCGGCCCGCGGACTACCGGGAATTGCGCGACGTGCCGCGGCCTTCGCACGCGGATTTTACTTACCGGGAGAAGTACGGCGTTGCAGCGCCGAGCGGGGGCGGGCGGGCCAGCGCCCGCGAGACGGCCGGGCGCGTGGCCGCGGGCGCCGTGGCGGAGAAGCTGCTGGCCGAGCGTTTCGGCGTTTCCGTCGTGGCCTGGGTCAGCGCCGTGGAGGACGTGGCGTGGGAAGCGGAGTCGCCCGCCGCGGTGCGGCGGGAAGACGTGGATGCGACGCCCCTGCGCTGCCCGGACGCGGCCGCGGCGGAGCGGATGGCGCGGGCCATCAGGTCCGCGGCGGCGGACGGGGATTCGGTGGGGGGGATCGTCACGGGCGTGTGCCGCGGCGTGCCGGCGGGGTGGGGCGAGCCGGTCTTCGGCAAGCTGCACGCCGTCCTGGGCGCGGCCATGCTTTCGATACCGGCCGTGAAGGGCTTTGAGATCGGATCGGGTTTCGCCGGCGCGCGCATGCGCGGCTCGGCGCACAACGACCGCTTCGTCATGAAGGAGGGCGGGCTGGGCACGGACACGAATCGCAGCGGGGGCGTCCAGGGCGGGATCAGCAACGGGGAGCCGGTGGTATTCCGCGTGGCGTTCAAACCGGTGGCGACCATCGCGCGGCCTCAGGACACGGCGGCCTACGACGGCGCGCCCGTGACGCTGCGCGTGAGCGAGGGGCGGCACGATCCGTGCGTGCTGCCGCGGGCGGTTCCCGTGGTCGAAGCAATGGCCGCGCTGGCGCTGGCGGACGCGGCGCTGCTGGCGGCGGCGGGGAGGTAGCACGGCGGGGCGTTGCGCTCCGCCGCGAAACGGAGAGGCGCGGCGGGGATGGCGCGCCCTACCGGGGATGGGAAGGCAGGGCGGACCGTCCCGGTCCGCCGCGCTTGATGCACAATCCCGGCACATTCGAGATCCTGGCCGCGGACGCTTCGTCGCAGGCGCGCCGGGGCAGGCTGTGGACGGCGCACGGAGCGGCGGACACGCCGGTCTTCATGCCCGTGGGCACGCGGGGCACGGTCAAGACCATGCTGCCCGCCGAGCTCGAAGCCCTGGGCGCGCGGATCGTGCTGACCAACGCCTACCATCTCGCCGTGCGGCCCGGCGCGGAGGTAATCGAGGGCTGCGGCGGCCTGCACCGTTTCATGGGCTGGCCGGGGCCGATCCTCACGGACAGCGGCGGATACCAGGTTTTCAGCCTCTCCCGCCTGCGCACCGTGCGCGACGACGGGGTCGAGTTCAACAACCACGTGGACGGCGGGCGCATCTTCCTGGGTCCGGCCGAGGCCATGGACCTGCAGCGGCGGATGGGGTCGGATATCGCCATGGTCTTCGACGAATGCACGCCGTATCCCTGCGCGCGCGAATACGCTTGTCAGGCCGTGGACAAGACCATAGCATGGGCGGCTTCATGTGCCGGGCAGGCCCGCGCGCCGGGGCAGCTGCTGTTCGGGATCGTGCAGGGCGCGGAGTACGCCGACCTGCGGGCGCGCTGCGCCGCGGCGCTGGTGGACATCGGCTTCGACGGCTATGCCGTCGGCGGCGTGAGCGTGGGCGAGCCCGAGGGCGTGCTGCGGGAGGGCCTGCGCGCGAGCGTGGCCGGGCTGCCGGCGGCGCGCCCGCGGTACCTGATGGGCGTGGGCGGGCGGAGCCAGATGCTGGAGGCCGTGGCTTGCGGCGTGGACATGTTCGACTGCGTCATGCCCACGCGGCTGGCGCGCAGCGGCACGGCGTTCACGCGCGAGGGGCGGTATGCGGTCAAGGCCGGGGAATACCGGACCGACGACCGGCCGGTTGAAGAAGGCTGCGGATGCCACACGTGCGCCCGCTTCACGCGGGCTTACGTGCGGCACCTGCTGAACGTGAACGAGATACTCGGCGTCAGGCTGCTGACGATTCACAACCTGCACGTCTACTTCGAGTTCATGCGGGGCGTGCGGACGGCGCTGGAAGAGGGAACGTTCGGCGAGCTGCTGCGGAAGTCCCGCGCGCGAGGCGGGGCGGAGGAACAGAGGTGGTGACAATGACGCTGATGGAAACGCTGACGACGCTGGCCATGGCGGCTCCCCGGGAGGGCGCCAAGCCGGCGGGGATCGAGCAGATGCTCGTGCCCATGGTGCTGATCTTCGGGATCTTCTACTTCATGCTCATCCGGCCGCAGCAGCGCAAGGACAAGGAGCGCCGCGCGATGATCGAGCAGGCCAAGAGCGGCGACCGCATCCTGTTCAGCGGCGGCATTCTGGGCACCATCACCAACGTCAAGGATCACACGTTCGTGGTAAAGATCGCCGACAACGTCAAAATCGAAATCGCGCGCGGCGCGGTCTCCAAGGTCCTGGAGAAGGACGAGAAGGCCGTGGCTGAAGACGAGAAGAGGTAGAAGGAAGCGGCAATGGACAAGCATGCGGTGTGGAAATGGCTGATACTGGTCGGACTGGTCTCGTTCTCCCTGTGTGTGGTGTCGCCGCCGTTCGACCGCAGGGACGCCACGGGTCGCGTGGTCGTGGCGGGCAAGCTGCGGCTGGGGCTGGACCTGAAGGGCGGCACCAGCTTCACGGTCAAGATCGACGAGACGCGCGCGCGGGAGGAGATTCGCGAGCGCTCGCCCGAGCTGACCGATGAGCAGGTCGACAAGGAGACCGCCCGGGCGCTGGAGGGCGCGCAGGAGCGCGCGCTGGAAGTGCTGCGCAACCGCGTGGACCGGCTCGGCATCGCCGAACCCAGCCTGACGGCCGGCCGGGACAACCGCATCATCATTCAGCTTCCCGGCATCGACGAGCAGAAGCGCCGCGAGGCGGAGGAGAGCATCCGCAGCGTCGCCTTTCTTGAGTTCCGCATGGTGCACGAGAAGAACGACGACCTGGTGCGGCGGCTGTTCGACGAAGACCTGGCCCCCGAGGGCTACCGCATCGACGCCGCGCGGGGCGTCTCGGTCTACAGGCGCGACACGGCGGCCGTGCGGGACGAGGCGATGGACGAGGCCTTCCGCGCCCGGCTGGGCCGGTTCCAGGTTCCGGACGCGGGCTACGAGTTCATGCTGATGAAGCAGGACAGCGACGGCGCGGAGACGTACCGGCCCTACTTCGTGAAGAAGGTGCGGGAGCTGTCGGGCCAGTATCTGAAGAGCGCCGCGGTGGACTACCAGTCGCTGGGCCAGCCCGTCGTGCGCCTGCAGTTCGACTCCAAGGGCGCCAGGAAATTCGCCAACATCACGGCCGACTACGCGCCCGGCGGCGCCAAGAACCCCGATCCGGACAAGGCCCGTTTTCTGGCGATCGTGCTCGACGGAACGCTCTACTCGGCGCCGTATCTGAAGGAGCCGATCTACGGGGGCCGCGCCGAGATCAGCGGAAGCTTCTCGCTGCGCGAGGCGGCTTTCCTGCGCAACATCCTCAACTCCGGCTCCCTTCCGGCGCCGGTGAAGGTCGTCGAGCGCCGCATCGTGGATCCCTCGCTCGGCTCGGACTCGATCCGCAGCGGCGTCAACGCGGGCATCTGGGGCTGCGCGGCCATCGTCGCGCTGATGGCCCTGTACTATCTCATTCCCGGCCTGATCGCGGACATGGCGCTGCTGCTCAACGTGATTCTGCTGCCGCTGGGCATGATCCTGGTGGCGGGCTTCCTGGGCATCTTTTCCGGCGGCAGCCACTCGGGCGGACCGATGGCCCTGCCCGTGCTTACGCTTCCGGGTATCGCCGGCATCGCCCTGACCATCAGCATGGCCGTGGACGCCAACGTGCTGATCTTCGAGCGCATCCGCGAGGAGCTGCGGCAGTCGCGCGGTTTCGCGGCGGCCATCCGGGCCGGCTACGAACGCGCGTTTACGGCGATCCTGGACTCGAACGTCACCACGATCATCACGGCGATCATCCTCTTCATGCTGGGGTCGGGCCCGGTGCGCGGCTATGCCGTGACCCTCACCGGCGGCCTGTTGGTGAGCCTGTACACGTCCGTGGTCGTCACGCGCATGTGCTTCAACGCCGTCGCGGCGCGCAGCCAGAAACCGATGCTGCTGCGGATGCTGTCGTTCTTCCCGGCCACGAAGATCGATTTCGTGGGCAAGTGGAAGGCCGCCGCGGCGATCTCGGCGGTGGTCATCCTGGGGTCGTGGGGCGTGATGACGGCGCGGGGCGTCAAGGATCCCGCGTCGGTCTTCGGCGTGGACTTCGTGGGCGGATCGGCCGTTACGCTGGCTCTGGACGGGCCCGGGGAGGCGCCCGGCGTCGTGGCCCTGCGCGAGACGCTGGACGGCGCGGGCCTGCGCGACGCGACGATTCAATACCTCAGCGAAAAGGAAGGCGGCCGCCAGAGCCTGCTGGTCAAGACCAGCGGCGAGGGCGGCCTGATCGGCCAGTCGCTCGCGGAAAAGTTCCCCGAAGCCGGCTTCCGGGTGATGCAGCAGGACGACGTGGGGCCGCAGATCGGCTCCGAGCTCAAGCGCAAGGCGGGCTGGGCCATGCTGTGGTCGCTGGTCGCCATGGTGGCCTACATCTCGTGGCGCTTCGAGTTCGGTTTCGCGCTGGGCGCCGTGGTGGCCCTGTTCCACGACGTGCTGGTCACGGCGGGCCTGACGCATCTGCTGGGATTCCAGATGAGCATGACCGTGGTGGCGGCGCTGATGACGATCGTCGGCTACTCGGTCAACGACACGATCGTGATTTTCGACCGGATCCGCGAGGACCTGCGCCTGGTGCGCGGCAAGACCTTCACCGAGATCTGCAACCAGAGCATGAACGAGACGCTCAGCCGCACCCTGCTGACCAACGCCCTGACCATGATATGCGTCCTGAGCCTGGTGGTCTTCGGCGGCGGGGCGATCAAGGATTTCTCGGTCGCAATGCTGATCGGCATGATCACGGGAACGTACTCGACGGTCTACGTGGCTACGCCGGTCGTGCTGCGATGGTACGGCAGTCGCACGCCGGAACTGGCGCCCGCCGTGAAAGCCAAGTGACGCCGCTGCCTCCGCGTGCATCGGCCGGCCCGGCGCGGCCCGTCCGGGCGCCGGAGGCGCGGGGCGCTTGCGCCGCGCGCGGGGGGGGCGGCGGCGCGGGCCAGGAATCCGCCTCCCGCTGGGAGACGCGGCCGGCCGACGAGGCGCAGGTTGACGGGCTGGCGCGGGAGGCCGGGCTGCCCCGCCCGGCGGCGCGCGTTCTGGTCGCGCGCGGCATCGCCGCCGCGGCGGATGCCGAACTCTTCCTGAACCCGCGCCTGAGCGCGCTCAGCGACCCTTGTTCGCTGCCGGGCATGGAGACCGCGGCGGCGCGGATCGAGCGCGCCGTGGCGCGCGGGGAGCGCATCGCGGTTTTTGCCGACTATGACGTCGACGGCGTGACCGGCGCGGTGCTCCTGCGGTCCGTTCTGGAGAAGCTGGGCGCGAACGCGCGCTGGTTCTTCCCCGAGCGCGAGAGGGACGGCTACGGTTTCACGCCCGGCGCGCTGGCGCGCTGCCTGGACCGGCAGGGGCCCGGCCTGATCGTCACGGTGGACTGCGGCATCAACGCCGCGGAGAGCGTGGGCCTGGCCGCGGCGCGCGGCGCGGACACGATCGTCACCGATCACCACGCGCCGGGCGCGGCCCTGCCGCCGGCCGTCGCGGTCGTCAATCCCCTCCTCTGGCCGGAAGGCGCGTTCCGCGAGCTGGCGGGCGTGGGCACGGCGTTCAAGCTGTGCCACGCCCTGGTCAAGCGCGGCCTGCGGCGCGGCGACAGCGCGGCCGCGGCGATCGACCTGCGCGCGCAGCTCGACCTCGTGGCCGTCGGCACGGTGGCCGACGTATGCCCCCTGACCGGCGAGAACCGCGTGCTGGTGCGGCACGGGCTGGAGCGCGTCGCCGGCCGCGGCCGCGCCGGGCTGACGGCCCTGCTGGAGATCGCGCGGCTGAAGGGCGGCATCGATCCGTATCACGTGAGCTTCGTGATCGGGCCGCGCCTGAACGCGGCGGGACGGCTGGGCCTGGCCGACGACGCCGCCGACCTGCTCTACACCGGCGACGCGGCGCGCGCCGCGGAGCTCGGCCGGCGCCTCGACGCCGCGAACGCGGAACGCAAACGCATCGAGGACGAAATCCTGGGAGCCGCCCTGGCCGACGTGGAGGCGCGCTTCGACGCCGGCCGCGATTTCGGCCTGGTCAGCGGCGGGGCCGGGTGGCACCCGGGCGTCATCGGGATCGTGGCCTCGCGCATCTGCGAACGGTTCCTGCGGCCGGCGGCGGTGATCGGGTTCGACGGACGCGGCGCCGGCCGCGGCTCGTGCCGCGGCGTGGCGGGCCTGGACCTGGTGGGGGCGCTCGAGGAGTGCGCGGACCTTCTGACCGGGTACGGGGGCCACGCCATGGCCGCCGGACTCACGCTGGATGAAGACCGGTTCGGGGCGTTCGCCGCCCGCTTCAACGAGGTCTGCGCGCGGCGGCTGGCGGGCAGGGACCTGCGGCGCGCGCAGGCCGTGGACGCGTGGCTCGACCTGGGCGAAGCCGACGCCGCCCTGTTCAAGGCCATCGGCCGCATGCAGCCTTTCGGGGTCGGAAACCCCGCGCCGGTGTGGGGCGCGAAGGCGCTGCGGTTCGTGGAACGTCCGCGCGTGGTGGGCGGCGGACACCTGAAGGGCCTGCTCGCCTCCGGCGGCGCGCAGATGGAGATGATCGGCTTCGGCATGGGCGGCCGCGCCGTGCCGGAAGGGCCCCTGGACGTCCTGTTCCAGCTGCAGGAAAACGCCTACATGGGCCGCACGGCGCTGCAGATGAAGGTCAAGGACTTCCGGCCGAGCGAAATCCCTTGAAATGCGTCTCCGGTGTGCGCTAGCGTTCTTACCTCCGATCGCTCGGGTGGCGGAACGGCAGACGCGCTAGGTTGAGGGCCTAGTGGGTAATCACTCCCGTGCAGGTTCAAGTCCTGTCCCGAGCACCACGTCTCACGCGTCGCGCCTGCGGATCGCAAGCAGCGCGCCGCCGATGAGCAGCGCGCTCGCGGCGTAGAAAGCCGGCGGCGGGACCTCGCCGAGCAGGAAGAACGCCATTACCCCCGCGAACACGAATTGCCCCATGTTGACGATGCTCACCACCTGTCCGCGGACGTGTTTCATCGCGTAGTTCAGCGACGAATGCCCCAGCACGGTCGGCACGATGCCGAGGGCCAGGATGAGCGCGACCTCCCGCGGCGGATAGGGCTTGATCGGATTGACCGCGAACAGCGCCACGGCAAAACAGAACGCCGCCGCGGTGTAGTACAGGGGCACCACGTACAGCCAGGTCGTGGGAATGTCGCGGTTGAGCCTGCCGAGGGCCAGGTAGCCGGCGAAGACAAGCATGGAGGCCAGGCACAGGACGTCGCCCCACAAGTACTCCGGCGCGACCCGGAAGTCGGCGGCGCCCAGCAGCAGGAGCCCGCACAGGGCGACGACGGTGCCCCGCGCCTCGCCGGCAGTGACGGTCTCGCGCACCAGGAAATGCAGCAGAAAAGGCATGGCCACGGGCACGAGATTGACGATCAGGCTCGCGTTCGCCGCGCCGGTCATGCGGGCGGCGATGATCCACGAGATGAAGTGCGCGCCCAGCAGGATGCCCGGCACGACAGCCTGCTTCAGGGGCGCGCGCGCGTAGCGCGCCGCGTGGCGGCGGCGGTCCCGCAAGTACACGGGCGTGAGCGCGACCGCGGCGACCAGCAGGCGGTACGCGGCCAGCAGCAGCGCGTTCTCGGCGCTGGCCTTGATCAAGATCACGGCCGTGGAGCAGGCAAAGACGCCGATCAGCAGAATCGCCAGGTGCATAATCATGCGGGCCAGAATAGCGGGACGGGGCGCGGAATTCCAGTCAACAGGCCGGCATACCCACGGCGCGCTTTTCCGCGTGCGCCGGCCGGCGCAAAAGGCTATACGTGGAGGCAACGGCGCGCGGTGAACGGCCGCGCCGCGGAAGGAGAGACGCCATGCAGAAGCAGGAACTGTGGTTCGTGACCGGCAGCCAGAACCTGTACGGCGCGGAAACGCTCAAGCAGGTCGCCAAAGACGCGCGCGCGATCGTCGGCGGCCTGAACGACGATCCGGGCATGCCGGTCAAGATCGTCTGGAAGCCCACCGTCACCACGCCGGACGAGGTCGCGTCCCTGTGCCGCGAGGCCAATGCCGAAGACGCCTGCATCGGGCTGATCACATGGATGCACACCTTCAGCCCGGCCAAGATGTGGATCAACGGGTTGCGCGCGCTGGCCAAGCCGTTCGCGCACCTGCACACGCAGTTCAACCGCGACATCCCGTGGGCGGACATCGACATGGATTTCATGAACCTGAACCAGTCGGCGCACGGCGACCGGGAATTCGGTTTCATCTGCACGCGCATGCGCAAGAACCGCGCCGTGCTGGTGGGGCACTGGGAGGACCCGCAGGTGCGTCGCGACCTCGCGGCCTGGGCGCGCGCGGCGCGCGGCCGGCAGGAGGCGCGCACGCTCAGGATCGCGCGTTTCGGCGACAACATGCGCGAGGTCGCCGTCACCGAAGGCGACAAGGTCGAGGCCCAGATCAGGCTCGGTTGCGCCGTGAACGGCTACGGCGTGGGCGACCTGGCCGCGGTCGTGAACCGGGTGAGCGACGCGGAGGTCGGCGCCCTCGTGAAGAAATACAAGGCGCTTTACAGGATCGGCGGCGACGCGTCGTCCGCAAGCATCCGCGAGCAGGCGCGGATCGAGATCGGCATGCGCGCCTTCCTGGAGGCGGGCGGCTTCAAAGCCTTCACAACCACGTTCGAGGACCTGCACGGGTTCAGGCAGCTTCCGGGGCTGGCCGTGCAGCGCCTGATGGCCGACGGCTACGGGTTCGGGGCCGAAGGCGACTGGAAGACCGCGGCCATGGTGCGCATCCTGAAGGTCATGGGCGAGGGCCTGCCGGGCGGGTCTTCGTTCATGGAGGACTACACCTATCACCTGGATCCCGCGGGCATGCGCGTGCTGGGCGCGCACATGCTGGAAATCTGTCCCTCGATCGGCGGCGGCAGGCCCGCGCTCGAGGTCCATCCCCTGGGCATCGGCGGCAAGGATGCGCCGGCGCGGCTGGTGTTCACCGTTCCGGCGGGGCCGGCGATCAACGTGTCGATGATCGACATGGGCAACCGCTTCCGGGTCATCGTCAACGAGGTCGAAGCCGTGGCCTGCAAGCAGGCGCTGCCGAAGCTGCCCGTGGCGCGGGCGCTGTGGACGCCCAAACCCGACCTGAAGACCGGGGCCGCGGCCTGGATCCTGGCCGGCGGGGCGCACCATACCGTGTTCTCGCAGGCCGTGACGACCGCGCAGATCGAGACCTTCTGCGAGATGGCGGACTTCGAACTGGTCGTCATCGACGCCGACACGCGGCTGCGCGACTTCAAGAACCAGCTCCGCTGGAACGAAGCCGCCTTCGGCCGGCCATAGAACCGGATCATTCCTTGATCTTGGCGCCCGGAAGTGAGAACATGCGCGCCGTTTTGTCTGCGCCGGGCCCGCGAAGGGCGGCGCGTGAACCGAAACGCGTAAGAAGGAGAAGGTCGGCGATGATCAGGATCGCGTTCACGGGCGCGGGAAGCGTGGGTTTCACCAGGGCCATCGTGCGGGACCTGCTCACGGTCCCCGAGCTGCGCGACAATCTCGACATTGCGCTGCACGACGTCAGCCGGCGCAACCTGGACATGGTCTTCAAGCTGCTGCGGCGCGACATGGGCGCCAACAACGTCAAGTCCAGGCTCACCGCCACCCTCGACCGGCGCGCCGCCTTCCGCGGCGCGCGCTACGTGATCGCGGTATTCCGGATCGGCGGCCTGGACGGTTTCCGGACCGACATCGACATCCCGCTGAAGTACGGGGTGGACCAGTGCGTGGGCGACACGCTGTGCGCGGGCGGAATCATGTACGCGCAGCGCAACATTCCCGTGCTGCTGGACTGCTGCCGGGACATCGCCGAAGTGGCCGCTCCGGGCTGCCGCTTCATCTCCCACGCCAACCCCATGGCCATGAACACCTGGGCCTGCAACAGGTACGGGCGCGGCGTCGAGACCATCGGCCTGTGCCACGGCGTGGAAGGCGGCTGGTGGCAGATCTCCGAGGCGCTCAAGATCAAGCGCGAGGAGCTCGACATCATCTGCGCCGGCATAAATCACCAGACCTGGTACATCTCGGTGAAGCACAAGGGGCGGGAGATGACCGGCCGGCTCCTGGAGGCTTTCGAGAAGCACCCGGTGTTCAGCAGGACGGAAAAGGTGCGCATCGATATGCTGCGCCGCTTCGGCTACTACAGCACGGAGTCCAACGGCCACCTCAGCGAGTACGTGCCCTGGTACCGCAAGCGCCCCGGGGAGATCAGGCGCTGGATCGACATGAGCTCCTGGATCAACGGCGAGACCGGCGGCTACCTGCGCGTGTGCACGGAAGGGCGGGACTGGTTCGAGACCGACTTCCCGAACTGGATGAAGGCCGATCCGCTCAAGTTCGAGCCGGCGAATCGCGGTCATGAACACACCTCCTACATCGTCGAATCGCTCGAGAGCGGCCGCGTCTACCGCGGCCACTTCAACGTGGTCAACCGCGGCTGCATCACGAACCTGCCGCCGGACGCGGTGGTGGAGGTGCCGGGTTACGTGGACGGCAACGGCCTGAGCATCCCGATCGTGGGCGAGCTGCCCCCGGGCTGCGCGGCGGTGTGCAACGCCAGCATCAGCGTGCAGCGCCTGGGCGTGGAGGCGGCCGTGCGCGGCGACGTGACGCTTCTGAACCAGGCCATGCTGATGGATCCGCTCGTGGGCGCGGTGTGCAATCCGGTCGAGGTGGAGCAGATGGTGGACGAGATGCTGCTGGCCCAGGCGCGCTGGCTGCCGCAGTACGGCAAGGCCGTGGCCGGCGCGCGACGGCGCCTGGCCGCGGGTCCGCGCTGCAGAACGCGGGTCACCGCCGGGGCGGCGCGCGTCAGGACCAAGACCGTCGCGGAAATGCGCAAGCACGCGGAGGAAACCCGCGCCCTGGCGCGGGCGGCGGACAAGGCCGAAGCCGCGCGCAAGCGCGCCGTGGCAAAGGCCGGGCGGCGGGGGCGGGGCAAGTAGGAACGGCGGACCGCGGAAGGATCGAGAAATGAAGAACGACAGGTGGCCGTCGAAGAACGCCGTGCCCGTCTCCCGCGAGATTTTCGGGGCGGAAGTCCAGTACTTCCGCACCGATCCGCGCTACTGGGAGCCGATCCTTGAACGCTTCGCCGACACCGGCATGCGCTGCGTGACCGCCTACGTGCAGTGGGGAACCCACGCCGTGGGCGCGCCGGACAAGCGCCATCCGGCCGGGGTGCTCGATTTCGAGGGCCGGACGGACCCGCGCCTGAACCTGATGCGGTTCCTCGATCTCGTCGCGAAGCACGGGCTCAATTTCAATTTCCGCGCGGGTCCGTTCTGCTGCAACGAGATGATCTACGGCGGATATCCGTCCTGGATCGTGCTGGGCGATCCGAACATGATGGTCTGGGACTGCCAGAACCGCACGACCCAGGGCTACTGGGGCCCCAGGAAAGAAGGCTCGCAGCCGTCGTACCTGCATCCGGCCTATCTCGACTGGTGCCGCAAGTGGTTCGCGGCCGTCGACCCGATCATCCGGCCGCGCCTGAAGTCCGAAGGCGGGTTCATCACCATGGTCAACCTCGACAACGAGGTCAGCTACATCGTCAAGGACAGCTTCCTCGATTCCGACTACAACCCCGTCAACGTCCGGCCGGGCGGCTTCTACCACCGGTTCCTCGCGGAGAAGTACGGCGGCGTCCGCAACCTGCCCTACGACCGCCGCTGCCGGTCCATCGAGGACGTTGTCCCGCCGCGGGCCGTTCCGGAGACGATCGGCAGGGACCTGGCCTGGTACACCGACTGGATCGAGTTCAAAACCTGGTGCATGAGCAACTACATCCGGCGCCTGCGCGAGATGCACGAGGCCAACGGGGTCAGGGACGTCACGTTCATGACCAACTTCAACCCGCATCTGCCCGAAGGCGTGCCGACGCGCATGCCGGAGTTCGAGAAGGCCTGCGGGCCCCGGGGCGTCGCGGGCTACGACTTCTACCGCGGCACCTACATGAGCTACTCGGGCTACCACTCGATGGCGCGCGTGACCAAGCTCATGAACGCCACGCTGAAGTATACATGGTCGGCGGAGTTCATGGCCGGCACGTGGAACCTGGTGCTGCCGGGGCGCGTTTCGGACGATCACATGCGGTTCATGGCGCGCTGCGCCCTCGCGCAGGGCTGCAAGGCCATCGCCTGGTTCATGTTCCACGACCGCGACTGCTGGGGCGACTCGCCGGTCAGCTCCCACGGCCATCCGCGCCCGAGCCTGGACGTGCTGGCCGATACGGTGGACCTGGCCACCGAGGCGATCCGGAACTGGGACCGGCTTGCGCCGCGGATGGACGCGGCCGTGGTTTACGACCTGATCCAGCACCAGCACGCCTCGATCGGCGATCCCTCGCCGTGCGACGACAACAGCCTGCCGGTCGGCAGGCCGGGCATCGCGGGCGTGCCGGCGGGCATGGCTTCGACCGAGTACGTGGGTCTGTTCCGGCTGATCGAGGAGAACGGCTACCAGGCCGCCGCGGTGGACGTCCTGCACGGCCCGAAGCGTCTCAGGGACTATCCGCTGGCCTTCCTGCCCGGATCACCCGTTATTGAACGGGCGGCGGCGCGCGCGATTGAATCCTATCTCAAACAGGGCGGCGCGGTGGCGCTGACCGGCGCGTGGCCCGCGCTGGACGAGCGCGGTCGGGATTTCCGCTTCCTGGGGCGCGCGGCGCCGCGGCGGGCCGGCGCGATCCGCGTGGGGAAGGGGCGCCTTGTCTGGCGGCCCGACTTCATCGCGCAGGACAAGCCCGAGGAGGAATCCCCGGCGAGCCTGGCGTTCGTGGGCGGACTGCTCAAGGCCCATGCCGGCGCGCCGCACGTGCGCATCCGCCCGGCGCAGGAGGTGACATGGGTGGACTGGCAGCCGGGCGGAGGACAGAGGAAATACGCGCAGCCGCGCAACCTGGGCACGGCGGTCCTCCACCGCGGTCCGGGCGAATCCGTGGTGTTCGTGCTGAACCACTACCCCGTCGCCGCGCGGTTCGAGCTTGAATTTGCCTCCCGGGACGTGAAGCGCATCGTCAACCTCTCGACCGGCGAGACGCTCCGCGTGGCGCGCAGCCGCGCCGTGGTGGACGTGGATCGCAAGTGCGCCGAGGTCTACCGCGTGGAAACCGACAACTGACGATTGAGAACAGAGCCCTTGCGAAACGGGCGTCAGTCGCGCTATCAGTAGTCATTCCGACGGAGTCATCTAATTCTATGATGGAGTTGGTCATGCATCGATTGTCATTTGTTGTCCTCGCGTGTGCTTTTCTGGCCGGCTGCGGCAAGCCGAGTGAACCGGCCAGGCCCCCGGCCCCGCCTTCCCCCGCCGGCGATGCGGGAGGGGCGCCGCCCGCCGCGACCCAGGCAACGGTCGCCGCGGTGAGCCCCGCGCCCGAGCAAGCGCCACCCCCTCCGCCGCCCGTCGCGGGGGACTTCGAGGGCCGGCTGCGGCAAGTGATCGCGGCGCGGAAAGACGTCGATTTCGCCAAAGCGATGGATCTCTGCGGCGCGATGCAGAGGGAGTTCAGCGCGCCGGAGCAGAGCGAGACGCTGAACGAACTGATGGGCGAGCTGGTCGAAGGCCGGAAAGCCGCGGCGACCCTTTCGTTCGCCGTCCAGAAACTCGGGTCGGACGATCTGCAGACAAGGCAGGTGGGCGGACAGGTGCTCGCCGAGGCGGAAGAAAACGGTCTCATCTTCCTGCGGCACGCCCTGCGCACGAAGGACGAGCGGACCGCCCTGGAGGCGGGCCGGCTCCTCATCGAGATGGTCGACGCCGGCGCGATACCCGACTTCTTCGAAAGACTCAAGGCAAACCCCGCCTCGCCGCTGGGGCGCCAGGCCGTGCAGGCGCTCGTGTTCACGGCGGGCAGCGTGGACCGGGACACGGTTTCGTCCTGCTTCGCGATGGTCCTGGAGGACGAGGCCTTTGCCGCGCCCGATGTTGTCGACTTTGCGGAGGCCGTGTTCAGCCGCGTCTGCGCGCGGGACGAGCAGGCCTTCAACGAGGCCGTGGGGCATCCGGACGGAATGAACGCCCTGCGCGACCATCTGGGCAGGGCCCTGCTGTCCGGCAAGCCGGAAACGGTGGCCTGGGCCTGCGGACGTATGCCGGATCTGCTTCCGCTCCAGAACGGTTTCCGCGTGCAGTACTTTCCGAACACGCAGTTCGAGAAGGCCGCGGCGGACCGGATGGAACCCGGCGTAGGGCTGGATCTCAACCGCTCTCCCCTTCCGCAGGGGCGCCGGAACGATATCTCCGTGCGCTGGACCGGCGATATTCTGGTGCGCCATCCCGGTGAACATGTCGTCAACTTCCGCTCAAATCCGGGCGCCCCGCGCGCGATCAACATGTGGGTTGACGGCAAGCACGCGCTGGAATTCTCGCACGGGGGATGGGACCAGAGCGCCACGCTGACGCTCAAGGCAGGATGGCATACGCTTCGGATCGACTACGTCAAGCGGGAAGGCGGGAACAACGAGGGCGACCTCAGTTTCGGCTGGACCGGCCCGAAGGTTGACGGCGCGCAGGGCCCGGCGGTTGTGTTCATGCAACGCCCCTGGCCGGATGAGGTCGCGGCCATGGTCCGGGCGGCATCGGACCTGGGCGCGAAGGACTGGCCGGTCGCGAAAATGGCCCGGCAGCGCCTGGCGGGCGCCGCGGGCCTCGGGCGCCTGTTTCTGTTCGACGCGCTGAAGACGCAGGCCGGCGCCGCCCGCCGGCAGGCGATGGACGAACTCTGCGATCTGGCGCCGCAGATCGAGCCGCGGCGCTTGGCCGACCTGTACGGCAGGGCCGTGGCGGAGGATGCCGAACCGGTGAATCAATACGTCGCGATCCTCTGTTCCGCCCTGTGGCAGGTCTGCGACAGCGATCCGGAGAGGTTCAACAAGCTGGTCGGATCTCCGGAGGGCCACGGGAAACTGAAGGCCCGGATCGAAGCGGCGCTGGTCTCGAACGACAAGGCGCTGGTCGCGCGCGCGTGCCGCAACGGTTATCCGTTCGCGCCGGAGATACCCGGTCTCCACGGACGGTACTTCGCCGATCCGGACTTCCGTGAACCGGCCGCCGACCGGCTCGACGCGTCGGTCGAGGTCGGCAAACCGCAGTACCCGCTTCCGCCGGACCGGCAGGGCAAGGTCTCCGTCGAGTGGAGCGGCGTGCTCGTTGTCGAACAGGCCGGGGAGTTCAAGTTCTGGCCGGAGGCGCGCGGACAGGCCGGTTTCACCGTGGGAGGCGTGGGCGTGGGCTGGGGCACCGCGATGACGCTGGCCGCCGGCCGGCACGCGTGCCGGGTGGAATTCAGCCAGGCCGATACCAACGCGGAGTCGTGGATTCGGTTTAATTGGGAAGGCCCCGGCAAGGGGCGCGGCCCCGTGGGCCCATTCCGCTGCGCGCCGTGGGACAGCCGTCTGGACGCGCTGGGCACGGCCGGAAAGGACCTCGCATCGGGCGACTGGGCCCGGACGCGGGCGGCGAAAGCGGTCCTTCGCGAATCGGCGGATGTGGGCCTGCTCTATCTCCGCAACGAGCTTCGCCATGCGGCGCCGCCCGAGGCGGCCGCCGCCGCGACGTTCCTGGCGGAATTGGGCGACAAGGATGCGCCGCCCCTGCTGCTGGCCCGGCTGAAGGCGGAGAAAGACGCCGCGGCGGTCGTGGCGCTGACCGACGCGATCGGCAAACTGTCTGGATCGATGGCCCCGGAAGTCTTTCCCGGTCTGTACAAGGACGCTCTGGCCGAGGGCGCCGGCGAAATGAACCCCTATGCATCCATCCTGTGCGCGGCGCTGTGGCGGGCGTGCGGGAGCGACGCGAAGAAATTCGGCGCGCTCGTCGGCGACCCGGAAGGACACGCGAAGCTGGACGCGCACGTGAAGGCGGCGCTGGCTTCGAAAGACGCGGCCGCGGTAGCGCGTGCCTGCCGCAACGGGTGTCCGCTCGGGCCGATGCTGCCGGGGCTGCACGGGCGATACCACGAGGAGACGCAGTTCGACCGTCTGATCATGGAGCGGCTGGACGGACGCATCGAGATCGGCAACCGCCAGTTCCCGCTGCCGACCAACCGCCAGGACAACATCTCCGTGGAGTGGAACGGCTGGCTGTCGGTTGACCAGGCGGGGGAGTACACCTTCCAGGGCGGTGCGGAGGATGTCGTGTTCTTCTATATTGACGGCAAGCACGTCAACGGCGGCGACTGGCGCCAGCCGCAGAAGGTGACGCTGGCGTCCGGGATGCACGCTTTCAGCGCCAGGTTCTGGCAGGGACGTCCGGGGGCCAATTCCTATGTGAGCATCTCCTGGGAAGGTCCGGGAGTCGGGCGGCAGGTTCTTGCGGGTGTGCTGCGGTCGGCGGCGTGGGACGCGAGGCTGACGGAGCTCAGGGGCGCCGTGCCGAAGCTTGCATCGGGCGACCGCGCGGCGCTGCCCGCCGCGAGCGCGGTTTTTGGCGAATCGGGCGACGTGGGGTTCGTCTACCTGCGCAACGCGGTCCGGCACGGTCCGGCGCCCGAGGCGGCGGCGGCCGCGAAGCTCCTGGCCGAACTGCGCGACAAGGACGCGCCGCCGGTGCTGCTGGCGCGGCTGAAGGCGGAGAAGGAAGCGGCGGCGGTCGTGGCGCTGACCGACGCGCTGCGCGCTCTGACGTTGGAGATCGACGCGGCGACCTTTCCCGAATTGTACAAGGCGGCCTTTGCGAAAGACGCCGAGGCCATGAACCCGTATGCGCGGATCCTCTGCGCGGCGCTGATGGCGCGGCACGGCGACGCGGGGGCGTTCAACAAGCTTATCGGCGACGACAAGGGATTTGAGGCGCTCTCCGGGCATGTGAAGGAAGCGCTCGGTTCGGACAACGCCGGGACGGTTCGCCGGGCGGTCGTCTACGGCGCGCCCTTCGCGCCGGGACTGCCCGGGTTTGTCGGGCGGTACTACACCGGGCAGGGCTTCCTGGACCTCGTGCTCGAACGGCCGGATGCGCAGGTCAGCGTGCAGAACCGGCAGTTCCCGTATCCGGACGGGCGCCAGGACGACATTTCCGTCCGCTGGACCGGGTTTGTTAACGTGAATCAGCCGGGCGAATACACGTTCGAGGTCCGGTCCCACGGCTGGGCCAATGTCTGGCTGGACCGCCGCCACGTCGGGCACAGTTCCGGCTGGCATCCGCACAAGAAGGACGCCGTGACGCTCGCCAAAGGATGGCACGAGGTGCGAGTGGACATGGCTCAGGGCGGGGGAAACAACCAGGTGCAGTTGCAGTGGACGCCGCCCGGCGCCGGCCAGGACTGGCTGCAGGGGTTGATGGCGCCTCCCTCGGAGGCGCTGGCGGCGCAGATCGAGAAAGACGCGGGTGCGCTGGCGGCGGCCAAACCGGAAGACGCGGCGGCTATAGCCGTCCGGCTGACGCCGTGCGGCGACGCGGGGGTATTCTTCCTGCGCCGCGCTTTGCGCCAGGCACAGGCGGCGGAGGCGATCGTGGCGGTGCTGGTGGAGATGCGCGATCTGACGCTGGTGGACGCGATCCGCGAAGCGCGCAAGAGCAAGTCGCCGCTTGCGCCGAAGATCGAAGCCGCCCTGGAGGCGCTGGCCGCCAAGCCGGAAGCCCGCCACGGGAACTGGTTCTACGCCGTTCTGAAGGGCGACGGCAACCTGGAATTCCCGGTGTGCGGCGCGTTCCTTTCCAAGGCGCTGCAGGAGGTCTGCGGCAACAATGAAGGCCGTTTCAACAACGAGTTTGCCGGAGGCGACCCGCAGGGCGCCGCGACCTTGAAGGCCTATCTCGAGAAACTGCCCAAGCCGCCGGCGCCGCCCGCGCAGTGACGGCGAAGGCCGCGAAGCCGCGTTGCGCCGCATGCGGGGACTCGCGCGCTGTCGTCAGTGCGTCAGGGAATAGAACAGCCAGTTGATGGAAATCTTGTAGACCTGTCTCCGCTTTCTCCCGCGGACAAAGTAACCGTGCGCGCCGCTGCAAAGCCATAGACGGGTGGCCGAAATCAAGGTGACACGCGACTCGCGCGGCGGTACCTTGTGCTCGCGCTGCGCGGGGGCTATGGTTTTGTCGGCCGCTACGGCGCCTGGCGGAGGGTACGGATGACAACACAAGCCAAACGTATTGCCGTGAGACTCGCCGGCGAGCCCGGCGTACCCTACGGCAAAGAACCGCTGACTTTCGGCGTTCCGTTCGCGGAAGGCGATCTGCCGGCCGGCGCGCGCCCGCGGGCGGTCAGGGCGGACGGAACGGAGATTCCGCTGCAGACGGCCGAGGTGACGACGTGGAAGAAGGACCTCAAGCACGTCAAGTGGCTGCTGGCCGATATTCAGGCGGACCCGGCCGTGGACGGGGAGCGGATATTCCTGGAGTATCCGGCCCCGTCGGAGTCGTCGGCCCCGTCGGACCGGTCGGACCGGTCCGACAGGACCGGCGCCATTACCGTTTCCATGGCCGACGGCATCCTGACCGTGGACACCGGCGCGCTTCGGCTCAAGATGCGCACGGACTACGAGCGCTGGCGCCTTCGCGAGAACACCTCCCCCTTCGCCGGCTGCCGGATCAAGACGGCGGACGGCTGGCGTGACGTGTGGCAGGGCGCGGGATTGCTGCTCTACATGAAGGACCAGCACGGCAACCTCTACACCTCGGAGGGGATCTGCCCCGCGCCGCGGACTGTCGTGGAAGAGCAGGGACCGCTGCGCGTCTGCCTGCTGGTCACGGGTCACCTCTATTCCTCCCAGGGGCTGCGCTTCTGCCCGTACAAGTTGCGCATTCACCTCTACGCGGGCAAGGCCGACCTGCGGATCTTCCACACCTTCGTCTTCGACCAGGACCCCACCCGCATCCAGTTGAAGGCCATCGGGTTGAAGGTGTTCGCGAAGACCGGAGACGGCGCGGTGGCGGCGGTCGGCGGGGAAGGCGCGGCCGCGCACTTCAGCCGCAACCTGACCCCCGACGTGAACGGCTATGCGACCCTGGGCGCCATCGGCTGCGACCAGGTTCGCGAGCGTCCCAATCCCGCCAACACCACCTCCGGCCAACTCTCGATACTGCAGGCGGACGATCTGCACTATGCCGCCCGGTTGAACGACCAGCTTTTTGGCGCCGGCGGCAAGGCGACGGGCTGGGCCGCCCTCAGCGGCCCCGAGGCGGGCGTGGCGGCCGGCATCCGCGATTTCTGGCAGGAGTATCCGAAGGGATACGCCGTGTCCTCCGCCGGCATCGACATCCGCATCTGGCCGGAGGACGCGCCGCAGCCGCTGAGCTTCCTGTCGCCGTTCGACGAGCCGCCGGTCGATTTCCGCGGAACGCGCGACGAGGAGGAGATCAAGCGCCTGCTCGCCGAGAACCCGACCGCGCCGCTGTCGCTCCGGCAGTTCCGTACGGACGACGTCAAGTGGATCGAGGACGTGATGGCCCGCCTCGCGCCGGGGCGGAAGATGAGCTACAACGACTTCCTGGGATCCTTTACCGGCATCGGGACGGCCAAGACCACCGAGATCGTTCTGCGGTTCAGCGCGGGGCCGATCTCCAACGCCGAGGCCGCCGCGTTCGGCGCCGCCGTGCAGGAACCCCTGGCGGGGATCGTGGACCCCGGTTACCTGTGCGGCACCGACGTGTTCGGCCGGTTCCTGCCCGCCGGTCACCCGCAGTTCGAGGAGATGGACCGGGAGCTGACCGCGTTTCACGAGCGGATCCACGTCCGGCCGATCCAGCGCGCGCGGCGGTACGGCATGTTCATGTACGGCCACATGATCAACGCGCATTCGCCCTCGACGCCGGACGCGGTGCATAACCTCTACATCAACGGCGACGAGCCGGAGAAGGCGCTGCGCTACGTCGGCCCCTTCGGCAACGAGGCCGCCGACAGCGTGCAGTGGGTGTGGGGCCAGTTCCTGCGCAGCGGCCGCCGCTGCGACCTGCGCTGGGCCCAGCTCGCTTCGCGCGCCACGGCCGACACCAGCTTCGTGCACGCCTTCCCGGGCCACGAGGAGAACGTCGGCTGCATTCACTATCACGGCCCGCAAGTCTGGCACAACGCCCTCAACCGGTCGCACTCGAATGTCGGCGGGATTGCGATGGACTACTACGTGACCGGCAACCGCCGGTTGCGCGACGTCATTCTCGAGGCGGCGGACGGCCTCGCCGACAACAAGCTGGAGCCCTGCGGCATCGTCTCATGCTTCGCGCCCATCGCGCGGGAGTTCGTCATTCCGGTGGCGATCCTGATGGAGGCGTACCAGCTTGCCTGGCACGAGAAATACGGCACGCCGGCCGAGCGCTCGCTCAACTGGTTCCTGCGCGCCGTCCGCACGCCGGGCTTCATGCCCGAGCACGTGTTCACGCGCGGCCCGCGCGGCGACCGGGCGGAGGTCGAGGGCGAGACGTTCAGCCCCACCTGCAACGACGACCAGATGCTGATGCCCGCCTTGCGGCTGTTCCCGTCCAAGGCGCTGACCGACTTCATCCTGGCCCAGGCGAAGCACGGGCGCCGCGGGCACCTCGCGTATGACTTGACGGGCGATCCCGAGATTGCCGCCGCCGCGCTGATGGGCACGCGGGACTACGTGGGCGCCTTCCGCAACGGCGGTAACCCCGGCATCTACCACCATTCCGCGTGCGACCACGTGCCGCGCGGCATGAAGATCGTCGCGCTGGCGGCGGAGAAGGATCCCGGATTCTGGGAGTGGGCGAAGAAATGGGCTGAGGAGCGGAAGGCCAATCCGAAGCCGCCGCCGCCGAAGCCGCCCGAGCGGAAAGGCAGGATCAGCCTGGGCGCGCTGAGCACGGAGCCCCACCGCGGCTGAGACCGCGCATGCGCCCGCGGCCGGCGGACCGCTGCGCCGGATGGGGCGCAGCGTTGCCGACGGTCTGCCGCGCATGCAACCCGTTACGGTGCAATATGTCGAGAAAACGGAGCGGGCCATGAAGCAGCCGCTCTTCATCGGAGGCTTGTTCAACCTGTCGGACGGGGTCAACGCGGCGCTGGACAACGTCATGGCCCTGTGGTTCCGCCTCATGGAGCTGCCGCTGCTTTTCGTGCTGGCGCTGGCGGCCGCGGCGCTCGCGGTTCCCCTGCTGATAGCGGCCCGTTTGCTCCGCGGACGCGGATTCCGCCGTTTTTTGCCTCTGCTGTGCGTCGCGGTCGCGGCGACGCTCGGCTTTGTCGCCACGGAATGGCGATTGAGCGTGATGGAGCGGCGCATTCGCGACCTGCAGAACCGGGCGGCGATGCAGCAGGGCGAACTGCAGGCGGCGCTCGATGCGCGCCCCAGGGGGCCCCGCCACCTGCTCTTCGATCCCGCGGCGGCGGAGGAGGGTCTGCGCGAGGCGTTCGGCGACGTCCGCGTCATGGCTTCCGTCCACAACGAGGCCGCGGACCTGGCGCTCATACGCGTGGCCGCGGGACCGGTGCAGGCGTTCCTCGCGGTGATCGACCTGACCTGTCCGGACCTGGAAATCCGGCTGGACGCCGCCGTCGGCGAAAAGACGCTCACCTCGGAGTTCGCTATGACGAACGGCTGTTTCATCGCCGTCAACGGCGAAGCCGGCAGATCGCCCGCCCTCGATTCCGGCTTCGGCGACTGGATCGGCAACCTCGTCTCGGCCGGCAACCCGCTCCTGCTGGAGGATACCGACAGGCGTCCGTTCCTGGCTTTCGACAGCCGGAACCGGGCGTCATATTCCCCGGCGCGGGCGGTCGAGAGGTCGGCGTCGCCCGACTGGCACAACGTCATCTGGGGCCGTCAGGACGCGCTGACCAACGGCACGGTGACGGCGCCGGCGCAGGGCGACCGGCAACCCCGCACGGCGATGGCAATTGACGGGAGCGGCGCCAGGCTCTACCTGCTGGTGGCGGACGGCAGGCAGGCCGGCTACAGCGCGGGCATGACCCACAGGGACGTGGGGCTGCTGCTGTCCGCGTTCGGCGCCCGCGACGGCATGCTCTGCGACCAGGGCGGCTCGTCGTGCATGTACACGCGCCGGGACGGCATAGTCAACGTGCCCTGCGATGCCGGCGGCAGGGAACGGCCCACCTACACCCACTTCGGTCTCGCGCTGCGTTCCGCCGCGCGCGCGGACCGCCCCGGGTCTGCCCTTGGCGCGGCGGAGTGACGGCGAACGCGTCTCGCGAAAGGCGGCCGGCGTCCCGGCCGCGAGAGGTCATTCGGACCAGCTGGCCACGATGTTAGTGTCGCCGGGGGCGACGGCCGTCCACACGATCACGCGGCGAGTCATGTCGCTGTCCGGGTAGGTGTTGGTGACGCCTCCCGCCCGGATGACGCCGTCGTAGTCGTGGTCGAACCGGCAGTAGTAGTAGGAGTTGGACGCCGCCAGGGGGCTGACCGGGTTCGTTGCGGCATCCAGCTTCGAGAACTGGACGAATGCGACTTTCGCCGTGTTGGCGCCGTCGATGTCTTCCCCGGCGAGAATCCGCGACAGCCGGCCGGTCATCGCGAATGCGCTGTCGTCGGTGTTCGTGGGCCACGTCCTGTACCGGGTCAGATAGCGATCCCAGGCGCCTTCGATTTCCCTGGTTTCGGCCAGGGTCGCCATTTTCTTCTTGTGGACGTCCAGGGCGCGAAGCGCCGGCAACAGCAAAACGCACAGGAGAAGCACGATGGCGAGCGCCGCTATGAACTCAAGGAAGGTGAAGGCATTGCCGCGGTCGTCGGACCTCGTTCGTCTCATGCGCGTCTCCCCGATGGATTTCCTCGGCTGCGACGGCATCCGCCGTTCAGCCGGGCTTCATCTGCTGTCGAATCGGATATGTAACGCGCGGGGGGCGGCGGGTCAAGAGCCGACAGGCGGTTTGTCGGCAGCCTGTTTGCCGCGGCGCGCGCCGCCGACCGGCGTCGATGCCTTTCCCCGCGCGGCGTGGAAGACAGAAGAAGCTTGAAAGTCGCCGGATTCCTGTTTTCCCTGTGCCGCGGATGGAACGCGTCTGACCCGCGGCCGCCGGGAGAGCCGCCGCGAGCCGGCGTCGAGATCGGGAGAAACACGTGAAAGACGAGAGCCAAGACCGCCACATTCCGGAAGCGAGCGGGGCGTCGCCGCCGGAAAGGACGCCGCGCGCCCGGTTTGCGAAGGTCTTCGCGTTCGAGCGGCCGGCGGACCGGCTGCCGATGGTCGAATGGGCGGCGTGGTGGGACAGGACGATCGACCGGTGGAAGACCGAAGGACTGCCGTCCGGCCTGGACTGGGAGGGCGCGTTGCGGCACTTCGGACTCGACGTGATGGTCTGCATCGGCGGCGGCCCCATGGACGGGGACCTCATGCGCGGCGTGCCGCACGGTCGCGGAATCGTCGGCGACGAAGCGGACTACGAGCGGATCCTGCCGCGGCTGTATTCGGACGCCGCGATCGAACAGGTTGCCGCCCGCGCCGCGGACTTGCGCGCGAGGCATGAACGCGGGGAGATCGTCATCCGCATCTGGCTTGACGGGTTCTTCTGGTATCCGCGCACGCTGTTCGGGATCGAGAACCATCTCTTCGCGTTCCACGACCGGCCCGGCCTGATGCGCCGGATCAACCGCGACCTCGCGGCGTTCAACCGCAGGATGCTCGAAGCCGTCTGCGCCGTGATAACGCCGGACATGGTGGGCTTCGCCGAGGACATGTCCTACAACAACGGGCCGATGCTGTCCCGGGAATGCTTCAACGAGTTCCTGCTGCCCTACTACCGGGAGGTTATTCCCGCGGCGAAGAAGCACGGCGCGAAGGTGCTGGTGGACACGGACGGCATGGTCGAGCCCATGATTCCGTGGCTTCTCGACGCCGGGTTCGACGGCGTCTATCCGCTCGAACGGCAGGCCGGCGTCGACATCCCGCGCATCCGCGCGATGTATCCGCGGCTGCTGATGATGGGCGGCTACGACAAGATGGTCATGGACAAGGGCGAGGCGGCGATGCGCGCCGAGTTCGAGCGCCTGTTGCCGGTCATGCGCCGCGGCGGGTATGTGCCGTCGGTGGACCACCAGACCCCGCCGGGCGTCAGCCTGGAGGACTATCGCGTCTACGTCCGCCTCCTCGGCGAGTACGCCGCAAGGGCGGCGCAGGAGCCGGCGCGGACGTAGCGGCGGCGGCGCCGTACGGCGGGAAAAAACGAGGCGGTCGCGGGAAACCCGCAACCGCCTCGCTGTTTTTGCTAGAAGAAAGTTACTCCGCCTTGGGAGCCTCTTCCTCGACGGCCTTGACCGTCGCGACGACCAGCATCTTATTCTTCATCGTGCCGGTCACCTCGACCTTCTTGCCGTCCATCTCGGCGACCTTCTTGCCGTTGTCGTCCAGAGCGATCGCGACATCGCCGACCTTGACGGCCGTCACGGCGCCTGCGTCGTCCTTGGTCACCGCCACGACGCCCGCAACCGTCTTGGCTTCGCTCGCGGCCTTCTCGCCTTCAGCGATGGCCAGACCGGCGGCGATACCCAGGAGAACCAACCCTACCAGGACCTTCCTCATGCCCCACCTACCTTTTTCCTCCCGCCATAAGCGGCGGGCTGCCTCAGCCTGCCAACATGCCGGCCTCACGCACACCCGCGCGCGGGACCGCCCCCCGGAGGCTGCCGACGGGGAAGCCCTCCCAAAGAAGACAACGACGTAACCACAAAGGACAGAGTGTTGCAACAAAAAAAACGAAAAAAAAAGCCTACTCCCACTCGATGGTGGCGGGGGGCTTGGAGCTGATGTCGTAGACGACGCGGTTGACGCCGCGGACCTCGTTGATGATGCGGTTGGAGATGCGGGCCAGCACGGCGTCGGGCAGGCGGAACCAGTCGGCCGTCATGCCGTCCTTGCTCTCGACCACGCGCAGCGCCACCACGTTCTCGTAGGTGCGGCTGTCGCCCATGACGCCCACGGTGCGCACGGGCAGCAGCACGGCGAACGACTGCCAGATGCGGTCGCGGCCCTCGTAGCGTTCGATTTCCTCCTGGACCCGGAGATCGGCCTGTTGCAGCAGCTCGACCTGGCCGGCCGTGACCTCGCCCAGGATGCGCACGGCCAGGCCGGGACCGGGGAAGGGCTGCCGGTCGACGATGCGCGAAGGCAGACCCAGCTCGCGCCCCAGGGCGCGCACCTCGTCCTTGAACAGCTCCCGCACCGGTTCGACGAGCTTGAAATGCAGGTCGGGCGGCAGCCCGCCCACGTTGTGATGGCTCTTGATCGTGGCGGACGGCCCCCCGACGGGCGAGAGGCTTTCGATCACGTCGGGATACAGCGTGCCCTGCGCCAGGAAGGCCACGTCGCCGAGCTTGCGGGCTTCCGCGGCGAAGACGTCGATGAAGATCCTGCCGATGATCTTGCGCTTCTCCTCGGGGTCGGCGACCCCCGCCAGCGCGCCGAGAAAACGGTCGCGCGCGCGGGCCACGTGCAGGTCCATGCCGAAGGCGGTGCCGAACGTGCGCTCGACCTCTTCGGCCTCGCCGTGACGCAGCAGCCCGTTGTCCACGAAAATGCAGTGCAGGCGGGGGCCGATGGCCCGCTGCAGCAGGGCCGCCACCACGGACGAATCCACGCCGCCGCTGAGGCCGCAGACCACGTGGTTTTCGCCGACCCGGTCGCGGATCGAGGCGACGCTTTCCTGGACGAACTGGGCCATCCGCCAGTCGCCGGCGCAGCCGCAGATGTCGAAGGCGAAACGGCGCAGGATCTCCGCGCCGCGCGGGGTGTGAACCACTTCCGGGTGGAACTGCAAACCGTAGATGCGCCGCGCGGGGTCGCCCATGGCCGCCACGGGGCAGGTATCGGTCTCGGCCAGCGCGCGGAAGCCGGACGGCATGGCCGCGACCTGGTCGCCGTGGCTCATCCAGACCTTCAGTTGGGGCGCGTCGGGCGGGAGCAGGGCGCCCGGTTCGCTGACGCGAATCAGGGCGTGCCCGTATTCGCGGGCGCGGCCGGGCTGGACGGTTCCCCCCAGCAGCATGGCGGTCATCTGCATGCCGTAGCATATGCCCAGCACGGGAATGCCCAGCTCGTACAGCGCCGGATCGCCCAGCGGCGCGCCGGGCTGGAACACGCTGGACGGCCCGCCGGAAAGGATGATGCCCGCCGGCTTGCGGGCGGCGAGCTGGGCCGCGGGGGTGTCGAACCGCAGGATTTCGGAGTAGACGTTCAGTTCCCGCACGCGGCGGGCGATGAGCTGCCCGTACTGCGATCCGAAATCCAGCACGGCTATCCAGTCATGGGCGCGCATGCAACACAAACCTCCGGGCAGGCGTGGAATCGTAGCAGGACCGATTTGGACCGGACAAGCGCATTGTGCCGAGATGACGGTTAGGTCTCTAATTTCCTATTCAGCTAATTAGCTAATTAGAGACCTAACCCCGGTCATCTTATTCTCGACCATGGCGACGGAGAAGGCGTCTTTGCGGAGATCTTCATGGCAGCCCTGGAGAGCGCGGCGTTCGTGGTGGGCGACCTGCGGCGCGTCATTGACATCGGTCTTTCCTATATCCCCGCCGAAAGCGGTGTTGCCCGCGCGGTGCGGGCGACTCTGGAGTGTTTCGACAGCGGCAAGACGTGGCTGGAACTGCGGGATGTCGTGTTGTTGAATCATACCGGAGATCCGTCCCTGACCACTCCGGAGGATCGGGCAAAGGGCATCTATCGGAGCGTGCCCGGCTACGATGTGCCATCCAACATCGCCTTCACCATCGCCGGCCTGCTGTACGGCGGCGACGATTTCGGAAAGGTCCAGTGCACCTGCGTCAACCTCGGCGAGGACACGGACTGCACCGCGGCCACAGCGGGATCGGTCTGGGGCCTCCTGCATGGCGCAAAGGCCGTTCCGCGGAAATGGATCGATCCTATTGGCCGCGGCATCCGAACCGTCTGCCTGAACCTTGGCGAACTCGGGTTCTTCGGCAACCAACTGCCGCGGACTGTTGACGAACTGACGGATCGCACCCTGCGCCTCGCGCGCCGACTGCTCCTGCAGCATGGCGCCGAGCATCTCTGCAGCGAT